>Ga0187893_10004829_pt1 | contig 25110 bp, 13 predicted proteins | sample MA1701074metaG_FD_139574 | JGI IMG/M metagenome (GOLD analysis project Ga0187893, IMG submission 139574) | White microbial mat communities from a basaltic lava cave in the Kipuka Kanohina Cave System on the Island of Hawaii, USA - MA170107-4 metaG ... | reverse complement strand
TGCCCACCGTGGCCACACCGACCATCAACCCCAACGGCGGGAGCTTTACGGGATCTGTCTCGGTGTCGATGCAGACGGCCACAGCCGGTGCGGCGATATATTATACGACCAACGGCACTACCCCAACCACATCATCTACACCTTACACAGGGGCTTTTACTTTAACGAGCACGGCGACAGTCAAAGCCAAGGCGTTTATGAGCGGGTATAACCCCAGCGGGCAAGCCGATGCCTTGTTTACCGCGACCTCGTCGCCCAAGCTTACCGTAACCTGGCAAGATAACTCGACGAATGAGAACAATTTTCAGGTGGAGCGAAAAATGGGCACAAACGGGTCCTTCGGCCAGCTCGCGCTCGCGCCGGCTAACACCACGTCGTTCCTAGACATCAGCGTAACGAGCGGTACTACATATTGTTATCGGGTTCGTGCGGCGAACAGCGCTGGGACTTCAGCATATTCAAATGAGGCCTGTGGGATTGCGCCATAAGGTGATCGATAACCGATGTACTTATCAAAGATTGCCGGGACGCGGCTGTTCTTTATTCGCGGGCGCTGCTCGGCGGAGGCAAACTCAAAGGTATAAAAGGTGATTGCTCCAGCGGAATTTCTTTTTCACGACCTATTGACTCGTTGATTGTGGGCCTCGATTGCGTTTGTATGTCAGCGGCAAACTTTCTATGTGTCTTAACGCGCGACGCTGCGTCAGTTAGAGCGGCTTTAAGTTTTTCAGCAAAGCTCCGAACATAGGGTTCCGCGAATACGTTGTTGTGATTTGAATCCAATTCTTGGATCTCTAACCCTCCGACAACAAAATTTTCCCACCCCGAATTCCTACCACGGTATTGTCCTTGACTTTTAAACAGGATAACCCGGCCTCGGTAGGCTTGTGGTACGTAAGCTCGTGCAGCCCGTCCATAAACAGTCAGAATATAATCGATTAGAAGAGAAAGTGGCAGGGGACGACCAAATACCTCGCTTAATACCCTTCTGCCCGTCCGGTTAATTTTTTCCCCTGACCCTATGATCCTTGCTTTTGCCCTTACCAGGGCGTAATTCAGTCGTTGCTGTGGCTTAAGTGGTGCGAGCTCACGTAGATGACGATGAACCTTACTGAGAAAGCGCGTGATTTGTAACGGTAATTTGGATACTTGTGTGCTGTCCAAAGATACTTTACCAAAGCGTGGGGTGGTGGGATCAAGCAACACCAGTAGCGCCACCTCCTCGCCCTGCTTGTGAAATTGCCGAGCCATCTCAAAGGCCACCATGCCGCCGATACAATAGCCGCCAAGAACATATGGACCCTTAGCATGAACAGCCTGAATCTCTTTGATGTAATGCGCCGCCATTTCCTCAATCGTGGTGTACAGAGCGCGCTGTCCGTCCTGACTCTGGTGTTGCAAACCATATACTGGTTGTTCGGAACCCAGGTACCGTGGGAGGCGAAAATCCCCGTACCCCCAATTAAGCCAGAAAAGAGGTGGTTTGGAACCGTTGGGTTGAAACGGGACGACGAAGGACGGATAGGCCGACCATATGGAGGACTGAGAAACCGATAATTCTTCCTGCCTCAGGATACCAGACAATTGCTCAATGGTGGGAGACTGAAAGATAGTTGCTACGGGTAGACGTCTGCCGAGCGCTTTCTCAATCTCAGCGAAAAGCCGCACAGCAAGCAACGAGTGACCCCCCAAATCAAAGAAGTTATTCCTCACGCCAATGGGCTTCACACCCAAGAGCTTTTCCCAAATCTCCGTCAGTTCGAACTCTATGGTATCGCGGGGCATAATTAAGCATTTGTCCAGCTCGGGCCTGGTCTGATCAGGAGCCGGAAGAGCCTTTCGGTCTAGTTTGCCATTGGGGGTTAGAGGCAGGGCGTCCAGGAACATAAAAGCAGAGGGGAGCATGTACTCGGGCAACTTCTCTTTAATAAAACTCCGCAACTCGGAAACTGTGGGAGCCGGCTTTTGTTTCGAGACAACATAGGCGACCAATCGCCTATCGCCTGGGTTATTTTCGTGCGCAAGTACGACCGCGTCCCGCACTGCAAGATGCTGGCTGAGCACGCACTCGATCTCTCCCGGTTCAATGCGAAAGCCACGGATCTTCACCTGGTTATCAAGACGTCCCAGGAACTCGAGATTGGCGTCGGGCCTGTAGCGAACGAGGTCGCCCGTTTTGTATAGGCGCGCTCCGGCATCGCTGCTGAACGGGTGGGGGATGAATCTCTCTGCTGTTAATCCCGGTTGGTTGAGATAGCCGCGCGCTAGGCCATGACCGCCGATGTGCAACTCCCCGGGCATCCCTATGGGCGCCGGTTGTAGGTAGCGATCCAAAACATAGACTTCGCTATTGGTGATCGGGCGGCCGATGGGAATTTCGGCCGCTTCGTCATGCCAATCTGCATCTGATATCGGTTCGTAGACGGTTGTTGTAACTGTAGCTTCCGTTGGCCCATAGGTATTTATCCACCGAATGTTAGTTCCGACCAGCCGGTGCCAACGTGTCAAAGGCTGTCTCCCAGCTTTCTCGCCCCCAACCACCACGAGACGCAGGGTGGATGGAAGCGATTGTTGCGTTTTCTCCAACTCATTTAACCACGCGTGCCAGAAAGCGGTGGGAAGATTGAGCACGGCGATCTCTTCCTCAGCAATCCACTTGCACAGTTCGACGCTTGGAAAGAACACGCGTGAGGGGCACAAAATTACCGTCGCGCCACTTACCCAGGACGGGAACATCTCCTCTACCGAGATGTCAAAATTAAGCGAGGTACACTGGGCGACGCGATCCTTCGCCTGCAGAGCAAAATGGCGGCGTACGGCGAGGCTGTGGTTTATAACCCCGCGATGGTTAATGAGCACTCCCTTAGGACGGCCCGTCGATCCCGACGTGTATATTACGTACGCGAGATGCTCTTGCTGGGTACCACTAGACGGATTGGTGTCCTTTACCTGAGCAATCTTTGGCCAGTCGGCGTCCAGCAAAACGGTTTGCACTTTGCTGGGCGGGAGAAGATCCAGCAGTTGCTCCTGGGTGAGTATCACATCGATTTTCGTGTCTTCCATTATAAACGCTAAGCGTTCTTTCGGCTGCGCGGGATCCAAAGGAACAAATGCTCCGCCGGCCTTGAGGATTCCTAGTAGCCCTATCGCCATATTGACGGATCGCTCAACACATATTCCCACAAGTGTGTCTGGGCAGACACCGACCTGGCGGAGATAATGAGCTAATTGATTCGATCGTCGGTTAAGCCCTGCGTAGCTCAGGCTGGTACCTTCTTGAGCTACGGCGATGGCATTGGGTGTTCGCTCGGCCTGCGCTTCAAAAAGATGGTGGATGCCGCCGTGTTGTTGATTATCAGTGGCCACGTTGGTCCGAACACTCTCGGGGCGCCGCAGCCCGAACGCGGCTGGAAGGGGGATAGCGCCAATTGGCCGGTCTGGATTTACAACGACTCCTTCCAACAACGCCTGAAAGGCGCCCACCAGTTGCGTGATTGTCGCCTTGTCAACGCGGCCGGTGTCATACTCGAAAAAACAGGAGAGCCCGTCAGATTTCTCGATCACGTCGAGGCTCAAAGGGAAGCGAGCAATGCCGTCATCAAACTGGAATTCGGCAGTTTGCAAACCTGCAAACCCGACAGTCTCAGATGGAAAATTTCTGAAATTCAGCATGACCTCGAAAGGAAAACCAATGTCATTTATCTGCTGGCCGCGTAAAGTTTCTGCAAGCATGCATAGCGGGAGATCGGCGTGCTCGTAAGCCTGTAAGGTCGTGGCGCGCACGCGCTTGAGCAAGGCGCGAAAAGTTGGATCTCCGGAGAGATCTGTGCGGAGCAGAATCACGTTGGCAAAATTACCGATCACCCCTTCCAGCATTCCGGAGTTGCGGCCAGCGATCGGCGTGCCGACCAAGAGGTCTGTCTGTCCTGTATAGCGGTAGAGGAGTGTCTTGAGCGCTGCCAACAAGCACATGAACAGACTCGCCTGTTCATGTGAGGCAAAAGTCTTGAGCGCCTGCGTGAGCGAGTTAGGAATACGTAACCCCTGACGCGCGCCGCGATGGCCCGTGTTTCCTGCCGATTTAGATTTGTGCTTTAGAAATGGGAGACGGGGTAAACGCCCCTTGTCCATCTGATGTTTCCAGTAAGACAGGAGTTTCTCCAGCTGCTCGCCTTTTAAGTACCGGCGCTGCCACTCGGCAAAATCAACGTACTGAATTGGCGGCGCGGGCAGCTTAGCTGGCATGCCAGCGGTGATCCCATTGTAAAGGGCTGTAAGTTCGCGCCAAAAGATTGTGCTTGACCATCCATCCGAAGCGATGTGATGCATAGTCATGAGCAGAATGTGATCGCCGTCACTGACTTTAACGACCGCCGCACGCAACATCGGCCCGCGGGTTAGATCAAAAGGCCGACGGGCTTCCGCCCTTACCAGCCCCCGCGCTTGAAGATCACCCTCGAAACGTGTCATGTGGCGGAGATCAAAGAAGCTGAACGAAATCGGTTGCGTCGGCACAATTACCTGCGTTGGAGCGTCTCCGACAAGTGGGAAAGAAGTACGTAATGCTTCGTGGCGGCGGACGATCTCGTTTAGACTCTGTTCCATCGCGCGCAAGTCGATTGCGCCGGTAAAGCGGAGGGCTTCCGAACGATTGTAAACCCAACGTTCGGGCTCTATCTGGTCGAGAAACCAGAGAGCTCGCTGAGCGAATGACAGTGGAAATGCGGTCGCGCGGACGACAGGGTAGAGGTTTTCCGATGGAGAAACATGCTGGATCTGTCTTACTCTTTCAATGCTTGCCGCAAGCCCCGCTAAGGTAGGATTATCAAAAAAATCGATCATCGAGATCTTTCCATGCATAGCGCTCTGAACACGAGCGATAATGCGAGCGGCTACAAGAGAATCTCCGCCTAACTCAAAGAAGTTGTCGTGACATCCTACCCGCTCCAGACGAAGCAATTCCGCCCAGATCTCTGCCAGCATTTTTTCTGTGGGTGTCCGTGGCTCCTCGAAGAAACTTCGCTCACGTGTCGTTGTGTCGGCGATGGCGCGAAGCCCCAACTGCTGGGCTAGGCCGACGCGTTGGACTTTTCCAGTAGGTCCTAGAGGAATGTTGTCGACAATTACAACTAGCCGCGGCACTTTGAAATCCGCCAGCTTAGTTGCCACAAATTCGCGCAATTGTGCTGGGGTGACGGTGATTTGTTCTCGTAGCACCACCGCGGCAGCGATCTCCTCACCTAGTCTGGAGTCGGACACGGGGAAAGCGACTGCCTGCGCCACCGCAGGGTGTTGGATCAAAACTTGATCTACTTCCAAAGGCGAGATCTTTTCTCCGCCGCGGTTGATGATTTCCTTGAACCGGCCGGTGAGAAATAGGTATCCATCGGTGTCTAGAAAACCTTGGTCCCCTGTATGAAACCATCCCTGGGTAAACGCCGAAGCATCCACGATAGCATCGTTTTCATATCCAAGAGTGACGTTTGGGCCCCGGATCACCACCTCCCCGGGCTCCCCCGCTTTCAGGAGGTTACCCACACTATCCATTATGGCCACATCGGAGCCCGTCGCTACCCCAACGGATCCCTCCTTGCGTTGACCCGGTGGAAATCGATTACTGCTGATCTGATGGGCTGCTTCTGTCATGCCGTAGGAATCAATGACTGGTGCGTGGAAAATCTTTTCCAGCTCTTTTAATACGGCTTGCGGCAAGCTGGCCGAGGAAGAGCGTATAAAGCGCAAAGGATACCGGTTAATATGGTCAAGACTGGCTCGCGTCCGGGCCAGGATTGCTTGGTGCATAGTCGGGACCGCCGTGTACCAAGTTGGGCGAAACTCCTCTAACCATCCAAGGAAGTCTGGAGCATAAAATCCCGGCGTGCAGATTATACTCGCCCCTGCTGCCAATGAAGAGAGCAGAGCGCCCACCAAGCCATGAATGTGAAAAAGGGGCATGATATTGAGGCAACGATCATCTTGACGCAGAGCTAGACTGGACTGGATATTGAGCGCCGATGTACATAGGTTGGCATGGGTCAATGGCACTAGCTTGGGGCGAGCGGTAGTTCCTGAGGTATGCAACACCAGCGCGATATCGGCCGATTGCGCATATTCTTCACATCCCGACTTTGGCATCATGTCACTCGTAAGAGTGAACATGCCGGCTTCACCATTTTGTTTTGGCGAGAGTTCAATTATGGGAATGCCAAGCCTCTCCGCAACGGCCCAAACTGAAGAATCAATACCTGCTTGCACGATAATCGCTTTAGCCCTGATGTCGTTGAGATAGAATTCGAATTCTTCGGGTCGATATATTGGGTTTAAAGGCGCGCTGGTCGCCCCGGCAGCGACAGCAAGAAAGGCAACGGCCATCTCAGCACCTTCGCGCAGAACCAGCGCCACCCGATCATTGCGATTAATCCCCAACTTTCGTAACTGTTCCAGCACAGTTTTCATATGGGAATTTAGCTGACCGTAGGTGAGCGGCATACGCCCCGGAGCTTCAAACGCTACCGCATTTGGGGTCCGCCTAGCCCACATTTCTATTATATGCCTCACCGTCAACGATTGCATGGCGTGCGCCACTGGAATTGTCCCGGGGGTAGTCGGTACTCGCTCTTCGACGAACTGATCGAGAACCCTGTATTGGGAACTCACTGCTGGTGTCCTGCTCCACACCTCCGTTAATTGCTTTCGTTCATCCCGATTAACGAGAGATAGTGTCCCAATGTGCTCATTGGGATTTGTAATAATTTCTTGCAAGAGATTCTGAAAATGCCCTAATATCCGAGTAATGGTTACATCATCAAACAAGTCGGTGTTGTACCGGAGCGACCCTCGTAGCCCTTCTGCCGTTTCATGCATGGACAACGTCAAATCGAACTTAGCTGTTTCGCTAACCATTCTTACGGGAATCACGCGCAGCCCCTTAAAGTCCCATCGCGTGCTAGGTGTATTCTGCAGAACAAATACTACTTGAAACAGCGGCGAGTGACTCAGGTTGCGCCCCGGGTTAAGCTCTTCTACCAGCTTCTCAAATGGCAAGTCTTGATGCTCGTAGGCTTCCAATGCAGTCTTTCGCACGCGCTGGAGCAGTTCACGGAAGGTCGGATTGCCGGACAGATCTGTGCGCAACGCCAACGTGTTGACAAAGAACCCAATCAAACCCTCAATCTCCGTCCGGTTACGATTTGCAATTGGCGAGCCCACGACAATTTCTTCCTGTCCAGTATGCCGATGAAGCAGCGTTTGAAAGGCTGCCAGCAGGGTCATGAAGAGCGTGACCCCTTCTTTCCGACTCAGGACCTTGAGTGATTCGGAAAGATCCGTTGCAAGAACTAATGGCTGCCATGCTCCCCGAAAACTCTGCACCGCGGGGCGGGGGCGATCTGTGGGCAATTCCAATGTCTTGAGGTTCCTAAGCTGCTTTTGCCAATAAGATACTTGTCTCTCTAAGACTTTTCCTTGCAGCCATTCGCGCTGCCAGATTGCGTAGTCCGCATATTGAATGGGGAGATCGGACAGGGGGCAGGGCTGCCCAGAGCTGAAAGCTCTGTAAAGAGCGGTCAGCTCGCGCCAAAAGATTCCTGAGGACCAACCGTCGGAGGCGATATGATGCTTTACCACGAGAAGGATATGCTCTTGCTCAGTTAATCGAAGCAATAAAGTTCGTAGCGGAATTTCGTGAGACAAATCGAAGGGATACCGAACGGTGTCGATTATCAACCGATTCGCTTCTGTGTCACGTTCTTGGTCCGGAAAAGGTTTTAGGTCGATAATCTTCAGTTCAATGGATCGATTATTGTCGATAATTTGCTGGGGGATTCCATTTATCGAAATTATTGTAGTTCGTAGGACTTCGTGGCGCGCCACAATTTGCTTGAGCGCGTTCTCAAGGGCTTTGATGTTGAGGGAGCCAATTAAACTAACAGCTCTGGATTCGTTGTAGACATGACTCTCCGGCTCAAGCTGACTTAGGAACCACAGTCGCTCTTGCGCGAACGATAACGGTACGGATTCACCCGTCGTACGACGCGGGATGGTACTTGCGACGCCTAAATTTAATCCCTTGTCTTGTAACATTTTCTCTAAAAGCGCTCGCTTTCCCGGAGAAAGATTGGCTAGTCGTGTAGTCAGGTCTTTGCTAACGGTCAACTGATTTTCATTCATGGATTTATCTCGGCGAGTAAATACACTTCGCGTGTATCGAAGTTGCCGCAGCGTTACAGGTTTGCTTTGTACCGCCGTTTGTTTACGTGCGTATGTTACGCGGGTAGCTCGGTTGCTGGATCTGGGAGCCGTTGCTCATCTTCCGAGCGGCCGATCTCAGCCTCGGATACGCATTCTCAAGCAGGACGATGAACTTTCCGGCTTTCAAGACTCCGAGCATGGCCGCGATCTGGTTAATTCCTTGTTGAAACAGGAGGGCAACTGGTTCATCTCGGTACCCTGGGCTTTCAGAATTCTGTGCGCGACACTATTGGCCATCGCGTTGAGATCAGCGTATGTTACGACGCGATTGCCCTCGCCAACTACGATCCGGTTTGGATGTAGTTGGACGATTTTCTCAAACCGCTGCCGAATCGACTGCTCGACATCATCTTTTATGAACTCGGAGAAGGCTCCCGCCGGATGATAACATTTTGCCCGGATGGCCTCCTGTTCAGGAGGAAGGCGCATGGTTTGTGACACGAGATCAGTCATGTTTATCACCGATGCTCAAGGCTCAAGGTCGACAGCTATTAATCGCTTAGCCTCTTCGTCCGACAGCGATTCTAATTCTGTGACAATACGGTCCAGTTCTTCGCTGGCCAGTGTCGTTCCTTGATGCAAAGAGATTTTTGCTGCCATCTTGGCTATCGTAGGGGATTGAAAGAGGGATTGTAGAGGTAGATCTAGTTCATATTTTTTGATGACCCGAGAAACTACCCGGGTTGCCGCCAGCGAGTGACCGCCCAATTCGAAAAAGTTATCGTCAATTCCCACCTCATCGATGGATAGAACTTTGGCCCATATTTCTACCAAGTCCTTTTCTACTGTCGTTCTCGGAGCCATATATGATGTGGTCAAATTCAGTCTCGTTTTATCTGGAGGCGGGAGGGAGCTGCGGTCCAATTTGCCGTTAACTAAGGGAAGTGAATGCAAAAAGACGAAACGCGATGGAATCATGTAGTCGGGAAGAATAGTTTTGAGGAAAGCCTGAAGCTCCCCGGTTTTGGGCCGAGGTTCCGGGCGATAAAGTAGGTACGCAACCAGAAAAGGTTCCCCTGATTCGTGTCCCCATACCTTAACCGCCGCGTCTACAACTCCAGCGAATTCACGCAGCGCGGCCTCGATTTCTGGGAGTGCGACTTTGCATCCTCTAATTTTGACTTCGAGGTCCTTACGTCCGAGATGGAGGAGCCGACCATCTGGCAACATTTTTCCTAGGTCACCCGTAAGGTAAATTCGATTATTACCTCCGGCGGGATCGGGAAGAAACTTGGCACGCGTAAGCTCAGGCTTTCTAAGGTATTCGGAAGAGAGATGTTCGCTTTTTACCGAGATCTCACCTGTCGCACCGGGTTCAACGGTGCGTCCGGATTCGTCGAGTAGAAGAATTTCCTTGCCCTCCACCGGATATCCTACAGGAACGAAGGTCGAAGATATTTCAGTATTCTTATCAATGAAATATTGGCATAGATTACCCGCCTCACCGCAGCTCAATCGATACATCAGAATACAGTGGTCGGAGAAATGCCGTTTATACGATTTGATTTCTCGACTACTTAACGGGTCGTCACCGAGTTGAAGGACGCGAACCGAGGGAAAAGTTTGCCTGTCGGTGAGTTCCGCCATGAAATGGCGGAAAGTCGACGAAGAAGAAGTATAATAGGTGACCTCCTGTTGCTCGATGAAATCCGCGAAATCGGAAAACCCGCTCTTCGTGATATCGAAAGGACAAAGTGTTGCGCCAACGAGCAAACCTTTCAATATATCGTTACAGCCAAAGCTCAATCGTCTTATGGCTAACAAACGGTCATCGGGACAAATGTGCCCTGAATTGATTGTTAACATTGCGCTATGGAGAAGCCTCTGGTGGGTACGGATTATTCCCTTAGGTTGTCCCGTCGAGCCGGAGCTATATCTAATTTCGGCGGGAGCCTGTGGCGATATGTGACAGTTAGGATTCTCTCGAGGCAAATCTTCTTCGAAGTACTTGAGATTTAATGCTCGGAATTTTGGCGTCATCAGGTTTGCCACCGATAAGAAGTTACGGTCGTCTGTGAGTATGGCGGTTGCCTGCGACTCGTCTCTGATGAAACGGATTCGTTTTGCGGGACACGCGGGATCGATCGCTATCAGAATCTTTCCGGCCTTGAGAATGCCAAGACATCCGATGATGCTATCCGTGCCGTGGTCGGCAACGAATAGCACTGGATCAGAAGAGCCATTAAGTGTGCGCAGGATCCCTTGAGCGACGCGGTTGGCAGCTTGGTTCAGTTCCAAATATGTGAGACAAAGGTCTTTTGTCTTGATCGCAAGGCGAGCCGGGTACGTGCGGATAATCTTGTCGAAGCGATCGGGGATCGCCTGGTCGACCTCTTCTTTGGCAAATGGCGCAAATGTTCCGCTGGGGTGATAACATTGTGCCCGAATCGCCCGCTGCTCGGGAGGAAGGTTAACTGTAATTTCTGAGGGGCTACTCATATCGGTCTTTTGAATCTTGGATCTCGCGTTGATCCGCCAAGAGTCGCTCAGCTTCCTCATCGGACAGCGATTCTAATGCCCTTACGATCCACTGAAGATCATTCCCGCCAAGTATCTTATTTTGGTATTCACTAATCACCACCGCCATTTCGGCCACCGTCGGGGAATTCAACAGGTAGTTCATGGGTAATTCTACTTTGAACGTCATAATAACTCTTGAGATAACCTGTGTGGCCAGTAAGGAATGGCCGCCGAGATCGGAGAAAGTGTCGTGAATGCCCACCTGTTTTATTCCCAGCATGTCTTCCCAAATTTCTACCAGCTTCTCTTCTATGGGGTTTTTCGGCGGGACGTACAAATTGTCGAGTTCTGGTCTAGAATTATCCGGACCTGGAAGCGCATGGCGGTCTAACTTCCCACTAGGCATCACTGGCATTGCCTTCAGGGCTACAAAGACCGAAGGGACCATGTAATTGGGCAGCTCTTTGCCGAGATGGCGGCGCAATTCGCTCACGGTTGGCCATGGCCAACGGTTGGGAACCCAATAAGCGACCAGTCGTGACTCACCGGAATGATCTTCTTGAGAAATGACGATGGCTTCCTTGACACCTTGATGCTTTAGGAAAACGTTCTCGATCTCGACAACTTCGACTTGGAAGCCTCTGATTTTGACTCGAGAATCTTTACGCCCCAAATGAAATATGCACCCATCGGATGCCATACGGCCCAGATCACCGCTCAGGTAAATTCTCTCGTCCCCTCCCGTGGGATCCGATACAAAGGCGGCCTTCGTCCTCTCAGGCATTCGCCAGTACCCTGGTGAAAGATAACGACTCTTAATTGCAATCTCACCGACAGCACCTATTGCCACTTCTTTCCCAGCGTCATCGAGTAATAGGATTTTTAAATCCTCGTGTGGATACCCAACAGGGACTTCGTTGTCGCGAATCTCGGTTTTCTTGTCGATCAAATATTGACAAACCTTTCCCGCTTCACCGCATCCCATTCTGACAACTAGTACGCTTTTATTGGCAAAATGTTTTTTGTAGAGATCCACGTCGTTCTTGTAAATTGTTTCGCCTCCTACATACATCAAGCGCAGGTGCGGAAATTTTTCCTCGGAAAGAAGGTTAAGGAACTGGCGGAAGGAGGATGATACGGAATTGTAAATGGTGATCTTTTCCTGAATTAACCAGTTGCTAAGATGCGCCAATCCTTCCTTTAAAATAGTATACGGATACACAGCCGCGCCGTTGAGCAAGCCATCGAATAAATCACTGATAGCGCCGGAGGTGCCATTGGACCGGAGGAGTGACAATCTGTCGTATGGTGAAATGTTAACCGTATTGGTGTCCCTCATTACCGTGTGAAGAATGTTTCGGTGGTTTTGCATGACACCCTTGGGACGGCCTGCTGATCCGGATGTGTACACTAAAACGGCGAGAATGTCGGGCGATAGGCATAGCCTAAGATTCTCGCTCGTGAGGTCGCTGTCCAACTCGTCCATGTTCAAGAGTTGATTTCCTTGTCGACAATGCAACTTAGCGGTTAAAAAACCGCCCTTGTTGGTCACGAACAATTTCGCTTTGGAGTCCTCGAGTAGATAATTGATTCTTTCCTTGGGAAAAGATGGATCGATAACGACAAAGATCTTACCTGCTTTGAGAATAGCGAGAATGGCAATGATAACCAGAGCAGAATCCTCTAAGAAAATCGCCACCGGCTCATTTTCGGCGCCTCGTCGGGCGAGTATGGCCCTAGCGAGTCGATTAGCGGCCATATTGAGTTCATCATAGGTTAATGTATTGTGCATCGTCTTGACTGCGATCCGGTCAGAGAACGTCTGCACTATTTTCTCGAATCGTTCGGGGATCGATTGCTCTATCTCTTCCTTCTTAAACTCAACGAAAGTTCCCATCGGATGAAAACATCTCGTCCGGATTGCTCCTTGCTCTGGCGGAAGCTGGGAGTGAGCTATCAAAGGAGGCATCACACTCACGGATTTTACCTCAAGATAAGTTGGTCGTTTCTTGGGGTACAAGTACCAGAGCGCGCTTTTACTTTGTCACGGCCTGGTCTTCTGAGCCGCTGCCATTTTTTCTCTGAGGCTCAGAGGTCTCATGTCGGTCCAGACTTCCTTAATATAAGCGAGGCAGTCGGCTTTGGGACCGCTCTTGCCCACGGCATTCCAACCTAGCGGCAGCTCACGATGCAAGGGCCATATGGAGTACTGCTCCTCGTGATTCATCACGACCTGATAAATAGTTGCGTCTTCTTTTTCTTCTGTGAACGACATCACAATTCCTCCTTATAGAAGATAATTTTGGCGTTTCCTGTTTTATTGTGAAATACTCACCACAGAGACCTAGCGTGGTTAAGTCGCAACTAAAGAAGATAAAACCATTTCACCACGAAAGCACGAAGGACACGAAGCAAAAATGTCGTGTAAAAACGTAAAGGGTGCTAAGGTTCGAAGAAAAAAGAGTCTTTCTTTACGGTCTTAGAGTCCCTTCGACTTCGCTTTTCGGGACATGCTTGGCGCGATGGGGAGGCCTACAGGACAACGCCGTCCTGAAGTCAGCCGCGATGTGGGAATCGTGTTCCTTCATCGTGCTCGTGCTTGAGGGCGAACGAACCACGAACACGCTAGATCGAATTATCTGTAATATTGCGCTTGCGTTTCGAATAAATCGGCATATCGTCCTCCACGATATACCAGTTCGTCATGCGTGCCGGATTCGACGATTCGCCCGTCTTCCATGACGTAGATGTAGTCGGCCATTTTGACCGTTGATAACCGATGGCTGATCAAAATAGCCGTGCGACCTCTGGTGAGTTCGTGAAATTTCTTGAAAACTTCGTATTCGGCTTTGGGATCCATGGCGCTTGTTGGTTCGTCGAGCACGATAATCTGCGCGTCGCGCAAAAATGCTCGTGCTAAGGCCAACTTTTGCCACTCGCCAACGCTTAGCTCCTCACCACCTTCGAACCACTTTCCCAAAACCGTTTCATAACCGTTAGTCAGGCCTGCAATCACTTCGTCAACGCCAGCCTGACGGGCAGCTGCGGCGATTGCATTCTTATCAGGCGGGAGATCGATGTTGCCGAGCCAGATGTTTTCACGGGCGGTGAGGTGATAGCGCGCGAAATCTTGAAAGATAACGCTGATCCCTCGTCTTAGTTCCATTATACGACAGTGACGTAAATCAACGCCTTCCAGTGTGATTTTTCCCTCGGTCGGATCGTATAAGCGACATAACAGCTTAATCAAGGTAGTTTTTCCCGCGCCATTCTCACCAACCAACGCTATGTGCTTTCCGGGAGGAATTGTCAGGGTGATTTGATCGAGCACTTTTGTCTTTTCGGAGGGATATTGAAAACTGACATGGTTAAATTCAATGCCAGTTTCCGCGAGCTTGGGAACTGGTCCGGGGTGTGGGGATTCGGCCAGTTTCGGTTTCAGGTCCAGGAACTCGTATAGGTTAGAAAGGAATAGATTATCTTCATATAGGCCGGCCAAGCCATTCAGAACGTCACGGAGGAATCCCTGCCCTCGTTGGATCGCCTGATAATACATTACTAAGTCTCCCAGGGTAATGGTACCCTGAATGGATCGATAGGCCAGAAAAGCAAATAACGCGAAAACCGTGACTGTTGCACCGGCAAGCGCAAACAACTCTGCCAATGTCCGTTTGTTTGTAATTTGAATTCTTTCCCGGCGCAGTTGTGACCTTACGTTGCGAAATCGGTTCATGAAAAGAGTACCCAAGTTAAACAGACGGACTTCTTTGGCGTGGGTGTCTCTTGTTAAAATCCAATTAAAATACCAGGCCTGTCTTTCCGTCGGCGTCATTTTCCGTTCCCAAGAGTGCATTTTATTGGCATAGCGGAGTCGCACCAGAGCGCCAGGAATGGCTACGGCGAGCAGAACAATGACTATCCCCCAATGGAGCCATAGGAGCAGGCCGGCCATGGCAACCAGGGAGATGCTGTTTTGGAGAAGCTGCGTTACGCCGTTGAGCAGATGAGTAGGACGAAACGGAGCCTCGCGCTGGGCGCGGTGCAGTGTGTCGTGATACTGCGGACTCTCATAATATTCTAGGTCCACTTCAAGAGACTTGGCGTGAAGAATGTCGAACATGCGGTCCGTGACAACTTGAGCCTGAGTCATGTTGACCAATCTTCCTACGGATGCGAACACCGCCTCAAGTAGGGCGACGGTCCCTAGAAGGCCGATCAAAAGCGCCACCGTTCCGAAGGCTCCGAATTTATCGGAAGCGGCGAGACTTGCGGCCACTATATCGACTAGCAGTTTCATGAGATAGAGCCCAGCCAACGGTAGCGTGCCCTGTAAAAGGACTAGCGCGACGCTTGCGACAGTCAAACCTCGGCCACACCGCCAAACTAAATTTAGAGCCCGAAATATATTGGACAACAAGTCTTTGCCTGTACTCATATTATGAATCATTCGAGTTCGCTAAGGGAAATTTCACCTTTTACTGTGCCCGTCGAAAGGTAACCTGGCGATAGGCATGTCGAGTGCGGGGTTTAGGAGCAATGCTGCGCTTGAAAATCTCGCTGACACCGTCCGTTTTGGCATGATGAAGTCCGTGTTTAATCAAGTTCTGCCGGACTGTTTCCACACTCACAGTTAGCTTCAGCCAATCGCGAATCCAGCGGGCTGAGCGGTACGGTCTTTGAGCTTTACACGCAATAATTTGTGCTTCTTGCTCAGCGCTCAATTTACGGTGATGGCCGCGCCGATGATCAACGAGGCCCTCCGGCCCATTCTCCGAATATTTCTTTACGTAGTTATGAATCGTTCTTAGCGTGCTTTCCAGAAGCTGGGCAGCCTCCAGCCGACTGAGCCTTCCATCAATCACCATCTCGGTGACTTTAGCGGCAATTTCCTTGCTCTTGAGCATCGGGTTAATAAAGCCTTGGCGCTTATTTTTTTGAAACTGGATTGGCGAACGAAAATAGTCTGCTATTATTGCGTGGATTCAATTAGTTAGGCGTAATTGTTGAAGTTTAAGATTATTAGTAATTTATCCCAAGTAGCGAGGTACTTCGGCGTCAAAAAGTCAAATTTGGACAATTTCAAACCCAATGTGCGCGCATCCATAGACAACGGGTAAGCCAGAATACGACCTTGAAAATTGCAATTGGCTTCCACCTTGGAAATGGAGCCTAGTCACCTCCGGGGCGCTTGTATCGAGGCCGCGAGAGATTAACTCTTTGACTGCTTTGTGGTTACGGCTCCCCGCGGGGCGCGCTTTGCTTGGCAGTTTCTTTACGTAAAAGAATTAGCAGTTTCGTTAGGATTCGTTTTTGGTTATCTGCGTCAAGCGAATTCTTTTGCTGTTTGGCGATGACGGTTGCCATGCCGCTGATAGTCGAGGATTCAAATAGGGCCCGGTATGGTATCTTCAGATGAAAGGTTTTGTAGATTTCGTACACCAATTTTATGGCGGACAAAGAGTCACCGCCCAGTTCAAAAAAATCATCTTCTACTCCGATTTGATCTAGCGCCAAAACTTGGCCCCAGATATGAGCCAGTTTTTGCTCCATAGCCGTGCGCGGAATCACGAATGGAGTCTCGAGCTCTGGGCGGGATGAGATCGGGAAAGGCAATACGCACGAATTCAGCTTTCCGTTGGTCCCCAAGGGGAATGCGTCGAGTCTCACGAATCTTGACGGAATCAAATAGTCCGGCAAAATCCCCCGTAGCGCTTGCCGCAGTCTACTCGCCGTCGGGGCGGCATCTCCGACAGACGTAAAATAAGCGACCAGTCGGGGTGGACCCTGCAATGATTTGTGCACTGTGACGACAGCGGCTTGTACGGATTCCAGGCCTTGAAGAGCAAGCTCGATTACTTTGACATCGATACGGTGGCTTTCTAGGGTCGTCAGTGCGTCTTTCCGTCCGACCCATGATAGCCGACCGTCCGGCATCATACGTCCGATATCGCCCGTCCGGTGAATTCGCTTTTCACTCCCGTCGGAGCTGAATACCGCTCTCGTTAAATCGGAATGCTGCCAGTATCCCTGCGCCAAGTAACGACTCTTGACTGCAATCTCGCCGGTTTCGCCTCTTTTTACCTCGTGTCCTGTGTCATCGAGGAGCAAAATTTCTTTTCCTTCAACCGGAGTTCCAACGGACAGGTCAGCATCGTCCGTTTCTGCTTCGGCGTCCGCGGAGTTCCAGCAGATTATTCCTGTCTCGGTGCTCCCGAAGGTGCTGATCAAAGAGCAGGATCGTGGGAGGCGATTTCGGAAAGCGTCAAAATCCCGCTTGTTAACCAGATCGCCGCTTAATTTAATCAAGCGCAGATCGCTCAATTCCTCTGCCGCCGTCCATGTTTCAGCAAACGCGCGAAACACCATCGGCGTGGAGGAGTAAACTGTGATCCGTTTGCGCCGTAACCATTGCGTCATGCGAGCTAAACCTTCGTCCTGCAAGTTGAAAAAGTGCAGCGATGCGCCGTTGAGTAACGCGCCGAAAACGTCCTCCAAGGCTTCGTGCGTGCTCCACGAAAATAGACTTGCCAGTCGATCCCGGAACGTTATGCACAACTCATTCGCATAATTCCTAGCAGAATGAAGGATGCTGCGATGATTGTGAAAAACTCCTATAGGTTGGTGAATCGAGCTGAAATTATAGAGTATGCAAGTCAGCGAAGCGGGAGAAGGCGTCAGGCCCGGGTTTTCCGATGGCAAGTTCCCGTCCAGTTCGTCTAGATTCATGAGCGGGAGAGCCTGTCCCACTAACGCTTGCGCCATAGGCAGACGTTTTATGTTCGTGACTAGAACATTTGGCTGTGCGTCTTGCAGGATGTTATCAACGCGAGATAAAGGGATGGATCGGTCCAGGAAGACAAACCCTTTGCCGGCCTTTAATACTCCAATCATGGCGGCGATCAGGAACTCTTCATCGTCAAGTAGCAGCGCCACCGGTTCCCCTTGTTTCTCGGATCGGCTGAGAAGCGCATAGGCGATTCGATTGGCAAGGCAATTAAGCTGGGCATAGGTGCATTGCCTCAAACGGGTTTTTATCGCGACCCGCTCCGGGAGCGCGGCAACCATTTTCTCAAACCGCTCGGGGATCGACTGCTCGATTTCTTGCGACATGGGATTCATACTCGAGCCATTGGAACAGAGGCCGGCTGCATTGGTAACTTGTGTTTGTTCGTGCGAGTTCTCGTCAAAAATAATGTCGCTCATGACTTAATCGGTGTTTGAGTTTTCAGCTGATCAGCCACAGGATCGCCGAGGAAAGCAAGTGAAGTTCCGATGGGGCAGCGTTTTTATTTTACCTGATTAAAGCGAATCCGCCCGGAATAAGAAAGATCAGCTGACGACGTTTCAGCCAGTTAGTTTCGTTTCAGTGGAATGCCTATTTTAGCTAGCCGGTTTTTCCAGGCATTCTGCCGACCGATCGATTGCCAGACCTTTGCTTCTTCTGCCGCGAAAAGAATCTTTGTTTCCTTGAGATCCAATGTCAGTTTCTCAATCTGTTTGTCGCGCGTTTCGAGAAGTATTTGCAGCTCGCTTAGCTGTTTTTCCAACGCAGTGATACTTTCTCCCGAAGTGTCGTCTGGCACTGTGGCAGCCGACCCGTTGACCTGAGAGGCGCCAGCCATTTCTTTCAATCGCTCCTGTAGAGAATGCTCGGTTTGGATTTTGGTAGTTTGCATCAATGTCAGTCTGGCGTTTAGGGTGTCGACTTCAGATCTGAGAGCTTTCAGCTCAGTCTCTCGCCCTTTCAAAGCTTCTTGGTTTTCCCGAAGCTGGTTCTCAAGCGCGAAGATCGTCCTGCTGGACTCTTCCTGGAGGGTCTGGACGATCGATTCCTTTCCTTGCAAAAACTCAGCGTTCTTCACGGTCACATCCCGCAGCAAATTCTCGGCCTTCACCCTAGCGGAGTCGGACTCCGTCAGTCGTGCAACCAGCACACTCAGTTCAGACTTGAGGGTTTGAAGCTCGGCCTCTCGGTGGTTCAATACCTCCTGTTTCCCGTCGAGTTGAGTCTCAAGGTGATGAATTTCCTTTCGTAGGCTGTCTTCCAACTTCTTTATAGTGGAATCCACTGCCAGCAGCGCGTCGGTCTTTTTCTTAAGTTCCTGCTCCAACTCAGTAGTCGCCCGGGTTTCGACGGACGCCCGTTCCGTCAGTTGCCGAGTGAGGGAAGTCACTCTAGATTTTAGCCCGTCGAGTTCTGCCTCGCTGTCCTTCAAAAGATCCTGGCCTTCGCGAAGCTGGCGTTCCAATGCGTTGATTCGTCGGTTGGACTCCTCGTGGAGCGCTTGGGCGATAGCGCCTTGTCCATGCAACGCTTCGGTGTTTTTCGCGATCTCATCGTGGAGCAGTTTCTCCAACTTCGCCTTAACAGTTTCCGTCTCGGCCACGGTCGCGTTAAGTTTAATGACTTCAGCCTTGAGAGCTCGCAGCTCGCCGTCGCGCTGCTGCAACTGCTCTCGCTTCTCGCTGAGTTGAGATTCTAGGTTTGGCAGCCCCCGTCGCAGTTGCTCTTCCAGCTCTTTGATGATGGAGTCTTTTGCGTGCAGGGAATCGATCCGTTTCTTAAGTTCCTGCTCCAATTCGCTAGTCGCCTGGGCCTCGACGGATGCCCGTTCCGTCGTTTGTCGAGTGAGGAAAGTTACTCTAGACCTTAGGGCGTCGAGTTCCGCCTCGCTGTCCTTCAAAAGAGCGTGGCTCTCGCGAAGCTGGTTTTCCAGGGCGTAGATTTTTTGCTTGGACTCCGCTTGAAGCGTGTGGAGGATCGAGTCCTTTCCTTGCAAAACCTCTGCACTTTTCGCGCTCACATCCCGCAGCAAATTCTCGGCCTTCACCCTAGCCGAGTCCGACTCCGTCAGTCTTGCGATAAGCGAATTCAGTTCGGACTTGAGAGCCTGCAGCTCGGCCTCGCGGTGGTTCAATACCTCCTGTTTCCCGCCGAGTTGAGTCTCAAGAGTGTCGATTTGTCTTCGTAGAAGTTGTTCCGAACTCGTAGGTACGGGTTTACTTGATGGCAACCCTGATGTCGTCTTGAGCGCCTCGCTCAGATAGCGTTCGGCCCGATCCTTGAGAAAGCTCGACTCGGTCAATTTCTTGGTGAGTACCTGTACTTCGGTGTCGAGGGTCTTCACCTCTTTATCGCGTAGCGTTAAACTTTCCTGGTTTTCGCGAAGCTGGTTCTCCAGCGCGTGGATCTTTCGGTTGAATTCTTTATGGAGCGCCTGGACGATGGAGTCTTTCCCTTGTAACGCGTCGGTGTTTTTCGCGATTTCCGCTCGCAACAGATTCTCCGCCTGGGACCTGGCTGATTCCGTCTCCGTCAGTCTTGCATTCACCGCATCCAGTTCAGACCCGAGCACCTCCAGTTCTCCGTTGCGCCGGTCAAGCAACCCTAGCTTCTCGGTGAGTTGAGTTTCGAGGTGATGAATTCTCTGACGAAACCTTTCCTCAACCTCGACTGCTGCCGCGTCCTTTGCCGCCAACAGATCTGTGCGTATCTCATGGTCCCGCTGTAACTCAAGCTTTTGATGAGCTTCGGACGAGGTTTTTTCGATCGATTGTTGCTTTAGGGATACGATTTCGGACTGGAGCGCTTCAAAATCTCGGTCCCGAGTCAACAAGCGGTCATTTTTTTCGGCGAGTTTGCTTTCCAGGTCGTAGATCCGATTGTTCAAGGATTCTAGTAGCGCATTGTTGACTGCGTCGTACGTCTGAGGCGCTTCATCAGTGAGTGGCGTGGTTGAGTTGTTGGTGTTTAACCTACGTAGTTGCAGCTCTTCATCGCGTTTTTGTAAATACTCTCTCGTAGTGCGCAGCTCGGTTGCTAAAAGATGATTCCTTTTTAGACTGTCCTCGATTTCTTCGACCGCCAAATCTCGTTCCTTACGCAGTTCCTTTGATTTGTAAAGTTCACTACGGAAGGATTTTTCGAGGTCCTCTTTCGCCGTTTTTATCTCCGTTAGCTCATCCCCGAGTGTCTTTAATTGAGCGCCAAGATGTTTTACCTCGGAGTTTCTGGCGATTCGTAAGGTTAACCCAATCATCACCAGGGCGAGAATCGAGACGCCACCGTACCACAGACCTGCTAAAGCCCAGGAGGTCTCAATGCTGCCGGCTATCAATGGTAACGAATCAGAGGGAGTCATATCCAAATTTTGACGCTGTGATTGTTAGTAAAACGGTGAATGAGTAGTTGTGGGTCGTCGTGAGCGCCACCAAACATGCTTATTGCAACAGGCAAGTTGAGCACCTCAGGTTGCGTTTCTATAGCCGCCACATGATAGTATATACGGCACTTTTAGGTTTTCAGGAAATAGAGAATAATGGAAATAACAGTAGTTTGTCAGTAAAGCTCGCCTGCTGTGACAGTTGGAGCCCATAACATAAGTAGAGCCTGCAAAACTCTAGCGCAAGCGGTGACACTGCAGCGTAGGTGAATTTTCGGTTCTAGTGGGCAATGAAGAGTATCAACGCGAGAGCCCCTCCGACCGCATAGTTCGCGGGATCCTTGAGCGCAAAGGCGATGGGATCGTCGACAATCGGATCTCGGTGAACGATTAACCAAAATCGGGTGATCCAGTAAAGTAATAACGGACAGGCCAACCAGAGATATTGGGGATTGCGATACAGTGACATTACATCCGGACTATTTACATAGAGCATGAATACGAGCGAGGAGAGATATCCACTGACAAGTCCGACGGTAAGAACAAAATTCTGATCATCAAAATGATAGTCGCGCCCGTTGACAATTGCCTCGCGTGCGCGATGGATGATGGTAATTTCAGAAAAACGCTTGATCAAAGCCAAGCTGAGAAACATAAAGATGGAAAAGGCTAAAAGCCATGACGAAACTCGCACATCGGAAACGATCGCACCCGCGTAGATGCGAACTGCATAGAGTCCCGCAAGAACCAGAACATCAATGATTACAAGTTGTTTTAGGTAAAAGGAATAGGCTGTGGTCAGCGCTAGGTAAAGTCCAAGCACTACAGCAAACAATCTTGGGAGGAAAAGAATAGCGATTAGAAAGCTACCGCAAAGTAGAAGCGGAATGAGGAAAAAACCGGTGGAGATGGGCAGGTTGCCGGAGGCGAATGGACGGTGTTTTTTGTCAGGGTGATGCCGGTCGGAGTCGAGATCAAGCAAGTCATTCAGGACATAAACACTTGATGCACACAAACTGAAGCTTAAAAACCCAAAGAAAAGATATAATAACGGCTCGCTTTCAAGCAATTTATGCGCCAGGGCGATAGGAACGAATAGTAGTAGATTTTTCACCCATTGGTGAACGCGGATGGCCTGCATTATGTGGGCAAGATGGCGTCTCGGGAAAAGGAAAACTTGGTCAATGTTTCGTTGACGCTGTATCGTTCGGAGAAGACGGCGCGATGGATGAACCACCAACGCTTCGTTGGCTGCCTTCCAAAGTGCGAGATCCACCTTGCCGTTCCCTAAGTAGTCGAATCCATTACCTCGGCTGTAATTCTGAAGCGCCGTCAGTTTTTGCCGGCCAACCAAATTCGTCGAACCATCGCTCGCAAAAATTGCGGAAAATAGACTAACGTGCTGGCCCACTGCTTCAGCAAGCTGGCGATCCGATCCGGTAGCTAGCACAATTTCTCTGCCGCGAGCTTTTTCCGTTTTAAGAAATTCAAGCACGTCTACGTGGTAAGGGAGCGTAGCAGGGTTTAGCACGGCGTGGTTGGCAATTTGCTGTTTTAAATATGCTTTGCCTTTTAGGAGCCATAGGGGCAAATAAACAAGTTTCCACGGCTTGGTTTTCATCATAACAAGTAGGGACTCCCACAGCATATCGGTGGCAACCAGAGTGCCATCCAAGTCAACGCAGAGAACTCTGTTCATATTGGGCGCAGCAGAGGCATGTGTCATCGTACTCATAAATGGCACCAGTTAAGGGGGTTAGACTTGAATCCTAAAGGGGATTCGGACTTGTCATCCGGTGCGCTGTCGCGCGAAACTTATTTCCACCGATTTTTTGCGACAGTGCCGTTTCGATGCTTGAGGCGGATTATGGTTTAGATACGGAATGCGAGCTAATGTGACGAATAAGCTGTTATGTAACGGGCTGATTAGTAATGTTCCCGTGCACCGCTACGGTGTCGTCGGCGCTGTTGCGGTCATCGGATGTTCCCGAAGATTTTCTATTACCGCTGACAATCGCGTTCTCCGAATTGTTTTGACCGCCAGCAGATGCGGCGCCATAAACCAAATCGCGGCGTAACAGAATTACAAGCGTTTTCGTAAAAATAACGACATCCAACCAAAAAGACCAATGATCGACATACCAGACATCCAAGCGAATGCGGTCGGCCCAAGAGAGGCGATTGCGGCCGTGAATCACCGCCCAACCCGATATTCCCGGTCGGACGTCGAAACGTCGGGTGTCAGCCGGAGAGCAGTAGGCCGCCTGGGCGGCGACCCATGGTCTGGGACCGATAATACTCATCTCTCCTTTTAGGACGTTGACCAATTGCGGAATTTCATCCAGACTCCACACGCGCAGCCAATGCCCTACCCGTGTCATTCGCGCATCATCAGAGGTGACGGTGAGTCCGTTCCCGGTTGACTCAGCACCAACCACCATCGTGCGGAATTTATAGCAACTGAAACTTTTCCGACCCTTGCCGACGCGCGGTTGGATAAAAAAAACCGGACCCCCGTCATCCAGCTTGATCGCGATGGCGATAAGAGCGATGACCGGCGATAGAAAAATCAAGGCCATCGATGAGACGAACAAATCAAGTAACTGTTTTATCTTAGATGCTAAAGGCGCCATTGCGCTACCCTCCGGAAAAAAATACGATGAAATTGGAATAGGGTAAATTTTCGGGACTTGCTAGCAACTATCGGATAAATCCACTTACTCTCGAGATAGATCTATTGGTGGATATGAGAAGTATGAAGTTTATTGTCGAGATAGCAGGGTAATTTTCTAGGACCGTCGGGTAAGTATAACGGACAGTACAATCAACAACCGTTCTAGGGGGATGGATCAGGGTTGACTAGTGCGGGATCACGGTCGAATCAAACCATTGGCATTTCGGTTCCGAATCGCTATCGTGATATCAATCCCAGTTGCGGGCGTTGAAGATTTACTTGGAACGGTAGCGTGTATGCCAAGAATTCCATTAGATGATCAACATTGCGGTAGCCAACGGCCGCTAAAAATTGACCGCCGATTCAAATTTCCCAGCACAATGCGATTTAGGCGTCAAGGGGCAGCAATGACTCCCAAGTAGTGGTTTGCGAGTCCGAGGTACTCGCGAACCACGGAAAGTGCAAAGCTGCGCCGTTTCCACCAATTATTTGGATCAAAGGGATCTTGGCTCGCCGCGCGGACGATCGGTTGAGAGCGACCTTCGCTTACGTGACTCCAAATTAGACGAGTCCGGCGGGTGTGGAACTTCGAGGTTACCAGAATTACGGGGGCAGCTTTGTCGGTTATCGCGCCGTACACCGCCCGCAATTCTTCAAGTGTTCCTCCAGCTTTGATGCTTCGGACAATGATCGCAGTGGCCGGGATCCCCCGCTGGATAAGGACTTCACGGCTCAGTTCCCATGTCTGGGGTATTTTAAAACCCTGCTCTTCCAATGCCTTTGATTCTGCACTCGGCCCAACTCCCACAATAATAACTTGCGGTGCTAGACCGGTGTGATAAAGTCTCGCGGCTTCCATCTCACGAAACGGTGTTTGCCCTGCTAGAGCGACAATTGCTAAAGCCGGCCGGAGGGGATCCTCAATGACCAGGAAAGCGGCCACCTGTCGAAGAATCGGGGCAGGTGCGAAGGCGACCAGCAGAATACCCACCAGTAGAATCACTCCCCGCCGTGGAATTCGACGTTCAAGTAGCTTAGTGATCATTTCCTGACTACGCGAAAACCGAGCAGCCCTCATATTTTCCGCTTTCCAGTCATATTGTGTTTGAAACTCCACCACTCAACCCCGTTTACTTCACTGCCTATGCTTTCCGGTCACTTAAATGAGCGACTTCTCCTTATTAAACTTTTCGAATCTTTCGAACTTGATCTCCATCACCTACGGCAAGAAGCGAGTTCTACCAGCGATTTGACGACACACTTACTGAGCAGTCTTTGAGGCAGAAAAGTTGTCTCTTGTAGTGGTTGGGAGAACGGAGCTACCTGTGTATGCTCGATTTGGGGGCTCGGATTATACTTTATCTTTCAGTGCGTCAGCATCACGGTGCCAAATCCCGGTCTTTCCCACGAATTAGCTCGACTTTGGTGGCAGCAAAAGGAGACATCTCTAAACGGGACGGCGCTGTCAAGCACTCACAGGTGCATTTTCTTCGTCAGTGGTATGTGATCAGAAAAAACGGCCTCCATATTTCGCTTATAACGCACGATCTTTATCTGGGATGA
>Ga0187893_10004828_pt1 | contig 25112 bp, 18 predicted proteins | sample MA1701074metaG_FD_139574 | JGI IMG/M metagenome (GOLD analysis project Ga0187893, IMG submission 139574) | White microbial mat communities from a basaltic lava cave in the Kipuka Kanohina Cave System on the Island of Hawaii, USA - MA170107-4 metaG ... | reverse complement strand
GGGAAGCTGCTCGACATTTTCGTCGAGAATTATCCCGTCCGCAAAGAGATTCAAGCGCTGGAATCGCCGGGGCCGCATATGCGTTAACAACCTCCACGCGATTTATGTGGCAATATAGATGTACCCCGGCATGACTCGATATTGTCTGGTCGTCTGTGTGCTCTGTCTTGCGGCTCTTGGCCAGCAACCCCCGGCTTCGCCGAAACCCGATTCGAGCGGGCCTGCTAAAGAAACCGAAGAAGGTATCCCCGTCTCCAATGAGCTTGTTCGCAAGGAATGCGGAAGCTGTCATCCCAGCGACGACAAGCAGCGCATGAGCCGCATCTCGCACCGCCGCACGACGCCCGAAGGCTGGCAGCAGACCATCAAGCGAATGGTCAGCCTCAACAACGTCAAGCTCGAACCGGATGCAGCACGCCAGATTCTGAAGTATCTGGCCAATCAGCACGGGCTGGCGCCGGAGGAAGTCAAACCCGGCGCGTTCGAAGTGGAAAAGCGTCTCATCGACTACAAGTACGCCGCCGATAACGACACCGAGCAGACCTGCATCAAATGCCATAGCTTCGGCCGTGTGCTGTTGCAACGCCGCTCGAAAATGGAGTGGGAGCTGCTGATCGCGATGCATCGCGGTTACTATCCGCTGATCGATAACCAGTCGTATCGCAGAATGGGTCCGCCGCAGACGCAGCCAGGACCCGATGGCCGCCCCCCGGACAACCGCCATCCCATGGATAAGGCAATTGCGCATCTGTCCACTGCGTTTCCGCTGCGCACACCGGAGTGGTCGCGATGGTCGGCGAACTGGCGAAATCCGAAGCTCGATGGGAGGTGGCTGCTCTCCGGATACCAGACCGGCAAGGGGCCGGTGTTCGGCGAAGTGACGATCAAGCCGAATCCTTCGGCCAAGGACGGCGATGAGTTCGTGACGGAGGCAAGCTACACCTACGTGCGGAGCAAACAAAACGTCCGGCGGCAGGGCAAGGCGAATCTCTATACCGGCTACCAGTGGAGAGGCAGATCCTTTGAAGGGGGCAGGGAAGGCACTGCGTTCCGGGAAGTGCTCCTGCTCGACCGCAATCAGAGAGAACTGACCGGGCGCTGGTTCACGGGCGCCTACGATGAAACCGGCATCGACGTGAAGCTGGTTCGCGTCAGCCGCGATCCGCTGCTCTCGGGTGTATTTCCCGCTTCGTTGCCGGCCGGAGTCAGCGGGCGCGAGCTCCAGATTTTCGGCGCCAATCTGCCAGCAAACGCCTCCGCGTCCGATTTGGATTTCGGCCCCGGCATTGTGGTCAAAAGCATCGTGCGCTCCGGCGCGTCGAGCGTTACGGCACTGGTTGACGTGGCAAAAGATGCCAGGATTGGTGGGCGTGATCTGGCGGCCGGCGGCTCAATCCTGGAACGTGCACTTACCGTGTACGACAAAGTGGATGCCATCAAAGTGCGCCCGCAGTCGGGTTTATCGCGGCTGGGCGGAATCGGTTTCCCGAAAATGTTCCAGCAGTTTGAGGCGATCGGCTACTCCAACGGTCCCGACGGCAAGCCCGATACCAAGGATGACATCGAGATCGGCATGGTGAATGTTGCCTGGAGCGTTGAAGAGTACACAGCAACGTTCGGCGACGACGATCTTCGTTTTGTCGGCTCGCTCAACGACGACGGCTTGTTCACGCCCAACGTCGATGGCCCCAATTCGGCTCGCAGCGGCAACCGCAACAACATGGGCGACGTGTGGGTGGTGGCTTCGCATCAGCCCGCGGACAAAGCCATGCGACCACTGCGCGCCCGCGCTCTGCTGATTGTAACCGTTCCGATTTATCTCCGTTTCGATCAGCCCGAGGTTGGCCAATGAGCTACTTAAGCCGGGCCGAGTATCATCGTTTCGAGGGCGGCGGGGCGCGGTTTCTGTACCTGGTTCCAAGCGGCGGCGTGTTTCAATTGGATGAAGCTTCCGATCGAGTGCTCTCTCTGATTGAAACCTCGCGGCGGACTACGGCTGAGCTGGCGCGCGATTCCGGTCTAAGCCAGCAGACGGCCAGAGATACGATTGGCGAATTGCTCGGTGCACGGGCGGTGCGCTTCGAAGACACGCCCGCCGAAACACTCCCCAAGCAGCTTCCGCCCGACGGATTCCCGTTATCGACATTAGTGCTCAATGTCACCAATCAGTGCAACCTGAGCTGCACCTATTGCTACGAATACGGTGAAGATAAGATCGTCGATACGGAAAACGGCAAGCAGGCAAAGTTCATGAGCGAAGAGACGGCGCGCGCAAGCGTCGAGTTCCTTATCAAACAGTCGGGCCCGCAGCGCCGCATCTACCTGACGTTTTTCGGCGGCGAGACGCTTTTGAATTTTCCCGTGGTTCGCTCGACGGTGGCCTACGCCCGCCGTCGCGCGGCGGAGGTGGGCAAAGAAATCGAATTCAGTCTCACCACGAACGCCACGCTGCTGCGGGAAGAGATCATCGAATTTCTGGCGGAAAACCGGATCGGAGTAACCATCTCGATTGACGGGCCGAAGGAAATGCAGGATCAGTTCCGCGTATTTCACAACGGCAAGGGCAGCTACGAAATCGTGGCTCCCAAAATAGCCGAGCTGCTTCGCCGGCACACCACGCGACCGATCGGGGCGCGGGTAACGCTGACATCGCAAACAATGGATGTCCGCCGCATCTACCGCCATTTGCGTGAAGAAATCGGATTCTACGAAGTGGGGTTCGCGCCCGTAACCACCGCGCCAAACCGGCTGTACTCGATCGGCGGATCGGGCTTCGACATCATGCTGGCGCAGTTTCGGTCGCTTGCCGCGGAGTATTTGGAGTACTCGCTGGCGGGGAAACGCCACGGTTTTTCCAACGTCCGCGACACTTTGGAGGAGATACACAAGGGATTCAGCAAGGCGTATCCGTGCGGCGCCGGGCTGGGTCTGATGGGAGTATCGACCGAAGGCGACGTCGCTTTATGCCACCGCTTCGCCGGCTCGGACGCGCACAAGATCGGTACGGTAGGTGAAGGCGTCCGGCATCACGATCAGGCAAAATTCTTCGACACGCATCACATTTCGGAAAAAACCGATTGCAGCCGCTGCTGGGCGCGTCCGCTGTGCGCGGGCGGCTGCTACCATGAGGCGCACGTACGTTATCAGAACACCGCGCACGCAAATCTGCACTACTGTGAGTGGATCCGCGGATGGACGGACACCTGTCTCGGCATCTATGGCGCGCTGGCCGTGGGGAACCCCGCATTTCTTTCGACTTTCGAACCGGAGGGCGAGTATGAAACATCTCAAGTCAATTAACCGCAAGGCGGCGCGAATCGAGCGGCAGATCGAGCAGCCCGATGTCGCGGCGATGCAGCGGGGCGGCGGCCCTCCCGGTCCGGCGCCGCCGCCGCATATTCCCCTTGGCTGCTCGCTGTTGTTTTCCCCTGGCTGGGAAGTGGATTCGAGCGGCGGCACGGCGGGCTTATGCCAGCCTGTTGAACGCGATCTGTTCGATTGTCATCTCGGCTGCTTCTGGCCCGCTCAGGTGCCCGATCAACTCAATCACTCACCCGATTGGACAAGCAAGTGCGCGGCCGCGCAAAAAGACTGGCGCAAAATCGATCTCGTGTTTCCGTAAGAGGCGCCCATGAGAATCGTCCTGCTTCTATGGATTGCCGCCTGCTGCGTCTTTGCGCAAGACCGTCTCACCGGCGGCGACGGAATGCTCTATCTGGGCGGGTTCCCCGACAGGATACTGATGATCGATGAGGCCAGCGAAAAGGTAATCGGCCAAATCACCACCAAGACCGGCATCCCGCGCAACATGCAGCTTTCCCAGGACCGCACCCGCTTCTATCTGATGGATGCGACCTTCCAGCATATGGAGATCGCCGACATCGCCACTCGTAAGAGCATCGGCAGCTTCACGCTCAGCGAGGGGAACAAGAAAGTGCGGATTCGAAGTTATGCCGTCGATCCGCTGCATCGAGTCATGGTCCTTTTGACGAAGACAGCAACGAAACAGCTCGATCGCTGGGAAATCGGCCCGCCCGTGCTCCAGCTTTACGACCTCAAGGAGAACAAGGTCACGCGAACCATCCCGTGGCCGAAGGGTGAAGAGCGCGAATTCGCGAACATGGTTTTCTCCCCTGACGGCAAGTATCTCTACTTCTTCGGCGAAGACATACTGATCTACGACACCACCGAGTATAAAGAGGTGGATAAGTGGGAGCTGTCGCGCCCCATTGAAGACGGCTTTGGGCGGATCAACTTTGCCTCCTTCGATTCGACGAACGAAGACCCCGGCTTTTTCACTGGCCTGTTCAACGTGCAGGATGCAGTCAACAACCGACGCATCATGGGCATTACGCGCGTGAATCTACCCGAGAAGAAAGTGGATTTCTATGCCCTCGGTCCGCAGACCCCGGTCAGCTTCAGCCTGGCTCCGGACCGCAAGCGGGCTTACGGCCTCTTCCAGCAAGTGGGACGCTACGAGTTCTGGAGTTTTGACCTGGAGAACAAGCGCGTATCAGGCCGGCAGGAATTTGCGGGCCGTCCGCGGATGTCGCTGAAAGTGAGCACTAACGGCAAGCTGCTCTATATTTATCAGGCAGGCAACACGATCGACCTGTATGACGCTTCCAATTACCGGTATCTCCGCACGATGCACCTCGATGCGGACATGACGACGGATCTGTATGTCATGCCCCGAAGAGCGCCCTAGCGATCTTGCCGCGCTGGCGGGCTATATCCGGCCACACTGGCGAAAGCTCGTGCCGGTGGTTATTCTCAGCCTCGCCGGCACGCTGGTTTCGCTGTGGGTTCCCTACATTTCGAAAATCCTCGTGGATGAAGCGCTGTTAGGGCGCAGAATGAATGTGCTCGCCGGAGCGGTGGCGGCTTTCTTCCTGCTTACTCTGGTAAGCTACGCGCTCAATGTGTGGAGCGGGTTGCGATACACGCGCGTATCGGCCGAGATTCTCTTTGAAATGCGATTGTCGTTGTTCCGCCATCTACAGCGCCTGTCGCCGCGCTTTTGGGCGCGTACGCGTCTGGGCGAAGTCATCAGCCGGATCAACAGCGACATCAGCGAAATCCAGCGTGTGGCCGCGGAAACGGCGCTGGCGTGGATCGGGCACCTTGTGTTTCTGGCCGGCTCGGTGGCGATGATGTTGTGGCTGGATGCACGGCTCTTTCTGGTGAGTCTGGCGGCGCTGCCTCTTGCCGTGATGGCGTTGCGGCGCTACCGGAAGGAGATGGAATCCCGCGCCGCCGAGCTGCGCCAGGCGAGCGCTTCGATCGGCAGTTTCTTGATTGAGAGCCTCACCGGCGTGCAACTTGTTGTCGCATCCAATGCGCAGGAGCGGGAAGCGGCTCGGTTTCGCGCCGGCAATGACCGCTTCATCGATCGCTTGATGACGATGCAGCGGACTTCGTACTTGGCTGGCGGACTGCCGGGTCTGCTTCTGGCGGGTGGGTCGGCGATAGTCTTTCTCTATGGCGGCTGGTCCGTGATCGGCAACCGGATTACGATTGGCACGCTGGTCGCCTTTCTTGCTTATCACATGCGATTACTTAACCCTGTGCAAGGGCTGATGGGGCTTTACGCCAACTTCGCCACCGCCCGCGTTTCGCTAAACCGGGTCCGCGAAATGTTCGAGGAACGCGTTGAGGTGGTGGAACCGGAACGGCCCGTGGCGCTGGCGGAGGCTCGCGGTGCGATCGCATTTGAGAACGTGAGTTTTTACTTCGACCGTGGCGCGAGCGTGCTCGAAGATGTGTCGTTCTCGGTTGCGCCAGGAGAAGTCGTGGCCATCATCGGACCCAGCGGCAGCGGCAAATCGACGATCGCCGGCCTGCTGCTACGCATGATGGATCCGTCAAGCGGCGTCGTCCGTCTGGATGGGCATGATCTCAGAACTTTGGCGCTGGGCGATCTGCGCCGCCTCGTGGCCGTAGTGGATCAGGAGCCTTTCTTGTTCCATGCGCCGATTGAGGAAAACCTGCGCTACGCCAGACCAGAAGCGACGGATCAGGATTTGGAAGCAGCCGCGGCCGCGGCGGGGATCGCCGATTGGATCGCCGGGCTGCCGCAGGCCTATCAGACGGTGGTTGGCGAGCGCGGCATGGCCGTATCGGCGGGAGAGAAGCAGCGGTTGGCGTTGGCGAGAGCGTTTCTAGCCGATCCGGCGGTGCTCATCCTTGACGAGCCGACCTCGGCTCTCGATCCGGAAAATGAAAGCCGCGTGATTGCTGGCTATCGCAGCCTGCTGCGTGGCCGCACGGTGATCTTGATCACCCATCGCTCGGAGTTGGCCCGCAGCGCGGACCGGGTGCTGGTGGTGGATCAGACCAGAGTGCTGGCACGATGAGTCTGCGGATCGGCGTGATCGACAGCGGCATAGACGCGTCTAACCCATATGTTTGCGGCGTAGCGGGAGGCGTTTGTCTTTCTAGCGGCGGCGATTGGAGCGATCGCATCGGGCATGGAACCGTGGTGGCGGCAACCATCCGCGAAAAGGCGCCGGAAGCGCAGCTCTTCGCCATTCGCATTTTTGACAGGGAGTTGCGGGCGAACGCACAACTGCTGGTGGAAGCGATTCGCTGGTGCGCGGAAAACAGAATGGACTTCGCGAACTTGAGCCTGGGGACCCAGGAACCGGCGCATGCGCCGCTGCTTGAGGAAGCGTTGGCGGAGGCGCGCTTGCGGGGAACGCAATGCGTTTCGGTGTTCGAGGAAAACGGCATTGCTTGCTGGCCGGGGTCACTGGAAGCGGCGACTGCGGTCATCGCCGATTCCGCGATCGCCCGCAACGAATCCGCGCGGGTTCATCAAAGGGGCAGGGAAGTGCTTGCAGCCAGTCCGCTACCCCGTCCGCTGCCCGGCATGCCCTACGCGCGCGGACTTGCGGGAGCAAGTTTTGCGGTTGCGAATGTGACCGGGCTTCTGGCGGCCGGCCTGCTCACTCTTCCAGCCAATCCGGACGCTTCAACACATCACGCGGGCGGCTGCCGTCCGGCGGGCCGATGATTCCTTCCCGCTGCATCACGTCAAGGATACGAGCCGCGCGGCCGTATCCCAGACGAAGCCTGCGCTGCAAGATGGATGTCGATGCCTTGCCCATTTCGAGAACCACGCGAACGGCGTCGATATAAACGGGGTCGCGTTCGCCGCTGTCCACATCACCAACTTCCACGTCGTCTTCATCGGAAGGGGGCGGCAGCAGGAAGCTCTGGTCGTAATCGGGAAGCGCCTGCTCTTTCCAGCGTTCCACAACACGGTTGATCTCCGATTCAGTCACCAGTGCGCCGTGCACGCGTGTCAGCCGGGAAGAGCCGGGCGGCAGATAGAGCATGTCGCCGCGGCCCAGCAGATGCTCGGCGCCCATGACGTCGAGCACGGTGCGCGAATCGACCCGCGTGGCCACGCGAAAGCTGATTCGCGACGGGAAATTGGCTTTGATCAAACCCGTGATCACATCAACGCTAGGCCGTTGCGTGGCCAGTACCAGATGTATGCCGACAGCGCGCGCCATTTGAGCCAGGCGCGTCACGGAAGCCTCGACGTTGGCTCGTTCCAGCATCATCAGGTCGGCCAGCTCATCGATCACCAGCAGAACATAGGGCAGCGGCGTCAGGTCATCCTCTCTCCCGTCTTCCTCTTCCTCAAACAGGTTGCGCGGCGCGGCCGCCAGTTGGCGCACCTTGCGATTGAACTGATCGATGTTCCGCACGCCCTGCGAAGCGAGCAGTTTCAGGCGCCGTTCCATCTCCAGTACCGCGTTGCGCAGGGCGTTGGTCGCCTGTTTGGCATCGGTGATCACAGGCGTCAGCAGATGCGGAATACCCTCGTAGATCCCCATCTCAACCCGCTTGGGATCGATCAGAATCATGCGCACTTCATCGGGCGTGGACTTGAACAGCACCGACATGATCAGTGAGTTGAGCATGACGCTCTTACCCGAGCCGGTCGAACCGGCTATCAGCAGGTGGGGCATGGATTCGAGCGATGCAACCTTGATGCGCCCATTGATGTCTTTACCGAGGCAGATAGTGAGTTTGGAAGCCGAATCGTGAAATTCTTCCGATTCGAGAATCTCCCGCAGGCTGATCAGTTCACGGCGGGAATTGGGAACTTCGATGCCGACGGTAGGTTTGCCGGGAAGCCGCTCGATAAAAATGCTTTCCGCGTGCAAGCCCAGGCACAGGTCATCGTTCAGAGTAACGATTCTGCTGTACTTTACTCCCGCATCGGGTTTGAATTCGAAGGTGGTAACCACCGGGCCCGGATTGATCTGGAGTACGGAGCCGCGCACGCCGAACTCCTCAAGTTTAGCCTTAATTCTTCCCGCGATCTCCTTGAGTTCAAAACTGTCATAACCTGCGCCAGCCACCGGTTCGTTTAGCAGCGCCGGGGAAGGGATTTGAAAGGCACTCTTCTTGGGGCGTGGTGAGCGAGCCGGGGCAGGTTCCGGCAGTGGTTCGGGCGTTTCGTAGGCAGGTTGTGGATCGGGCTGGCTTCGTTCCAGATCTTCCAGCGTGCAGATAGGAATTTCTGCATGGCCGGACTCAGGCGGAGCTTCGCTTTCCCAGGGGGGACCATCGAAATCAAGGGGTGGGGGAGCCGCTACCGGCTCCCCCCCGCGGGTGACAGGAGCCGCTGCCGGCTCCTCTGCACGCGGTGCGGGTGCAGCTTTGGATTTTCTGTTCGCCTGCCTTAACTGCCGCGCCAGTTCTTTTTCGGCGGCCTGTTTTTCCTTCCGTCGTCGCCTTGCGGCGCGACGCAACTCCCGCTCCTGTTTCCAGCGGTGCCACCATTCCTGCCGCTCGCGGGACCAGCGCATAGGTCCATTCACCCAGAGGGGCAGCTTGGACAGGGAAAAACTTGATAGTAGATACAAGGACAGAAAAAGGCAAGTGGCCGTCAACAAAAAAGCGCCCGTGGGGTTCAGAATAGCCACCAACGACTCCGCGAGCAGGATCCCGGCAGTGCCGCCCGGGGGCAAAGCGTTCCAGAGCGGAGCAACCCAGCTTGTGAGGGCCAGGCCGGTCGAGAGACCAAGAACCAGGATTGTAAACCCGAATGCCCGGACGAAGGGGAATTCGATGGGCCTGGAACGGATCCATTTCCATGCCAGCCCGGCGATGGCCAACGGAAGCAGCCAGGCGCTCATCCCCAGCAATTGGTACAGCAGGTCCGAAGTATGAGAGCCGAAGAGTCCGATCAGGTTCTGGGCGCGCACCCGCGGTGTCGCTGTATTAAAGGAAGGATCGCCAGGATGGAAGGAGTACAGACTCAGCCAAAGCAGGACGGCCGAGCTCAGATACACCACCCCTACTGCTTCATTGAGCCGTCCGTTTCGTGTTGGACCGAATATCCGCATTCCGATCTCTAGACCGGACGGCGGAAGAAAGCAAGGGCGATCACTATTATGCCAAAAAAAACACGATAGTACACGAAGAATTGTAAGCTGTGCTTTTTCAAAAAGTTGAGAAACAAGGCAATGACGGCGAGCCCGGTGGCGGCGCTCATCGCGGTTCCCGTGATCACGGCGGCAAGCATCGGCTCGGGGATCCCGCCCTGTTTGTATAAGTCGAGAAACTGGCCGGCGACGGCGGCGGCAATCGCCGGCGTCGACAGCAGGAAGGAGAAGCGCGCGGCGGCATGGCGGTCGAGTCCGCGAAACAGGCCGGCTACGATGGTGATTCCGCTGCGCGAGGTGCCCGGAACCACGGCCAGCGCCTGGGCGGCTCCGATGGTGATGGCGTCGTAGAATGTAATGCCATGAATCTGTTTGTTTTTCCGGCCGGCGCGGTCGGCCCAGCCCATCAGCAGCCCAACGCCGATGAGCATCCCGCCGATCACCCAGGGATTACGCAAACTGGTTTCAACGTACGGTTTGACAACCAGGCCCACCAGCCCCACCGGCAGAGTTGCGGCGGCCAGCCACCAGATCAATCGGGGACGCCGGGCGATCCAGGGATCGGGCGCATAGGGAATGCCAAGGCCTTGCGCGATCAATTGCATCCAGTCCCTGAAGAAATAGACAATCACCGCGCATAGAGTGCCGAAATGCAGCGCGATGTCAAAGGCAAGCCCCTGGTCTTTCCAGCCGAGAAGCCACGGCGCCAGAGCAAGATGAGCGGAACTGCTGATCGGCAAAAACTCGGTCAAGCCCTGAATAACCGCGAGAATCACAGCTTCGAAAACCGACATAATTGACAAAGAAGACATCGTAGCGCACAACCACTCATGCCAACTACAAAGATTGTGGCCACTCTGGGGCCTTCGTCCCGATCCGCTGATATCATTGGCCGGCTCGTTGCGGCCGGCGTGGACGTGTTTCGCATCAACGCCTCTCACGTCCAGGCCGGCGAGATTCTGGAAACGATTCAGATGGTTCGCGCGGTTTCCGCCGGGTTGGAGGCAATCACCGGGGTTCTACTCGATCTGCAGGGACCGAAAATCCGGTTGGGCACTTTTGCCGGAGGCGGCACGACGCTCACCGCCGGCGCCCGATTCACGATTACCACAAGGCCGGTCAGCGGCGACGCCCAACGCGCCTCGACGACTTACAGCGCCTTCGCCACCGACGTGAATGCGGACGACCGCATTCTGCTGGCCGACGGCAGCGTGGAATTACGCGCGCTTTCCTCCGACGGCGAGCAGGTGGTGTGCGAAGTGGTCACGGGCGGGCCGATCAGCGACCGCAAGGGGATCAATCTGCCGGGCGTCGACGTCAGCACCCCGTCTCTGACCAAGAAAGACATGGCCGATTTGAGAGAGGGGATCGAGGGCGGGATCGACCTCGTGGCGTTGTCCTTCGTCCGCCGCGGCGCGGATATCATGCGGCTGCGCCATTTTCTGGAGGAGAATGACGCCCAGATTCCCATTGTGGCCAAGATTGAAAAGCCGGCCGGCTGGCAGAATCTGGATGAGATTCTGGAGGAATCCGACGGCGTGATGGTGGCGCGCGGCGATCTGGGCGTCGAAATGGCGCTCGAAAAGGTTCCCGCCATTCAGAAGGCGATCATACAAAAAGCCCGCGAGCGCGGCCGGTTCGTCATCACGGCAACGCAGATGCTGGAAACAATGATGAACAGCCCGCTGCCGACGCGCGCCGAAGTGAGCGACGTTGCAAACGCGATTTACGACGGCACCGACGCGGTGATGCTCTCCGGTGAAACCTCGGCGGGCCAGTTCCCGGTGGAAGCAGCCACCATGATGGCCCGCATCGCGGCGGAAGCGGAGGTGTCGCTGAAGCAGCGGGGATTCCCGGCGCTGCCCAAAGACTCCGATTCCACTCATCCGCGGATCATTGCCCACGGCGCGTTTCAGGCGGCGCAAATGCTGAACGCGGCGGCCATCGTTGTGTTCAGCGTCAGCGGATCGAGCGGCCGCCTGGTGGCCAGCTACCGTCCGCCGGTGCCGATCTTTGTCTTCACGCACAGCGAAGAAGTGGCCCGCCAGCTCTCCATCATTTACGGTGTTCGAGCAGTGGTGGCGCCGCAACTGGACAGCACCGACGCGATGCTGGCGCAGATGGATCTGATGCTGTGCGCGCGCAAAGGCCTCAAGCCCCACGACACCGTCGTTTTCGTTGCCGGCCAGCCGATCGGCCGCAAAGGCGCAACGAATCTATTGAAGCTGCATCGAATCGGCGAACTGCGCTAACCTCATTCCTATGATTCCCATGGTCCAGGAGCACATACCCGAAGGGCTTACCTTCGACGACGTTCTCTTGCAACCGGCCCGCAGCGGGGTGCTTCCGGCTCAGGTCGACACCAGCACGCGTTTCAGCCGCAACCTTGCCTTGAATATTCCCATCGTCAGTTCCGCAATGGATACCGTGACGGAATCTCACCTGGCGATTGCTCTGGCGCAACAAGGCGGCATTGGGATCATTCATCGAAACATGCCGATCGATCGCCAGGCCGAGGAAGTGGACCGGGTGAAGCGATCGGAAAGCGGCATGATCGTGGATCCGGTCACTATCGGTCCGGATCAGAAGATTTACGAAGCGCTAGAGCTGATGAAGCGCTACCGGATCTCGGGAGTACCGGTGACGGAAAACGGAGGCAAGCTGGTGGGGATTCTCACCAACCGCGACCTGCGCTTTGAGACGCGCTACGATCTGCCCGTGCGGGCCGTGATGACGAGCAAGAATCTGATCACAGTGCCGGTGGGCACGACGCTCGAACAGGCGCGGGAGATTCTGCACCAGCACCGGGTTGAAAAACTGCTGGTTGTCGACAACGACTATTATCTGAAAGGCTTGATCACGGTCAAAGACATTCAGAAGAAGCTGAAGTACCCCAACGCCGCCAAGGACAGCCAGGGGCGGCTGCGCGTGGGCGCTGCCATCGGCGCGACGGGCGATTTTCTGGAACGCGCGCAGGAGCTGGTGCGAAGGAAAGTCGACGTGCTGGTGATCGACACCGCTCACGGCCATAGCGAGCGCGTAATGGAAGCGGTTCGAGAAGTCAAGAACGCGGTTGCGATAGACCTGGTGGCAGGCAATGTAGGCACGCATGCCGGGGCCCGCGACCTGATCGAGCTTGGCGTGGATGGAATCAAAGTCGGCATCGGGCCGGGATCGATCTGCTCAACCCGCATCGTGAGCGGCGCCGGCGTTCCGCAGATCACGGCCATTATGGAATGCGCCAAAGCCGCGCGAACGTCGGGCGTGCCGCTGATCGCCGACGGGGGCGTCAAGTATTCCGGCGACATCACCAAGGCGATCGCGGCCGGGGCGACTACCGTTATGATCGGGAGTCTGTTTGCCGGAACCGAAGAAAGCCCCGGGGAAACAATTCTCTATCAAGGCCGCACGTTCAAAAGCTACCGGGGCATGGGATCGATGGGCGCCATGTCGCAAGGCTCGACGGATCGTTATTCGCAGGACCCGAATGCCAAGCTGGTGCCCGAGGGGATCGAGGGCCGTGTGCCTTACAAGGGCCTGGTGGCCGATATGGTCTACCAGTTGGTGGGCGGGGTGCGCGCCGGAATGGGTTACTGCGGCTGCGCGAGCATCGAGGAGCTACAGCAAAAGGCGCAGTTTTTGCGCGTCACGCTGGCAGGGCTGAGGGAAAGCCACGTTCATGACGTGATCATCACCAAAGAAGCTCCCAACTACCGCGTCGAGCCGTGAGGGGCTGGACTCGGCTCGCGCAGCATCGTCAGTCGCGGCGGAGAGTAACCGTGGAACCCGGTTTAAGCAAGGCTTGGGCGACTACGCCGAGAAGTTCTTCGGAGGGAACCGGCTTCACCAGGAAGCCTTGCATTCCGTTCTCAAAGCACATGTGGCGATGTTCCTGGGCTGAATTCGCGGTTAAGGCGATGATGGGGACTTCCTTATAACCCCTCAAATCGCGGATGGCTCGGGTTGCCTCCAAACCATCGACTCCGGGCATCTGAAGGTCCATGAGAATGAGATCATAACGCCGGTGGCTGGCGGCCTGAATCGCATCGCGGCCGGAGCTTGCGCATTCGACAAGGTAATGACCGCGGCGCAGCACGTGAGAGAAGATGCGCTGGGCCACCTCGTTGTCGTCGACGAGGAGAATCCGCGCGGCTGGCGCCGGAGCTTCCTCTTCCGGCGCTGACCAGCCCGCGGTGCTCTGCGCTTCCGGCAACAGGAAGGGCAGTTCGACGAAGAAGGAGGAACCCCGGCCGACCGTGCTTTCCGCCCATATGCGGCCATTCATGAGAGTGGTGAGCTTCTCAACAAGCGCCAGGCCCAGCCCGAGGCCTGAATAGGAGCGGGAGAGCCCGGTGTCCAATTGACGGAAGGAATCGAAAATGGTGGCAAGCTGCTCAGCCGCGATTCCAATTCCAGTGTCGTGTACCTCAAAGCGCAGCCGCAGTTCCGGATTGCCCGTGCTGACGGCGCCGACCTTGACCTGGACACTTCCCTGCGGGGTGAACTTGATGCCGTTTGAGATCAAATGGGAGACGATCTGGCGCAACCGGAGGGCGTCTCCGGATATCGTCTCGGGAACTGTGTCTTCGATATCGGCGATCAGGCGCAGGCTTTTACAATCGGCCTTGAACTGATGTTCCACGATGGCCGCCTGAATGACTTCGGCCACATGGAATTCTTCGACCTCCATGCGAACCCGGCCGGAGCTCAGCGCCGAGTATTCCAGAGTGGCGTTGAGCACTTCAAACAGCGTCTCGGCGCAACTGCGGGCCGAAGAGACATATTCTTTCTGTTCGTCGTCCAGAGTGGTTTCGAGCAACAAATCCGTCATGCCGATAATACCGCTCAGCGGAGTGCGGATTTCATGGTTCAATACGGCCAGAAAATGATGTTTGAGGTTGGTGAGCTCTTCTACAGCATTGTACGGATCGCCCGGTTCCGGCGCCGGGGACGAAACCTCGCCGCGTGCTTCAGCCGCTAGCCCGATGCGCTGGGTAACGTGAATCAGCTCCAGTTTCTTCGCCCAGGGGTCAGCGGACGTTGCCGAGGCCAATGACTTTGCCGGTTGACTCATCTGCTATTGGATTCATCGGCATGCGGGAATAATAAGTTTAGCCGATTTATCTGGTTGTTTGTGAGCAGATTATCTCACTGACTGATAGTGATCAGAGATACGAGTCTTCTCTCTGCTTCTCCACTATCAATAGCCTTGCGAGCCTCCGCTACAGCATCGATGATGTTTCCGGCCTTCCCGGCGACGAGCAGAGCTGCCGCCGCATTCACCACGACAATGTCTCGAGTAGGCCCTTTTTCCCCTCCAAGAATAGCGCGAACAATCCGGGCATTTCGGACGCGGTCTCCGCCACGAACGGATTCGAGGCCCGCCGCCTCGATGCCGAAATCGCTAGGTTGAACAAGGAAATTGGCAATGTGTCCGGGGCGAACGTCCCATACCGTAGTGGGACCGCTAAGGGTAATCTCATCAAGACCGTCGGATCCGTGCACGATCCAGGCCCGCTCCACGCCGAGCATCGAAAGAGCTTCCGCCATCAGATTGGCGGCTTCATGCGACGGCGCCCCCACCAGTTGATACAGCGCTCCGGCGGGATTGGTGAGGGGTCCGAGCAGGTTGAAGGCGGTGCGCATTTTGAGCTCGGCGCGGGCCGGTTGGGCGTGTTTCATGGCCGGGTGGATGGCGGGAGCAAACAGGAACGCGATTCCGGCCTCGGCGATAGCGCGCGCGGCCACTTGCGGTGACATCGAGATATTGACGCCGAGTTCTTCGAGCACATCGGCGCTGCCGCACTGGCTCGAAAGCGACCGGTTGCCGTGCTTGGCTACGCGAACCCCGGCGCCGGCAACCACAAAGGCCGCGGCCGTTGAAACGTTGAAGGTGCCGCCGGCGTCACCGCCGGTGCCGCAAGTGTCAATGAGCGGCTCGGCGCCCAAATCCAGCTCGATGCGGGTGGCCTTGGCCCGCATGGCTCTGGCGAAACCCACAAGCTCGGCGGCGCATTCGCCTTTCATATTCAGAGCCACAAGGAAAGCGGCAATCTGGGCGGTGGTCGCTTCGCCGGCAAGTATCGCGAGCATTGCCGCGTGGGCCTGGTCCTCGCTGAGGTTTTGCCGCGAAGCGACGAGGTGAAGGAGGCTCACAAAGGGCATGGTATATTGAAAAATTCAGCCAGTCTTAAGAATAACAACACAGGCTTTATTCCGATGAAAATTCATGAGTATCAGGCCAAGGCCATCTTGGCCCATTACGGCGTCCCTGTGCCGAAAGGAAAGGTCGCCTTTTCGGTTGAGGAAGCAGAGGCGGCGGCCAAGGAACTGGGCGGCAGCGTGGTGGTAAAAGCGCAAATCCACGCCGGCGGCCGAGGCAAAGGGGGTGGCGTAAAATTGGCGCGGACCGCAGATGAAGCCGCCGGAATTGCCCGCAAAATGCTCGGCATGACGTTGGTGACGCCTCAGACCGGACCGCAGGGACGCGTGGTAAAGCGGCTGCTGGTGGAAGAAACCCTGCCCATCGATCGCGAGCTCTACCTTGGCGTCGTACTCGACCGCGCATTGGGACGCTGCGTGTTAATGGCATCCTCGGAGGGAGGGATGGACATTGAAGAGGTGGCGGCCCATTCGCCCGAAAAAATTCTCAAAGAGGCAATCGTGCCCGGTCTGGGTCTCACCGGTTTTCAGGCCCGCAAGCTGGCCTTCGGAATGGGACTGCCCGCCGCCGCCGTCAACGGCGCTGTTGCCGCCATGACAGCTCTGATGAGTGCCTACGAAGCCATGGATGCCTCCTTGGCGGAAATCAATCCCTTCATTTTGACCAAAGACGGCCGGACCGTGGCGCTCGATGCCAAGATCAACCTCGACGATAACGCCCTGTTCCGGCATAAGGATCTGATCGAGCTTCGCGACCTGAACGAAGAAGATCCGCTCGAGGTGGAAGCGTCGATGTTCAACCTGAACTACATCAAGCTCGATGGCAACATCGCCTGCATGGTGAACGGCGCGGGCTTGGCCATGGCTACGATGGATATAATCAAATACGCCGGAGGCAGCCCCGCCAACTTTCTCGATGTGGGCGGCGGTGCAAATGCCGAGCAGATCCGCAACGCCTTTCGCATCCTGCTTGCCGACCTGCATGTGAAAGCCGTGCTCATCAACATTTTCGGCGGTATTCTGCGCTGCGACACGCTGGCTGCCGGTGTGGTCGCCGCGGCGCGCGAGTTGAATGTCCAGACGCCGGTGGTCATTCGCATGGAAGGAACCAACGTCGATCAGGGAAGGCAAATCCTGGCCGAATCCGGGCTGAATTTCACGGTTGCCGCCGGCATGAAAGACGCGGCGGAGAAAGTCGTGAGGCTGGCACAATGAGCATCCTGGCGAACGAGAAAACAAGGCTGCTCGTACAGGGATTCACCGGACGCGAAGGCACCTTTCATGCCGGTCAGTGCATGGCCTATGGCACCGATATTGCCGGAGGGGTAACGCCTGGCAAAGGCGGCACGACGCACCTGGAACGGCCGGTCTTCGATACGGTGTCCCAGGCGGTTCGCGAAACCGGCGCCAATGCCAGCGTGATCTTTGTTCCTCCCGCCTACGCCGCCGAAGCGATCATGGAGGCCGCCGATGCGGGTATCGCTCTGATCGTTTGTATCACGGAAGGAATACCGGCGCTCGACATGGTCAAGGCATGGGCCTTTCTGGCCCAGCACAATGCGCGGCTCATCGGTCCAAACTGCCCCGGCATCATCTCGCCGGGCAAAACGAAGATCGGGATCATGCCGGCGCACATACACAAGCCTGGAAATGTCGGAGTGGTCTCTCGCTCGGGCACGCTGACCTATGAGGCGGTCGGCCAGTTGACCAACCTTGGGTTGGGCCAATCGACGTGCATCGGCATTGGCGGCGATCCGATTATCGGCACCAATCACACCGACGCTGTCCGGCTGTTTCAGGAGGATCCCGAAACGCACGCCATCGTGATGATCGGTGAAATCGGCGGGGACGCGGAAGAAAAAGCGGCCGCCTACATCAAAGATCATGTATCCAAGCCGGTGGTCGGGTTCATCGCCGGGCAAACCGCGCCCCCAGGCCGCCGCATGGGTCATGCCGGCGCCATCATTTCCGGATCGAGCGGCAAAGCCTCGGACAAGATGGAGGCAATGCGCCAAGCGGGCATTACGGTCTGCGCCACGCCCGCCGAAATTGGAGAGAAAGTCAAACAACGTTTAGGATTATGAGTCAAAAGGAACGAACATTCGCCGCCATCAAGCCGGACGCGGTCGCCGCCGGCAACATCGGCGCCATTCTTGCAGAGATCGAGAAAAACGGCTTCCACATCCGCGCGATGCGCATGACGCGCTTAACACGAGCGCAGGCGGAAGGCTTTTATGCCGTACATAAGGCGCGGAATTTTTTCAGCGGGCTGATCGATTTCATGACCGAAGGCCCAGTGGTGCTGCTGGCGCTGGAACGAGAAGACGCGATCGGGAAATGGCGCGAAGTCATGGGCGCCACCGATCCGGCCAAAGCCGCGGATGGCACCATACGCAAGCGGTTCGGCACAAACATCGAACGCAACGCCTCGCATGGCTCGGACGCCCCCGAGACGGCCGCCTTCGAATTGGGGTACTTTTTCGCCGGGCAAGAGCTGACCGGTTTAGCTGAATAGTTCTTCCACCGGTTTGCCGTGGTCGGTGATGGGCACGGGGCGATCGCCGGCGTAGAGGTTCTTCGACGGGTCGATGCCCAAGGCGCAATGGATGGTCGAGTGAAAATCGGGAACCGTGATCGGGCGTTCGACTACATTTTTTCCAATCTCGTCGGTGACGCCGATTGCTTTTCCGGTGCGCAGGCCGCCGCCGGCCAGCACCATGGTAAAGGCTTCGGATTGATGGCCGCGCCCGCCGCCGCTGTCGAACTCCGGCGGGCGGCCGAATTCGGTGGCGATTACCACGAGCGTCTTTTCCAGCAGCCGGTTCCTTTCGAGATCCAAAAGCAGCGTGGCGAAGGAGCGGTCCAGATCCTGGATCAGCAGATGTTGGTTTAACTGGCCTTCGTTGTGCGTGTCCCAACCCGTGCCGTTCAAAAAGTTCAGGTTGAACGACACTTCGATAAACCGCACTCCGCTTTGAACCAGCCGCCTGGCCAGCAGACAGCGCTGTCCGAATTCGCTCCCATAGGCCTCGCGCAGCGTTGCGGGCTCTTTCTGGAGGTCGAACACGTTGAGGAATTTCGGTCCCGCCAGCCGGAACGCCTTTTGGTTCACTTCGGCCTGAGCCTGCACGGCGGCCTCGTTGCCGGCGCGCGCAAGGAAGCCTTCGCGCATCGACGCAAGCAGTGTCTCACGCCGGTCCTGGCGCGCGGGACCGACATCGGGGGGCCGCACCAATCCGTTCGGCCCGATGTCCACTTGCGTCAAATAAACGTAGCCGTACTTGGCTCCCAGAAAACCGGGGTCGCGGGTGATGTTGGGATACCCCATCACAACATAGGAGGGAACGTCTTCCGACTTCGCGCCCAGCTCATGCGAGACGATGGAGCCGACCGACGGGTATTGTATCGTTCCGCTGGGCAGCCGGCCCGTATGCACCAGGTTTGCGGCGGCGGCGTGCTCGCTCTTGATGTCGTGCGTGATGGAGCGCAACAAAACGGCACGGTCCAGCAGAGGCGCCGAATGTTTGAGGTGTTCACACACCTCGACGCCGCGAATCGCCGTAGGGATGGAGTCGTAGTAGGAGCCGGCAATTTTTTTGCCGTCCCCGCGCAATTTGGGGTCGAAGGTATCGATGTGAGCCGCGCCGCCGCCGAGCCAGATAAAGATGCAGGCGTCGGCTTTCCCCTTGGGATAGGCGGCCGTAGCGGGGCAGGCAGCGGTAGCGGCCAGAGCCGCCGTGTTCCTGAGCCAATCTCTTCGAGTCAATGTCATCGGTTCCACTCCGGCTATGGGATCATGACGAACTCGGGCGTATTGATCATCGCCCATAACACGTCTTCGTAACGCTCGCGGAACTCCGGTTTCAGGCGCAGGGTTGGCCGGTCTCCGAAGCGGAGCCTTTTCTCTTCTTCGAGCCGAATGAGGGTGGCTTCCGCGCTCAAGTGATTCGACCAGGAGACGCGGCTGTCCGATTCCCGCCGTGTGCCTACTTTGGCGGCGCCGGCGACTTTGCGATCCGCGAAATGGGGTTGCATGAGATTCGAGAAGGTACGGCTCTCCTCCGGGGTGGGGAAGCGCGACAGGATGCGAAGGAAGCTTTCCTCGATCAACTTTTCAAGCGGCAGATCGGAAAGAGCCAGTTCGGTGAACACGCTGTCATCGGACAGCCGGGCGATCCGGGTACCAAGAACGCCGTTGGCAAGGATCAGAGTCTGCATCGAGGATGCGCCGTCATCGCGCTCGGAAGCGGGGTTCTGACGCGACTGGCGCCAGCCGAATGTGGTCATCACGTCCACGATGGATTGCGCGATGGGCAGGGCCAGGGCGGGGCGGTCCCGTTCATTGGAGAGCGCAGTCATCTGCCAGGCGCGGTTGGGGCGGCCCATGTTGAGGAACTGCCGCGGCGGCCGGTCGCCGGCCGGGTTGAGGTTCATTTCCTCGCAGTCGAAAGTTTTTCCCGCCGCCAGGTGCAGCGAATCGACCAACTGCTCGGCCGAAAGATTTCGCCGCGCCGGGCCCGCGTAGAGCCGCTTGGCCGGGCTCAGGAAATCGGCAGGCAGCCCGGCGGGTTTGCGCTGATAGGCATGAGAGGACAGGATGAGGCGCGCCAGGTGTTTCAGGTCATAGCCGCTCGACATGAACTCACGCGCCAGCCAGTCGAGCAGTTCCGGATGCGAGGCCTTGCCGCGTGTCCAATCGTCAATGGGTTCATAGATGCCGACGCCCATGTATCGCTTCCAGACGCGGTTGGCGACCACTTGAGCAAAGCGCAGGTTCTCCGCCGAGATCACATAGGCCGCTACTTGCTGCCGCGAAGGAACACCGGTGGCATCCGGGATGCCCGTTGCGGCGTGGTTGACCAGGGATTGAAAACGCCATTCCGGAGCGATCGATTCGCCAGGCTTCAGCACAGCGTTGACCACCGGCTTGCGGGCGCCTTCTCTGTGAGGAACGGTGCTGGTCTCCGGCAGCTTCAGCGGCTTGCCGTTGAGCATGGCGGCCATGCTGAACAGGTCCTGCTGCTTGTATGGATGAAACGGTGCGTCGTGGCAGCGCGCGCACTGCAGCTTCACGCCGAGAAACGCCTGGGCGATGATGTCGGCCTTGGCCGCCATGGGTGCGTCGTTGAGAGTGGCTTGGGAGAACGCAGCCGGTGCGCCCAGGTGCGAACTGCCTTCCATACCGATCAGCTCGGTGACCAGGCGGTCAAACGGGATGTTGTCGTAAAAGGATTGATGCAGCCACCAGCGGAATGGGCCGGTGTTGTTCAAATCGGGTTTGAGGATGCCGGGGTTTTCAGCCAGAACATCCTGCCAATAGCTGACCCAATGATCGGCCCAGGAAGGGCTATCGAGCAACCGCGAGATGGCCTGCTGGCGGCGGCCGGCGGGCTTGGCGGCGAGAAACTCGCGGATCTCAGCCGCAGTGGGAATCAGGCCGGTGACATCCAGGGTTAGGCGCCGCAGGAATTCCAGATCGGAGGTGAGGGCGGCCGGTTTCACCTGCGCCTGTTCCAGGCGGGCGCCGATGAAATGATCGATGGAGGAGGCAATCGCGGGGCCGGATGTCTGCTCCATGTGAGCCTTCACCGCGGCGTGGCGCGCGTCCCAGGCTTTGGCGGCTTCCCGGCCCGCTTCCCGGCGCCGTGCAATATCGGCTTGACGATGCTTTGCCAGTGAAGCTGCTTCGTAAGCTTCCCAGGCTGCGTCGGTGAGCAGCGGGGCGTCGCCCGGGCCGAGCAGGCGATCCAGTGCGCCGTTGGTGGAATAGCTGACGGCGAGTTCTCCAGGTGAAGGGTACAATCCCTTGCCCCCGATAACGGCCACTAAAGTGAACTCATGCTCGTTCCCATCGAGGGCGATCTGCGCCAGCGCGTCCTGATGAGGATAGGCAACCGGCCGCAGCGGCGTGCCATCGCGAACCACGGGAGGCGGCACGGGATCGTCGCCGGTCGTGTTCGCCTTTTGCGGCTGCGTTCGCGCGACTTCTTTGCCGTCGAGGTAAAGAACGGCCGCTCCGCGCGCTCGGAGGCGGAAGCGATACTCGGCTGCGGGCAGAGCACGGCGGTAGGTTGCCCGCAGAACAAACGGCGTCGAACGGTCGAGCGGCACCGCATTGGGGGCGAACCTGGTGGGAGTGTGTAGAAACGCGAAAGCCGGTTCCTGATACCGGTCCGTGACCACGCCGGCGCCGGCGCTCAACTCTTTCCCGGGCGGGAGGTCTTCGTGGATTTCGACGCGAATGCCTTCACCGGGGGCGAAGGCGAATCCGGCCGCGGTCAGCCCAACCAGCATCACACTGAAACGCTTATGCATGGAAGCTTTTGTCCTATGGTTATTCTACTTCCTATTGAACCGGGCGGTGGTCACCAGGACAGCCGCATGTTGAGTTGAACAACGCGCATCCCGCCCGCGCCGTTAATTTCCCCAAACGTGGCGGCGTCGATGCCGCTGGTGGGTCCACCGTAGTTGACACGGTTCAGGGAGTTAAACATGTCGGCGCGGAACTGAAGATTGGCGGTCTCGCGAATCCGGATATTCTTGCTGAGGGAAAAGTCGACGGTCCAGGTGGCGGGATTTCGCATGATTCCGACTGCAGAGTTCCCGGAGCGAACGGCGATTCGCGAGCGCGGGTCAACCGGCACAAACGCAAACGCGCTGCGATTAATATACTGAACCGAACAGCGGCCGCCGGCGACGCATCGTGTGGTGGCATTCTCTTTCCAGTTGTCGTGCACCTTGGGGGCGCCGGTGGTATCCGGGCGGCAATGCCAGTCCGAAGCGCAGGGCTGCGTGATGGTGACGGGTTCGCCGCTGCGGGAGCTGAAAATGCCGGCCACCTGCCAGCCTGCCAGGGCATGTTTCAAAAGAGGCTGATTCGCGTTTTTGAGCCAGGGCAATTCGTAGATCCAGTCCGCCATGAAACGGTGCTGAGCATCGCCTGCATTGAGCCCGCGATCGGCGCGCGGGTTGTTGAACTCCTGAATGTTGATTGCGGCGTCTGCGCCGTAGTATGCGCCGATGTCGCCTCCGGTGACGCCCAGGCCCTTCCCCCAGGTGTAATGAGCATCGAAGGTGAGATTGCGCGATAAACGTTTCCGGAGCGAAGACTGCCAGGCGGCGTAGGTCGTGTTCTGCGACTCATCGACGTAGTAGGGGCCGCCAAAAATAATGGACGGATTGGGACGCTCCCCGGTGAGACGATCAGGTAGATTCGGGCGGCGATGGAGCAGGAACTTCACGCCGCGCACGCCTACAAAGCCGGTTTCGAGCATCATCGACGAGGTTAGCGCGCGCTGGATGTTGAACTGGTAGTGCATCGAGTATGGATTCTGAAGCCCCGGGTTGAAGGCCGAGAAGGGGAAGCGGATACCCGTTTGCGCGTTCTGGCGCTCGACCAAGGTGCGCATGTCATCGGTGTAATAGGGTAACTTCAGCCCCAGATTCCTGGCTTCAGCGAGGCTCCAGCGGACACGAAACGGAACCACGGGATGCGCTACGGCCTGGCGCATCGCGCCCGGCATCTGCGGGCTGAACAATACGCCGAATCCGCCGCGAAACACCGTCTTGGCCTGCGCATCCGGATTGTAGGCAAACCCGACTCGGGGTCCCAGGTTCACCCAGCCGTCATTTTGATAAGGATTGCCCGGGTCGAGCGCCGCGCCGAAGTTGAACTTGCTCCAGTCGGTGGGAGGCGCCAGGTTAAAGAAGCCCGCGGGCACCTGGGTAGTAGGTTTGGAAACGTTCTTCGTGTAGAAGTCGTAGCGGAGCCCCAGGTTCAGGACCAGCTTGCGCGTCACTCTCCAGTCGTCCTGAGTGAAAAAGCCGAGCTCATGCATGCGTGAACTGTAAGGAGGAGAGCCGAAACTGGGAGTAACCTGATTGGGAATGTTGGCCAGAAAGTCCACTTTGTTCTGATAGGAGATGGCCGGGTTTTCCGGATTACTGCGAAAGCCCGTGTAGAGGACGTATTTCATTCCGAATTTCAGCGAATGTTTGCCGACGTGGCGGGCGAACTTCTGATCGAAGCTGTAAGTAGTGCCGTCCATGTCCCAGATCTCGGCCGCGCCGGAGCTGAAACCGGAAGGGCCGGAGACGGAGATTCGGGCGATGCTGCGATCCCACGGCGCCTTTTCCTGCTTGCCCGAAGGATCCTTTTTCAAGAAAAATGCGTCCAGCCGCGCCATGTCGCTGAAGTTGTAACCAAAGCGGCTTTCCGAAGTCCAACTGGAGCGGCCTAAGGTGTAACTGGCGGTCATGCGATCCTGAACATACTCGAAAGTGCGGTCGTTGGATCCATCCGTATTGAAGCGGGGATCGAGGCCGAAAGGCCGCATCCGCGTGTAAGTGAAGGCGAGGTTGCTGAGCGAAGTGACGCGGAAGTCCCCCTTGGCGAGCACGTGATTCTCCCTGCTGGTGGCGTCGCGGATTCCTTCGAAGCGTCCAAGATCGGTGTTGATCGGCACGTTGGGCGCGGGAAGAATATCCAGCAGGATTCTGGTTTCCGGAAAGGGCAGGGCGCGCAGAATCTCGTTGCGGTAGCTTTGCGTGGGGACCGTTCCGTTGACCCGCCGGGATGCGGATTCGCGATAGCCTTCGTAGACGCCGAAAAAGAACAAACGGTCGCGGATGACAGGGCCTCCCAGCGAGCCGCCGAACTGGTTGAAGACGATTCTCGGTTTGGGGATCATGGAACTGTCCGGGTTACGCGCGGCAACGAATGGGTTGCGCGCATTCAGCACGTGCGACTGGTAGTTCTCAAATACGGAGCCATGCAGGGAATTGGAACCTGACTTCGAGATAAGGTTGATCTGGCCGCCTACGACGCTTCCGTACTCGGCTGCGAGGATGCCTCGAACCAACTGCACTTCGGCGACCGAGTCAATGCTCATGACGTCGATATAGTTTCTGGCCCCGTACTGCGCCATTCCACGCTGTTCGGGATAAGAATTGGCGTCGGTGCCATCGACGGAGACGCCAGTTCCATTGGACCCGATCCCGTTGATGCGGAGGGTGCGGTTGGCGCCGATGTCGACTCCGGAGGATAGGCGAAGGATGTTGCTGACGTTGCGGCGGCCCAGAGGCAGTTCAATAACTTTGAGACTCTCGAATGTCTGTAGCTGCTCGGAGCTGGCGGTGCTGACCAATGGCGCCGTGCCCTCGACGGTGACCGTTTCGGTGAGCGCCCCGACTTCCAGGGTAAAAGTCTGGCGAACCGTTTGTCCGGCGGCCAGTTGGATTCCTTTGCCTTCATGTCTTTTGAAACCGTTGGCCTCGATCCGCAAGACATAGGAACCGACTCGAAGGAAATCGAATGCGAATTCCCCGGTGGGGCCGGATTGTCGAGTTGCGGCGGCGCTGGTGGCTTCGTGGATCAGCGTTGCAGACGCGTTCGGGATGATCGCGCCCGTGGAATCAGTGACGATGCCATAGAAAGTGGCCGTGGTTACCTGCGCAGAAGCGATGACGCAGCAGCTCATGAGAACCGTGATAAGTCGAGTCACCCAGGACATGTTGAACCTCCTCACCCTTTCAGCGAATTCG
>Ga0187893_10004827_pt1 | contig 25113 bp, 21 predicted proteins | sample MA1701074metaG_FD_139574 | JGI IMG/M metagenome (GOLD analysis project Ga0187893, IMG submission 139574) | White microbial mat communities from a basaltic lava cave in the Kipuka Kanohina Cave System on the Island of Hawaii, USA - MA170107-4 metaG ... | reverse complement strand
CCTGGCGCAGAGCTTGCCTGCGGGCGACTGGGTTCGACCTGCTGCCACCGTGAAAAGCGCTTCGTCCGCCTCCCGCCAACCGGGCGCCGTCACCCAGGCGTCGCTGCCCATCGTCCTGCCCACGGCCGACCCACTGGGCGCGGTGGAGGAGGCCGGTTTCTGGCTGGAGGCCTACGGCCAGAGCCCGCCGGCCGATCCCGCGCGTGTGTTCGAGGTGATCGACCGCCTGGATGCGCTGGTGCAGCCGCACCGGCTGGCGCTGCTGCGCGAATACCTGGAGTCCGGCGGGCGGATGCAGACCTATCGAGAGCAGCGCCTGTGGCAGGCAGGCGCGCGCTATGCGCGGCACCTCGCCGAGGGCTATAGCGCCTGCCTGAGGCTGTTCCAGGAGCAAGGGCAGCGCAAGCTGCTGCCGGTCCTGGCCGCGCGCGCAGTGCGCGCGCACACGCTGGAGTTGCGCTGGGCGCTGCTGCGCTACGCCGCGATGGACGACGAGATCTGGCCGCGCATGGGACAGCTGTATGCCCTGTGCGACCGCGCCGGGCTCGCCACGGTGCGCTTCAAGATCTACCCGGGGATGTCCGGCGACTCCACCGTGCGGCGCGAATACCTGCGCGCGCTGGTGCTGTCGGTGTCGGCCATGGGTAACCTGCTGCCGGCGGCCCAGGCGATTGCCGAGCGGGTGATCGCCGCGGTCGCCGAATTCTTCCTGCTGCATCGCCGGCCGGCCGCCGGCTGCCACTTCGCCGTGGATCTGAAGGCGAGCCGCGCGCCCTATCGCATCGGCGAGGGCATCGCGCCGGCGCGCGGGGTGCGCTTCTTCGGCCCCGGCGACGCCGCCGTGATGGTCGAGGGGTTCCTCGCTCAGCTCGCCGCACAGGGCGGCGTGCCGGCGCAGCTGCGGCTCGGCGCCGAGTTCGAGCCGTCCCTGGTGCGCGAGGTGTTGCAGCACCTGGCGCGCCACTGGGGCGCCAAGCCGCCCACGCGCGGGGAGGCGCGCCACCGCGTGCTCGCCACCGCACACGTGGCGTACGGCTTCGAGCGCGTGCTCGCCGCCGTCGGCGGCGAGCAGGCGCAGGACGAAGTGACCGAGGCCTGGACCGTCGAGAACGAGAGCGAGCGCGGATTCGGCGCGCTGATCCCGGCGCGCGACGACGACTGGCTGGAGGTCGGGCGCCTGGTGGCGGCCAAGCCCGACTGGCCCTCGTCGTGGTGCGTGGGCGTGATCCGCCGCCTCACCGCGCGCAGCCCCATGCACCGATCGGTCGGCGTGGAGATCCTGGCGCGCGGCGGCGTATGCGTCGAGCTGGCGCCGCTGCCGCTCAAGGAGGGCCTGCAGCCGCTGCACGGCATCCTGCTGCCCACCGAGGCTCAGACCAGCCTGGCCGGCGGCGAAGTCGAGCTGGTGCTGCCGCGCGGTTCGACGGCGCGGCTCGCGAGCTGCGAGCTGCGCATGCATTGCCGGCTGTATCGCATCGAGCGCCGCCGCATCGCCGATAGCGGCAGCGACTTCGAGATCGCGCGCTTCGCTCTGCGCGAGGCGTGAGGCGGCTTCTCGCTAGAGCCCCGCGGCGACCCGGGGTACACTCGCGCCGTCGCCTCCGTTGCCCACCGCCCCGATGCCCGCCCTGGACTCGCGCGCTCTGGCCGTCTTCGTCGATCGCAAGTGGAACGAGGACATCCTTCCGCGCCTGATCGAATACATCCGCATCCCCTGCAAGTCGCCGCATTTCGATGCGCAGTGGCCGGCCAACGGCCACATCGAAGCCGCGATCGGCCTGGCGCACCGGTGGTGCAGCGCCCAGCAGGTGCCCGGAATGCAGCTCGAGATCCTGCGGCTGCCCGGGCGCACCCCGCTGCTCTATTTCGACGTCCCCGCGTCGGGTGCCGGGGCGCAGGGCAGCGTGCTGATGTACGGACACCTCGACAAGCAGCCGGAGATGGTCGGCTGGCGCGCCGGGCGCGGGCCCTGGATACCCGTGATCGAGGATGACAAGCTGTACGGGCGCGGCGGCGCGGACGACGGTTATGCGGTGTTCGCCGCGCTGGCCGCGCTGACGGCGCTGCGCGCGCAGGGCCGGCCGCACGCGCGGGTAGCGGGGCTGATCGAGTGCTGCGAGGAGAGCGGCAGCTACGATCTGCCGGCCTATCTCGAGGCCCTGGCGCCGCGCCTGGGCGAGGTGGATCTGGTGATCGGCCTGGACTCGGGTTGCGGCAACTACGAGCAGCTGTGGGTCACCACGTCGTTGCGCGGCCTCGCGGCCGGCACCCTCAGCGTCGAGGTGCTCGCCGAAGGCGTGCACTCGGGCGATGCGAGCGGCGTGGTGCCTTCGTCGTTTCGCATCGCGCGCATGCTGCTCGACCGGCTGGAGGAATCGGCCACCGGGCGCATCCGGCCGGCCGAGCTGCACTGCCCGATCCCGGCCGAACGCGTGGAACAGGCCCGGCACGCCGGCGAGATCCTGCGCCAGTCGGTGTACGCCAAGTTTCCGTTCGCCGGCGGCACGCGGCCGCTGACCGCGGACTTCACCGAGGCGATTCTGAATCGCACCTGGCGGCCGTTCCTGTCGGTGGTCGGCGCCGACGGCATGCCCGCGATCCGCGACGCGGGCAACGTGCTGCGGCCGGGGACTGCACTCAAGCTGTCGCTGCGGCTGCCTCCGCCGGTGGATGCGCCGCGCGCCACGGCGGTCATGCGCGAGCTGCTGGAAGCCGATCCGCCGCACGGAGCACGCGTGCGCTTCGAGCCCGACCAAGCGGCCACCGGCTGGAGCGCGCCCGCCATCGCGCCGTGGCTCGAGGGCGCGCTTCAGGCCGCCTCGCGCGCGCATTACGGCCGGCCTGCCGCGGCGATGGGCGAAGGCGGCACCATTCCTTTCATGGGCATGCTGGGCAGGTATTTCCCGGACGCGCAGTTTCTGATCACCGGCGTGCTCGGGCCGCATTCCAACGCGCACGGTCCCAACGAGTTCCTGCACATCCCGTACGCCCGCAAGGTCACGGCCTGCGTGGCGGAGGTGATCGCGGCGCATGCACAGGCGCCGGCCGGTTGACGAGGTAGATGCCCGCGCCCACCAGCGCCACGGCGCCGACAAATGCGGGCCGCAGCGGCTCGGACAGCACCGTCACGCTGGCGGTCACGCCGAACAGCGGCGACAGGAAGGTGAACACCGACAGCCGCGCGGCGAGGTAGCGCGTGAGCAACCAGAACCAGATCAGGTAGCTCGCGAACGAGATCACCGCGCCCTGATAGAACAGGCTCACCAGAGCGATCGGCGTGAGCGCCACCACGCCGGGCTCGCCGAGCAGCAGCGACGCCGCCGGCAGCGTCACGGCGGCGACCGCCAGCTGGTAGAACAAGGTCTTCGCGGCGTTCGCATTGTTCAGCCGGGTGCTGCGCACGAGCACGGTGGTCGCGGCCCACAGCGCGGCGGCGACCACGCCGAAGGCGTCGCCCAGCAGCGAAGCGCGCTCCGACGCGAAGCCGTCGGCGAAAGCCGCGGCCACGCCCACGAAAGCGAGCGCGATCCCGGTCCACTGGCGCGCGTGCAGGCGCTCGCCGGGGACCAGCCACTGCAGGCCGAGCGCGGTGAAGCACGGGGCGAGGTAGATGAACACCACCATGCGCGAGGCCCCGGTGTGCTTGAGCCCGGCGAAGATGAACAGGAACTCTGCCGCGAACAGCGCACCGGCGGCCAGGCCCGCGCCGAGCGTGCCGTCGCGCCGGAATATCGGTATGCGGCGCGCGCGCGCCCAGACGAGCAGCAGCAGCGCTGCGATCACCGAGCGCAACCCGCCCTGCAGCACCAGCGAGATGTCGGCCGCGGCGAGCTTCGAGAACACGTAGGTGAAACCCCACAGCAGGCACAACAGGGTCATCAGCGCCGCCCCGGTGGTGTCGACGGGGCGGCGCGCGCTCGAGAACGCGGACATGAAGCGGGAACGGTCGGTGGCGCGGGTGGCGACATTGTACCGGCGGCATCGTCTCGCGCGGCGGTAGCTGCCCCAGACGGTAGCTACCTCAGACGGTAGCTGCCCCAGACAGTATCTGCCGATGAATCCGCCTATAATCCGCCGTCGCCCACGCACCTGGGCGACATGCCTGCCTGGATCCGATGCAGCCAACAACAGGAGATCCGCTGTGAATCGCCTTTCGACGATCACCAAGGTGTCGCTGCTGGCACTGCCGCTCGCCCTCGCTCAGGGGTGTGGCACCACCGGGGGCGCGGGCAGCGCAGGCGGTCAGACCGCGGCGGCACCCGACCGGACGGAGCAGGCGCTGGCCACGGCGCAGAGCGCCCTGAACGAGGCCCGGGCGGCGCGTGCCGCCGCCGAGGCGGCGAACGCCAAAGCCGATCAGATCCTCGCCACCGTGCGCGCCATACCCGTGAGCGGCGATGCGTCGCCGGAGGTCCTGCAGGCCTCGCGGGCGGCGCAGGCCGCCGCGGAGGACGCCAAGCGCATCGCCCTGGAGGCGCAGGACGCGGTCGAGCGCCTGGACATCAAGACCGACCGCATGTTCGAAAAATCGATGCGCAAGTGATTGCGCGCCGCCACGGCACTGCCCCGCGCAACACCGATCCGCATTTGTCACTCGCCCCGGCGCTCCCGCGGCGAGGGTGGCGCCGCGCGCTGCGCCCCGGAGATGAGCCGTTCCAGGGTCGGCGCGCCTCGGCCCACGGGGACGGCGAGCGCGCGCTGCTCCCTGGCTGCGCGCAGCACCCGGTCCCAGTCCAGGGCGGCGTTCGGCGCCGCCCGAATCAGCGCCTCGACCAGCGGCGTGTGGCTGCGGTTGTCCGCGTCGCGCTCGGGCTGCGCGAACACCTGCACGTAAGGCATGCCTCGCAGCAGCCCCACGGCGAAAGGCGCGCTCACGATGCGCACCGCGGTGCCGGGCGGCACCTGCGCGTAGAGCGACTCGATGTCCTCGGGATACAAGCGGATGCAGCCGCCGCTCACGCGCATGCCGATCCCCCAGGGCCGGTTGGTGCCGTGCACCAGGTAACCGGGAAAGCCGAGATACAGCGCGTGGCGCCCGAGGGGATTGTCCGCGCCGGGCGGCACCACATCGGGCAGGACCTCGCCGGCGGCCGCGCGCGCGGCGCGGATCGATTGCGGCGGGCGCCAGACGGGATCGATCGCCTTGCGGATCACGCGCGTCTGCCCCAAGGGAGTGGCGCCATGCTCCACACCGACACCCAGCGGATGGGTGACCACGCGGCCGGCGTTCGCGCCGCTGTGCGGAAAGTAGAACAGTCGCATCTGCTCGAGGTTGATCACGATGCCGCTGCGCGGGCCGGCCGGCAGCACGAACTGCAGGGGCAGCACCACTCGCGCGCCCGCGCCCGGCAGCCAGGGATCGACGTCGGGGTTGGCGGCGGCGATCTCGTTGAAGCCCAGGTCGTGCTGCCGCGCGATGTCGAGCAGGGTGTCCTCCTCGCGCGCCACCACCACGCTCAACTCGCCCACCAGATCGTCGCCCTGCGAGGGCAGAGCGAAGCTCGCCGCCGCAGCGGTGGGCGGCACTACGAGGCCCAATGCCGCGAACAGGGGCGCCGCGAACAGGGGCGTTGCAAACAAGGCGAACGGTGCGCGAGGCATGGCGCGCTATGGTAGTGGAGCAGCGCGTGGCTCGCCGCGGCGGGCGGGATCTCCCGCCGGCCAGCGTCCAGAAGTGTCAAAAACCGTCTACCGGGAGCAGTCCGAGCGGGCGCGGTGCAGCTTCAGCGCCAAGGGGCAAGGTGTGCGCACCTCGCCGGCAAGCGAGACTAGCGCGCGGTGGCGGCGACGTTCGGTGCGGCGGCCTGCTTGGGCGGACGCTTGGGCTTCGCCGCGGGTTTCGGCTTGTCCAGCGCGCTCAGCGCTTTCGCGCGCGCCTGCTCGCATTCGAACTTCGGCTTGGCGCGCATGCACCAGGTGTAGTCCTCGAGGATCTTCTGCTCTGCGGTGGCGCGATCCGCTGCAGCCGCCGCTGCCGCATCGGGCTGAGCGGGGGCGGGCGCCTGCGGACTCGCGGCGGCCGGAGCCGGCGCCGGCGTCTCGCGCGGAGCCGCGGCCTTGACCGGAGGCGGCGGCGACTTCTCATCGTCTGCCGCCGCTCGATCGGCGTTGCTCAATGCCTTCTCGGTACCAGCGGCCGCCTTCTCGGTAGCCGCGGCCGCGGGCGGTGGCGCCCCCGACAGTTTGGCGATCGCCTTGTCGCGGTCGGCGGCGCAGTCTGCGCGCGTCTCGCGCACTTTGCGGCACATCTCGTATTTCTTCAGGATGTCGGACAACGGCGGCAAGAAGCGCATCGACAGACCGTCGGGGCCGGGCTTGAACTCGACGTAGCGCTCCGGGACGTCCCCGAACTGCGCACGCACTTGCGCCAGCATCGCATCCTTCTGCGACTGCTCGTCGAGCAATCCCGCCGGCACCGCCGCCGCGGCGGGCGGTTCGGGCGCGGTCTTCGCCTCCGGGGCGGCCTGTGGCGACTGCGGCGCCTTCGGTGCCGGACCGGCTGCGGCGCGCGCCCCCTTCGGGGCCGGCCCACCCATCAGGCTCTCGCCGCAGGCCTCGGCGAGCTTGGTTTCCCAGGTCACCGTGAGCGTGCGCCCGTCGTCACAGCGCACCACCAGCTGGTCCTCGAACACCCCCGGCGAAACTTCGACGCGGTAACGTCCCTCGATGATCTGGTAGGCACGGAGGTCGCTGCTCACGGGCAGCAGGGCGCTCGCCAACAGCAGGGCCGCAGCGACGACAACACGGTCGGTTTTCATGCTTCCATTTCCCAATGTCGAGGCGATTCGAGAGACGCCAGGCAAGGTTTGGGCCCACGGATTCGGCGCGTTCATGTGTTATCGGCTCCAGCGCGGCCCGACTTGAATGCCGCGATCCGATCCGCGGGCGCAGTCCTCGGCACGCGCGAGCTCGAAGCTGCGCTGGGGTTGAACCCGGGGTGCTGCAAGCGGCCTAATGCAGCGTGGGCCCGACGCGAGGCACCGCTGCGAAGCGCGCGCACGGTTTGGATGCGGCAAAGGGTCCGCCAGAAGCCTTCAGCGCGATTGACGCATTGCGCCGCTATTCGCGCCGGCGCGGCGCCCTGGCAAACTCCGGCCGTGCGGCCGAGTTGCCGCCACCGGATGGCAGCGCACAGGCGAGGACTGCGGCGCCCGCCATCAGTTTCCTTGCATGTTCAGGCGCAAAGGCGCTATTGGCAAGGAAGCTGCTTACCGTCCGACACGAGGCCGCCGCGGCCCTGGTTGCCGCGGGCGGTGCAGCGCGCAATGCATAGCGGCTGCGAGCGTTGCGCACGGCGTAACCGAACCGCGCTGCGCGCGTTAAAGAGCACGCGGGACGCGCACGAGATGATTGGCGCTCGGATGCGTGACCTGCTCGCAACAGGGGCGGTGAACTTTGAGTTACTTTTGCGGCGGCGGCAGGCTGGCTGGGTCGCGCGCCGCGACACGGCCCGACCGCCAAGGCGAGGCGCCAGGAGACGACCGCAGACAACAACAACAAGGGATGGGTGAGGCGACGGATCTACTTTAGGAGATGTGGCATGACGACCATCATCGAGGGCTACAAGGCCAACTACTCGGCCGCGCAGGACGAGGAGATCACCCTGGAACAGTATCTCGATCTGTGCCGGCGCGATCCGGGCTCTTACGCCACCGCGGCCGAGCGCATGTTGCGCGCGATCGGCGACCCCGATCTGGTCGATACCCGTAACGACCCGCGACTGTCGCGCATCTTCGCCAACCGCCTGATCAAGCGCTACCCGGCCTTCGCCGAGTTCTACGGCCTGGAGGACGCGATCTCGCAGATCGTGTCCTTCTTCAAGCATGCCGCGCAGGGCCTGGAGGAGCGCAAGCAGATCCTCTACCTGCTCGGTCCGGTCGGCGGAGGCAAGTCCTCCATCGCCGAGCGCCTCAAGCAGCTGATGGAGAAGCTGCCGATCTACGCCTTGAAGGGCTCGCCGGTGAACGAATCGCCGCTCGGGCTGTTCGCCCCGGAACGCTACGGGGACAGCCTGGAGAAGGAGTACGGCATCCCGCGTCGCTACTTCACCGGGATCATGTCGCCGTGGGCGGTGAAACGCCTGAAGGAATTCGACGGCGACATCGGCCAGTTCCGGGTGGCGCGCGTGCAGCCCTCGGTGCTGCGGCAGGTGGCGATCGCGAAAACCGAGCCCGGCGACGAGAACAACCAGGACATCTCGACGCTGGTGGGCAAGGTGGACATCCGCAAGCTCGACCGCTTTGCCCAGAACGACCCGGACGCGTACAGCTACTCGGGCGGGCTGTGTCTCGCGAACCAGGGCTTTCTCGAGTTCGTCGAGATGTTCAAGGCGCCGATCAAGATGCTGCATCCGCTGCTGACGGCCACCCAGGAAGGCAACTTCAAAGGCACTGAAGGGTTTTCCGCGATTCCGTTCAACGGCATCATCCTGGCGCATTCGAACGAGTCGGAGTGGCAGAGCTTCCGCAACAACCGCACCAACGAAGCCTTCCTCGACCGCATCTACATCGTCAAGGTGCCCTATTGCCTGCAGGTGTCCGAAGAGGTCAAGATATACGAGAAGCTGCTGCGCCACAGCGCGCTCGCGCATGCGCCGTGCGTGCCCGGGACGCTGGACATGATGGCCCAGTTCTCGGTGCTGTCGCGCCTGAAGGAGCCGGAGAATTCCAGCCTGTATTCGAAGATGCGCGTCTACGACGGCGAGAGCCTGAAGGACACCGACCCGAAGGCCAAGTCGTTCCAGGAGTATCGCGACTACTCGGGCCCGGACGAAGGCATGAGCGGCATTTCCACCCGCTTCGCCTTCAAGGTGCTGTCGGCGGTATTCAACTACGATCAGACCGAGGTGGCCGCCAACCCCGTGCATCTGATGTACGTGCTCGAGCAGCGTATCGGCCGCGAGGACTTTCCCGAGGAACAGAAGCGCAAGTACCTGGAGTTCATCAAGGGGTGGCTGAGCCCGCGCTACGCCGAGTTCATCGGCAAGGAGATCCAGACCGCCTATCTCGAGTCCTATTCGGAGTACGGGCAGAATATCTTCGACCGCTACGTGACCTACGCCGACTGCTGGCTGCAGGACGAGGAATACCGCGACCCGGACACCGGCGAGATCTTCGACCGGGCGGCGCTCAACGCCGAGCTGGAGAAGATCGAGAAGCCGGCCGGCATCGCCAACCCGAAGGACTTCCGCAACGAGGTGGTCAATTTCGTGCTGCGCGCGCGCGCCAACAACGCCGGCCGCAACCCGGCGTGGAGCAGCTACGAGAAGCTGCGCGAAGTGATCGAGAAGAAGATGTTCTCCAGCACCGAAGACCTGCTGCCGGTGATCTCCTTCAACGCCAAGGCCTCGGCCGAGGACCAGGAGAAACACCAGAGCTTCGTCGCGCGCATGGTGTCGAAGGGCTACACCGAGAAGCAGGTGCGGCTGCTGTCCGAGTGGTACCTGCGGGTGCAGAAGTCTTCATGAAAAAGGCCTTATCGGTACTGCCCGATCGGTAAGGCGTCATCGGTGAGGCGTTATCGAGAAGCGTAAGCTGCAGGCGACGATGGCACGAGCGACACATGTTGGCCTTCTAACAGCGCCCCTCCGCCGGCCGCGGGGGAGGGGCGGGGGCGCTGATACGCTCTTCGATCACGCCTTGCCGATCGCGCCGTGCCGATCACGCCTTTCGATCACGCCTTTCGGCAGCCCCGGCCTCCCCGCCCAGCTCCCATCATGATGTACCTCATCGACCGCCGTCTGAACGGCCGCAACAAGAGCGCCGTCAACCGCGAGCGCTTCATGCGTCGCTACAAGGAGCACATCCGACGCGCGGTCAAGGGCATGGTGGCCGACCGTTCGATCCGGGACATGATCCAGGGCGGCGAGGTCAAGGTGCCGGCCAAGGACATCTCCGAGCCCGGCTTCCGCTACGGGCAGGGCGGGGACTGGGAAGCGGTGCACCCGGGCAACCGCGAGTTCGTGCGCGGCGACCGCATTCCCCGGCCCAGCGGCGGGGCGGGCGGGGGCGGGAGCGAGCCGGGCACGGGCGAGAGCACGGACGATTTCGTGTTCACGCTGTCGCGCGAGGAGTTCCTCAACATCTTCTTCGAGGACCTCGAGCTGCCCAACCTGATGCGCACCACGCTGGCCGAGGCCGAACGCAAGAAGCTGGTGCGCGCCGGCTACGTCAAGGACGGCACACCGGCCAACCTGAGTGTGCCGCGCACCATGAAGACCGCTCTCGCGAGGCGCATCGCGCTGAGCGGGCCGATCAAGGACGAGATCGAAAGGCTGGAAGGCCTGCTCGCGGCATCGGTACGCCACGGCGCGCCGCAGGGGCGCGTCCAGGCGCTGGAGGCCGAGATCCTGGAGCTCGAAGGGCGGTTGCAGCGCCTGCCGTTCCTGGACGACGTCGACCTGCGCTATCGGCATCGCGTGGCGCAGCCCGCGCCCACGGCCCGGGCGGTCATGTTCTGCCTGATGGACGTGTCGGCCTCCATGGACGAGCGCAAGAAGGACCTGGCCAAGCGCTTCTTCACGCTCCTGTACCTGTTTCTCACGCGCAAGTACGAGCGCGTCGAGCTGGTGTTCATCCGCCACACCGACGAGGCGGAAGAGGTGGACGAGGACACCTTCTTCTACGACCAGCGCAGCGGCGGCACGGTGGTGCTCTCCGCCCTGGAGCTGATGCGCAAGGTGATGAGCGAGCGCTACCGCCTCAGCGACTGGAACGTCTACGCCGCGCAGGCCTCCGACGGCGACGCCTTCGGCGCCGACGCCGGCAAGAGCGCGCGCTTCCTGCGCGAGGAACTGTTGCCGGTCACGCGCTATTTCGCCTACGTCGAGACGCCGGAGGAGGAGTACTCGCGCAAGAGCCCGCTGTGGGCCGAGTACGAGGAGCTGCGCGCCGATTCGCCCAACTTCGCCATGAAGCGCGTCACGCGGCCGCAGGAGATCTACCCGGTGTTCCGCGATCTGTTCAGTAAAGAGAAGGTGACATGAGCCACCTGGCGAGGGGCCCCGCTTCAGCGGGGATCGACAGCAAGGCGAATGGCACCGGCGGCCGACGCGGGGTCGTGGCTGAACCGAACTCGCCGGAAGAGGCCGTGGCGTGACCCCGCTGCCGCACGGGCCGGATTGGGAGTTCGACCTGATCGAGCGCTACCACGGCGCGATCCACGAGACCGCGGCCGAGTTCGCTCTGGACACCTACGCCAACCAGATCGAGGTGATCAGCTCGGAGCAGATGCTCGACGCCTATGCCTCGAGCGGGTTGCCGCTCGGCTACCCGCACTGGTCCTTCGGCAAGGCGTTCATCCGCAACGAGCAGGCCTACCGCAAGGGCTATCAGGGCCTGGCCTACGAGATCGTGATCAACTCCGATCCGTGCATCGCCTACCTGATGGAGGAGAACACGATGGTGATGCAGGCGCTGGTGATCGCGCACGCCTGCTACGGCCACAACTCCTTCTTCAAGGGCAACTACCTGTTTCGGCAGTTCACCCAGGCCGACGCGATCCTCGACTACCTGGTGTTCGCGCGCCGCTACGTGATGGAGTGCGAGCAGCGCCACGGCATGGTCGATGTCGAGGAGATCATCGATTCCTGCCACGCGCTGATGGACTACGGCGTGGACCGCTACCGCCGGCCGCAGCCGATCTCTGCGCGCGAGAAGGAAGTGCGCGCCAGCCAGCGCGCCGAGCACGAGCGCCGCCTGTACAACGACTTGTGGCGCACGCTGCCGCACAAGGAGGCGGCGGCCGAGGCGGTCGACGAACGGCCGTTCCCGGCGGAGCCGGAGGAGAACGTGCTGTATTTCGTCGAGAAGCACTCGCCGCGGCTGGCGCCGTGGCAGCGCGAGCTGACCCGCATCGTGCGCAAGCTGTCGCAGTACTTCTATCCGCAGGTGCAGACCAAGGTGATGAACGAAGGCTGGGCGACGTTCTGGCACCACACGCTGCTCAACCGGATGTACGAGAAGCGCCTGGTGGACGACGCCTTCATGCTGGAGTTCCTGCATCACCACACCAACGTGGTGACGCAGCGCGGCTTCGACGAGAAGGGCTACCACGGCATCAACCCCTACGCGTTGGGGCTCGCCATGATGCAGGACATCCGTCGCATCTGCGAAAACCCGGACGAGGAGGACCGCCACTGGTTCCCCGAGCTCGCCGGTACCGACTGGCGCGCGCAGCTCGACTTCGCGATGCGCAACTTCAAGGACGAATCGTTCATCGCCCAGTACCTCTCGCCGCGCCTGATCCGCGATCTGCGTCTGTTCGTGGTCGCGGATCACGAGGGCGAGGCCGAGCTCACGGTGGACAGCATCCACGACGAGTACGGCTACCGGCGGGTGCGGCGCATGCTGGCCGAGCAGTACCGGCGCGACAACCGCCTGCCGGACATCCAGGTCGCCCGCTACCAGCGCGACACCGACCGCTCGCTGGTGCTGCGCCATCAGCTCTACCGCGGGCGCCCGCTGGCCGACACCGAAGCCGACGAGGTGCTGCGCCACCTCGGCCGGCTGTGGGGCTTCCCGGTGCGGTTGGAATCGGTCGACGCCGAAGGCGCGGTGCAGGGCACGCGCGAGTGGCGGCCGTAGCCGCTCAGCCCGCCTCCAGCGACTTCCACAGGTGCATCACCGCGTACGCGCGCCAGGGGCGCCAGGCCTCGGCGCGCTGCAGCGCGCGGCGCGGATCGGTTTCCCCCAGCGCCTTGAGCACGCCGTAATCGCTGTGCGGAAAGGCATCCGGCCAGCCGAGCGCGCGCATCGCGATGTACTGCGCGGTCCACTCGCCGATGCCCGGAATCGCCCGCAGCGTCTCGAGCGTCGCGTTCACGTCGGCGGTCGGGTCCAGCCGGAGGCGGCCTTGCGCGAGGGCGCGCGCGATGCCGACGATGGCGGCGGCGCGCGTGCGCACGATTCCCAACGCCGCCACCCGCGCCGGTCTCAAGGCGGCGATGCGGTCCGGTGCGGGGAAAGCGCAGCGCAGCGCGGCATGCGGAGTGTCGAGCGGATCGCCGAAGGCGGCAGCGAAGCGTGCGGCCAGCGTGTGCGCCGCCTTGACCGTCACCTGCTGCCCCAGGATCCCGCGCACCGCCGCCTCGAAGCCGTCGAAGGCGCCGGGCACGCGCAGACCCGGATTGCGCTCGCCCAGCGCACCCAGCGCAGCGGCCACCCGGCCGGGGTCGCAGCTCAGATCGAAGGCGCGACCGGCGCGCGCCAGCACCAGCGCACTGACGCGCGACAGGGAAGGCGACAGCGCGATGCACACGGCGTAGTCGTGGTGCGCCGGCCGTACCGCGATCCAACCGCGGTGTGCGACACCGTCCTGCTCGATGCGCAGCGTGCGCAGATACGCGTCGTCGGCGACGTGCTCCACACCGGCCACCGCGCGGCGCGCGAGAAACGCGAGCAGCGCGCCCCAATCGAACGGCGGTCGGTAGCTCAGCGACAGCTCGAGCGCCTGCGACGCGCTGCCGCGCGGCGTCCGCCGGCGGGGCGCGCCGCGCCGGCCGTTCAGCCCCACATCACGTCCGCGTTCTTCGCCGCGGCGCGGGTCAGCAGATCCAGCAGCGGCCAGGCGCGCGTGCGCAGCGGCACGCGCGGCTCAGCGGATTGGCCGCCCGCCGGCTCAGGCGGCGGCTCGCGATGCTCCGCGAGCGCGGCCTTGAGCCGCACGAGCGCGGGCGGGATGTCGCGCGCGAGGATCGCGCTCGGCACCGTGCCGCTGTGGCCCATCATCTTCAGCAGCGCGATCGCGGCTTCGCCGAACATGGTGAAGCTACCCACGTCGCTCTCGAATTTCACCAGCATCGGGTTTGCCCCTCGGATCCGTCGGACGTCGCGCAAGGATACCGCAGTCGCGGCGCTTCCTCGCGCGGACCGCTGCACGCAGCCGCCGTCCGCAGTGGCGCCTTGCTGCGATGCGCGGATCGGCGCTATTCTGGGCCATGAGCGAACCTCTGATCGTCGTTCCCGACGACTTCCCGTCGGTGTTCAAGGGCACGCCCGCGGAGGAGCGCTGCCGGCGTCTGGGCGAGACGCGCGTCTTCGTCGAACGCGGCGCGGACGCGGAGGGGGAACTGATCCGCCGGCTCGGTGGCGCGCGCATCGCCGTCAACATCCGGGCCCATGCGCGCTTCAGCGACGCTGTGCTCGCCGCCTGCCCGCAGCTGCGGGTGATCTCGGTGTGGGGGACCGGCACCGACAACATCGACCTCGAATCGGCGCGGCGGCGCGGCATCGCCGTGTGCAACACCGCCGGGGTGAACGCCAACGCCGTGGCCGAGCACACCATCGCGCTGATGCTCTCCGTCGCACGCCGAATACCCAAAATCGACCGCGAGATGCGCACGGGCGCGTGGCCGCGCGAGATGCTCACGCAGCTGCTGGGCAAGACTCTGGGCGTGTTCGGCACGGGGACGATCGGGATGCGCGTGATCGCGCTCGGCCGCGCCCTGGGAATGGAAGTGCTGGCGTGGAGCGCGCGCGGCGACGTCGCGCGCATCGCCGCCGCCGGTGCGCGCGCCGCGACCAAGGAGGAGATCCTGCGCGAGGCGGACGTCGTCACGCTGCACCTGCGCCTGGCGCCCGACACGCGCGGCTTTCTCGGCCGGCAAGAGTTGTCCTGGATGAGACCATCGGCCATCCTGATCAACACCGGGCGGGGCGCGCTGGTCGAGCGCGGCGCGCTGCTCGAAGCGCTCGGCGCGGGCCGCCTCTGCGCCGGGCTGGACGTGTTCCACGACGAGCCGCTCGCCCCCGGCGATCCGATCCTCACCCTCCCCGACGTCGTGCTCTCGCCGCACAACGCCGGACAGACCCCGGAGGTGGTCCGCGACGGGCTGCTGCGCGCGGTCGAGAACATCGAGAACTTCCTCCAGGGGCGAACGACCGGCGTGGTCGTATCGCCCGGCGCTTGAGCCCGCACCGCGGGCGTTGCGCGCAGGTCAACTGTCAGAAAAGCGCGAACTCGCAGGCCGAGTGCGCCCGCTTGCTGGGCATGTTTTATGCGCCGTATCGGGTAACCCGGCTTCTGCCGGGGATTGGGAGGGCGAGCAACCCGCGAGGTGCAGTATGCGCGCGTTCGGTGTGCAGCTTTCCTGCGCAGTGGTCCTGGTCGTGGTGGGCAGCGGTGGCGCACTCGCCGTGTCCGACGCGCCCTCCGGCGAAGTGCCGGCACGGGGTCCTTACGCCTACCAAGACGATGTTCTGGTCGCCCGATTTCCCGAGCGCTTGCTCGACCGCGGACAGTTCGCGTCCATGACCGAGTTGGTGGACAGCCTGCTGCGCCTGATGCCGGTGTTGACGCGCTACCGCATGCCCGATTCCCAACCTCCGGTATTCCGCGTCGCACGTGCGCGGATCGAGGAGACGATGTGCGGCGGCAAGCCCTGCAGCATGCGCGCCTGGTTCCTCCCCGACGAGGGCATCTACCTGGAAGACACTCTGCATCCGGAAACCGATCTGTTCGACCGCTCCGTGCTGTTCCACGAGCTGGTTCACTACCTGCAGGAGCTCAACGCCGAGGGAGCGGGGCTGGACGCGTGCAACCGCTGGTACCAGCGCGAGATCCAGGCCTACGGCCTGCAGAACCATTACCTCGCCTTGAGCGGCAGCGGCACGCGGGTCACCCATCCCGGCTACCCGTGCCGCGGCTCGCAGCAGGCCGATCGCGGCGCGTCGCCCGAAGCGCGCGGTCCCCGCGCGGACAGCAGCCAGGCACTGGCGCACTGACTCGCCGCCGCGCGGCGGTGCGAGAAACGCGCGCTAGCGATCCCAGGGATTGTCGCGGTTCGCGTCGATGCGGTACTTCTCGATCGCCTGCGCAATCAGCTTGCGGTCGACGGCGCCTTCCTCGGCCAGCGCGTGCAGCGCCGCCACGCTGACGTGGCGCCGATCCACCTCGAAGAAGTCGCGCAGCGCGGCGCGCGTGTCGCTGCGGCCGAAACCGTCGGTGCCGAGCACCGTGTAGCGGCGCGGCACCCAGTTGCGGATCAGGTCGCCGACGGTGCGCAGGTAGTCGGTGGCGGCGATGACCGGACCGGCGGTGGACGCGAGGCATTGCTCCACGTGCGTGCGGCGCGGTTCGGCGCCCGGGTGCAGGCGATTCCAGCGGTCCACGTCCATGCCTTCGCGCCGCAACTCGGTGAAGCTGGTGACGCTCCACACGTCGGCGGCCACGTTCCAGTCCTGCTGCAGCAGCTCGGCGGCGGCCAGCACTTCGCGCAGGATGGCGCCCGAGCCGAGCAGCTGCACGCGCACACCCCCCTGACCGGTCGCGGCGCGCAACGGGTACATGCCCTTGATGATTCCCTCGCGCGCGCCCTCGGGCATCGGCGGATGCGCGTAGTTCTCGTTCATCACCGTGACGTAGTAGAACACGTCCTCATGCCCCTCCAGCATGCGGCGCATGCCATCCTGCAGGATCACCGTCAGCTCGTAGCCGAAGCACGGATCGTAGGCCACGCAGTTGGGGACGGTGGAGAACAGCAGATGGCTGGAGCCGTCCTCGTGCTGCAGGCCTTCGCCGGACAGCGTGGTGCGCCCCGCGGTGGCGCCGAGCAGGAAGCCGCGGCTGCGCGAATCTGCCGCGGCCCACACCAGATCGCCGATGCGCTGGAAGCCGAAGCACGAGTAGAAGATGTAGAACGGCAGCATCGGCACGCCGTGCGCGCTGTAGCTGGTGGCCGCGGCGATCCAGGAGGAGATCGCGCCCGCCTCGGTGATGCCTTCCTCCAGGATCTGACCTTCCTTGGCCTCCTTGTAGTAGAGCAGCTCGTCCTTGTCTTCGGGCTCGTACACCTGCCCGACCGAGGAATAGATGGCCACCTGCCGGAACAGCGCCTGCATGCCGAAGGTGCGCGCCTCGTCGGCGACGATCGGCACGATGCGCTTGCCGATGCCGGGGTCGCGCAGCCACTGCGCCAGCAGCTGCACGAACACCATGGTGGTGGACTGCTCGCGCGCGCTCGTGCCCTCCAGGTACTTGGTCATGCTCTCCGGCGCGGGCGCCGGCAGCGTCTGCGCCCGACCGATGCGCTCGGGAATGTACCCGCCGAGGCTCTGGCGCTGCTGGTGCAGATACTTCATCTCCGGGCTGTCGGCGGCCGGTTTGTGAAAGTGCAGCTGGTGTACGTCTTCGTCCGACAACGGCAGGGCGAAGCGATCGCGGAAGGCGAGCAGCGCCTCGTCCTCCAGCTTCTTCTGCTGGTGCGCGGTCATCCGCCCCTGTCCCCAGTGGCCCATGCCGTAACCTTTCTTGGTCTGCGCCAGGATGACCGTGGGCTGGCCCTGGTGGTGGACCGCGGCCTGGTAGGCGGCGTAGATCTTCACCGGGTCGTGGCCGCCGCGCTTGAGCCGGTCGATGTCCTCGTCGGACAGGTGCGCCACCAGTTTCTGCAGCTCCGGGTACTTGTTGAAGAAGTTCTCGCGGTTGAAGCGCCCGTCGGTGGCAGCGTACTTCTGGAACTCGCCGTCCACGGTCTCGTGCAGCCGGCGCAGGATGATGCTTTCGTGGTCGCGCGCGAACAGCGGGTCCCAGTCCGATCCCCACAGCACCTTGATCACGTTCCAGCCGGCGCCGGCGAACAGCCCTTCCAGCTCCTGGATGATCGAGCCGTTGCCGCGCACCGGCCCGTCCAGCCGCTGCAGGTTGCAGTTGACCACGAAGATCAGGTTGTCCAGGCCCTCGCGCGCGGCCAGCGACAGGCCGGCGATCGATTCCGGCTCGTCCATCTCGCCGTCGCCGACGAACGTCCAGACCTTGCGCCCGTGCGTTTCCAGGACGCCGCGGTTCTCCAGATAGCGCATGAAGCGCGCCTGATAGATCGCCATGATCGGTCCCAGGCCCATGGAGCCGGTGGGGAACTGCCAGAACGCCGGCATCAGCCACGGGTGACAGTACGAGGAGAGCCCGCGGCCACCGGTCTCCTGCCGGTAGTTGTCGAGCTGGTCTTCCGAGAGCCGACCCTCCAGGTAGGCGCGCGCGTACACGCCCGGCGCAGCGTGCGGCTGCCAGTAGACCAGGTCGCCGCTCTGTCCGGCGCGGAAGAAGTGGTTGCAGCCGACTTCGAACAGATCGGCCACCGAGGCGTAGGTGGCGAGGTGCCCGCCCAGCTCGGAGGCCTTCTTGTTGGCGCGCACCACCAGCGCCAACGCATTCCAGCGCACCAGGCCGCTGATGCGGCTTTCGATCTCGAGGTTGCCGGGGTACTGGGGCTGACCCGACAGCGGGATGGTGTTGCAGTAGGGCGTGTTGAGCACCGGCGGCATCGGCACGCGCAGCGCGCGCGCCCGATCCAAGAGCTTGCGCAGGATGAAGGTGGCGCGCTCCGGGCCTTCGGCTTCGACGACGGCCTCGAGGGCGTCCAGCCATTCACGCGTCTCGACCGGATCGAGGTCGGGCGGGAGCACCGCCCAGTGGCCGCTGGAGATGATGTCGGAGAGGTCGGTCATGCGGCGTCGAGGCTCACGAAATCGGGGCTAGGAGCGTCGATGCATCCTACTCCGAACGGCGGAGCATTTGGTTGCGCCAGCGCTCGCGGAAACCGGCTTTGACAGTGCATAATGCTTCCACGACCATGGACGGCAGAAAAATATGCTGAACGGACAGCTGGACGCCATCGATTGGCGCATCCTGGGCCTGCTCCAGGGCGACGCACGCATCTCCAAGGTGGAGCTGGCGCTCAGCAACGCCCGGCCGGCGGCACGGTGAAGGCGAGAATCCAATAACGCCCGCCGGCGAAGGCGAAATCGCCGACCAGCGCCATCCCCAGCCCGTCCGTATGCGCGGCGAGCGAGCGCGGGTTGTCCTTGGCGATGAACAGCACGCCGGCGTCGTAGTCGCCCGCGATCTCGTCGCGCAATGCGGCGTACAGCCCGCGCAGCACGCCGCTGCCGCGGCGTGAGCCGGCCACGCACACCGGCCCGTAGATCAGGCAGCGCTGCGCGCTGAGCGGTCGGCCGAGGAACTGAATCTCGGGGAAGCGCTCGATCATCGCCGCCAGCGGCACACGGCGGTTGAACGCCAGGCCGGAGGCGCACAGGTAGCCCGCGATTCCATCGGCGTCCGCGGCGACCATCACCGCGACGTCGGCGGCCATCTCGGTGAACTGCGCGGCACTGAACCGCGCCGACAGAAAGCCCTGAGCGCGCTGCTCCGGCGTCAGGTTGGCGAGCAGATTGGCTTCCTGCAGCGCGAGCAGCGCCGGGAGGTCCCGTGCTTCGAGGCGGCGATAGTCCATGCCGGCATTGAACTCCCCTCTCCCCTTGCGGGAGAGGGGAGGGGGTGAGGGGATCACGGCAATCCGGGCACTTCGCGCTGACGCGCGTCAACCTCTTTCGTCGCGCTCCTTCTGCAGCTTCTCCCAGAAGCTGGGGTCCTTCCAGAACGCCTGGGCGCTTTTCTCGTTCGCCTGCGGGTCGCGCATGAAGGCGGCTTTGGCCGCCTCGCTGCTGAAGCAGTACAGCTTGTTGGTCTGCGGCGAGATCCACACCACGCCGCAGCTGGTCGGCAGCTTGTTGCCCAGAGCGGCGCTCATCGCGCAGTTCCCGTCGAATTCGGGCTCCTGACCGATCGCCAGGCCGGCGGCCAACAACACGCCGACGAGCGCAGTGCGCAAGATGTTCCCAAGTGAAATAGGATGCAAGCGGCGTCTCCTCACGACTTCTGCAGACGGAAGCTGACGGGCACCGTCACCGTGCGGTCGCGCTGGCGCGTGCCCACCGGCACGAACAGCTTCGACACGCGGCGCACCACCTCGAGCGCCTGCATATCGAGGACCCGGAATCCGCTGGTGCGCGACAGCGCAACCTGCTTCACCATCCCGTCGGCGGCGACCTGCACTTCCACGAGCACGGTGCCGGTCCAGCGCCAGCGCCGCGCCTCGCCCGGATAGTCGGACGCCTGCAGGTACTTGCCGACCTTGAGCAACAGGTCGCGCTCCAGGGCGTGATGCGCTTCCTCCTCGCTGAGCGGCACGAAAGGGGTCTCGTTCCAGCCGAGCGCGGCGAGCCGGGGGTAGCTGGGCTTCACGGCATGCGCCGCGACCGCCGCACCGGGGTGGGGGTGGTGGCGGGCCGCGTCGATGGGCGCCGACCTGAGAAATGCAGCGGCCGGCAGCGGTGCGCACCAGGACGCGACCAGGGCCGCGACGATGGCGAAGCGTCGTGCAGCCGGTTGCGCGGGGGAGGTTCTCATGTGGGCCAGGCGCAGTATAGCGCACGCGCTGCAAGACCCGGGCCACGCCGGGAACCGACTTCAGGTCGCACGCAACAGCAGCCGGTAGGTCGTCCAACCCACCCCGGCCAGGAGCATCGCCATGCCGCCCCAGACCAGCGGCATCAAGGGTCGCTCGACCTCCTCGCGCACCGTCAGACTGACCCGCACCGGCGTCAACGCCGGTGCGCCCAGCTCCTCGAGCAGGAACAGATGCTCGCCGGGGGCGTGCACCTGCACCGTGCCGATCCTCGCCGATGGCGAAGCCCCCGGCGCCACGTTCAGGCTCAGCTCTCGTTGCAGCAGGGGGTGGTCGAGTTCGAGCAGCGTCGCCTGGTAGCGATTGACGGCACGACTTCCCTCGGCGGGCAGGTCGAGGGACAGGGACAGCCGCACGCCGTTGCGCTCGGGGTCCAGGTCGAGAGCCAGCGGCCGATAGGCGAGGCCGCTGCGGAAGCGCCGGATGCTGCCGTCGGGCAGAACCCAGCGGTCGGCGCGCGCATCGAGCGCGAACGTCGCGGTGATACGCCCGCTCAAGCGCTCGCAATAGACGTAGTAGCCCGGACCGAGCAGCAGGCCGAGCAGGCCGAGCAGGACGCCGGTGGGGTTCAGGTTGGAACGGGATCAGCGCAACGACGCGTTGAACTTCTGCAGCGCCGCCGCGCCGGGGCAGAGCTCGCGCTCGGCCAGCTGATTGAAGGGCGCTTCCACGGTGTTCAGGTTGCCGTGCAGATCGTCGGGGTCGCCATCGACGTACAGCAGCCCGGTCACCACTTCGCCGGCGGCGGCGCGCTCCTGCAGGGTGTTGAGCGCGGCGATGCGGTCGTGCGGGTCGTAGTCGGTGGTGAGCTTGCGCAGGCGCACCACCGTGCCGTCGTGCTGCACCACTTCCTCCAGGCTGCCGGGCGCGTAGTCCGCGGTGATCGGCGCGCGCGGCGTGATCACGTCGAGCCGGTTCACCGCCTCGTTGTGCTCGCGCACGTAGTCGTAGCTCTTGGTGGAGCCGGGATGGTTGTTGAAAGCGACGCACGGGCTGATCACGTCGAGGAACGCCGCGCCCCGGTGCACGATGGCCGCCTTGATCAGCGGCACGAGCTGGGTCCGGTCACCGGAAAAGCTGCGCGCCACAAAGGTGGCGCCCAGCTGCAACGCCAGACCGACCAGTTCGATCGGCGAGTCCGGATTGACCGCGCCCTTCTTGCTTTTGGATCCCTTGTCGGCGGTGGCGGAGAACTGACCCTTGGTCAGGCCGTACACGCCGTTGTTCTCGACGATGTACACCATGTTGACGCCGCGGCGCAGGCAGTGGGCGAACTGCCCGAGCCCGATCGACGCCGAATCGCCGTCGCCGGACACGCCCAGGTAGATCAGGTCGCGGTTGGCGAGATTGGCGCCGGTCAGGACCGACGGCATGCGCCCGTGCACGCTGTTGAAACCGTGCGAGCTGCCCAGGAAGTACGTAGGGGTCTTCGACGAGCAGCCGATGCCCGACAGCTTGGCGATGCGGTGCGGCGGCAGCTCCAGCTCGAAGCAGGCCTGGATGATCGCGGCGCTGATCGCATCGTGGCCGCAGCCCGCGCACAGCGTGGACACGGTGCCCTCGTAGTCGCGGCGCGTGTACCCGAGCCGGTTCCTGTGCAGGGCCGGGTGATGCATCTTCGGTTTGGCAAGGTAGGTCATCGGTCATGCCCCTGGTATCACGTCCTCTGGTCACGTTCGCCGCTCACTGCGCCACCCGCCGCAACGGCGCCACGTTCATCGCCTTCATCTGCTGCGCGATCGCGGCGGCGATGAAGCGTGCGGTGATCGGCGTGCCGTCGAAGTGCAGGATCGGGATCAGGCGCGCCGGATCGACGACGCATTCGTTGCCGAGCAGCATGCGCAGCTGTGCGTCGCGGTTCTGCTCCACCACGAACACCTGGTCGTGCTCGGCGATGAACTCGCTCACTTCGTCGCGGAACGGGAAGGCACGCACGCGCAGCGCGTCGAGGTGCAACCCCTGCGCCTCCAGCAGGTCGAGCCCCTCGCGCATCGCCGGGCCGGTGGATCCGAAGTAGATCACGCCGCAGCGCGCCGGCTGGGCCGCTTGGCGCCGGTGCGCGGCCGGCACCAGCTCCTTGGCGGTTTCGAACTTGCGCAGCAGCCGCTGCATGTTGTCCACGTAGTCCGGGCCGGCCTCGCTGTAGCGCGCGTAGCTGTCCTTGGTGGTGCCGCGCGTGAAGTAGGCGCCGCGCGTGGGATGCGTGCCGGGGTAGGTGCGGTAGGGGATGCCGTCGCCGTCCACGTCCAGGTAACGGCCGAAATCGCGCCCCGCCTCCAGGTCCTGGAAGCCCATCACCTTGCCGCGGTCGTAACGGCGTGCGTCGTCCCACGCGAGCGGGTGGCACAGGCGCTCGTTCATGGCGATGTCCAGATCGGACAGCACGAACACCGGAGTCTGCAGCCGGTCGGCCAGATCGAAGGCCTGCGCGGCCATCTCGAAGCACTCCTTCGGATCCTCGGGGAACAGCAGCACGTGCTTGGTGTCGCCGTGCGAGGCGTAGGTGCAGGCGAGCAGGTCGCTTTGCTGCGTGCGGGTCGGCATGCCGGTGGAAGGGCCGCCGCGCTGCACGTCGAAGATCACCGCAGGGATCTCGGCGAAATAGGCGAGCCCGATGAACTCCTGCATCAGCGAGATACCGGGTCCCGAGGTGGCGGTGAACGCGCGCGCGCCGTTCCAGCCGGCACCGATTGCGATGCCGATGGCGGCCAGCTCGTCCTCGGCCTGCACGATGGCGTAACGGTTCTTGCCGCTGTCGGGGTCCACCCGGTACTTGCGGCAATGGCGCGCGAAGGCCTCCGCCAGCGACGACGAGGGCGTGATCGGATACCAGGCGGCCACCGTGGCGCCGGCGTACACCGCACCCAGCGCGGCGGCGCTGTTGCCGTCCAGGAACACGCGCTCGCCCACGGCGTCGGCGCGCCGCACGCGCAACACGATGGAGGGCAGGTAGTTGGCGGCGTAGTCGCGCCCCATGTGGAGCGCCTTGATGTTGGGCTCGAGCAGCTTCTCCTTGCCGCGGTACTGCTCGGCGATGAGCCGCTCGACCTCCTTGAGCTCCACGCCGAGCAACGCGGACAGCGCACCGACGTAGATGATGTTCTTGAACAGCTGCCGCTCGCGCGCGTCGACGTATTCGCGGTTGCAGATCTCGGTGAGCGGCATGCCGATCACGTGCACGTCGTCGCGGAACCTCGACTTGGGCAGCGGCTTGGTGCTGTCGTAGAACAGGTAGCCGCCGGGCTCGATCTCGGCCACGTCCTTGTCCCAGGTCTGCGGATTCATCGCCACCATCAGGTCGACGCCGCCGCGCCGCCCCAGGTAGCCGGCCTCGCTCACGCGCACCTCGTACCAGGTGGGCAGGCCCTGGATGTTGGACGGGAAGATGTTGCGCGGGGTGACCGGCACACCCATGCGCAGGATGGACTTGGCGAACAGCGCGTTCGCGGAGGCCGAGCCGGAGCCGTTGACGTTGGCGAACTTGATTACGAAGTTGTTGACGCGCTCTGTTGTTTGTGTTTGCTGCGGCATGCCGGTCCCGCGTGTGTCATGTCCAGGTAGAACTTCTGCATATCCCAGGCGCCGGTCGGGCAGCGCTCGGCGCACAGGCCGCAGTGCAGGCACACGTCCTCGTCCTTGACCATGACGCGCCCGGTCTTGAGCGTGTCGGAGACGTACAGCGCCTGGGTGGCGTTGGTCGCCGGCGCGCGCAGCCTGCCGCGCAGCTCCGACTCCTCGCCGTTGTCGGTGAAGTTGATGCAATCGACGGGGCAGATGTCCATGCAGGCATCGCATTCGATGCACAGCTTGGGGCCGAACACCGTCTGCACGTCGCAGTTCAGACAGCGCTGCGCTTCGGCGAAGGCGAGCTTGGGATCGAAGCCCAGCTCCACTTCCATGCGGATGTCCTTGAGCGTGATGCGCGTCTCCTTGAGCGGCACGCGGTAGCGCTGGTCGCCGGAGACGGCGTTGTCGTAGCTCCACTCGTGGATGCCCATCTTCTGGGACGCCAGGTTGACCATCGGCGCCGGGCGCTGCCGCGGGTCCTCGCCGTGGCACAGCCGGTCGATGGTGATGGCCGCGTCGTGGCCGTGGGCCACCGCCCAGATGATGTTCTTCGGCCCGAACGCGGCGTCCCCGCCGAACAGCACGCGCGGCAGGGTGGACTGCATGGTGAGCGCATCCACCCTGGGCATGCCCGAGCGGTCGAACTCGATGCCGAGGTCGCGCTCGATCCAGGGGAACGCGTTCTCCTGGCCGATGGCGAGCAGCACGTCGTCGCATTCCAGGTTGACTTCGGGCTCGCCGGCGGGCAGCAATTGGCGGCGGCCGTCGGCGTCGTGGACGGCGGCAACCTTCTCGAACCGCACCCCGGTCAGGCGGCCGTTGTCGTGGGTGAAGGCCTTGGGCACGAGGTAATTGAGGATCGGGATGCCCTCGTGCATCGCGTCCTCCTTCTCCCAGGGGGAGGCCTTCATCTCCGCGAAGCCGGAACGCACCACCACCTTCACGTCCTCGCCGCCCAGGCGGCGCGAGGAGCGGCAGCAGTCCATCGCCGTGTTGCCCCCGCCGAGCACGATCACGCGCTTGCCGATGCGCGAGACGTGGCCGAAGGACACGCTGGCGAGCCAGTCGATGCCGATGTGGATGTTCGCAGCCGCCTCACGCCGCCCGGGGATGTCCAGGTCGCGGCCGCGCGGGGCGCCGCTGCCGATGAACACCGCGTCGTAGCCCTGCGTCAGCAGCGCGCCGAGGCTGTCCACGCGCTCACCGGGGCGGAAGTCCACGCCGAGGTCGACGATGTAGCCGATCTCCTCGTCGATGATGTGCTCGGGCAGGCGGAAGCGCGGAATCTGGGTGCGGATCAT
>Ga0187893_10004825_pt1 | contig 25120 bp, 24 predicted proteins | sample MA1701074metaG_FD_139574 | JGI IMG/M metagenome (GOLD analysis project Ga0187893, IMG submission 139574) | White microbial mat communities from a basaltic lava cave in the Kipuka Kanohina Cave System on the Island of Hawaii, USA - MA170107-4 metaG ... | reverse complement strand
TTCGCCTACGGCTCAGAATGACATGTCCCATCCGGTCATCCGGAAAGCAAAGTGGTATGACTAGGCTTCTTTCCCACCGAGAAGTGCTTTGATCACTACTGCCAAATCGCGTATGGCACGTTCTCCATCGCCGGAAAACGTAGACCCATGCATCAACCCGAGGGTACGCGGCTTCAAATCGCCGAGTCGCTGAAGAGTCGCATCCGTATACGGTGTGTATGGCATATCGTTGGCAAGGGGACCGGACAAACTCTCGCGGATGGCCGTCCGCGCACGGTCTACCACGTCCGATTCGGTCAGCGGCTCAGGGTCGCCTGGGTGAAAGAAGAGATCTGAACAGAGCAGCACCTGCTCCGTCTCGTCGAAGAACAGGCCGGCATCCCAACAGTGCGGAACATGCGGCGTCGCCAGGAAGCGCAGACGGTGACGGCCGGTTTCCAGCACTTCGTTGTCAGCAAGTGCTCGTGCAGGTCGTACGGCAAAGTCATTGACGCTAATCACCGCACCGACAAAGCTACACGCAGCCTGCGCCTGCGGCGCGACTGCAAGCCATTCGTTTAGCGCCCCACATTCATCTGCTTCGAAGTGACTAAAGCCAATCCAACGCATGCGTGCAGGATCAATGACCGAGGCGACCAGCGCGCGTGTGGCGGGGAATACCTTCTTTATCGCAGTGTTCATTAAGAATGGCTCATCATCCATGACCAAGAACTGATTAATTTGGATGCCGAAGTCCGGGACGTACGTGGAAAGCCGATATACGTCCTTTGCAATCTCGGTTATCTGACCCATAATGTGCTCCCTCCTTATGATAGAAAACACTACAGTCCTTACGGCTGGATGAATATCAACCGCAATAGTGTGGTTGGCGCGCTGGGCTGAGGTTCGGTCTCAGCCACGCTGACCGATCCAGTCTTATTGAGTTCCTGACGTAAAGCTGCCAGTTCTTTGGTTGGAAGCGAAACAATCAATAAGCCCGCATTTTCCTTTACTAACTTTGCCCCGTTCATCTGCCCAATAAGTGCTTTCACCTGTTCACGCATAGCCACGAGGTTCGTTCCAGCGACAGGCCACGTCAGAGACTCGATCGCACTCGGTTTTCCATCTGGGGAGGCCGATGGCGCAGCAGGAGGGGACTCCTCTTCGGCCGCTGACATTGGAGTCACACTCCAGCACATGAACCCGAGCATGACGGGTACGACCACAACAACGAGCTGAGACCAGCTCTTCATTCTTCGCTCCTTACAAGATTGAACAGACACTCACTAAAATTGAGGGATGCACCCTCTCCCACTGCCGGGAGAGGGTGAGGGGGATTATCTTAAATCGCCCGATAGGCGGCGAATGAGACGGTAGACGACCGCGCATTCGGGTCGGTGACCACATTCACCACCGCCGGTTTGCCGGAGGCGGCAGCACGCTCCAACGCTGGACGGATATCCTCTGGCCGTTCGACGTACTCACCATAGGCGCCAAAGACCTCGGCCATCTTGTCGTACCGGCTGTAGCCCAGGTCTCGCCCGGCCGTCATCGTACCTACACCAGCCCAACCACCATTGTTGCTGATAACGATCAACACAGGGATGTTGTGGCGCACCATCGTATCGATCTCCATGCCGTTCATGCCGAATGAGCCGTCGCCGCTCAGGACGATCGTCTGCGTATTGGGTTTGGCCACTTTTGCTCCCAAGCCGAATGGAACGGCAACTCCCATACAGCCGTTCGGCCCGGCGTTGACCCGATGCCCTGGAACATGCGTGGGAATCGACTGTCGGGCGAAGGTCAGAATCTCGTGCCCGTCTACCACAATGATTGCGTCACGGTCCATGAAGTCACGCACTTCCTTACACAGGCGCAAGGGATGGATAGGCGTCTGATCAGAGTTGAGCAACTTCGCCGATTTCTCCGCAGCACGTTTCTCATAGCCGCGCAGGGTGTCGATCCAGGGCAATTCTTTCCGACCATGAAATGCGTCGTTCCCTTCATCAATCAATTGGCGCAGAACCATCTTGGCGTCGCCCACGATACCAATATCAACCGGGCGATTACGCCCGATCTCTTCGTCACTGATATCAACCTGGATGATCTTCACATCTTCGGCAAAACGTGGCGGCAACCCGAACCCGATGATGAAGTTGAGTCGCGTACCGACAATCAGAACGACATCCGCCTCTTTCCAGGCTTGGTTGCGTGCGCTGAGGAACGACAGCGGATGATCTTCCTCGATGACTCCGCGACCCTGGGGAGTTGTATAAAACGGAATACCACTGAGATCGACGAACTCTTTGAGTTCTTGCATGGCGCCGGACCAAAACACGCCGGTCCCGGTAAGAATGATCGGGCGCTTTGCCTGCTGAAGCAGCGCGATTGCCTTCTTTACCAGGTCAGGATCACCCGATATGCGCGGCACTTCATGCGGCTTTCTGGGAAACAGCACCTCGTTTTCTTCGACAGTCTTGTACAACACATCACCAGGCAAATCGATGTAAACGGGACCTGGTTGGCCGCTCGTCGCGATGCGAAAGGCCTTATTGATGATTTCGGGAATGCGGCGGGTGTCCAGCACGCGTTCAGACCACTTGGTGATCGGTTTGAACATCGCCACTTGATCCATTTCCTGGAACGCCCCCATGCCGGTTTGCGATAGCGCGCTAGCTCCACCTAAAGCAACAACCGGCACGGCATCGAGATACGCATTGCCCACGCCGGTAATTAAGTTGGTCGCGCCTGGTCCCGAGGCGGCGAAACAAACCCCTGGCTTCCCGATGACGCGGCTGTAAGAATGTGCGGCCATAGCCGCAGCCTGCTCATGCCGCACGTCAACGGAACGAAAACCAATCTCAATACATAAAGACGCCACGTCAACCATCGGTCCCCCAGTGAGATAAAAGACCGTATCGACGCCTTCATCCTTGAGTCCTTTAACAACGAGATCATTGCCGCTGGTCTTGGCCATGCCAATCCTCCTCCTTGTACGATAGTGCTTGCGGTAAAGTAAAAAAGAAAGTCGTTCCCTGTCCTGGCTCGGATTTGACCCAGATCCGTCCCTCATGTCGTTGCACGATCTTCTGACAGACGGCTAACCCGATGCCAGTTCCCGGATATGCTTGGCGGGAATGCAAACGCTGAAAGATCATGAAAATCCGATCCGCATGCTGCGGTTCGATACCGATGCCATTGTCACGCACGGCGAAGAGCCAGTGGGTTCCTTGCGGCTGCGCCGAGATGTGAACGCGGGGAAGTTCTGCACCACGAAACTTCAATGCGTTGCTGAGAAGATTCTGAAATACCTGTCCGAGCTGTATTTCATTCGCCCACACTGTAGGTAAGAGATCATGAGTAATCTTTGCACCGCTTTCAGCAATGGCTGCCTGCAGTATGTTGAGCGTGTGCGTCAGGACGGCTTCGCAGTCGGTCTCAGTCAATTCTTGTCCGTGCGCTCCCGCACGAGAATAGGTCAGCAGATCCTGAATCAACTGCTGCATCCGCTGGGTTCCCTCAAGCGCATAACTAACGAACTCGTTGCCCTCAGCATCTAACTGCCCTGCATAGCGCTTGGTGAGAAGTTGCATAAAGTTGGTCACAGTGCGCAAAGGCTCTTGCAGATCATGTGAGACGACGGAAGCGAACCGCTCCAGATCCTCATTAGACCGCTGCAATTCCGCCATCCGCTCAGCCATCTGCTGCTCCAGCTCACTATTGGCGGTCTGCAGACGTTTTTCCGTTTGCTTGTATGCAGCGATATCACGTGCAATGCCGACGACCCCGACTGGTGCACCGTTTTCATAGAAGGTAAAGGCACTGATCGAGATCACCTTTTTACCCAGCGGAGTAGTGGCTTCCAGCTCATAGGGACCAAGTTTGCCCTCGCGAAGGATTTGCTTCACCCTTTCTTGCGACTGGACAAATCCCCCCGGCAAGAAGAGTTCAGTCGTCTTGCCGATGATTTCTTCCTTGGGAATGCCGACTATCTCGACAAACTTCGGGTTGACGTCTACAAAGCGCCCACTTTGAGAGAGGATGAAGATGGCATCGTTGGCATGCTCAAAAAATTGCGGGAAGAGAGCGTCCATACTGGCCTCATCGCAAAGGTTGTGTACAGGATGGAGCTGCCTACCATAACCACCGCCACGTTATCCCCTGCCTACTTCTCCCATACTCTGCGAGAAGCAAACTTTACTGCCCTACCTGCCAAAGGTCAAGGAAGGAGCGAAGGCCCATATTTTGTCCTGTCTCCTCTCACGGGGAAAAGGACCTTACAGCAGAACTTAGGCACGAATGACAAGCGTATCGCCAGAGAGAAAGGCTAGATTCATAGCCGCTGTGTTGTACGCATATCCTATGCGACCCAATGCGTCGATGAGGATCAACCCAGCCTCGTTTCCAGTACGCTGCTGTAATAGCGCCAATGCGGTCTGAGCGGCTTGCATGGGATCTCTTCCGTCGCGCAGGGACTCGACTGCGTTTTTGGTCAGCGTAGAGCGGATAATCGCCTCACCTTGGCCAGTAGCAGAACCAGCCCCTAAGGTGCTGTCAGCATAGGCGCCAGCGCCGATCACCGCCGAGTCGCCTATCCGACCAGGATACTTGTTAAAGATTCCTCCGGTGGAAGTCGCAGCGGCAAGGTGACCCGCGCGGTCCAAAGCAACTGCACCGACTGTTCCCACAGATCCCGAACTATCGGAAGTCTGCGCCGCTTGCCAATATCGGAGTTGGCGTTCAGTCACCAGTTCTTCTGGTGTTGCGACAGGAAAATCCAGCTCCCGGGCAAAACGCTCAGCTCCTTCACCAACGAGGAAAACGTGGCGGCCCGCTTCCATCACTGCGCGGGCCAGAAGGATAGGGTTGCGCACGGTGCGGACTGCCCCCACGGCCCCAGCCTGGAATGTTGTACCATCCATCAACGAGGCATCGACCTCAACCTTCCCATCTTGATTGAGACACGAACCCACACCGGCATTAAAGACCGAATCATTCTCCATTTCGACAACTGCGCGCACGACCGCGTCCACAGCAGTCCCGCTTTGTAGCAGCAGAGCCCAGGCAGCATCGAATGCATGACGCAGGCCGCGTTCACGCTCATCACGGAAGTGCGCAGAGAGCGGGCCAGCTCCGCCGTGGAGGATTAACGTGGGACGCATAAGGGCTGTTAGTTATTAGCTGTTAGCCGTTCGCCTCAATAAGGATTCTGTTTGCTAACAACTAACAGCGAAAAGCTAATAGCTTTTTACAGATTCAACGTTTGTGCCACTATCTCGCGGTGCACAGGTGCGCTACCGAAGGCCGCTTCGGAGGCTAGGGCTCGACGATAAAAGAGGTGCATATCGTGCTCCCAGGTGAAACCAATACCGCCATGCACCTGGATCGCCTCGCTGGTTACTGTTTTTCCCATATCGCTGCAATAGGCTTTGGCCATAGGCACTGCTTGACGCGCCTCAGCGACGTTTTCATCCACGGTCCAGGCCGCATAGTAGGTCAGCGAGCGTGCATTCTCCACCTGTACCATCATATCCACACATTTGTGCTTCACCGCCTGGAAGCTGCCGATCGGTTTACCGAACTGCACGCGCTCTTTGGCATAGGTCACGGCCATATCCAGCGCTTTCTGTCCGGTACCGACCGCTTCTGCGCACAGACCAGCCATCGCCTGATCGAGCACTCGCTGTATAATCGGCCATCCTTTGCCAACTTCTCCCAGAACCTGCGAGCCAGCCATAGCGACGTCCCGGAATGCAACGTGGCATTGCCGGCGAGTCATATCGACGGTTTTAAGCTGGGAAATGGTGACACCTGGTGCCTTCGCGTCGACCAAGAAAAGCGTAACGCCGTCTTCAGCACCTTTCCCCTGTCCTGTCCGGGCAGCGACAACCAGCTGGTCTGCAACGTGGGCATCCGGCACAAAAAGCTTTTCTCCGGATAGGACGAAGTCACGACCTTTGGATGTAGCCGCCAAAGTCACACCGGCAGCATCATAGCGCCCGCTTTTCTCGGCGAGAGCCAACGTCAACACCAACTCTCCAGCCGCCACCTTAGGCAGCACCGCTGCTTGCTGCTCTTTAGAGCCGCCAGCTAACAGAGCAGTACTCCCGAGCAGGACTGCCGCGAAAAAGGGGCCCGGCATCAGCGACTTGCCCATCTCTTCAAGAATCACCACAAGATCGAGAAAACTGCCCCCGCTGCCACCGTGCTCTTCGGGAACAATGATCCCCAACCAACCAAGTTGAGTGATCTTCTTCCATAGTTCAGTGGCATGTGCAGTATCGTCAGCCATCATTTTACGGACAAACGTAGTCGGGCATTCGCTGTCGAGAAACTTACGAGCCGCGTCACGTAACATCTCTTGATCTTCGCTGAAACCGAAATTCATGTCTCTCCCTTTCTTGTGATGAGACTGCGGACGAGGTAAGGCTGGCGGATTATAGAAGAAGAAGGGACTGGGGGCTAGAGGCTAGGGCCCGGTTCTCTCCTGCCCTTCAAGCCCCAGTCCCAAGCCCCTAGTCGCTCTTTTCATTCATGGTATAGTGCTGGGCTACAAACCCACGTAAGGAGGCCTTTATGAGCGACCATTTCTATCCGGCTGATGGAATGAAGTATATGCGCAAACTGCGCGACCTGCGGCCCGAACTGTTCAAAGCCTTCGCAACATTTGATGCCAAGGTTTTTGAAGAGGGCGCGCTCAGTATAAAGGTCAAAGAACTCATCGCAGTCGCGACGGCACACCTGACCCAGTGTCCATACTGTATTGACATTCACACGAAAAAAGCGGTCGAGGCGGGCGCGACCGAAGAAGAGGTCGCGGAAAGCATTTTCGTGGCTATGGCGTTGCGCGCCGGCGGCTCATGGGCGCATAGCACGGTAGCCATGCACGCACTAGAACATAAATAAGTAGTCAGTAGGGGCACGGCATGCCGTGCCCTTCTGCGCTTCTACCTCGAAGCCGCCGGTAAAATCACCTGAAAACGACTGCCGGCGCCAAGCGTACTTTCGACCGTTACTCGGCCACCGTGCGCTTCCATCAACGCCTTGACGATAAAGAGTCCTAACCCTGTACCCGGCTGCTGCCGAGTGGCAGCAGTACGCCGGTATTTCTCAAAAATGGCCGACAGTTCTTCGGACGCAATACCCGGTCCACTATCCGCGACGGTTGCCCACACTTCTTTCCCATGCTGCGCTGAGCTGATCGTGATGTGCCCCCCGACCGGGGTGAATTTCACCGCATTCGACACCAGGTTGGCAAAGACTCGCTCCAACGCCAGCCGATCACCCTCGACCCATGGCAGCTCCTTCTCAAGCTGGACCTCCAGAGTGATACCACCTTGTCGGGCGGCCGCCCGACACTGTTGTCCGACACGGTCCAATAAGTCGTTGAGTTGCAGCGGGATTTTATTCAAGGTGAATTGCCCGGCTTCAATCCGCGAGAGGTTGAGGTAGTTCTCAACCAAGGAGAGCACTGAGAGTGCGCCTTGCTTGATCCACAGCAGGCTGTCCTCTTGCTCACTTTCTCGCATGCCTCGCGTTTCCGCCTCTTCTAACAAGAGGTCGGCGTGCCCTAAGATAACCGTCAGAGGATTTTTGATATCGTGAGTCAGTACGGCCAGGAACTCGGCTCGCTGCCGCTCCACAGCCTGGCGTACACGGTGCCGCTCGAGCGCGTAGCGGATGGCACGTCCTAATAGATTGGTATCCACCTGTCCCTTAATCAGGTAGTCCTGGGCTCCCTCCTGCACAGCCTTGAGGGCGACCGCTTCGTCGTCCAGGCCTGTGAGCACGATGATCGGGACATCCTGTGCATGCTCGGCAATCTGCCGCAAAGCCTGCAACCCACTGCTGTCCGGCAGTGACAGGTCGGTTAAGATGACGTCGAATCGCTTCTCCTGCAGCAATGCGAGGGCGTCTCCCAGTTGCTCGACGTGCGTCAGGACAAATTGTGGCGAGCTGGATTCTGCAACTACTTCTTGCAAGATGCGGGCATCGCCGAGGCTGTCTTCAACCAGTAAAAGTTTTAGGGGTGAATCGTTCATAGAGGGTAACAATAGGATTGATTTATAATCAGTATCGGGGGAAAGTAAAGTCCGCTACTTGACACCACTGCCCTACGCTGTCTAATCTGCCTCGCAACTAAAAAAAGTGTGGGACGCGTGTGCGATACCGTCAAAGTTTAATCCCTACCCTGCGCCAAGACCCGGCCGAAGCCGAAGTGGTCAGCCATCGCCTGTTGGTACGAGCTGGTATGATCCGCCAGGTCGCGCGTGGCATCTATGACTTTCTCCCCCTCGGGCTGCGGGCGGTACGCAAGGTTGAGGCGATCGTACGCGAAGAGATGAACCGCGCCGGGGCTCAAGAGATCCTCATGCCGGCGGTCTGTCCGGCTGAATTGTGGCAAGAGAGTGGACGCTGGGAACAGTACGGTAAGGAACTCTTGCGCATCAAAGACCGGCACGAGCGCGATTTCTGCTTTGGCCCGACGCATGAAGAAGTCGTGACCGATATTGTACGGCGCGAGATTCATTCGTATCGCGACCTGCCCCTCAACCTCTATCAAATTCAGACGAAGTTTCGCGATGAACTACGGCCACGTTTTGGCCTGATGCGTGGACGCGAGTTCATCATGAAGGACGCCTATTCTTTTCACGCCGACTTCGCCGACTGTCAGCGTGAATACCAGAACATGTTTGCAGCCTATCAGCGCATCTTTGACCGGTGTGGTCTGATCTACCGGCCGGTGGAAGCCGATACTGGCGCGATCGGCGGCACCCTGTCGCATGAGTTTCAGGTGCTGGCTGAGTCCGGTGAGGATGCCATCGTCAGCTGTGATCAGTGTGGCTACGCCGCAAACGTCGAAAAAGCTGAAATTGCTCACAGTCCCAAGTCCGAAGCCCAGAGTCTCAAGTCTGAGACTCCTCTCAAGAAGGTACACACGCCAGAACAGCGGACGATCGAAGAGGTTTCTACCTTTTTCGGTGAGCCAAGAGAGCATTTCGTCAAAACACTGCTGTACGTCACTGATACGGGAGCAGTGATTGCTGCACTGGTACGCGGGGACCATGAACTGAGCGAACCGAAGCTGAAAACTGCGCTAGGCTGTCAGTGGGTTATACTGGCGGATGAAGAAACGGTTGCTCAGGCGACTGGCGCACCGATCGGATTTGCCGGGCCCCTCGGCATTCGGGCACGGGTACTCGGCGACTGGGCTTTGCAAGAAGCAACAGCGCTTGTCTGTGGAGCCAATGAGCGCGATTATCACCTCGCTGGTCTTGACCAGGCGCGCGATCTGTCCACCCTGCATTTTGCAGATTTACGACAGGCCAGGACTGGCGACCGCTGCCCACGCTGCCCGAAAGGCACGTTTAGCACCCACCGGGGAATTGAAGTAGGACAGACATTCTATCTTGGCACGAAATACAGCCGCGCTCTGAATGCAACCTACCTTGATGCACAGGGGCAACAGCACCCGATGGAGATGGGCTGTTATGGTATTGGGATCACGCGCACCGTGGCTGCAGCGATTGAGCAACACCATGATGAAAACGGCATCATTTGGCCCCTGCCACTAGCGCCTGCTGCTGTGTATATCGTGCCGGTCAATTGGAATGACCCACCAACCCGCCAAGCCGCTGAGGATCTCTATACGCAGCTGTTGACTGCCGGGGTCGAGGTGTTACTCGATGATCGCGATGAACGTCCTGGGGTCAAATTCAAAGACGCCGATCTCCTGGGGATCCCTCTGCGCGTCACCATTGGCGCTAAGTCATTGGCTCGCGGCGCGGTTGAAGTCAAACGTCGCACCGAGACGCAAGCCACCGAAGTTGCGCTGGCGGACACAGTAGATAGGGTGGCCGCCGCGAGCAAAGGAGCGACCCAGGTGTGACTGTCTCCTGGCCCTTTCTCTCTTCTCGCCAAGACGGAGCAAAGCAGCGCCTGATCTTCGCTCTCGATGTCGCCTCGCTGTCGGAGGTGAAAGAGTACGTCGCGCTGCTCGTCAAAGAAGTTGGTCTCTTCAAAGTTGGGAAGCAACTTTTTCTGCATGGCGGACCGCAGGTAATTCACCTGATCCACGAAAAAGGTGGACAAGTGTTCCTCGACCTCAAGTTTCATGACATTCCGCGCACAGTAGCCAAGGCCGGCGTCGAAGCTACGCGTTTGGGCGTCCAGATGTTTGACCTCCATGCGTCCGGTAGCCTGGAAATGATGCGAAGCACGCTCACTGAGGTCAGCAAAGTGTGCCGCACCGAACGGCTGCGCCGTCCTAAAATCCTAGCCGTTACGGTTCTCACCAGTTTGAGTAAAGAAGATCTGAAACGCACCGGCGTAGTTACTGGCGTCGAGAATCAAGTTGTACGCTTGGCCAAACTTGCGAGTGAGGCCGGTATGGATGGCGTTGTAGCGTCACCACTCGAGATTTCCCGCATTCGGCGTGAGTGCGGCAAGAATCTTTTGGTAGTTGCGCCCGGTGTGCGCCCGCACGGAGAAAAGTGGGATGATCAGAAGCGGGTACTCACACCAGAGGAAGCGATACACCAGGGAGCGGACTACCTCGTCATTGGCAAGCCGATCCGCGACGCCAAAGACCCACGCGAGGCTGCACGGCTCATCGTCAAGGAAATGGAACAGGGGCTCGCCTCTCCTACGGGCCGCGTTGGACACCTGTTCCGCGGGGGCCCAGGGCGCTAAGCGGAGGTTTTCTTGACAGGGTGCTAAGCACTCGCTAACACACTGGGACAGAGGAGATGAACGATGGCTGAGAATCTGAAATTTACCGAAGACCATCTCTGGATTCGTATTGAGGGGAAGCGTGCCCAAGTCGGCCTGTCCGAGTACGCACAGGACGAGATGGGAGAAGTGATTGCGGTTGAACTCCCTGATGTTGGAGACGAGGTAGAGAAGGGTGAGAGTTTTGGTGAGATCGAATCGGTGCGCAACGTATCAGATTTGGTAGCGCCGGTGAGTGGCAAAGTGGCAGCGATCAACGTCGAACTCGAAGATCATCCAACTATAGTGAACGAAGATCCGTATCATGAAGGGTGGCTATTAGAAATCGAATTAAGCGACAAGGGAGAGATTGAAGATCTGATGGACCCGGATGAATATGAGGAGTTTGCCAGCGGGACAGAGGAGGAATAAGGACAGTTGCTCGAGGATTACCCCCCGACGGAGGGGGCAGGCGGATTGCAGAATATGGATGTTTCTCAATCCGAGGTCCGCAATCCGCAATAACCTATCCCTTCACTGCTCTGTCGCATCCGGTGAGTGACGAAAGCGGTAGACGAGTTCTCCTTCTTTGACCAAGCCAAGTTTCTCACGTACGACTTTCTCGAAAAACTCCTTATCAGTCTGCAACCGGGCAATACGATTGCGTAGCTCTTCGTTTCCACGAAGGAGAGCAAACGCCTCAGATTCGAGCGTGCGCTGTTCTCGGTGAAGTTTCCACAAGTGCAGGAGACCATGGCGGCCGAGTATGGTGGACAGAAAAAGCAAGGAGAGCAAAGCCAGAGTCGCAAGCAACCCCAACTGTCGCATGGTGAACATGTGACGCATAGTGAGGCTCTATACCTTTTTCTTACCAGAAAGTCACGGAGGTAGCACGGTGAAAATTAAAAAAGTGATCGGTCGAGAAATTCTCGACAGTCGGGGAAATCCGACGGTTGAAGTGGACGTGATACTGACCGGCGGTGCGAGAGGCCGGGCAACGGCACCGTCCGGCGCCTCAACCGGCGCACATGAAGCCTGGGAGCTGCGTGACCGGAACAAAAAACGCTACGGCGGCAAAGGCGCACAAAAAGCCGTGGACCATGTAAACCGGATCATCGCACCACGCTTGACCGGGAAGGATGCCGGCGATCAGCAGCGGCTCGACGCGATACTCTTAGAACTGGACGGGACGGCCAATAAGAAGCGTCTGGGTGCAAACGCCCTGATCGCCACCTCGCTGGCCATTGCCAAAGCTGCCGCCGCAGCGGAGGGCGTGTCTCTCTACCGATTTCTTGGCGGCCGGCGTGCATGCACCCTCCCCGTTCCCTTACTCAATGTCATCAATGGTGGCGCGCATGCAACCAATAATCTTGATATCCAGGAGTTCATGATCGTGCCGGCCGGGGCGCGCTCATTTCATGAAGCCCTGCGTATCGGTGCGGAGATCTTTACTACCCTGAAGCGGCTCTTGCAAGAAAAAGGACTCACTACGGCAGTAGGCGATGAAGGAGGAGTTGCTCCTGATCTCCGCTCTCATGAAGAAGCGATGGAAACACTGCTCACGGCGATTACCCGAGCCGGCTATCGGCCCGGCATCCAGGTATTTCTTGCATTGGATGTAGCGGCAACGGAGTTGTATGAGAACGGCGCGTACGTGTTTCGTAAAGCTGGGGGGTCGCCCCGGAGTGCCGCCGAATTGGTCGAACTCTACCGAGGCTGGGCCAAGCAGTATCCGCTCGTTTCTATTGAGGATGGACTCGCTGAGGATGACTGGGAGGGCTGGCAACTCTTGACGAAAGAACTGGGTGCGACCCTGCAACTGGTTGGCGATGATCTCTTTGTGACCAATCCGGTTCGCCTGGCGCGAGGGATCGACGCGAAGGTAGCAAACGCCATCCTCGTCAAAGTCAATCAGATCGGAACACTGACGGAAACGTTGGAGACGGTCGCTCTCGCTCAAGCGCGTGGATACGCATCGGTCATTTCGCATCGTTCAGGAGAGACTGAAGATACCACCATCGCCGATCTCGCAGTTGCGCTGAATACCGGCCAGATTAAAACCGGCAGCGTATGTCGCGGCGAGCGAACGGCAAAATATAACCAGCTGTTACGCATCGAAGAAGAGTTGGGTGATCGCGCACGCTATCTCGGCAAGAAAGCCTTCGCTGCTGCACGGTGAAAATTTTTTGTAACCGGTCAATTTTTTCTTGCAGGACGATAACTGATCTGCTAAAAGAAAACGCAGATGGACCTCCGCCTCATTGCAACAATCAATTTACAGGGGTTCCCACAACTCTAAGCAAGGAGGTCTCTATGGCAACTGCGAAGAAAAAAGCACCCGCCAAGAAGGCAAGCAAACCGGCAGCAAAAGCGAAGAAAAAAGCACCGGCAAAGAAAAAGTAACGTAACCGTTCTCGATATCCGAGGCGGAGGACTCCTGGAGAAAAGGCCCGATACGGGCCTTTTCTCTTTTTAGCAAACATGGAAAGACGATTAGCCGCGTTGCGCGCCGAAGTAAGTATGCCCGAGCGCGCCAAGTTCACCGCTCCTCTCTTACTCGTGCACGGAATATGGTCCGGCAGTTGGATGTGGCAAGAGGTTGCCGTAGCGCTCTCACAGCGCGGTTGGGAAAGCTGGGCGCTCGATATACGCGGACATCCAGGCAGCCGTACAGTCAACGCTGTCGGTACGATTCGCCTGGAAGAGTACGTTGAAGATGTGGTCACAGCGGCACAGTCACTTTGGGCGCCGCCTGTTATCTGCGGATATGATCTAGGTGCGCTCCTTGCCTTGCTCGCTGCTCCACAAGTCAAACCGCCTACAGTGATATGTCTGGCGCCTTTGCTCCCCCGTTCCTGGATAGCAGTTGGACGCCCACCGCTGCCACTCGCTCGTCTTTCCGCAGTGCCGGCATTATTATTGGGGCGTCCGCTGTATCCTCCACGTGCAAGCGTGACTGGCGATTTTCTTTTCGCCACCTTACCCCAACCTGTGCAAGCGCAGCTTCATGCGCGCTTACAACCAGACTCCGGCACAGTCGTACGCGCCCTTATGCGTGAGCAGATGCCACTTTCGGGCATCGAACCACCGTGCCCTGTGCTGATCATCAGTGGCAGTGCGGATCGCATGAGCCCACCTGCCACTGCTCGCTGGCTAGCGACGCATCTCCATGCCGAGTATCATGAATACCCTGGCCAAGGTCACTGGCTCACCGCCGGTACACAGGGAGCAAAGCTCGTCGGCGACATACACCGCTGGTTAATCAAGACACTTGGGAAAGCGTTACTCGTACCAGAAGAGGATGCAGAGAATTAAGAGCGGAAAATGAAGACTGAAGAACAAGGAGAAGAATTAGAATTCTTCATTCAATATGCAGACATTGTCCGCTGGGGATGGCGTTGCGCGTCTGTGCCACCCAGAGCTGGAACCGGCAATGGATCTGCTGCGCTGAGACACGCATAGCTGCCCCTGGCTGAGAGAACTCTTCAAGCAGAAGCCGATCAAGCAGATCAGAGGTGGCAATCCCCCCGCTGAAGAAGCGACAGGTCTCTTCCGGCGGTTTTCCTGCAATCGCTTCACGGAACCGATCGACCGCCGCAGCTCGCTGATAACGCCACCCCCCTGTCTGGCCAGTGAAGTCAAGAAAGATCCAACGTGCGTCGGGAAGAGGAAGCCGCCGCAATGGGGCACGGACCAAGGTGTGATAGGCAATAGTGTCGAACCGCGAGGTTTGACGATCCAGTTCTCGTTCGACCGCCTCGCTGGACATGCCAGTCTCACTCATCTTGTCGGCGATTGCTTGCAGAGAATACGCAAGCGGATTATCACGACCCAAGACACGCCGACTCTTCTCTTGCGGCGAGAGCCGTTGGTACTCAGCTTCTAACCGTGCCAGCGTGCTCTTGTACTCGTATCGGTAATTTGTGAAGGTGGACATCGCGGCGCAGTGTAGAGGATTCAATCCATAGAGACAAGTTAGTAAGAGCGGCGGTAGTGGTTCAGTTTCCCTATTCGGTTTTAGTGGTGATCATAGGGTTGTGTCATTCTGAGGCCGTAGGCCGAAGAATCTCTCAGCAAGCACGGAGGAAAAGAGATTCTTCGCTTCGCTCAGAATGACAAGGGTCGCTGTTATACTGTCAAAAGGAACTACTACCGGGGCAGTTCGCGAATCGCCCCTACCCCGCTTGTATACGGCTCAGACTGACGTGTCGCAGCGCGGTAGCTCACCACCCTTCTCCTCTGTTACAATCTTTTGAAATTGATAATACCAGCCAGGAACTCTTTCATTTCCCATGCTCCAACTCATCAATCTCTCGCTGTCCTTTGGTGGACAAGAATTGTTTCGCGGCCTCAATTGGCACTTGCGCAAAGGAGATCGTGTTGGGTTAGTCGGTCCGAATGGGGCCGGTAAGACCACCCTCTTCCGTTTGATGACCGGACAGTTCGAGCCGGACTCAGGAGCGATCCAGGGTGGGCGGGCGGTTACTATCGGTTATTTACCCCAAGAAGGGATAGAGGTGGCCGGACGCGGCCTGCTGGCTGAGGTCCGCAGTGCGTTACCACAGCTAACCGACATTCAGGATGAACTCGCCGCCATTCATACGGCACTCGCACAAGATGGGCAGAGCAGTGAAGAGCATGAGGAATTGTTGGCGCGCTATGGTGATTTACAACATCGCTTTGAAGAGTTAGGTGGGTTTCGCGCCGACGCTGAGGTAGCGAAGGTGCTTACGGGACTCGGCTTTCGGACCGATCAGTTCGAGCGGCGCACCGAAACCTTCAGTGGCGGGTGGCAGATGCGTATCGCCCTGGCTAAGCTCTTGCTTCAGCAGCCCGACATTCTGCTGCTGGACGAGCCAACCAACCACCTTGATCTTGAATCTTTGTTGTGGCTCGAAGGCTATCTGCGCGGGTATATCGGCAGCGTGGTTATCGTCTCGCACGATCGCGAGTTTCTCGATCGTGTGGTCACGCACATCGCCGCCCTACATCGCTACACCCTCACTGAATATACGGGCAACTATTCGACCTTCGAGCGCCAGTTCGAGAGCGAACTCGACGCCTATCGTAAAGCGTATGAAGGACAGCAGGAAGAGATCGCCCGGGTGCAACGGTTCATCGATACCTTTCGCTATAACGCGCGCAAGGCTTCGCAAGTACAGAGCCGGGTGAAGCAACTGGAAAAGATGGAGCGTCTCGAAGCGCCGCAAGACGTTCCTAAAAGTGTACGGTTTCATTTCCCGTCAGCCCCGCGGAGTGGCCGTGTCGTATTAGAACTCCAGAAGGTGAGCCAATGCTACGGCGCCTTGCAAGTCTTCCGCAATCTTGATCTCCTCGTTGAACGAGGAGAACGGATGGCGCTGGTGGGAATGAATGGCGCCGGCAAATCCACCTTGAGTCGTATCATGGCGGGAGTCGAGGAGCCGACAGAGGGAGAGCGGCGCCTTGGCCATCAAGTCGTGCTGGACTATTACGCGCAGCAGCAGGCCGAGAAACTGCACGGCGCCAACACTGTGTACGAGGAAATTGCCGCAGGCGCTCGTCTGGAAGTTGTGCCAGCGCTGCGTACTCTCCTGGGCACGTTTCTTTTCTCTGGCGATGCGATTAACAAGCGGGTAGCGGTGCTGAGTGGTGGAGAGAAAAGCCGCTTAGCCCTAGCCAAGATGCTCCTCCAACCCTCGAACGTACTCATCCTAGACGAGCCAACCAACCACCTCGATATTCGCACCAAAGATGTGCTCAAGGAAGCTTTACTCCAATTCGGCGGCACGTTCATCATCGTATCGCACGACCGTTATTTCTTAAAGGGACTGGCGACCAAAGTGCTAGAGATGCACGATGGCCAACTCGTTGCCTACCCGGGAACCTTTGAAGAGTTCCTGGCCTGGAAAGAGCAAGGGGAAGGGGCTGGAGGCTGGGGATCAGGGACGAGTGCTCCTTCTCCTCAAGCCACAAGCGCCCAGTCCCAAGCGCTCAGTTCCATTCCGCAATCCGCAATGGAAACGCTTGCAGTCATTGCGGAAGCCAAGCGCGGGAAGATGACGTATGAGCAACAGAAAGCCGCGCGGGCCGAACGACAAAAGCGCGAGAAGCGACTGGCTGAACTGGAACGACAGGTTGCAACCCTGGAACAGCGCAAGGTCGAGATCGAGGCGCTCATGGCCGATGGCGTGACATTCAGCAACCCGCAGCGAGCCCGAGAAATCACTCGTGAGTACGATACGCTCAAACACGACTTAGATTCACATTACACGGCGTGGGCAGAGTTAGCAGAGGCAGAAGAGGGATAGATAAAAACAGATCCTCTCTCCCCTCGTGGGAGAGAGACAGAGAGAGGGGGCGTGCGACCGTGGTGAAGCCGTCACACCCTCTCCCTAGCCCTCTCCCATCGAGGGAGAGGGGAGAGAACAAACGAGGAGGAAAAATGCGCGTAGGGTTAGCGATACCGCCGGTCGGATTGCCGATTGACCTGTGCCTGGATGTTGTTCACCAAGCTGAGGAACGCAGGTTCGATAGCTTATGGATGGGCGAAGCGTGGGGGACCGAGACCTGTACGATGGTTAGTGCGCTCTTGGCTCGCAGCCAGCGCATTCCTATCGGCACCAGCATTATTTCCATCTACCTCCGGCCACCGACCCTCGCCGCCATGCAAGCCGCGACACTCGACCTCATCGCGCCGGGTCGGGTACGGATCGGCTTGGGAGTGAGTACACGCAATGTGAATGCCCTGCACGGGGTTCCCTGGGACCATCCGGTATCACGGACTCGTGAGTACGTCTCGATCCTACGCCAAGGCTTGACAGGAAAACGAGTGACAGTAGCACCTGAAGGAAAGTTCTACCGACCACAGGGCTTCCAACTTGGTATGCCTGCACCTGCGCACATGCCGCCGATCTATCTTGCGGCGGTGAATCCACAAATGCTCCAGCTTGCTGGTGAGATTGCGGACGGTGTGATACTCGCATGGTTGCCAGCTCGGCAAGTCCCGGATTCGCTCGCTGAAATTGCCCGTGGCGCAGCCCGTGTTGGGCGTTCGCTCTCGGATATCGACGTCGGTTGTTACATCCATACGATGATCACCAACGAGCGCGCCCAAGCACTCAGCCAACTCCGCCGTATTCTCGTAAGCTATTGCCAGGCCAATACCTACATTCAAGGATTTCGCCATTTTGGCTACGGCGATATTTTGGACGAAGTGCATCTGCGCTGGAAAGCCGGAGACCGTTCCGGCGCTGAGGCAGCGATTCCCGAGTCTATGGTTGAGGAACTCTATGTCTTGGGTACGGCTGAGGAATGTCGCGCCCACATCGGCCGCTTTATGCAAGCAGGAGTCCAGATGCCGTTGGTGGCATCGTTGCCATCGAGCCGGACTACCGGTGAAGATCTGTATGCATTGCTTGAGGCATTCGGACAATGAAATATATCAATGCATGGGTTGCCCTCCTCTTCCTGGCTGGAGCCGGATGTTATCAAAGGGATCCGGTCATGCAGGCTGCGCAGGACCTGCAAGACATGGCCTATGACTTCGCTGCTAAGGAAGAAGAACAGATACACCGACTCAATGCGCTCCGCCTGGGTATGTCGGACGAAGAAGTACTCGATGCGGTCGGAGCACCCTCCACGCGCCAGAGTACCGGCGCTAGCCCTGCAGAAAGCCGCGAAGTCTGGACGTATCGTAAAGGACTTCGGCCACAAGCAACATTGACCTTTACCGATCAGCGTCTGACGGAAATTAAAGTTGAGTAGGGCCATTCAGGGTGGGGAATCGCCTCGTCTTTGATGACCGAGCCAGAAAACAAGTCTGTGATGTAGCACACGCGCCGTGTCAAGCGAAACTGAGGGACATTACGAGTTTAGTGGCTTTCTGCGATGACTTTTACAGAACACGCTGGGAAAGCCATTGATGCCGCAATATCCCCTATTCTTTTACGGCTTAGGAGCTTGCTGTTGCCAGGTGTGGCTTCGCTCCAGCAGCCCTCGCCTGCGCAAGTAGGTCGCCTTCGCCTTGACATAGGGTTTGGAGACTCCGAGCCGGGCAGCAACCTCCGCGAGCGGTAGACCTTGCCGAACGACGGCGATGAACACCTCGTTGGGCATACGACGGCCATTCGGCTGCGGCCGTAGCTGATCAGGTTGCGCCACCGCTATCCCGTGTCGGCGGAGCTTTCGAAGGCGTTTCCTCACTGCGAGCGGAGTGGTCTTGAGCTGCACGGCAATCTCGCTTGGCCACAGACTCGCTGCACACAGCTTGAGGAGTTGCTCATCGGTGAAGGTCCTTTGGTGCCAGTCGTAGCCCCGCTCCAAGAGCCCGCGCTTGCGTAGATAGTTCTTCTTACCGATGACGTAGGAGGTCGGGACCCCGAGGCGAGCTGCAATTTCCGTCAGCGATAAACCCTTACGGACGAGCACGAGGAAGGCTTCGGTGGAGACCCGCCGACGGCTGTTCGGTCGCAGCCCTCTGGGTTCTGCAATCGTTACCTCTTTGCGACGGAGCTTGTAGAGGCGCTGCCCCACTGCGCGCGGCGTGGTCCCGAGCTGTGCCGCAATCTCGCTCGGCCACAGACCTGCCGCGCGCAGCTTGAGGAGTTGCTGATCGGTGAAGGTGGGTTTGCTGGGCGGCTTGGCCGGGGGTAGGAGCTGGAGAGCCCGCAATCGTTTCCGCACCTGATCAAGGCCCAGTCCGACGCGTGCAGCGATCTCTTTGGCTGTGTGCCCGACTTGGGCGAGCGCCCGCAGGGTATCATCATCCACTTTGTAGCGCGGTTTGAGCCGAAACCCGGTGGCTCCTCTTCTCTGTATGGCCTCGCGGAACCTCAATACGCCTTCGCGCCGTCGTGTGTTGTCGGAGTGGAGGCTGGCTTCCGTGGCTTTAGCGAGTAGCTCCACTGAAGCGTGGGCGCCAAGATTGCGGTCGAAGGCATTTCGCCGGTATTTCTCGGCACTATGGGCGGCGACAAGTGAGGTTTTGCGGTTGTAGCCCCATCGCTCGCGATACTCGTCCAGCGTGAGGTCATGGATACGGACGTGTCCCCCGAGCGCCCGGCGGCGAGCTCCACAGTCGAGACAGACCACGGCGTCATCTTGCAGGGCCTCCCGTAAGTGCTCTCGCAGGTAGTTTAGCTCATCCCCTGAGACCGATGGATGTGATGGCATGGGCAGCAGTGTACTGTCTTTCGATTTGCTATTCACCCGGCGCATAGCTGTAGAACGCTAGCCCAGCGTAGTCATCTCATAAAGGCCGGGCGCAGAGTTCTGTGCAATAATCTTATCTACTCCTAGCCCCGTCATGGTCAGCGCCGTCCAATTCGCTCCGGCGACGGCTTGCTCTTGGAGCGGGTTGACCCCGTCCGCCATAAACTCAGTGTTTTGCCCATTATGGATCTTCTTCGTGCGGCGGCCCAAGGCGTCATACTGAAAGCTGGCAGAGAGCCCTGGCCCAGTGAGTGCAGCGAGACGATTGCGCACGTCCCACACATATAGCCAAGCCCGGAGATATTGAGACACAGGAAAGGAGTAGGGGCGAGGTGACCTCGCCCCTACAAAAGCACTTTCATCTCTCTCCCCTCATGACAACAGCGTATTCGTAATGACGGGCTTCGCTATAGGTATCGCCTTCCAAGGAGAGCAAATTGCCATTGTTATCATGACCGGCTGGGAAGCCATCAAAGCTCAGTACCCGATTGGCTAAGTCGTAGGTGGCCGAGGAGACCGGAGCAGGGAGGTTGGTGCGGGCAAAGCTACCGCCGATGTTGGCCCGTTGCCCATTGGCATCGTAGATATAGGTCAGCGTGCTCAGGGAAGGAGAGGACCTTGCACAGCGCAGACAAGACTAGCCCTCTTCTCTTCCCATTGACGATTAGGACTCTTCTTGGTCTTCTCGCTTCCAATATGCCTGAATCTCATGAGAGAAACGGCGGGTCGTAGGCCCCATATACCTACGCGCCTGCCGCAGCAGTTCGATGTTGCTGCCTAAATCCTCGCATACGGTGACGGCCACGACCTCTTGTACTCGAATATCTTCGTGATTAGCCATTCGCTCCAGAAACGCAAAGATCCGTCGCAGAAGTTCTTCCTGGTTACCGGATTGGAGCAACGACCTCAGGTAAGGGTTCAGCACATCACCAAAGATATTATGCGCACCCGGGTCCTCCGCACCCCACCATTTTAGTTCAGTCTCGTACTGTGGGCCGAGTTCAGGAACCGCTTCGACCAGCTGCGCAGGTAAGTTCTCGTAAGTTATGTCGCCCACGGCTTACCTTCCTTTCAGTGCGGCTTGAAGATCCTCTATAAGCAGCTCGGCGATATCTCGGTCCGATGAACTGAGATTCTCCTCCTTGAGGATCTTCTGCAAATTGCGTACCCTCTCCTGCCCTTTTAGGATATGCGACTTTCCACCTATTAACTCTCCTGTTCGTAGTTCCCGGCGGATTGCACCTGCCGTACCGCCTGGAACTATGTCAGTCGACTGGAACAGAGCATCAATTGTACGCTGTAGTCGGGGGTTTGTCGCTCTCCGTACTCCCTCAGCAACGTTAGCCAGGACACCTACCCGTGCGAGGGCTCCTAGCGCGTTCCCTAGTCCTAACCCCGCAACTCCTGATGCACAACCAATGGCAGCACTGGAAATGATGTCCCCTGTCCCTGACTGTGCACTTGACTTTCCACCGAGTAGGGAATTAACACCCACATCGAGCGTAACATTCAATGCGGCCCCACCGAAGCATGCCCCCAGGAGGGGAAGAAGCTGGATTATTTCTCCACTCGGATCAGTAAAATTCGTCGGGCTGTTGAAAGTGTACGCATAGAGATTGACATCTCCACCTGCGAATTCAATCGGGTCCTCAGAGATAAACCGCTGCAGCACCGGATGATAATACCGCGCACGGTAGTAATAGAGCCCTGTATTGTCATTCTCCCGTCCGGTGAATTGGAAGGGATTGGTACCAACGGTGCCCGTGCGCGTCGTCTCGCCAAAGGGCGTATAGGTGTACTGTGTGTGGATCGCTCCTGCCCCATCGGTCAACGCTACCGTACTGCCTAAGCCATCCGGCAAGTAGTAGTACACCCCGGAGAAGTCGCCCCGTGCGAGGATCTCATCCACCCCTAACCCCGTCATCGTCACTGCTGTCCAATTCGCACCCGCCACGGCTTGCTCTTGCAGCGGATTGATCCCATCTGACATAAACTCAGTGTTTTGCCCATTATGGATCTTCTTCGTGCGGCGGCCCAAGGCGTCATACTGAAAGCTGGCACTCAGCCCTGGTCCGGTCAGCGAGGCCAGCCGATTGCGCACATCCCAGCCATAGGTATCGCCTTCCAAGGAGAGCAGATTGCCATTGTTATCATGACTGGCCGGGAAGCCATCAAAGGTCAGCACGCGGTTGGCTAAATCGTAGGTGGCCGAGGACACCGGAGCCGGCAGGTTGGTGCGGGCAAAGCTACCGCCTACATTCGTCCGTTGCCCATTGGCATCGTAGGCAGAGGTCAGGAAACCAAGGAAAGAAAGAGACTGGGCAACTTAGGCAAGTCTGACACGCTTACCCTGAGGTAAGGTCCGCCTTGTTCAATTCGAGATTGTAGATATGCTCAAATTCTCGACAGAAGGTCTCCGTATCAAGTTGTTCTGTCTTGAACAGATCAATCAGCCAGTATAGCCGGTCTCGTGGGGTGCTATCGCAGTACCAACGCAATCGTTAGCCCACCGATCAAAACCAGGACGACAAGACCCAACCATGTGATGATAGCTGTATTGAAAAGGTAGATAGAAATTCGGCGCATTTTCGATACTTGGGGATCATCGAAATCGTCACTTGATTCGCATCGAAACCTCCTAAGCGCTGGGGTCTTGTCGAATGCAAGGAGATTCATTCCTTGATATCCTGAACCGTAGACCATTTCATTCCATTTGGTTGGATGATGCCGACGGAGATATCCGCTGAAGACGAAGCGTGCGTAGACAAATGCCGTAACTATGAGCAATATATCCATCAATATAAAGACTGCAAAGATGACTCCGATCATGAGCTGATAACTCCTTCGAAATCACTTTCTTCCTGCTAGTGGAGTCGAGACAGGAATCGACAACATACTAGCTCCATCGCTCTTATCATTGCCGAGGATCCTGGGCTCCTGCTTCATCGAGAGAGGAATGGACAAGATACTGCCTCCAGCACTCGCGCCGATTGCGAGAGAATGTCCTTGCACCCATTGGACCAGGGCACTCGTAGTGCTTGCCCCGCCTGATGCGCCGAGATATCCTGGCGATCTCAAACTAAGGCTGAAGGTGCTGCCTTTGACCATCCCGTCTGGTGATTGGAAGTAGCCTAGCCCAGAGCGACCCAGGCCCCCTCGTCCCACCTCATAGAAGGTCCCTAGTAGTTCCGATACGTCCTTAGCATTCGATCCAGAGACACTAATCCCGACGCTTGCACCGAACCCCGCTACTGCACCCCCTCCCGCGCTGCCGGTGACCGAGAGGGACCATCCGGCCAGCCAGTTCCGAGCTGGATCATGACCAATATTAAGAAACGTCCCGCCGCCTCCTCCGAATCCGAAGAGTCCACCACCAATCGTAGCCCCAACACTAACCGTCCAAAGGCCAAGCGGATCAATGAAAGCGGTGGGGTTATTCCTCACATACCCATACAGATTCACATCGCCGCCCGCGAACTCGATCGGGTCTTCACTGATAAACCGCTGCAATACCGGATGATAATACCGCGCTCGGTAGTAGTAGAGTCCAGTATTGTCATTCTCTCGTGCTGTGAATTGGAACGGATTGGTACTGACCGTGCCTGTTCTGATCGTCTCTCCAAAGGGGGCATAGGTGTACTGCGTGTGTATCGCCCCCGCCCCATCCGTTAAGGCGACCGTCGAGCCTAAGCCGTCAGGCAGATAGTAGTACACTCCAGAAGCATCACCACGGGCAATAATTTCATCGACTCCCAACCCTGTCATCGTTACCGCCGTCCAATTCGCTCCGGCTACTGCTTGCTCTTGCAGCGGATTGACGCCATCTGACATGAACTCAGTGTTTTGCCCATTATGGATCTTCTTCGTGCGGCGGCCTAACGGATCATACTGAAAGCTGGCGCTCAGCCCCGGTCCCGTCAGCGAGGCCAGCCGATTGCGTACATCCCAGCCATAGGTATCGCCTTCCAAGGAGAGCAGATTGCCATTGTTGTCATGGGTGGCCGGGAAGCCATCAAAGGTCAGTATCCGGTTGGCGAGATCGTAAGTGGCGGGGAGTGTCTTTCGCACTGCTCAACCCAACCCACGGATTTAGTGCGTGGAGTAGTAGAGGAGTCACGGTGAAAGACCTGGCCCTCTTGTCTCCACTGCTGTTCGTCCACTGAACCAAGATAAGATGCGTGTGACTACTCCATTCACTAAGATGGGTGATGCGAATCCTACCCCTATGGCGAACATTGTGAGTGCAAAGTCGCATGACATCTCGGATGGTGGATCATGGTAGAAATTCCAGCCACTATAGAAAGCTGCCAACTCGGACAGCAACACACTAAGAAGGAGGATCAAGAAAGCTCTAATGTCTATCTTCAACACATAGCCTACGTAGAGAGTACACCACCAACCAGAAAGGATGCCATAGACTGCCTTTGAGGGACTATCTGCAGCTAGTGCAACCATAATATGGTAAGTAAGCAACCATACAGCAGCATGAATGAAAGCATCTATAGCAGACTTCTTCCAGCGATCCATAGTCATAGTATTGTCTCTTACCGGACGGTCAAAGGCACTTTTTTATCCGGGTCAGCTAAGAGATCTTTCAGGATCTGGTCTGTCAAGGCGTCTCCAAGTATTGCACCCCCGATATCGATACATCCAATGGAGCCAACCTTCGCCCCTCCATGGAGGAAAAAGCCACTGCGGGGAATGCCATTTTCGTCAAGTCTGTTTGTCTCTGGGTCTGGGATGAGAGGTACACGCCAGTCGCCCCAGTCTCCTACTAGGCGATTTCTTGCCAAATCTTTGAAGAGACCAGGATTTGAAAGCTGGGTCATGTCGGCAGTATAGCTTCCATGAGGTATCGGACCTTCATTCCTTTTGGCCGAACATTTCGGCTCGTTCATGCAGGCGCCTCTTCCCGAAGTAGCACGTATTTTATAAGGGAGGATACCTGCTTGCTCGGGATCGACGATAAACAAGCCCTGTTCGATGTCGAACTCTAATTTGGTCAGACCATAAGGATCTCTCCATCTGAGAGGATTGTTGTCAACATATCTGTAGAAGTTGAGTCCACCCCTCAATCCAAGTGGATCCTCAGAGATAAACCGCTGCAACACCGGATGATAATACCGTGCCCGATAATAGTAGAGCCCTGTGTTGTCATTCTCCCGGCCCGTGAACTGGAAGGGATTGGTAGTGACTGTCCCCGTTCGTGTCGTTTCCCCAAAGGGCGCATAGGTGTACT
>Ga0187893_10004824_pt1 | contig 25126 bp, 23 predicted proteins | sample MA1701074metaG_FD_139574 | JGI IMG/M metagenome (GOLD analysis project Ga0187893, IMG submission 139574) | White microbial mat communities from a basaltic lava cave in the Kipuka Kanohina Cave System on the Island of Hawaii, USA - MA170107-4 metaG ... | reverse complement strand
CGAAGGTCGGAAATAATCACCTCCGCCTTCGTCGGCAAGGTTACCTTAGTGGACAGCTCTTCGCAGAAGTGGATGCGATCCGAGTAACCGTTTGCTGCGGCCAAGGCTCGGGCCACTTCAATAGCGCTGTCCGGTTCAATGGCGTACACAGAACTGGCTCCGGATTGGCAGGCCAGCAGGGCTAAAATCCCAGTGCCCGTTCCAATGTCCACAACAATTGATCCCGGTTTTACCGATTCACGCAGTGCAGCGGAATAGGCCGCCATTCGCCGATCGTCAGTAATCATTTGGCCGTAGCCGGCAATACTATACACGACCCGCAAGCTCCTCAGTTCTGGCAAGGAAGGAAGGACGCATTGCGTCCAAATCTTCAAGTATCACATCACAAAGTTTAGGAAGACAAGCAGGCTCTCTGTGAGGCCGAACCCTTCGGATTGGTACGCACTTTAGGACTCGTGTGAGACATTTGAATTCTCTTTCGCGCATGAATCTGTTGAGTAGACAACTCGCGTAGGAATTAACAATCAGGCTAAGTAGGGCCTGACTGCTTGGCATTGTTTCCACGTTAGGCACGGTTGCATCATCTGTCCGGTCTGACAAAAGGTAAATGGCCGCCAGAGGCAGAGGCTCCTTTGGAAAACGATAGGGTTGCTCGCTAAGGTCCAGGTAGCATTTTCCCCAGTTTGGGGTTAGACGGGCCAATGCCTCTTCGGAGCCAAACAAAGCGTTTACAGAGTCCGGCCATAGTCGCAAGCACGGGTAACCTGGTTCCACCTGAATCGTCTCACGTCCATACGATAGGGCGACGACATCGTCAGACAAAATCGGGAACCCACGCTGAGCCAATGCTGCTGCGGTGGTCGATTTTCCTGACCCTGCGCCACCTACCAACGTAATTGCGCTGTTCTCAAAAACGAAGGCACTGGCATGCAGACAAGTGATACCTGTCAGACGCACTGCAAAAGCCAGTACAGGTCCAAGCAAGTAGATTGCAGCATCTTCTAGTGTCAAGTTGTCTGGCCATGTACACCAGACGTTACGGCTTTCCTGGTCCACCAAGAATTTGGAACCATCGTCGTAAGAGAAAAGATAACAATTCCTGACCGAAAGCTCACTGACGATGAGTAGAGGTGCGCCATGCTTGTTCCGATCTTTGCTCGAATGAATCACACTCCAAGATTGGCAGATCAGGTGAAACCATTCGGGGAGCCGCTGAAAATAAATCTTCAGTGCCGTGTCACCAGGGCAAGAAATTGGCACGAGTCCAGGGACGAGCCGATCTGTCTCTAGATGAATACCATAGACTCTGTAGTGAAATGGTCCGATTGTGTCGTCTATCATGCATTCCCGCCTATGTATCGCTTACCGGCGACAATTGTTCCTCGCCGAAAGCCGCAGGGGTGTCCTCAGCTACTGTTAGCATGGTTCTATGGCGCCCCTCCAGGCGGCATGGAAAACTCCGCTGGACAGATGATATTTTCAGGATGCAAAAAGCCTGACGCCAGTAGCAAAATCGGTCAGGTTTGGCTCTTATGCATGTTTGGGATTCCACCGTCGCCCCCTCCCATGTTGCCCACGGCCTGCGTGAGGTCGCGGATGTTGCCATAAACATGAAACTTTGGGGTTCGGTATAGCTTCTTTGCAGAGATCTCTTTGGTGTCCTTCATTTTGATTCTCCTTTTGCGCAAAGCGTTGAAATCCGCCCTGTGCTTTTTATATTGAGTCTGCCTAGTTCTGCTTCTGGTCCTCTAACCTGTCTTCATGGATGCTTGGCTATCCACATACCGCTAACACTAGTAACTTCACGAATGTTCCCATAGGAGTGGAACCTGGGGGTGAGGTAGATCCGCTGTGAAAAGGTTTTCTTGCTTTGCGTCATGCTGATTCTCCTTTGGTCGGACGGCACAGAAATGGTCCCTATGTTTCAGCCATTGGTTTAAAGTCATGGGCCTGAAGTTAGACCAAGCAAGATCAGAACTGGTGATGTGTGCCGCGAACCTCGGCATTGACTTTGGATCGATATAGCATTCCAATTCAGGTACCTGTTCCAAGTCGTTGACCCAGTGACCGTCGCCTTTCTGCAAGTGAAGAAGATAGGGGCTCTCCTGCATGGGCGTTTTCGGCCGTGTGCGTACAGGTTCTGGCAGTGTCCCTAGCATTGCGATCCGCAAGAGCTTCTTATCCATGCACCAGGGAAGCGGTGGAAGCGCCAGCGCAAAGTCCAGCAACCGTAAGTCGAGAAACGGCAATCGAACTTCGAAAGGGAATCCAGAAACGCCGGGGTCGATTCCCTCCAGCACACTCTGCCAGAGAGGTAGGGAAAGTCTCTCGTAAACCCTGGGACGAACAGCATTGCTCTTCTGGCGTTTGGGGTGACTGAGCTCGTTCCAACGCTCTCTTAGGCCGTTCCGGGCTTCAAAATCACTATTGAGCCAGGACGGGTAGAGAAATGTCCAGCCATCTTTGCCTTTCCATCGATTCCATCTGGCTTTGATTCCCAGGCCGAGAGGAGGACGACGCTTGTATGTGAAGCCATATTCAATTGCATCGCTTACAACCTGCCAAAATGGTATCACCCGCAACATGTCAGCTAGCGAAGAAGGGTGCAGCATGGCGTCACCATCCTCGCCATAGAGCACCACCCGGCTATGCGGAGCCATGAGCCGGCTGAGATCGTGGTTGATTTCGAGATAGGGCTCCTCCCAAGGTTCGGGCCGAAGCAAATCCAACTGATTCCAATGACCAAAGATTGGGTAATCATCGGCTGCCAGGTATTGAATTGGAACACCTAGAGCTTCGGCAGCCAAGCCAGAGTAGTGACGCTCATTGTCGGGAATCAGCCAATCATAGACGACGGTATACGCTCGCAGATCGAACGGTCGCGAATCTGCGGACAGTATCTGTTTCGCCGTGGCTGTCAGCGTGGTTGAGTCAAGTCCGCCACTGAAGTAGACACCTACCGAGCGGGTCCGTAGACGGTCCTGCACGGCTTCATTCAGCAGGACCTTGAATTGGTCTACATACTCTCTCCTGTCCTTGTAACGAATCAGTTCCTTGATCGGAAGTGTCCAGTATTTTCTGAGATCAATGCCCTCCGGCATCGCAGTGAGCGTATGGGCGGGCGGAATGCGTTGGACGTCGGCGAACGTCGTCGTTGCCTTGTCCTGGTTGTGACCAAAGAGCAGAAAATCGCCAATGGCCTGCTCGTTCAACGAGTCCGAAATCAACGGGTGCAGACGAAGGCAATTGAGGGTGTTACTGAACAGGAAGCTGTTTCCAGCGCGGGCATAATAGAAAAGCTTGACCCCAAAATGATCGCGTGCACAGAAAAGTCGCTTGCGGCTGGCGTCCCAGATGGCAAACGCGAAGTCACCGAGCAAGTGATGGATGCAGTCCTCACTCCAGACTTGATAGGCCCGGAGAATCAGTTCTACGTCCGTCGCCCCATCCGCAGGTTTACTTTCTTTGGCTTTCAGCTTGGCAACTAATTGCTCCCGTCCATCGATTCTTGCGTCGGCAGTGATCCAGGTCTTACCGTCCAGAGTGAAGGGCTGACGCTCGTGCTCCGCTTCAAACGTTGTGCGCAGCATGGTGTGGCCGAATCCTACGGGTCCCTCGGCCCAAATCGTTTGAGCATCCGGCCCCCGGTAGGCCATGAAGTCTGTCATGCGCCCGAGTATCCGGCGATCGACTGGAGATCCATCGAGATTGAGAATGCCAACAATGCCGCTCATGTCCAGTTCACTTGCTGAGGAACAATTCGATCAAACGGCGAGAAACGCTGCTGAACATCGGCCCCTTCATTTAGAGGCTGCCCAAGGCACTCTATCCAGGCGTGAGCTTCAATCTGATTGGACTCTTTGCGAACGCCAATTCGAAGTTCGCAATCAATCCCCTGGCGTCTCAGGAGCCAGTAAGTTGCCACTGACCGTTTCAGACAGTTCCCGCGATACGGGCCGTAGCGCGAGGCCAAACTCACCATTCTGGCAGCCGCACGGGCTTGCTGTAGTGCTATCCCTCGTTCCGATTTGAAAGTCGGTGGAAGTTCACCCAATGCTGGAACCAAGCAGCGCACGCCCCGCAGTCGCAGAACAACCGCAGAAACAGGCAACAGCAACAACCCCTGGAAGAGCAGCCACTTTTCCGAGGCTGAGAGCTGCAAGAACTTCCACGCTCTATTCACTTTGAACCTCGACCAGTCCCTGTTCCGCCAGCTTTCCGATCAAGTCATAGAGATCCTGACGCAAAGTTTCGGGCTCCACCTCGTATTCCTCCAAAAGGGTCTCGTAAGCCGCTTCGACAGACGGCGTGGAAGTGAGCGCATTCCACATCTGAGTGCCGACCTCATCCAGGCCAAAGTACTGCTGACTCTTCAGGCTAAGCAGCACGGACTCTCCTCCGAGAATGTTAATGAGGGTGTCGGAGGGAACTGAAATACGGGAGCTGCTGCTGATTGTCACGATCATGGTTCCTCCTGGATTGAAATCCCCCTTCGAAAAAAGGGGAACGGTGGAAAACTTCTGTTGCTCGCATAGTGTGAGCCGGTAAGGACGCGGTGCTCCGCGTCCGTGTTGCGCTTACCACCGCAGACGCGCAGCAGCGCGTCCCTACCGTCAATTTTCTCACGCCTCCAGGGGCAATTGTTCAATTGGCCCTTCCAGCGGCCCTGCTCACCGAGAGACGATGCGGCATTGCATGGGTCGGCAGCGTTGAGGCCGCAAGCTCGAATTCCGTGCACTTGATTTGGAACTGGCTTTGGATGACATCAACCAACGGCGCAATGATCCCGGGCAATGTCTGAGAGTGAAATTCGCGGGTCAAGTTCAGATAGCCGAGGTCTGCCAGGGGAACGCGCAACTGCCAACAGTCTTGCGGCAATGAATCTCCCACGTAATCGCGGTACACTTCGTCGCCCAGTTGCAGCCGCACTTCATTAAACCCGAGCGTCTTGCTGGCCTCTCGAATCGCCGCCCAAAAATCGTCGATGTTTCTGGCCGAAGACAGCGACTGCTCGAAACTCCGCAAGCAGAGTTGTCCGTTCAACATGCGCCGAAAGGCTCCTGCAAATAGCATCCGGCTGGCCATGCCGAATTCGACGTAGCCCAGGTTCTGGACTCCAATCCAGGTCACTGCACAAAACAAGATGATGATGACCCCCGAGTATCTGTTTGGCGCTACGCTCTGTAGCAGAGAGAGCCCCGCGAAGAGTCCAGAGACGGCATAGAGGAGCAACACCACGCGACGGGGCGTAAAGCCGAGATCCAACAAACGATGGTGGATATGCCCCCGGTCTCCCTCGAAAATCGGCTGGTGTCGAAAATAGCGCCGCACAATGGCCAGGCCGGCGTCCAGCAGCGGGATGGCCAGCGCCATGAGAGGAGCAGTCATTCCCAACAGGGTAGCCGATTTCTGGCTCCAGATGATCCCGTAGCACCCCAGCAGGAACCCCACGAGAAGACTGCCGCTATCACCCAAAAAGATGGAGGCGGGATTGAAGTTGTAACGCAGGAAAGCCAGCAGAGCACCTGCCAAAGGAATTGTCGCCATAGCCAGCGGAACGTTGTTCTGCAGAAACGCGGCCAGGATCATCGTCAGCGTGGCAAAGAATCCCACCCCGGAAGCGAGACCGTCGACACCATCAATGAGATTAAACGCATTGGCGCAAGCGATGAGCCAGAGCAGTGTCAATGGAAAGCTCCACCACAGATCAATGGGATGCCCGGCGATCCCAATGATCCGAACCCCTGCCCAGAAGGCAATGCCGGAGGCGCCCAACTGTCCAGCGAGTTTTTGCCAGGGCTTCAATCCAAAGAGATCGTCCAGCAGTCCAACCGCAAAGACCAGTGCCGCGGCAGGCAATAGCTTGAGAACGAGCGAGGAGTTCTGGTGGATGATCGAGCGGGCAGCCAATGGAGAAGCCAGCAAGATCGCATAGGCCGCGAAACAGGAAAGCGCAATGGGAATCCCCCCAATCCGGGGAATGGGCTCACTGTGCAACTTGCGCTGGCCATCGGGGTGATCCACAACTCCAAGACGACGGAACGCATTGCGACACAACGGCGTGAGAATTACGGAAAAGACGAAGGAGCTAAGGGCAAGCCAGAGAAGAGAGTACATGGTTATTTAGAGATTGATTCGTAGTGTTGGGGAATACCGCTTCGTGGCGCGTGGAGACATCGGTGTTGTAGATGTGGATGGGCTCTTCCCCCTCCTTGCACAAGGAGAGGGTGAGGGCGAGGTTTTCGAGTCACCGTCCGACCCCCTGAGGTTCCCCTTTGTCCAAGGGGGACGATGGTTGCGATGAGTCGTGGTACAACGACGAGGAACTATTTTCGCGGCCTGTGCCACCGCTATCTTCTCGCTCCTTGCACAGGCAGGGGGAGGTTTTCGCTATCTCTACCCCCCTGAAGCCCCCTCTTGCGCAAGGGGGGACGGTTGTTGCGATGGATTGTGGTGCGTCGCCGGGCGGCGGCTCGAGCAAGTGCGCGGGACCGCCGTCCTCTTGCGCGCGCTTTGTCTGGGAGAAGCCATTACCCGGCCGCGGCTTGCTGCGCTCTCTCTGGCGGAGTTTGCCGACTGACACCCAGGACGTCGCACAGTCGGGAGAGCCGTATAGGCAAATCATAATGCTCGACAAAGGCTTGACGCGCTCTGAGCCCCGCTTGTCTCACAAGCTGCGGCTCCACTGCCAACTTATGGAGTAGCGAGACGACTCCAACTGTATCGCCACAGTCCACCTGCCAGCCGCACTGATAGCGTTCGATGATGAGGCTGGGCGTTGCTTGCCGCGGTCCAATGAAAAGAACGGAGCGGCCCGCCGCCATGAGTCCGTAAATCTTGCTCGGTACCACGGAGCCAAGGCACTCCGTCCTTTGAGTCACTAACCCGATGTGTGCCGAGGCGAGGCTTTGCGAGAGTTGGTCGCGCTTCAGATGGGGCGCAAACGAGACATGAGAGAGTTTTTTGGACTGGCAGAATTGCTCCAGAGACTTCCGGCGCGGTCCGGCGCCAATAAAGAGAAAGTGAAATCGGTCATCTTCCTTCAGTTGATCCATTGCGGCAGAAATCGTGTCCACATCGTGAGGCAGACCCAGATTGCCCGAATAGAGCACTGTCAAGCAGCGGCTGTTTGCAGTAGGCTCGGAGCGGATCACATTCCCATCGGCCCAGTTCTCGGCAACGTGAATCTTCTCGGGCGGCATTCCGCGCGCCATGAGTCGTCCACGCATGCACTCACCCAAGGCGATAATCCCGTCGGCCTTCCCTCGGGCGTAATCCGCCAGAAAACCGGTCAAACGGCTGCTCCACGAGGTGCTGCGGAAAACGTTCAGATCCACGGCCACGTCCGGATAAACATCCATCTCCCAGGAAAAGTGACGCGCGGCACGAAATGTCTTCAACAGAGTTCCTGCCAAGGAAAGCAGCGGAGGTGTTGTGAGTGTCACCACCAAATCTGGGCGTGGCACGCGGAAGCCATGCCAAAGCGCACCCGCATAGAAGGTCAGGTAGGAAAGAAGCCGGTGCACGACCCCATGGCCGAAACTCAGATTGAGAGTCCGGATGATGCGAACCCTGGGGGCTTGGGACGAACCGGCGTCTGCATAGCTGCTGCTCCCGCAAATCACCGTGACTGCATGGCCGTGTTCCTCCAGATGGATCGCCAGATCCGTCAACAACTGGCTGGTCGCCGCTCCATCCGGCCAGAAAAACTGGTTAAGCAAGAGGATCTTCAAGTCAAAAAACGGTGGAAGAAAATATTAACTCGATGAAACCGAAAGTCTGTGCTCGTGCGGATTTCTCTGATTCGCGGAACTTTTCAACATTAGACTGGAGTTTGGATAGCTCCCGATGCGTAGCGGCAGGAGGCCGCTGCACTTCTCGAAAAACGTCCAATCTGCAAGCCGCCTCCTGAGGTGGGTCGGGGCGTGGTTCGGGAATCCTCGTTCCGGGTTCAATCGACAATCTCTTCCTCAACCCCTTGCCGCCACGGCCTGTCTACCCTCACTGAGCTGGAGATTCTCCGCTGATTTCATGAGGAGAAAGGGTCCCATGACCAGCACATCCATTTGGGTGCGCAGGAAACACTCCAGAGCTTGCTTTGGGGTGTTCACGATCGGCTCGTTTTCATTGAACGAGGTATTCAGCAGGATGGGCACTCCGGTGAGCTCGCCGAAACGTTTGATGAGTTTCCAGTAGATTGGGTTTACATCCTGCTCAACCGTCTGCAGCCGCCCCGTTCCGTCGGCGTGCGTAACAGCTGGGATCCTCTCTCTCTGCTGAGGCGTAATCTTGTAAGCGGACACCATGAAGGGTGAGGGAGCATCGATCTCAAAATACTCTCCCGTGGCCTCAGCTAGCACGGACGGGCAAAAGGGCCGGAAGGGTTCACGGTACTTGATGCGGCGGTTGAGCACATCTTTCATCTCCTGGCTGCGCGGATCTGCCAGAATGCTGCGGTTACCCAAAGCACGGGGACCGAACTCCATCCGACCCTGAAACCAACCCACAATTTTCCCCGCGGCAATTTCCCGGGCTGTTCGGTCGATCAATTGCATCTCGTCCAAACGATCGTAGTCGGCTCCAGACGCATCCAGCGCTTCACGGATTTGGTGAGCCTCATACTCTGACCCGTAATAAACATGCCTCATGACAAAGCGGCGCGGCTGCCGTAACACTTGATGCTGGACATGGAGGGCCGCACCAATCGATGTCCCGGCGTCATGAGCTGCCGGCTGGATATAGATTTCCTGAAAGGGTGTCCGCTTGAAAATCTTTCCGTTGGCTGCACAGTTGAGCGCCACGCCTCCCGCCAGACAGAGGCGCTTCTGTTTCGTCCGCTGGAAGACATGATTGAGCAGCGCGAAATAATTCTCTTCCAAAACGGCCTGCACCGAAGCCGCCAGATCGGCATGCTGCGCAAGGATTTCACTTCCGGCCAAGCGAGGCTTGCCAAAGACATCGGACAATTTCCCCGAAAAGACCGTGCCCAGGACCGGCTCCCCTGAATCCCACGTCATATCGACGCCTTGGCTGTGATGCACGAAGTAATCCAGATTTAGACGGACCTGACCCTCGCGGGTTTGCACCACCTCGCGCACTTGCGAAAGAAAGCGGGGCTGGCCATAAGCGGCCAAGCCCATCATCTTGTACTCATCGCCGTACTTGGGAAACCCGAGGAATTGAGTGAAGGCCGTGTAGAAGATGCCGAGCGAATGAGGGAACCGCACCGATCCCAGAACCTCGATCTCGTTGCCTTTCCCCACTCCCCACATGATGCTGCTGAAGTCACCAAACCCATCTACCGAGATGACCGCGGCCTCGTCAAACGGCGATGCAAAGAAGGCACTGGCGAGGTGAGCGCGATGATGTTCGACATGATGGACTCGCGTAGCAGCGGGAATATTCAAGCCGGATCCATGGATCTCCCGCCCCACCTGGGCCACGCGCCAACTATTGCTGGCCCTTCCCCTCATTCGGCTCCAATCAGCGGGCCGTGAGGCGACTCGTAGCAGTTTTCGCCAAAGCTGGGCCCGGGGATCGCGCGAAATGGCTACGTGCATCAATTCCTGAGAATCGGTCCCTTTCAAACAGGCTTCAATAGCCAGAGCCGGAAACCCAGCCCAATGCTTGATTCGGTTGAAGCGCTCTTCTTCCACGGCGGAGATCAAATTCCCGTCGGCCAACAGCGCTGCCGACGCATCTCCGTGAAAGGCGTTAATGCCAAGAATGTTCATAGAGTTCCCATGCCGCCTAAAAGACCGATGGACAAAAAGTTGAACGATTCCCCTCTCGGGAGGGGCAGGGGCCGTCAGGGTTTCGGGTGGGTTTTTGGATTAGGGAACGAACCACGCCGGCCGTGCGGCGTCACGATGGATGAGTATCGCCCTTACAAAAGGGGAGCTGTGAAAAAATTCGGTTGAGGGCATAAACAGGATCCGGTAGGGACGCGGTGCTCCGCGTCCGTGTTTGGCCTACCGTCGCGGACGCGCGGCAGCGCGTCCCTACCATTGCATTTCGCAGCCCCGGGGGCGGAGCGGAGCGACCAGGCGGTTCGGCGATTGTCCCTCGAAGCGGGATTTTCAACAGTGACTTGTGACTAATGGAAGGCGTCTGATTACCAAAAGCCCAACGGGATTCAAGGAGCGGTCAATTTGTCCTTCGGGCCCTGCGAGGGGCCGGCAGCCGAACCCCTTTCCACCGATGATTTCCATCAATATATTGCGCCACCAAAGTCTGAAGCGTCGCCATGCGCTGGGGATCCAACAACTGGAAGTCTTGAATCAAGGGCGTCAGTTTGTTCTGAAACATGTAGGCATACAGAGCGGGATACCCGCCAGGAGGCAATGCCCCTCTGAAATTAGCGCACCAAACGGCTTCCGGATAAATCCAGCTTAGATCACGATACCCTTGGGGGAAGACATACTCTCCATTGGCGTACGTGAATTCCAGGTAAGCTCCACTTAGCGGCAGCGTAAGCACGGTTGAGTGTTCCGTGAAAGTCTGAATCTCCCTGCCGAGTTGGTTTCGGATAAACTTCAGGATCCTCTGATCTGGGCCATCCGCAACAAAGCTGTCCAAATAGAATGACGCAAAGCCCCTGTTCTTTGCCCATCTCAACCTCTTGCCCAAGTCTGCCAGTTCAGTCCTATTGTTCGACGCACGCTTGAGACCGTCGGTGCGTTCACTGGCGGCAGTAATCACCACACCTGGTCTCGCAAGAAGTCCTATTTTTAGACCTGCATTCTTGAATCCATTAACAAGCGTTGGAAGATTGGCAAGAGTCTCTGGAGGAAACACATCGAAATCCGGGCGATATTGAACTCCCCTGGGATTGATTCCTTGGGGTTGCCACATGATCATCCCTTGGAAGTTTGCTTGCCGCATGGGAGGAACCAGTTTTGCCACGTAGTCCTTGCAACCAGCCAGCGTGTCGAACCGCCTGAAAATCCCGCCACCACCGTCGTTATACCCATACGGGTTGTCAGGGCGGATGTAAGAAACATTGATCGATGCGAATTGGGCCAGCGGTCTCGCGTCTGGATCGTATTGCTGCGGCAACCGCGCCCTCAGAGTGTCTTTGTAGCCTTGCAATAGAACGTGAGCGTCTTCAGACTCTGTAAAGCGGTAGGAAAACTTGAAAGTCTGCGAGCCGAACGCAGGTACCGTCTTGAAAAAGAAATTCCCGAGAGAAACCCCTGGAAGCGGATAGATGCCGAAGCCCATGGTCATGAAGCGCTCTTCGGGACTCTCCGAGGACCAGGTGCAGAAATTGATGGGCGCCCCGCTGGTCGAGGCAGTGCGTGCATAGGTTGCAGCGAAAGCAACACTCACTGATGGATAAGACAGCTTGACACCGTTGTATTGCGTGTGGCTTTGGTCGTAACCGAGCTGATTGGACGAAGCTATTGCTGCGGCCCAATCCGCAAACAGGAATCGAGGAGAACGGAATGCGACGATTGATGAGGCTTTCGAACTTTGATTCGTGACCCTGACGCTCACCAGAATGTCATTTCCCGTGATCGCATAAGAGTAATTGGCCAGGGCTTTCAAAGCCCCAGAGTACCCATGGGAAACATTCGCTCCATTGGAAAGGTAGGACACAGATTTCGAAATCACGGCAGGCGTGTAGCTCCGGCTGGCGAAGGGTTCATAAAACCATGTTCCATCCAGAAGCTGAACATTGCCGGTAGCCACTGTCTTTCCGCCAAAGGTAACCGAAGACAAACCATCTTCATCCAGTGTGACGACATAGCCCGACGGTAACCCAAAGTCTTTGCTGAAAGTCGCCGTGCTCTGTCCGACAATGATCACCAAGGTCACGAGCGTCAGCGAAAGGAATCCGGGATTCGAAGGTACTGAACTCTCTCTTTCACGAACCTGCCTTCTGTGGTTCTGCATTCTCAATTGCCTTGTCTGCACTGCGATCCGCCACGGACTTTCCCGCAACTTTCGCTTCGAGCAAACGGAGCGACAACAGTAACTCCGCCAGGGTCCGCTGCGTGACATAAAGCCATCCGGGCCAACCGTCGAAAATCAGTCCTTTGACAAAGAGAGCGTGGATGAAAACAAGCACAGGCGCCGGGATGATCGTCCGGCGGATTCGGTCCGCCACGTTCAGATCTGCCAAGGGTGTTTGCATCAAGTGCGTTGTCTCGTGAGCTGAATACCTCAGTTGTTCGTTCAGCCATCGCTCCAACGACTTCCGATCGTCATGATGGATGAGGCCGCGCAATGCCAGGACCGGGCCGTTGATTTGCACGCGGTGTCCGTGCCCCTCGTCGCGGTAATGCGCGCGATCTTGACGATATAGCACCGTGCGAGGCGGATAAAGCGAGGCCCGCAGCGCGTGGCCGTGAATGCAGTACGTGAAGGTTGCGCGATACCCAGCAACCTCGGGAGTCGGCCTCAGCGCAGCTAACTCATGGTTAAGTTCGTCCGACAAAACATAGTCCGCGTCCATTGACAGTACCCACGGGGATTGGATCTGCTCAAGGCCGAAGTTGCATTGCCCTGCAAACGTATCGAACTTGCGCTGGACTACTCGCACCTGCGGATAGGACTGTGCAATCTCGAGTGTGTTGTCGGTGCTGAAACTGTCGAGCACAAGAATTTTCTTTGCCCAAGCGAGCTTCTCCAATGTGCGCCCTATATTGGGCGATTCGTTGAAGGTCAGGATCATCGGTGTGATATTGTCGAGCAGGTTCAGTTCCCGGGCTTGTCGCCAGAAATCACCATCGTCATCCAGAGGTAAGGTAGCCGCCCTGCGCCGTGAAATCGGAGGTTGGTAAAGCCCGCTTCTGTGAGCAGGCCCATCAGTGTCTTGCGGCTCCAGAGTTTGATATGTCCGCCGTCCCAGAGCGGGTTCGCGTGTGAATCCCACTTGTCAGCCAATGACAGGACGAGGTTCTTCAAGTAGCCGTGATAAGGTGTCGTGCAGATAAACCTTCCTCCGGGCCGGAGGGCCCGAAAGCAGCCTCGCGCGTATTTTCTTGGCGAGTAGAGATGTTCCACTACTTCGGTGCTGACGACGATATCAAAGGGTGCTTCACCAAGATTATCGAGCAGTTTGTCGTCAGCCGGAAGTTTCTCGAAGCGTCCTCGTGGGTACGTTTTACGCGCGATCTCAATAGCCGGCCGGCTCAGATCTATCCCCACACCTGGCATCCGTACTTCATAAATTCGCCACAGGTAAACCCGTTCCCGCAACCGACGTCGAGCACGCGCATACGCGGTTTGATTTCATGACTCAGCTGCAGCACCCGCGGCATAAAGCGCGCGTGCATATGCGATGGTTCCTCGCCCTGAAAACGGTAATCCTTATATTTGATACATTCGGTTGCAGGCATTGCTTCTGGGTTACGTGTTCTCCTCGGGCTCAAACGACGACAAGCCATGTTGCGCTAACATTTCTCCGCTTACTAACTGCATGCTGGCCGCAACGAGGACTCGCAAAATGGCTCCTGCAAATTCTGCCGGCGCGAGCGCACTTAGGTGGGAAACTCCGAACCAGGCTTTTCTGGATATCCTTCATCTGATGCTCCTTTCACCAAGGCTACCAACTCCTTACTTAGTCATGCGCAGTGCTTTTGGTCGAGGCCGGCGTTGCCAATCCGCTGGTACAGGTCGATGAGTTCCCTGGCGATTGCGGGCCAGGAGAAGCGCCTCCTCGCCAACTCTCTTCCGGCCAGCCCGCGCTGCTGGCGCTCCTCCTTGTCCTGCAGAGCTCCCTGGAGCGCTTCTTTGAGGTCTTTGGGATTCAGCCGGGTGACCCAGCCGGCCCGAGCTGCCTCGATCTCACGGCAAAGGTTAACCTCGGTGCTTACCAGTACCGGCACGCCACACGCCAGGGATTCGACAACGCATAGACCGAAATTCTCCTGATGTGAAGCCAGCGCCAGCAGGTCCGCACTCCGCAGAGCAGACACCTTCTCAGCTCCTTCTAACCAGCCGGGAAAGAGAATGTGAGGCTCAACCCGGTTTTCTCGTACGAGCTGTTTCAGAGACTGGATGTAGGCCGGATCTCCATCTCCGGCGATGACGAGCCGCCAATGCTGGAAGCGTTTCTCCGCGATCACTTCCATGAACGACCGTAGCAGCAATTCCAATCCTTTCTTGGGATGGATCCTGCTCATAACCAACACGAATGGGTGCGACCCAAGAGACGGCTGACTCTGCCGAAAGAGGCCGGCTCCAGACTCATTGCGCAGTAACGCTGAATCAACTCCCAGGCCAATGACGACGCCTCTTTTTAGATCAAGGGCATGCTCAGCCAAACGCCGCTCCGCGTCGGCGGTGTAGTGAATGGCTGCAGCTTCTCCCAACATGCGCTTCGCCGCCAGTTGCCAAAAGAGTCGTTTGCGAAACCGCTTCTGTTGCAGGCTCCACGGATCCAGTGTCCCTAAAGGACGAACGATGTAAGGCACTCGATTGCGCCGGCAGGAACGGGCTGCAGCGAGGCAAGCGTGAGAGAAAACGGCATGGATATGAACCAAATCAAATTTCTTAACGTTTGAATCCAGCCACCGCGCCAGAGGGTAGGAATACTTCAAGGCCTCACTCCATTGACGCGAGAAGAAGATAGTAGGAACTCCATTAAACAAAATTCGTCTATCCAGCTCTATCTGGAGACGCCCCGGACCATCCGCATCGGTGGTAGCAATCAGTAGCTCAGATCCTTGCTCTTGAAGGGCACCACACATTTGGACGATTGCACGGCTTGGACCTCCGTATCTTGGCGCAACTGCGGGTATCACATGTAAGACTCTCATTGTTGTGTTGGCTTCCATTACCTCAGCAGTTCCCATAGATTTCTGCTTGAGCCACTCTACTTGCTTAAGCCGATCAAGTGCCTCTCAGGTAAGGTGGGTTTCCGCTGGTTAAGACTAACCCGCAATCAGCAGCGGGCATTAACCTCTAATCTTGTCTCTTCTTTACGGCTTCAACAACCACCATGGACCCCCACTGACTCAGAATCGCAGAAGCCAACCGGTTTGGCGTAAGCCGTTCCATTTTCTCCTTGAGGCGCGTTCGAGGGATTGGGAAAAGTTCCGCCTTTAGTCCCACAACTGTCATCGAAATTTGTTCGTAGCTTTGAAGAATGCGTTTCAGCTCCTTCTTTGTAGAGACCCTGGCATAGAAACCATCAGAAGCAACCGTATAAATCTGCTCAAGAGATCGATATAGAAGTTGCCCAAGGAGGATCCCACGGATGAATCCCGCATGCAGGTAGTAGACAAGGCTTGGGCGGTAGTAAACCATCAGAAGTAAGCGGCCCCCAGTACGGAGCACTCGGGTAATTTCCAGTAAGCATTTCTCCATGGAGCTGCTGTGATGGATAACTCCCCAACTCCATACCATGTCAAAGGAGGCGTCAGGGAAAGGAAGACTTTCAGCATCAGCTCTTCGGACTTCACCGGCAAGATTGAAGATCTCAAAACGGCGTCTAGTCCTTTCGACAGCCTGTTCAGTGAGATCGATACAAGTCAGCCGCGCACCGGCCTGGGCTAGTAAGGCTGCATGCGTCCCCATCCCACATCCAACCTCAAGGACCTCTTTGTCGCTCACAACCTCAGGTCGCAAGAAACGACCGAAAGGGGCCCCGTCCGGCCTCTCAGCAAAATAGGCAGACGTCAAAAACCGGCGATCAATCTCCTCAAACCATTCGCGGCTGCCAGGCGTAAGTTCTAATGTTCCCTGCCAATCGTAGGTCATGGGGTGTTCTTCCCACCACCCATGATTAGGCTTTTGCGCGTCGGACAGAAACATGCTCACCTCACTCGAGTCTTGCCAGGGTTATTGTCAGCTCGTAAATCTATCCCCTGAGTTTCGAAAGCCTGGCAAATCTCCAGGATAGGCGGTCTGGGCCCGTCGTACCGGGGAGCAACCGAAGGGATGACATGCAATACTTTCATGGTTTTATCTTCGGGCAGCTGTTGCCAGGTTTCCCCGGTGTACGCCATTCTTTTCGAGCCATTCTTAGAGCACCACGAGTACCCACAAGCGAGACCAGGAAACGTCTTTCCCTTGAGCCAGAAACGACCTCCATAGTTTTTGCACCTCGTCGGCCCTGAACAACCCACGGCTGGCAGTGCGCTCAGGACTGAGCCGCTCTTCACAAAACGTCTTCAGCTTCCCCCGCATCCAAGGGTCGAACGGCAGCGTGAAGCCTTGTTTGGGACGACGGGTTATCGCGGGAGGAAGTTTCACTCCAATACTGCTGATCAGCAGTGGTTTCGGAATGCCGTTGGAACATTTGTAGGCATCCGGTAGACCCATCACATACTCCACCAACTTGTGGTCGAGCAGTGGCACTCTCACCTCCAGCGAGTGAGCCATGCTCATCTGGTCCGTGTCTCGCAGCAAGACATCATGCATGTAGGTGGAGGCTTCGGCATAGGAAACCTGTGCGAGCGGACTTTCAAGCCACTTCGAGACGAGTGACTTGTTCAGCAGCGCAACGTAAGGATCGGCCATGCCGTCAGGACAGTCCTTGACCAACGTCTGCCGCTGAGAGTGAGACAGGACCTGGCGTAACAGCGGATATAATTCGGCGATCGTGCCTCGGCTGGCCAAGATAGCGGCGGTCTTTGTTCCTGCGATTGACGAAGGGGAAAGAGCCTGGACGGTTCTACCAGCTAAGGATCTGAGGGCCTCAGGCATGTGACCCCAAAGCCTGAAGAAATTCTTGAAATTGGAGAACCGGCGAAAGGACGGGTAGCCTGCGAAGAACTCATCACCGCCTAGCCCGGAAAGCGCCACGGTAACACCTGCGGATCTTACGGCCCCTGACACGACATAGGTGTTGATCCCGTCGCCTGTCGGCTGGTCCATGGCGGCTAGAGCACCGGGAAGTTCATCCAGCAGGTTCTGCTCACTGAGATGGATCTCAGAATGTTCCGTGCCAAAGTGCCGGGCAACCTGGCTGGCATGGCGCGCCTCATCAAAGTTGCCTTCAGAGAAAGCGACTACAAAAGTACGGGGGACAATGCCAATCTTCTGCATCAAAGCCACGATCGCACTCGAATCGATTCCTCCTGAAAGAAAAACACCCACTGGCACATCGCTCACCAAATGACACCCGATGGAGTCGTGGAGAAGTTGCTCGATCCGTTTCTGTGCTTCTGGCAATGTCACGCCTTGGGTCTGGGGGCCTCCTTCTAAGAGATCCCAGTAACGCTGCTCGACAGTATGGCCGGAAGCTTCCACCTCCATCCAGGTCCCCGGCGATAGGGCCTGGATATTCTGAATCATCGTCCGGGGGGCCGGCACGGACTGGTAGGCCAGGTATTCGTTCAAAGAAACCGGGTCCAACTCTCGCGGGATTACCCCGCTTGAAAGCAACGATCTCACTTCTGACGAGAAAAGAAAGAAGCCGTCGCGGTTGTAGTAGTAGAGCGGCTTGATCCCCAGCCGATCTCGCGCCAGGAACAATCGCTGCCGTTGCCAATCCCAGAGGGCAAAGGCGAACATTCCTCGAAGATGCTGCACACAGGCATTGCCCCATTGAGCATAGGCCCGAAGAATCACTTCCGTGTCGGTATTCGATTTCCAGCCTCCGGGAGGTTCGCCGAGTTCCTGCCGCAGTTCGCGGTAGTTATAAATCTCCCCGTTGTAAGTGATCAGGTTCCGGGTTGAAGGATCGAGCATCGGCTGATGCCCGGCGTTTGAAAGATCCAAGATAGCTAGGCGGGTATGTCCGAACCCCACGACGGCACCACCGTTGCATGTGGTCGAGATTCCCCGGTCGTCCGGCCCGCGATGTTCCAAATGCCGAACCATCGGTTCTAGAATTTGACGGACAGATTGTTCACGGCTGGCGTTGGGATCTCCGAGCTTGAACGAAGCTCCTGACGTCAGCAATACGCCGCTAATTCCGCACATGGTGGTTCAAACCAGAACACCTTTCACGACTACTGAGCATTTCTAGAGCAACTCTGGGGAGTTGATACAGGCTGGCTTCAGCAACCTTTCATCTCATCCGATGGAGAAGAAGAGGGCAGAATAGTCAATGGTTTTTGATCAAATGCGGCCAACGTCCCATGGACCGCGCACAAGAATCGCTCAACCCCACCGGACAGGGAATGTTGGGAGACTGTCTGGCGAGCCGCACTGGCAAGCTCTGAGAACTGACACGTAGGGAGCACCACAGCCTTTCTCATGGCCTGATACAAGCATTCCTCGTCTCCGGCTGTGACGATCCATCCATTCCTTTCACTTAGGAGCTCCCGTGCTGCTCCCGTACGATCCGTGCCGATCACTGGCATGCCGGCGGCCAGACCTTCGGGCACGACCAAACCCCAGCCATCGTGGCGCGAGGGAACGCAGAGAACATCCGAATTCCAGTAAAGGGCAGGCAGTTCGTTCCAATCTTTGAAGCCCCAGAAACGGACGCGAGCTTGATGCTTCGAGAGTTGCCGCTCTAAGCTGGAACGGAGTTCGCCCTCACCCACCACATCCAGCTCGATGGAGGGGAATTCATCGGCCAACCTGCCAAACGCAGAGGCCAGCAAGTCAACGCCTTTGCGGTGGATCAATGAGCCTGAGTAGAGAAACTTCAACGCTCCCTGGCGATGGCAGACCCTGCTTTGAGCGGGTGCAAATCGGTCAAGGTCCGAATAATAAGGAACATTGAAATAGTGCCGATGAGTTCCAAACTCTCGCCGGTACCGCTCCACGGCCCATTCACCGATTCCCCAAATCGACACCGGTGCATCATGCAACGCCGCGAGCTTCCATTTTCTATAAACCGTTCCCAGGCGCTCGAAACCCCAATAGCCAGGTCTTTCACCCCAAAAGCACCATGCCTGGCCGCTATTTGCCCTGGCCTTAATCAAGCGCGTCAGATTAGGGTGTTGATAGTAATTGAAGACGACGAGATCCACGGACGGCATCAGCACTTCGATGGATTCGAATCGGGATCTCTCATCGTTCAGAAAGAGGGACTCATGCTGCACGTTCGTAACTTCCCAGAACCGGGCTGCGGACCTTTCATAGAGATAGGCGACCGACACGGTATGGCCGTCGTGGCGGCTGAGGGCGTTGAAGTACTCGACCTGATACGGAGACGGAATGTGAGTGAGAATCAGTACTTTTGGCATTTATGAGAGAAGCGCAGCCACTGGGCGGAGGAAGGCTTCGGGATGCCGGATGCGTTCCGGGGTCGTCAGCCGTGCGGCAGCACGTCGTATCGACGGATTGGTTGCACTGCCCGAGACTGATTGAGGAACAAACGATCAACCACGAGGATACAGAGAAGCGGATAGGTCATCAGCACAACTTCAATCATGCTACGCAGGCCGAGGAACAAAGCCATCAGCCCCAATCCATAGACGCCGATCCCTGCCGGCGTCTTTGCTCTTTCGAGAAGCTGGGTCCACCAGCGGGCTACATACCCGAACAAGAATCCGCTGATAGCGACCCCCCACCAACCGAAAGCCATGTACCATTCTCCGATCGCAGACATACTGAAACTGACGCCACGGGCACCCAGGAATTCAGGCAATGAGAAGCCTGGCCCTACAGGCTTACCGGGCCAGAGAACCCGCGGAACGGGGCGAACGAGGATATAGAACAGCCAGTCAAAACCCACGTGGGGGTGAGCGCTGGGAATGATCTCGATAATCTGGGCCAATCTTAAGAAATTGTCGTCCACTCTCACCTGACGAATTTCATCCGTTTTGTAGGAAAAGTTCCGGAATCCCCGATTGCGGGTATCCAACATGCCTTCCATGACGACCAGCAAACCGACAACAATTGCCAAGGTCATTGCCGCGTGTTTCGGGCGCAGCCGATCACGATGCACACCCAGCCAGGTGAACAAAGCGGCCCCCACAATCACGCCCGGCAGACGGCGGCCTCCACCCTGGGCCACAAACAGCAGAAAGATGACCGAGAAAATAATTCCAACCCCGACCGTCCAGTGGTGCCAGGTTCCACGCCGCATTGCCAGCATCACGGTGAACGTGGGGAGCGCGTAACCAAAATACGTCATGAAATCGAGAAAGGCATTCCACCCACCCAATTCTCCACGGGCCCAGGGAGCTCCCCATCTATTCTGAAACAAACCACCGATCATCGTAGAGAATGAAAAGTCGCTGTAGTAGGCAAAGTTGAGCATTCCTAAGAGAAAAAAAATGACCAGCCCCCTGAAAAGAATTCGGGGCGAATACTCATGTGAAGTCAAGTTTTCCAGGATCTTTGGGAGGGGCCGAGGCTGAATTGCCGAGCCGAGGATGCACGCTGCCGCGAAAATGGTCAGGGCAATGAACACCTCACTCACCGGCCAAGCCAGAGTATCGATGCTGTGGAGGCTCTGAATGACATCGATGAGAAGGAAGTAAACCAATCCCAGAAGAATGTATTGCACGGCGGCCAAGCCTCGCTTGATGCCGCCGACAAGGAGGTCGGCTGCTACACAACCAAGCAGTCCAGCGGTCATTGCTACCGCAGGCCACCTGAGAGCATGCTCTGAGACATTGTCTTCGGGGATGAGATTCAAGGCGGCGACCAACCCAAGAATCAGGCTCGCCAGAGAAAAAACCATGACGAGGGGCTCCGCCGCGTTGGAACGCTCTCGAAAGTTCAGTCTGTCCTGCGTCCTCGTCATCGTGTGGCAGGCTGCTGGCAGCCTGTTTCTTGTAAATTGATGAGGGATGCGGCCAAGGCCTTGAAACTGAATCTGCCATTCACACCAGACCGTGCAGAGAATTCACGTAGACGGTTGGGGTCGTCGACGAGTTCTCTTAAGACTCTTACGATCGTATCCGCACGAACCTCCCGCAACAAAATGCCATTGACCCCGTCTTGAACCACTTCGCCACAAAAGCGGGAAGCAATAACCGGCAGCTTCCACGCCTGCGCCTCAAGCTGCGTGAGTCCAAATCCATCTGAGAATGTCGGGAACAAGAACACGTCTGCCTTTCGGTAATAGCTTGTGGTTTCCCCGCGCGACACTGGGCCGATCCAGCGGATTCGGGCACTTGTTCGTACATCAGTTGGCACGGTCATCTGCCGGGGCCCGACAAACCAAAACTCAACCGGCTCATTCGCCAACAACCGCACAGCGTCCAACATTGGAGTCATTCCCTTACGAATGTTCACCTGACCGAGGAACAAGACGCGCAGCGGACGTGCAGAAGTGAACGCAGCGGGATACTCGCGACTGAATGCAGTCGCTTCAGGTGGCGGGGCATAGGCCAGGGGAACCACCACGATCTTTTCTCCGGAAACACCCTCCGACAGTAGGGCCTCACGCGAATAGTGCGAGTTGACGATGATGCGATCTGCCAGCGTACATTCCTCTCGCCAGCGCTGCCAGTAATCCGCAGGGGCGGGACGCCATCTCGAAATCATTTCCCCAACGTCGGCCTGCAAGCGGGAAACCAGACGCTCCTCGGCTAGTGCCGGATCAATTTGCCCCAAGACCGTCCGCCAGCCGCGCGCCTTCGCGAAGCGAAAGACCTCCAGAGCCGTATAGCTGTAACTAAAAAGAATCAGCTGATGGTTGAGAGTTGACGGTTGGCGGGCCGATAGCGATGAAATCACTCTCTCTTGGAACCAGCGGTTGCGCTCCATGATCAATGACCAGCCCCGTAGACCCTGCCGCCGCGCCCACAATTCAAAACCAACGGTCAGCAGATTCCACGCGCGCACCGATGCAGTTGCTAAGTCCGGGTGATACCTCTCGAGCAGTCCGCGTCGCAACCAGCCCAACGGATGGCCCAGCGGCACCCACGCGTCGGTGACCAATCCGCCGAGCAGTCCCTTGGCATGAAGCGCCCGCGCGAATGAGTAATGCTCACGGGCACCGAGCTGGCAGCAAATCCATTTAGGCCGAACCGTTGACGCACCGACGGGTAGAGGATTAGAAACTCTGCAACTTTCGTTTGCCCGGACGATCTCCATTCTTGACCTTCTGAAAGATTGTGAGTTGAGTCTTGCAAAGAGCCTCCGCCACTGCATACTTCAGGCGGCGAGCAGCTGTCTGTCCGCGATAGCGCGAAATGGGAATAGGTTCAAAACAATCGGAAAGATTCCTGCGGATAAACCGCACGACCTTAGCGACCTCTCGGTCCGAGCTGTCGTCGAACAAAACGTAGCCGCCTACAGGCATCAGGTCGCGCACAAAGTAGAAGTCGCAGAAAACGTCTTCAAATCGATGTGAACCATCAACATAAACCAACTGAAACTTTAGACCCTCCCGAACCATTTGAGGTAGGGCCAGGGCCGACAACTGCTCGCAGACCTCCACGTATTCGCTCAAGCCGGCTTCTTCCAGCTTCAGTCGCCCGACATCGTCGAACCCTGAACACTGGAACCCATCAACCGCAACGTGCTGGCGAGAGGGTTGATTGTGCAAATCTCGATGAGTCGCTGCAAAAGTGAGCGTGGATCCTCCACAAGCCATGCCAATTTCCATTGTTCGTTCTGGACGGATTTCGACCATGATCTGGCGAATGGTCAGCAGATTGTTAACAGTTGAGAGTCCGCTAGTAAGATGAAACGGTTTGCCAGAACGTCCCACGGCTTCACGCGTTCGGTACAGGTTCTCCAACGTCGGACAGAATTCAAAGCCCATTAGCTTAAGGTTCTGCGGGCCGGGGCGCACGCCGCAGCGCCAAATACGACCATACCAAGTGCGCCTGAAGTTTCTGACGATATTCTCGGTGAGAGTGAAGATAGGGGGGAATCATCAACACGCCAGAGAGGATACCTCTCCAACGCCCATTGCGAAGCAGCCACAGAATACGATTGCAGCACTGACCAAGGCCCACAATCCAAAGGGATGGGGGATAGCGCAAGTACGCGAGCAATGCGATGTTCGCGATACTGGCTGCTGTCACCTGCGGACTGGAGTGTCGCCGAAGGTCCGTGTCGTGAAAGACTCGGAGCCATGGCGTCCGAAGGATGCCCCCTCCCAGCGCTCGAAGCCGCAGCGCCAGATCGACCTCTTCCATGCCGTAGGCCATGGGCAGAGGTACGTAACCTGATGTCGCTAGAAACACCGATCGCCGATAGACACATGCCCCACCCGAAAAGTCGGAAACCCAATCGGCCCTTCTGGAGTCCAGCTCAACAGTCTGGCCGCGGTGATAGACGGCTGCGCAAAGAATCGAAGCCGAGGGAAATTGCTCGAATAACGTGACAACACGAGCGAAGAAGTCCGTATCGACGGGATACGAATCGTCATCGAAGCTTGCCACGAGTTCATGTCGCGCCTCGGCTAGTAATTTGTTGCGGCCCCCTCCGGGACCAACCGGGTTCTCGCTGTGGAGCACTTTGGTTTGCGGGAACGCACGACGGATTGCAGCTTCACACTGTCTGCTGTTCCCATCAACATGAACCAGGATTTCATCCGGCGCTGGTTGACAAGCGTGAAGCTTCTCGAGAGTCGTCAACGTTTGGGCAATCCGCGAGTGGGCCGTGACAACGGCAGTGACCCCTCTTGCTTGCGGGTTGTTTGTGGTTGTCTTCACTAAGCAAACACCGGAGAGAAATGTTCGCGGAGGATGCCTGCGAGCAGCCGTGCTCCCGCCTGGTTCGGATGGAAGCCATCGCGATAGCACAGCCTTCCACGCTCACCCACCCCGGGCATCTTTGAAGCCCAATCGAAAAACTCCGCACCTGTCTCTGCTGCCAGTCGGCTCAGTCTAGCGTTGATGTTGTCGAAGTTTTCTTGCGAACCGGGAAAGTAAGCGCCGTCGAGCGGCAACAATCCCAGCACGATGACGCGCGTTCCTACTTCGCGCAGGCCCTGCAGCAAGGTGCGGTACTCCGTGCTCAAGGTCTCGGCGTCCATCAACGTCACGCCTGTGCCTTGATTCAGAAGGCTGAGCCGAACCTTTTGCTTCAGCTCATCAATTACTACCTGCTTTATCCGCCGCCACCACGTCGTGCTGAAATAACACCGTGGGTCCATCGCAGCATAGCCTCGCCAGGACCTCGGTACCCACCCTGGCCACAAACCGTCGCGCAGCATCGCCGGCCGCACGATACTCTCTAGACTGCCGCGGTGCACGATCACCAATTCAGGACGTAGGTTCTGGAGGAACGGCAGCCACTCCAGATCGGTATCCACAGTGCTGCCTTCGCAAGCCAGATTCCACAACCAAAGAGCGCGGCGGGCTTGTCGCGGGTCGGTGTAGAGGCTACCCGCAAGGTTGCAGCGAATGAAACGGTTGAAGCTATCGGGATCCACCTTGCGTAGGCGGAATTCAAACACCGCCTGATCCTCGCTGGCCTCACGTAATTCCGCTGCCAGTTCCGACACGTAGCTGATGCGGCTGGACCCAACCCCCTCGGTTAGACTGTCCCCGAGAAAGACCCAGTTCGCTGGACGTTCGCTCATGAGTTTGCTCCAGCTTAGCGGAAGGTGGGTGACATGATCCGCCCTAGCGCCCGCAGTCGGCCACCTAGACGCGCAAAGAATCCCCTGAAATCCGGCCGGCGCAGACAACCCAAGAAGTTACTGGTGGTCTCCATCAGGAAGAAAAGGCTGACCAGAGCGAACGCATGGCTGACGCTCTGTCCTTGCGTCCTACGAAGGATGAGGAACCGATTGAAGAGATCGTCCTCGGCCGCCGTCCTCGGCGAAACACGCCCGCCCGGTGCTTGATGGTGCGCCATTCGAGCGGCAGGGCAGAAGAGAATCTGGCCTACGCGTGCAAGTTTGAGCCCGAGGTCGACGTCTTCGTTCGTTGTGCAGCGGTGAAGGAAGAAGTCGGAAAAACCACCTGCCTGCTGATACGCGACCCGCCGGATAAGACTGTTGCCTGATCCAAGCCACTCCATCGGCTGTGGATTACGAGGGACTGGGCTGTAACCAAAACGGAGGAGCGGTCCGACTACCTTCCCCTGCCAAGCTCCCTCGGCCAGCCCCACTATGTGGCGTAGGTAGATCCTCCAAGCCCGCGTGGGCCGCGACCATGTTTGATTGTTGAAATCCGCCGTCACGGCAACCACGTCGGGACTGGCGGTGAGCACCGTCACCATCTGTTGCACACAGTCCGGTTCGAGCACAACGTCGTCGTCGAGCAAGAGGAGAAACTCGCCTCGGGCCACGCCGATGGCTGCCGCGCGCTGCCGCACGGCGTTGGGCGGCGAAACCGCGATCCGCTGGACGTGCAGT
>Ga0187893_10004823_pt1 | contig 25132 bp, 23 predicted proteins | sample MA1701074metaG_FD_139574 | JGI IMG/M metagenome (GOLD analysis project Ga0187893, IMG submission 139574) | White microbial mat communities from a basaltic lava cave in the Kipuka Kanohina Cave System on the Island of Hawaii, USA - MA170107-4 metaG ... | reverse complement strand
ATCCGGGAGCCGTGAAGCAGCCCCTGAACCTGTGGAAAACCCAGTGAAGAGCCGAAGGACAAGATTGCATTTGGTGTCCTCCGGTGCGTGCGTGGCGGTCTACCCCATGCATCGGAGGGCTTCTCTTTTTCCGGTTGCCAGGCCCCTCCGGACCCCAAAAAACCGCGAAACTCCAGCGGCAGCCGGGCCGCACCCGGCCCGGGATAGGGATCTGCCGGTGAGAGCCGGCGTCGCTCCCCTGATCTCGTGCGCCCCTGGCCTCTTCCTCGGCCGAGTCATGTCACGTTCGGCGGCGGGGAGGAGCGGAGCGCGCCGCCGGCGGTCTCCGCGGAGGCGTCGGCCTTCCTCTGGTCCGAGCTCCCTTCGGATCGCCAAGAGCGACGGGACTGGAGGAGGCGCGGCGCAGGGCTCCGCCTCTGCGACCGCGCGAAGGCGGAGCCCAGTCGCGCCTACGTCCTGCGCGCGGTCCTGCCGGGCGAGCACGACATCCTCGTCGCCATCCGCGACGAGCGCTGCGACGACCACGGCCGCACGCTGATCCGGCGCGGGCTGCGGCGCCGGGCGGTCCCTCCGCGATGATCGCACGGACGGCCAGCAGCCGTGACCCCAGGCCCACCCCTGCCGCCGTGATAGACTACCGCGCCGGGAGGGACGATGGGCCACCCCAGCCGCCCCGAGGTCTTCGTGAGCGCGACGAGCCGCGACCTGGGGAGCTGCCGCCAGCTCGTCAAGGAGGCGCTCCTCACGCTCGGCTGCGCGCCCGTCGAGCAGCGCAACTTCCCGCCCGACGCGCGCGAGGTGCGGGCGATGCTGCGGTCGCGCATCGCCGCCTGCCACGCGGTCGTGCACGTGGCGGGGCTCGCCTACGGGACCGAGCCGTCGACGCGCGCGCCCGGGGAGCCGAGGAGGAGCTACACCCAGCTCGAGTGCGAGATCGCGCACGAGCTGGGCCTGCCGACGTTCGTGTTCGTGTGTGCGGAGGGGTTCCCCTACGACCCGCACGAGCAGGAGGACGAGGACCGGCGGGGGCTGCAACGGGCGCACGTCGACCGGCTGCGCTCCGGTGACAGGCTCCACGAGGCGGTGGCGTCGCCGGCCGAGCTCGCCGCGCGCGTGCACGCGCTGCAGATCCAGGTGGAGCGGCTCTCCCGGGCGCTGGCGCGCTCGCGCCGCCGGCTCGCGTGGGGCCTGGCGGCGGGGGTCGCAGCCTGCATCGGGCTGGGCGCGGGCGTGTGGGGGCTGACCCGGCGGGCGGAGCGGACGGAGACGCGGCTGGGCGAGGTGGAGACGGAGCTGGACCGGCACCGGCGGTACGTGCGCGCGGTGGCGGGGGCCTACGGGCAGCAGCAGGCGCAGCTGGCGGAGCTGAAGCTCACCGAGGCGCAGCTCTTCGACCGCGCGGTGCGGAGCGTGGCCGAACGCGAGGGGATGCCGCCGGAGGAGCTGGCGGGCACGATCGAGATGTTCGTCGCCGCCGTCCGCGCCGATCCCGCGGCGGACCACATGGACCGCGCGCTGGCCGACTTCGCGCAGCAGCGGTTCGGGCCGGCCGCCGGGCACGCGCGGAGGGCGGCGGAGGAGGCGAAGACGCGGCGGGAGGCGGCGGAGGGGCTGGCCGCCCGCGCCGCGAAGGAGGCTGCGGCGGCGCGTGGCGCGGAGCGCTCGGCGCGGCGGCTCGAGGGCCAGGCGCTCCTGGCGCAACACAAGCCGGGTGAGGCGGTGGCGGCGTTCGAGGCCGCCCTCGGGCTGGCCGCGAGAGCGGAGGAACCCAGGGTGTGGGCAGAGCTGCAACTCGAGCTCGGAGAGGCCTCCAACCAATGGGCCGCCGTGTCCGAGGAGGATCTGATCGCGATCCGCCGGCGGCGTGCCGTGGAGGCGTATCGGGCGGCGCTCGAAGTCTACACGCGCGAGGCGCTTCCCCAAGCCTGGGCGAGGACGCAGAACAACCTGGCTGTTGCCCTCCGCGACCAGGCGGCCGCCTCCGAGGCAGGAGAGCGCGCGAGGCTGCTTGCCGAGGCGGTGGCGGCGTATCGGGCGGCGCTCGAGGTCTGCACCCGCGAGGCGCTTCCCCAGGACTGGGCGAGGACGCAGAGCAACCTCGCCAATGCCCTCGGCGCCCAGGCCACCGCTTCCGAGGGAGAAGAGCGCGCGCGGCTGCTGGCCGAGGCGGTGGCGGCGTATCGGGCGGCGCTCGAGGTCTGCACGCGCGAGGCGCTTCCCCAGGACTGGGCGAGGACGCAGAACAACCTGGCTGTTGCCCTCCGCGGCCAGTCCGCCGCTTCCGAGGGAGGAGAGCGCGCGGGGCTGCTTGCCGAGGCGGTGGAGGCGTATCGGGCGGCGCTCGAGGTCTACACGCGCGAGGCGCTTCCCCAGGACTGGGCGTGGACGCAGAACAACCTGGCTGTTGCCCTCCGCTACCAGGCCGCCGCCTCCGAGGGAGGAGAGCGCGCGCGGCTGCTGGGCGAGGCGGTGGCGGCGTATCGGGCGGCGCTCGAGGTCTGCACGCGCGAGGCGCTTCTCCACGACTGGGCGATGACGCAGAACAACCTGGCTGTTGCCCTCGGCGACCAGGCCGCCGCCTCCGAGGGAGGAGAGCGCGCAAGGCTCCTGGCCGAGGCGGTGGAGGCGTATCGGGCGGCGCTCGAGGTCTGCACGCGCGAGGCGCTTCCCCAGGACTGGGCGAGGACGCAGAACAACCTGGCTCTTGCCCTCGGCGACCAGGCCGCCGCTTGCGAGGGAGGAGAGCGCGCGCGGCTGCTGGCCGAGGCGGTGGAGGCGTATCGGGCGGCGCTCGAGATCTGCACGCGCGAGGCGCTTCCCCAGGACTGGGCGATGACCAACTGGAACCTCGCCCTCGCGCTTCGTGATCGCGCGTCGGCGGCCGGAGGCGCCGAGGCGGCGCGCCTGCTGCGGGAGGCGCTGGAGGCGATGCGATCGGCGGCCGAGGTCTACACCGAGGAGGCGGCTCCGGAGGACTGCGCCTTCGCCGCGAAGTGGATCGAAGAGGTGAAGGCCGAGATCTCCCGGCGGGAGGCGGAGGAGCGGTGAAGCGTCCGACGTCAGGCAGAGGCGGGCCTCACGTGCCGGACGACGCCGTGGAGGTGGCCCGCATGCTCGAGGAGCACGGCTGCGACATCGTCGACGTCTCGTCGGCCCAGACGACCGCCGACGCCGAGCCCATCTACGGCCGCCTCGTCCAGACGCCGTTCAGCGACCGCATCCGCAGGAAGCGGGCATTCCGACAATGGCGGTAGGGGCCATCACCAACCTCGACGAGGTGAACACCATCCTCCTCGCCGGCCGCGCCGACCTCTGCGTCCTCGCCCGCGCCCACCTCGGCGACCCCTACTGGACGCTGCACGCCGCCGCCGCGCAGGGGTACGCCGCCCTGCCCTGGCCGAAACAGTATCTCGCCGTCAAGCCGCGGTCGAGGCGAGGCTTCCCGAGCCCGCCGCCCCGTGTTCGGGGTAGACCGCTTGCGTGATGCGGATGAACGGAGAGGAGGCGCGCAAGTTCAAGGAGCGGTGGGCGCTCGTCAATCAGGCCGCCCTCGAGGAATCTCGCCGTAAGACTCTCGAGGAGAGGCTCGACGAAACCGACGAACGGATGCTCTGGGCCGCCTCCTTCGAGGATCCGCTTCGGGAGGAGGAAGTCGCCGAGGTCCGGGCCCGATGGGTCCGCCTCAAGCGGCTGGCCGGTGGCTGATCGCGCGCTGCCCGGTCCCCTGCGTCACGCGCTCCGAGCGCTCTCGGAGTGGTTGGCGGCGGAGGCCGTCCCGAACGCGCTGATCGGAGGTATCGCGGTCTCGCTCGTCGCACGCCCCCGAACCACGCGGTAGATTGACGTGCTGGCGTTCCCGGGCGCGAGTCGGCCCGACGCCGCTGGCATCGATGCAATCCTCCGGACGTTTCCCGAACTCGACGTGAAGTCGATCCACTGAATCGCCCGCACGGGCCTGGTTCCGCAGACCACGGCGAACCGCGCGCGGGAGAGGTCCGACGGATGTGCAGGAGTCCAGCGCGCCGCGACACCCGTTTTCACGGACACTCGATCGGGAGGTAGGGTCGCTCCGACGCGGAAGCCGACGCGCTGCGCCCGGCGAAGGGCGCTCCGGTCGGGTTCCGCGGTGTCCAGGATTGCTCTCGACAAGTGCGGGGGGGGCACGCGGCGGCGGTTGCGCTCCATAAACGTGAGATTAGATTCGACATTTGCAGGCATAGGATCTATCATTGTTTTCATGCGAACTACCTTGGATATCCCCGACGAGCTCATGGAGGAGGCTCGCAAGGTGCTCGGCTTTCAGTCGAAGACGGATACCGTCATCCAGTCGCTACGGGAACTGCTTCGGCGCCGCCGGATCGACGAGCTGAAAGAGCTGCTCGGCAAGGTCGTGCTGGACGTTGACACGGCCCGTTCGCGGCGCCGTCCACGCAGGCGGCGGTGATCTTCGTTGACACGTCCGTTTGGGTCGAGACGTTGCGCTCGGCGCGATCTCTGCGTGCGGCCCATCTACGCGAGCTCTTGGACGCGGATCAGGTCGCGCTCTCGATCATCGTAAGGCTGGAACTCCTCGCGGGGGCACGGCGCAGCGAGCGGGGCCGCCTGGAGCGCGTCCTGTCCGCGCTCCCGCTCTACACGCCTTCGGAAACCACGTGGGCGACCATCGCAACGTGGGTCGAGAAGGCCTCGGACTCCGGCGAACGGTTCGGCATCGGCGACCTGCTCATCGGCGCCATCGCCGCCGAGCACGGCGGCGCGGTCTGGACGCTGGATCGCGACTTCGCCCGCATGGCGCAACTCGGCTTCATCCGGCTGCACATCGCGTAGATCGACTCGAGTGATCGCCAGCGCGCCGTCGCTACCGCTTTGAAACCGACGAACGGATGAACTGGGCCGCCTCCTTCGAGGACCCGCTTCGGGAGGAGGAAGTCGCCGAGGTCCGGGCCCGATGGGTCCGCCTCAAGCGGCTGGCCGGTGGCGGATCGCGCGCTGCCCGGTCCCCTGCGTCACGCGCTCCGAGCGCTCTCGGAGTGGTTGGCGGCGGAGGCCGTCCCGAACGCGCTGATCGGAGGTATCGCGGTCTCGCTCGTCGCACTCCCCCGAACCACGCGGTAGATAGACGTGCTGGCGTTCCCGTCCGAGAGCTCGTCTCGACGCCCACTCCGGTCTGGCGCGACCCACGGAATCGTCGCGCGGGTTGCGGACGCCCTCGGATTCGCCGCGCGCTCCAGAGTATTGCTCCTGCGGCACGAGGCGACGGGCGTGCCCATCAACCGCATTCTCGGCTCCCTCGGATTTGAGCGCGCCGTCGTGGACCGGGCAGTCCTCAAGCCATTGGAAACCTTCGAGCTCCCCGTCGCGTCGGCTGCCGATCTCGTCGTCATGAAAGCGGTCGCGCACCGCGCGCTCGAAACCGCCGACATCGACGCTATCCTCCGGACGTTTTCCGAGCTAGACGTGAGGGCGATCTGCACTACCGTCGAGGGATTCGCCCGGTTGCTCGAGACTCCCGAAGTCCTGGAAGAGTTCGATCACGTCGTGCAACGCCTCCGGCGAAGACAACACTGAATCGCCCGCACGGGCCTGGTTCAGCAGACCACGGCGCACCCCGCGCGGGGGAGGTCAGGCGGATAGGTAGGAGTCCAGCGCGCCGCTACACCGGTCATCGTGGACGCTCGATCGGGATGGAGCGTCGCTTCGATGCGGAAGCGGACGCGCCGTGCCCGGCGCAGGGCGTTCCGGTCGGCCACCGCCGAGCCCGGGAATGCTCTTGACCAATCGGGAGGGGGGGGACGATGTGGCTTGTTCAGAGGCATGCGAGGCACCACCCGCGAGGAGGAAAGAGCCATGGTGATCGGTACGAGCATCTTCAGGATGGATGGGAATCCGCGCTTCAGTGCCGCGTTCGCCGCTGGAGGAAAGGGTGCCACCTTCGTGGTGGAGGTGCAGCAGGTCGTGCACGCCCCGACCTTCGTCAGCACGATCCAGCACAGGAACGCAGATGAGACGACCTGGTCGGACGCGGGGGCGTTCGCGTCGATCACGGCCACCCAAACCCTGCCGAAATCCCTGGGTGGGCTGAAGGAGTTGCTGCGATTCAAGTACAGCTTCACGAGCACGGATCCCGAGGACGGCGTGCACTTCGTGATGCTGGCGCCCACGTGGTCGCCTCCTCCCAGTTCTGTGACTGCGACTCCTGTCTCACGCCCCCTGAACGGGGGCACGCATCGCCGAGTGCGGGGTGCACGTCGGCAGACCTTCAGTTCGCAGCGCTCGCCGCCGCATCGTGGTGCGGGTGCTCCCGCTACTGGGCCACATGGGCATTCGCCCACGTTCTCGCGAAGGCGCGAAATGCTCGAGGCACAGAAGGACACACGTGCAATGGGTGAACCGATAGATGCCAGTCAGGTGTTCGCCGTGTGCACCGTGAAGGAGGCGCTTGTAGAGGCCGCCTGCGGCCGAAGCCTCGTTCGGCAGAAACTGCTCTGCTGGGCTCGCTCCGACGACAAGGATCTCGACAAGCGCCTCCGTTTCGATACTGACGACAAAGCCGTGCGGGATGTCTCCCTGGGCGCCGCCTCGCGCTATATTCACCAGCTACTCATCCCAGGCCTCCGCGATGGGATGAATCCAGACAGCTTCCAAATTGCGCCTCTAAGTGCTCACCACAAAGGGTTCGAGTGTCCGGCAATGTGCCCAGTGTCGCTCACGGAGGGCGAGCCGACCGTGTATTGCCAGGAAGCAGCCACGGAGCCCGGTTTCTGGGACTGCGAGGTGTGGTACGAGTACCGCTGCGCGTATGCGCCTGGACAGGATCCCCCTCCCCCTCGTGAGCCGCCCTCGGTTCCCGGGTTTCCGCAGCCTACGGAACCAGAGGCTCCAGCCAGTCCAATTGGGGTTCGCGCGGTCTGGATCACCTATGAGATCAATCCCGCAGAATGCGTAGCCAAGACCCACAGGTTTACGATCTGCGTCCATGTGAAGTCCGCACTTGGCGGACTCGAGGCCGTGGCGAGGCATGGCTTGCAGGAAGCATACGAGAAGTACATGCTTGAGGTCGCAACGGCCGCCTTCCGTGGGCTCCGGGACTTGGTACGGTGTGATTCGCCATGCTACGTCGTCTGGAAGACGCGCCCCGACTTTCCTCGAAGCGACGGCGTTGTCGGAGACAAGGGCAACATCGTCCAGTGTTTCTATTGGGAGTTCAGGTGCGAACCCTTTACCGGATTGCCCGCACCTGATACGCAGGGCAAGGGATACTATTCGATAGGATCGAGGTCCGTGCCGAGGTTGGCCAACACCCGCTTCCTGCCATCGTACGGATTCGATGTACTGCCTCGCGCCCCTGCGCAAGCCAATCGTCTCCGCGGAAACAACAGCCACCTCGAAGTCTTGAGTCCGCCTGCTCTCGAGTCTACAGCCGAAGGGCGGTTGGGGTGGGCACCTACCTGGGATGGCGGCGTGGAGTCGATAAGCGCTCTTTTCTCGGTCCCCGTGACGCTCGATGGGCGGCTGACGCAGCAATGGGATGGCGGTCGCCAATGAACTTGCTTGGGATAGGCGCCAAACATCCCGCGTGCATTCGGTGGTCGGGGTTCTTCACTGCCGGGTGCCTGACACTGGGCGTGCTCCTGGCGGCATGTTCCGGCGAGACCTGCGCGACCGGCGCCTCACGCGCGCTTGTGTTGAGATGCGGCCAGTCCCTTCGTGACCATTTTCTCGACCCCCGGTGTCCCTTCTACGAGGAGGTTGATCTAAGACAGGCGGGCTTGTCGGCGATCCGCGAGCTGATTCCCTTGATCGGAGACGGCGACGCAAGACTACGATCTCGCGCAAGCGCCGTGCTGCCATACCTTGCGCCCATCCCTGGGCAGGCCGAGGTCGCGCATGCACTATTGGGCGCACTGCCGAGGGAGCGCGATGCGGGCGTCAAGATCAATCTGGTCTTAGCGATGTCTTCATTGCCAAGCCAAGCGGCGAGGGTCTCCCCCGCGATTCGTGCTCTCATCTCGGCCCAAGAAGAGAATCTGTGCGTCAGGATGGCCGCCGCCTACGGGCATTGGCGACTGACATTGGAAGAAACCGCGGCTGCAGAGCTATTCGCGTGGGCGCTTTCCGCCGAGAACTCCGAAGTACACGAGATTGCGGCGCACTACTTGGCCGAGATGGGCACATTTCCTCGGCTGCTCGTCAAGGAAGTGGCTGCCGGCCTCTCGCATCCTGTTAGTCAAGCGAAGTACTGCTTCGCTGTGGCGTTGGGCAATGTGGGGCCGGAGGCCATCGGCGCCACCGGCTCCCTCGAGCCGCTCCTCGACGATCGGTCTGGCCTCGTTCGGGATGCGGCGCACTCCGCGCTTTGCAAGATCCACGAAGGCTACATGCGCCCCGAGTGGTCGCGCGGGAGATGACTCTTCGGGAGACGTCTCCAGTGCAGAGCTCGCAGGCTATGGTCCGGAGTGGCAGAACCCATGGCGCCACATTCACCTACGGCGGCGCGGCAGGGGGAGCTGGCGCGGTGAGGAACTACTAGCGTGCCACTAATTCACTCGAATATAGTAGTTCGCAGGGTAGGATCGAGTTTCCCTCCATGCGGATTCCCGCCGGACCTCCGGATTTCGACAGCCTGATCAGGCTGTTCGTCCGCAGCGAGAACAGTCCCAGACTCAAGGCTATCCTTGATGCGCGCATCGCGCCCGTCCAGGATGGCCGGTACCGGCACTGGGATACCGTCCGGCGGCTGACGCCACCTCAGGGTCTTTCGCATGATGAGTGGTGGTTCGGCATCAAGTTGGCGCGCGGCCCGATGCTGAAGCCCCTTCCCCTGCTCGACGGACAGGGCGGTCCGATCCGGGTCGCGATGCCTGACCCTGCCCAGGAAATGGCCAACCTGGTTGACCGGAGCGCGAGCGGACTCACAGAAATCAGCGAGCAGATGACGAACCCCGAGATCCGCGACCGGTACCTCGTCCGCTTCCTCATGGAGGAGGCGATCACATCCAGCCAGCTCGAAGGGGCTTCCACGACCACCGCCGTGGCGAAGGAGATGCTGCGCACCGGCAGGAAGCCGCGGGACGTCGGCGAGCGGATGATCCTGAACAACTACGAGGCCATACGGATGATGCGTGCTCTTCGGAAGGAGCCGCTCACTCCCTCGCGCGTGCTCGATCTGCACCGGATCCTCACGCGGGAGACGCCAGTGAATCTCGACGCAGCCGGCAGACTCCGCACGCGACACGAGCACATCATCGTCACGGATGAGCGGGAAAACGTCCTGCATACGCCGCCGAAGGCCGAGGAGTTGGAGTCCCGGCTTGCGGCGCTGTGCGAATTCGCGAACGGCGCCCCCACCACTCCGTTTCTCCACCCCGTCGTACGCGCCATTGTGGTCCACTTCGGCCTCGCCTACGACCACCCGTTCGTGGATGGGAACGGCAGGACCGCACGGGCGCTCTTTTACTGGTGCATGCTGGCCCAGGGCTATTGGCTCAGCGAATACGTCTCGCTGTCGCGACTCATCAAGGCAGCTCCCGCAAAGTACGCCCGTGCATTCCGCTACTGCGAGACGGACGGCAACGACGTCACCTACTTCGTGCTGAATCAGCTCGGCGTGATTCTGAGCGCGTTCGAGGAGCTGCACGAGTACCTGACGGCGAAGGCTGCCGAACTTCGCGAAACGGAAAGGCTCCTTCGGAGAGCAGAAGGACTCAACCACCGTCAACTCGCCCTCTTGGGCCACGCCCTGCGCCACGCCGACGCTCGCTACTCCATCGCCTCGCACCGACGGAGCCATGATGTGGTCTACGAGACGGCGCGCACCGATCTGCTCGACCTCGAGAAGCGCGGGTACATGAGAAAAACCAAGATCGGCCGGGCGCTCTGTTTCATCCCGAGCCCGGCACTGGCGCCAAGGGGGAGAGCGCGGCCGCGGTGACGGACTTGCAACGCAACGCCCGGAGCTGCGGAAGCCAGGCAGCCACAAGGACGTACGACGCCAGCGTGCGCGATTGATGGCGCTGAGGCCGTGCGAGTCGGGGTGGGGCTACGCCTGCAGGAGCGCCCGCAGATGCTCGCGCACCGACTCCTCGAGGGCGACGAGGTCGTAGCCGCCTTCCAGGAGGCTCAGCACGGGCCAGCGGGCGAGGCGGAGGGTGAGTTTGCCGTAGCAGGCGGTGGAAAGTTCGAATTGCGCGATGCGGTCGCGCGCGTGGGCGTCGAAGCCGCAGGAGACCAAGACCACGTCGGGGGCGCGCACCTCCAGCGCGGGCAGCACCCGCGCGTCGAAGGCGGCGAGGTAGGCCGCGTCGCCGGTCCCCGGCGGGAGCGGCACATTGAGGATGTTGCCGGCGCCGCGCTCGTGGGCCGCCCCCGTCCCCGGGTAGAGCGGCATCTGGTGCAGGCTGACGTAGAGCACGGTGGGGTCGCCCCAGAAGATGTCCTGGGTCCCGTTGCCGTGGTGCACGTCCCAGTCCACGATCGCCACGCGCTTGCCCCGGGCCGCGAGGAACCGCGCCAGCACCGCCATGTGGTTCACCAGGCAAAACCCCATCGCCCGCGCGCGGCACGCGTGGTGGCCCGGGGGACGGATGCAGGCGAACCCGGCCTCGATGCGGCCCGAAAGCCACGCCTCCCCGAGCGCCAGCGCCGCCCCGGAAGCCCGCACGGCCACCCCCCAGGACTCCGCGCAGACCGGCGTGTCGGGGTCGAGCGCCCCCGCCCCCCTCTCCACGCTCCCCTTCACCCAGGCGAGGTAGGCGGGGTCGTGCGCGCCCTCCATCTCGGCCGAGGTCGCGTCCCGGGGCGCCACCTCCAGCAGCGGCAGCCCCGCAACCCCACGCAGGGCCGCCCGCATGCGGTCCGGCCGCTCCGGGTGGCCCGGGCCGGTGTCGTGGCGCAAAAAGAGCGGGTCTTGGACGAGTCCGGTGCGCACCCGGGGCAAGATAACGTCCCCGGGGGGATGACGTCCCTGCAATCCCCGGTAACAATACAGGGCTCCGGGACAAGCCCGGTCGGAAGGAGACCACCGCGATGATGAGAAGGAACCCGTGGGCCGTGTTGGCCCTGTTGGCCGCAACCGGGATCACCACGGCGCAGGAGGAGGAGGCGAAGCAGCCGGAGTTCCCCCCCTTCGCCAAGATCGGGCAGGGGATGGAAGCGCAGAAGGGCTTCTGGAACCTCCTGGAGGACCAGAAGAAGACCAAGTTCTGGGTGGAGATCCCCGCCGCGCAACTCAACCAGCCTTTCCTCGTCGCCACGAGCATCACCGGCGGCACGACCCAGGCGGGCTGGCAGTGGAACGACTGGCTGCTCGTCTTCCAGCGCAACGACAAGCGGCTCGTGCTCCTGGAGCGCAACGTCGGCTACAGCGGCAAGGGCGGCAAGACCCTCGAGGAGGTCGTCGCGCGCACCTACACCGACCGCGTCCTGGCGACCTACCCGATCCTGACCATGGGCCCCAACGGCGGCTTCGTGGTGGACGGGAAGATCCTCCTTGCCGGCGGCGCGTCCCTATTTTTCGGGCGGCTCGGCGCGAGCAAGGACCCCTCGCTGGCCTCCTTCGCCGGGAGCAAGACCTTTCAGGACAACACCGAGATCTCGCTGGAACTGCCCGCGCCCGACGGGCGGCTGGTAGCGCTCCACTACTCCATCTCGCGGCTGGCGGGCAAGCGGGGCAACGGCTACCGCCCGCGCGCCGCCGACGATCGCATCGGCTACTTCATGACGGTGCTGAAGGATTTCAGCGCCACCAACAAGGACGACGAGCGCAACCTGCGCTACGTCAACCGCTGGGACCTCCAGAAGGCGGACGCGGCCCTGCCCGTCTCCCCGCCCCGCGAGCCCATCATCTTCTACATCGAGAAGAGCGTGCCGCTGCACCTGCGGCGCTACGTGAAAGAGGGCATCGAGGAGTGGAACAAGGCGTTCGAGAAGGTCGGCTTCCAGGACGCCGTGGTGGTCCGGCAGCAGACCGACGACCAGTTCGCCGACCTCGACCCCGAGGACGTGCGCTACAACTTCTTCCGCTGGATCGTGAGCGAGACTCCGTTCGCCATGGGGCCGAGCCGCGTCAACCCGATGACCGGCCAGATCCTCGACGCCGACATCATCTTCGACGACTCCTTCCTCCGGTATTCGCTGCGCGAGTACCGGCTCTCGATCCGCGAGGTGCCCACCGCGGTGCTCGACCGCAAGGGCCGGGACATGCTCGCGGAGCATCCCTTCGCCGCCCTCGGCCTCACCGTCGAGCCGGACGAATTCTGGCAGGGCCACCCGGAGGGCGCGCCGCGCCCGATGGGGGACCCGCACGGCCGTCGCGCCTTCTGCAGCCTCGGCCACGGCATCCAGCACCAGCTCGGCTGCGCCGGGCTCCACTTCGCAGGCGCCGAGGGCCCCAAGTCCCCGGGCAGCGAGTACCCCGAGCAGTTCGTGGGGCAGATCCTCAAGGACACCGTCATGCACGAGGTGGGGCACACCCTCGGCCTGCGCCACAATTTCAAGGCGTCGGTCTTCCGCAGCTACGACGAGGTCACGTCGGACAGCAAGCCCGCCGATATCGCCGGTTCGGTGATGGATTACGCCGCCACGGTGATCGCGCCGGAGGGCCGTACCCAGGGCTACTACGCCATGGGCACCCTCGGGCCCTACGACTACTGGGCCATCGAGTACGGCTACGCCCTCGATGACAAGGAGCTGCCCAAGATCCTCGCCCGCGTCGCGGAAAAGGGCCTCGACTACGCGACCGACGAGGACACGATGTCCCAGGATCCCTATGTGAACCGCTGGGACATGGGAAGCGACCCGCTCGACTTCGCCAAGCGGCGTCTCGAAATGATGAAGCGGCTCCGCAAGAATCTCGAGGAGCGCGCCGTGGACAAGGGGGAGGGCTACCAGCGCCTCCGCCGCGCCGTCGACATGCAATTCTTCGAGGCGCGCTCCGCGGGCGGGCTCGCCGTGCGCTTCGTGGGCGGCGAGCACATCCACCGCGACCACCGCGGCGACCCGAACGCGCGGCCGCCCCTGGTACCGGTGAGCGCCGAGAAGCAGCGCGAGGCGATCCGCTTCGTCTGCGACGAACTCATCTCGGGCAAGTACTTCGACTTCAGCCCCGAGCTGCTCGCCAAGCTCGCCCCCGACTACTGGGGCGAGGACTGGCTCTCCCTCGTGACCGAGGGGCACGGCTACCCCTACGCGGACAACGTCGCCGCCACGCAGCTCGCCATCATCTACGGCCTCACCTCCAGCGGTCGCCTGGCGCGTGTCCTCGACGCGCGCAACAAGACCCCGGTGGGCCAGGACGTGATCACCGCGCCGGAGATTTTCGACGCCCTCGAGGGGGCCATCTTCGGCGGACTCAAGGAGGCGGTGGCGGCACCCAGCAGCAACCAGGCACCCGCGCTCTCGGAAATGCGCCGCAACCTGCAGCGCAGCTACGTGGCGCACCTGGTCTTCGTGCTCCTCCAGGGCGAGGGGCGCTACCCTGCCCCGGTCCAGACGCTCGCGCGCCACTACGTCGGGCGTCTCGGCAGGCTCGTCGCCGAGGCCCTTGTGGCCGGCGCCGGAGCCGACACCTACACGCGCTCCCACCTCGAGGAGTGCAAGGCGCGCCTGGAGCGCGCGCTGGAAGCGAGCTACACCCTCCGCTGACCGTTTTCGATCTCGATGAAACGGCCGCCCGCATCGCGCGGGCGGCCGTGTTGTTTGGAGCGGGGGAGGGGGGCGGGGGAACCGCGGTTCGTCTCCCGGCGCGCGCTGCGGTACGCTGGAACGCATCCATGTCGAAGCGAACCAATCTCGCCGCCGCTCTCCTCCTGGCGGGCGTGGCGATCTTCCTCGCGCTGCGGCTCCTGCAGGACTCCTCCGCTTCCAGAACCGACCGGTCGGTACTGGATCGCGACGGCGGAGCGGATCGCCCCGCCCGGAGGGCCGGCGACTCGGGAACCGACGGGTCGATTCCGGATGCGGACGTGCTGCGGTCCCTCGTTTCCAGGTACGGCGGGTTCCGGGGGACGGGGCGGTTGGTCCTGACCCTTCCCGACGCGCCTGGGGTCGGCCTCGATGTGGTGATGGAGGGATCCCTCGACGGCTGGACGCTCCGCGCCACGGCGGTCGCCGATGCGGACGGGCGGTTCCGGTTCGAGGAGATGCCGCGGGGCACGGGCTACGCGCTCTCGGTGGAGGGGCCGCGGGTGCAGTCCTACCGCGGCGCCGACACGGTGCCCGCGGGGCCGGAGCAGGATTTCGGCGAGATCGTGTTGAACCGCTACTACTTCGTCCTGGGCCGCGTGGTCGGCGGCGGCGATCGCGGGGTGGCGGGGGCGCAGGTGGACCTCATCCGCCCGGCCGGCGGCTCCAACGCGTTCTCCATCATGCAACTCTCCAGCGAGGTGGCGAGCGAGGATCCCGTGGCCGCGGGGATGGCCGCAGGCAGCGACGGGCGGTTCGTCCTCCGCCTCGAGACACCGGGCATCTTCACGGTCCGGACGCGCGCGGAGGGCTGGGCCACGCACCATCGCGGCGATGTGGTGGTGGGCGGCGCGGGCGACACGGAACTGATCATCGCCCTCGCGCAGGGCCACAGCGTCTTCGGGCGCGTGCTGGATGGCGTCGGCAAGCCGGTGTCGGAAGCGACGGTCACGGTCTTCGCGATGAACATGCGCGACTTCTCCTTCCCGAAGGAGATCACGCGCACCGACGGGCTGGGCGAGTTCTCGTTCCGGCTGGAACCCACGGCGATGGAATACTGGCTCTCCGTGGTGCCGCCGCGCGGCGCGCACCACTCCCGGCGGTTCCGCGTACCCCTCGAGGAAGAGCTCGTGGTGCGGCTGCCCGGGGGCGGGGTCGTCGTGGGACGCGTCCTGCAGGAGGGAACGCTGGCGCCGGTGGAGGGTGCGGCTGTGCTCGTCGGGCTCTCCGTCGATCCCGCCAACCGGCAGATGCCCGAGTTCTCCATGCCGGTGAAGAGCGACGGCTACGGGCGGTTCCGTGTGGAGGGCGCGGGCGAGTCCGTGATCCAGTCGGTCACGATCCGCGCGGAGGGCTACGCCGACTTCCGCGCGAGCCCGCTCCCGATGTTTTCCACCGACGCCGATCTCTCGCGTCGCCTCCTCGATGTGAAGGTGACCGCGTCCGGGGAGACCCTGCTTCCCGACATCGTGCTCAAGCGCGGGGCGACGCTCACCGGAGTCGTCACCGACGCCGCGAAGCGTAGCGGCGTGGCGGGGGCCCGGGTCGAGCTGTGGGATTTCCTGACCGGGAACCGCGGCGTGGTGACCGGGCCCGATGGGCGCTATCTCTTCCTCGGGGTCGGGGAACGGGTGGCGATGATCGTGCAGGCCAAGGGCTATGCGGACTTCCGCGACCCGCCCTTCCCGGGCTTCGCGCTGCCCACGGGAGCGACCGAGGCGGTCCGCGATCTGGAGCTGCGGGCGGGCGGGAGCGTGGCCGGGACCGTGCGTACCGAGCGAGGCGCGCCGGTCGCGCGGGCGCTGGTGCGGCTCCGTCCCGCGGCCGCAGGCATGGACGCCTGGATGCTCTCCATGTCCATGCGCGAGCTCTGGACGCACACGCGCGAGGACGGCACATGGCGTATCGAGGGCGTCCCCGCCGCCAAGGTGCGCGCGGAGGCCGAGGCGTTCGGCTTCGACCGCGGGCGGAGCGCTGATCGCGAGGCGCGGGCGGGGGAGACGGTGCAGGGGTTCGACATCGCGCTGCAGGCGGCGGCCCGGGCGGAAGGCGTCGTCCTCGCGCGTGACGGGACGCCGGTGGCCGCCGCGCGCATCGCCGTGGCCCGGGATCCGGGCGCGTCGGCGGGACCCAACGAGGAGTGGCGCGCGCTGAGCGAAGGTGCGAACGGGTTCACCACCGCCGAAGGCCGCTTCCGCGTCGACTCGATCCCCGTGGGCGACGTCTTGATCCGGATCGAGGCGGAGGGCTACGCCACCTTCACGGCGCGGCGGCAGGGCGTCCCCGCCGGCGGACTCCTGGAATCCCTTCGCTTCGAATTGGCGCCGGCCTTCCTCATCACCGGGCGCGTGCTGGATCCGACCGGCGTGGCCGCCGGCAGCACCTGGGTGCGCGCGGTCCAGACCGCATCCCCCGACGGCGAACCGAACAGCCAGCTCCTCGGGGCGCGCGTCGAGGAGGACGGCACCTTCGTTCTGCGCAACCTCCCGGCCGGCTCCTATTCCCTCGAAGTGCGAACGAACCCCATGCCCGGCATGCCGCGCTATGCGCCGCTGCGGCGCGAAAACGTGCCGGCGGGAACGCGGGACGTGGTCTTGCAACTCGTCGCGGAACGACCGCCCTCCTGAGAGCCTCGGCGAGAACGCCTGCTGGCTCCGCCCCGCGCGCACGGGCCCGGGCCGACGCTCGGCATTCCGGCCAAGCCCTAACGCCCGGTGCCGAAGATGCGGTCGAGGAGCGTGGGCGTCCCGGCAGGCGGCGGGGCGAGGCGCGTGCGGAGGCCGGACGACTTGGAGGCGAGCAGGTCGCCGCCGCGGGTGATGAAGCTGGCCAGCTCGGCGAAGGCCGCTTCGTCCACCCAGGAGCCGTGGTTGCCGCAGAGATCGATGATGACGCCGCTCACCTTGGCGTAGTTTCGGCGCGTCATCACCGTCTGGCAGACGGGGCAGGCCTTGTACCGGACCGCGTCCGGCAGCGTGCGCGTGAAGCGGTCCTTGAACTCCGTGAGGACGCTCGCGACGTCGGTGGGCGTCACGGTCGCGCGCAGCTTGTCGAGGGTCTCCTCGAGTCCGTGTCCGGGAAAGAAGGTGCCGCGGCAGGTGGGGCAGGAGGAGACCTTCACCTCTTCCCAGTCCTGCTCCTCGAGCGGATCGGCGCAGCGGGGGCAGGCTCCGGGGCCGGCGGGTGCGGGGGCGGCCGCGCGCGCGGCGCGCCGGGGGGCGCGCCCCGCCCGGCAGACCGGGCAGCGCGTCGGATCGGAGACTTCGTTTCCGCAGCCTGTGCAGAGCATGGCTCGTTCCGATACTCCGTTTCGACACCCCCGCCCCCCTGACTTGAACATCGCGGCACCGGTCCGTCCCGGTTCGAGCTACAGCCCCCGCGCTCCCCGGCCGATTCGACCCTAGGATGCGCGTTTTCCTCCTCCTTCTCCTTCTCGCCGGCTCCGGCGCCGCGGAGGGCGAAGTCTTGCGAGAGGCGCGCGCCTGGCGCGGGAAGATCACCGTCCGCTCCTTATCCGCGGAGCCTCCGGGCGGGAGCGGGCGCGAGGAGCAGGCGGAGACCGTCGAGTTCCTCCTGGTGACCGAGCCGCCTCGGGTTTCGGTGGGGCGTCCGCGCCTGGAGTTCGCGATGCGGGAGAGCGAAGGCAGCTACGTCGTCCGCATCGACACCAAGGAGCCGGGAAACCAGGGAGACGGCAGCGTCGTGACGAAGGGCGGCGACGAGGGGCGCCTCCACGTCGCCGCGGGCGGCTGGTTTTTCCCCGATACCGGGGAGTGCCACCTCGCCTTGCGCGCGCAGCCCACGACCTTCGCAGTGATGACCACGCTTTCCGGCATCGTGGGCGGCCGGTTCCAGACGCACAGGACCGTGGCCACGCGCAGCTCGTTCCTCGCCAACTTTGTCGCGGAGGGGCGGCTGGAGGAGGACGGGCGGACGTTTCGCGGCATGCGCACGCTGGTGGACAAGACGGCGCCGCTCAGCCGGGAGGTGGTGCTCGAATGGGTGCTGGAGCGCGTCGATCCGCGCATCACCGGGCGTGTGGTGGACGCTGCGGGGCGGCCCCTCGGCGGCATCGCGATCCTGGCGCGGACCACCAACCCGGACCGCGTGCGCCGCAAGCTGCCCCCGATCCTCCTGCGCGGCGAGACCGACGCCCACGGACGCTTCGCCATCGACGCCTACTGCGCCTCCTGGCGGCTGGAGCTCCTGGGCGCGGTGAAGGAGGCGGAGGAGGGTTCCCTCCTCGTGGCAGGCCTCGAACTCGAGGCGGGTGTCGAGGTGCGGTTCGACTCCGCGCCGGAGAACGAGATCATCCTCGAAGTGTTCCGCCTCGCCGCACTCCCCGACGAGGAGCTGCTCGCGAGCGGCTTTGGCGGCGACGTGAAGGCCTACCTCCGCCACCTGCGCGCCCGCTACCCCGCCGAGCGCCTCGCCGCGGCGCTCGCCCCGTAACTGCGCCCGCGCGGTTTGACACCGCCCCCGTCGTATATCGTGCCGGGCGCACGCGCGCCGGGCCGGTGGCGGCGCGGGCCCGCAGCGCTTCCGCCGTCGATTGGCGCGGGCGCCGGAGAATCCCGATGTCCCCGCTGCATCCGTTGTGCGCGGCGCTGCTCGCGCTCTCGCTCCTCCTCTCCCCTCCGCCCCCGGAGTGGTCCACCCTGCAAGGCGAAGACCCGCCGGTCGTCGCCGGCGAGCCCGGCGCCGAGGAGCCCGGCGCGGCCGAACCTGGCGCCGAGGAGCCCGGCATCGACGAGCCTCCGGTCCCCGGGCCCGGCACCGACGAACCTCCCACCGACGACCCGGTGCCCACCCTCCCGACCCCTCCCTCGCAGGTCCAGCAGGTGACGGAGTGCGACTGGAACCAGGTCTTGCGCCTCCCGGTCGACCTCACGAACGACAGCACAAGCTGCGGAGGCCCCACCGGCAACTGCTTCGCTGTCTCGATGGCGCTCGCGAAGGGGGCACACGTCACTTCCTATGCGCACGCCTTCGACGCCACGCTCTTCGATTCGGCCAGCACCGCCTCCTCCGCCTCCTCCATGGGCGTCCTGAATATCTGGAGGAGCGACAAGGCCCCCTGCGCGAGCAGCTTCTTCGCGCGGGCCCGCCTCTCGTTCCGCGGAAAGGCGAAGGTCGAACCCAACGCCTCCGCGGGCGCGGGAGCGACCCAGCAGATCTCCTCCGGCGGCGGCGAGCTCAAGGCGACCACCGACGGATCCATCGAGCTCTCCTCGGCGTCCGGTGCGGTGGTCGGCTCGGTGAGGGTGGGCGGCGTCACCGTCTCCCTCGCGGCGAGCGGCAGCCAGGAGCGCTCGCGCGACTTCATCGGGATGGACGAAGACGAGTGGCCGGGCAAGATCGAGACGTTCCTGCTCCTCGGCACCGCGTTCGGCTACGCGTCGGCCAACGGCACGCTCTCCGACGGACGCGGCGAGGGGAGCGCCTCCCTCGAGCAGACGCAGGCGCACCTGTTCGTGGTCGCCTCCTGCGAGTCTCCTTGTTCGGCGTTCCACATCTATCCCTCGGAGTAGGCATGAGGAAGGGGAGAAGGTTCCTCGCGCTTCTTTTGGTGGCCGCCGCCCTCGTAGCCGCCGCCTTCCTGCTTGGGAAGAACGGCTACGAGCGGCGGCGGGCCCGCGCCGAATCGGGCGAAGCCTTCCAGGGGGGCGGGGGCGCGGAGAGTTCCCGCTCCCTCGATGTGCGCGTCGTGCACGCGGAAGGAGAAACGCCCGTCGCGGGGGCGTCGGTGGTGCTGCGCGGCATCGTGAATCGCGCGATCGCCGTCCTCGGGGAGGGGACCACCGATGGAAGCGGGCGGCTCCAGCTCGAGCACGGGGACGAGGCGGGCCTCGTCCTGGAGGCGCGCGCGCCCGGATTGCTCGGAGCCCTCAGGCCTCTCGATCCCGCGCCGTCCCGCATCGAGCTCGCGCTGCCGAGGCTCGGCTCGATCCGCTGCCTGGTGGTGGACGCCCAAGACCGACCCTTGGCGGCCACGGTCCGTCTCGACGCCCCGCCTCCCGCGGTCGCGGCGTTCCTGCTCCTCGATCCCTCCGAACGGCCCGCCACGGGAACCCTCTCCGCGCTCACCGTGGATTCCGGCGTCTGCCGCTTCGACGCCCTCCCCCCGTCGGCGGGCTACCGCCTCACCGCCCAGGCGCGCGGGTGGAACGGGGAGACCGTGGAGACGGAGGTGCGGCCCGGCGCGGAGTCCCCGGTGCGCCTCGTTCTCGCCCCCGCCGGCACGGTCTCGGGCCGCTTCCTCTCCCCGGAAGGACACCCCCTCGAAGGGGGCGAGGCGCGCAGCTACCGTGCGAGCGGGCGGGGCTGGGTGCAGACCGGGGGAGCACGCACCGACGCCCAGGGGCGGTTCCTCATGGCGGAAGTCCCGGCCGGCGTCGCACTGCTCCAACTGGAGCAGACGCGCGGCGGGCGGCTCGTCTTCGCGGCGGCTCGGGTCGAGGTCGCGGCGGGGGAGCACCTCGAAGCGGGCGACATCCGCGCGACTCCCGAGGAGTTCCGCTGCCGGGTGCTGGCTTCCCCTGCCGTCGGCGTGGTGCGCCGGCGCGGCATCCAGATCGTCGTCTTCGTTCCCGCCGGTCAGCGCGGGGAGGCCGTCCCGTTCGCCTCCGCGATCGCCGAAGCGGAGTTGGGCGATCCGGTTGCGCTCGTAGGTCTCCCCGGCGGGCCGCTCAAACTGACGATCCTTCCCGCGGATCCCGCCTTGGCACGCAGGGAGATCCTCCTGGATGCCGCGGCGCGGCGTACGCCCGGCGAGGTCGAGATCCTCCTTCAGGCGGAACCGGGCAACGCGAGCATTGCGGTCCAGATCCCCGCGCCCCTGACCCCCTGTTCCGCCTTCCTGGTCGCGGAGGGACGCGTCGTGAGCCGGTACACGGGCCTTCCCCAGGGCGATCTCGAGATCACCCTCGCCGGTCTGCGCTCCGGCCTCCGGGGCGAAATCTGGATCGTGAACGCCGAGGCGTTCCTGCCGATCCCGGTCACCGTGACGGACGAGCCCGCGCGCTTCGAGGCGCGCCCCGAGTTGGCGATTGCGCCCGCTCGATTGGGGGGCCGGGCGAGGTCCCCCGCGCCGGGACTCGAAGCGGTCCTTCTGCTCGCGGGGGCGCCCACGCTTCGGGAAGGGATGCTCCAAGCGGTCCCCGTGGACGCGGGCGGCGCATTCCGGTTCGAGTCGGTGGCGCCCGCCACGAGCTTCGACCTCTTGCTCCGGCGCGGCACGAAGCTCGGGCCCGCGTTGCTCATCCGTTCCCCCGGCCCTGGAGGCGTCGATGAGACCCTGGTGCTGGATCCTCCTTAGCCTCCTGGCCTGTGTCGCGTGGCTTGTCAGGGTCCCCGGCGCCGAAGGGTTCGACTTCATCGTCGTCTCCGGCCCGCGGCGCGGTGCGTTCTTCTCCTGCTCCTGCGGCGACGACCGGCGGGGAGGCATGAATCTCGCCCTGGCGCGCACCCGCGGCCGCGTCCTCTGGGTGGAGGTGGGAGACGCCGACGGGGCGGACGGCTCCTTCGTGCGCAGATTCCTCCGCGAGCGCGTCGCGGCGTTTCGCGTGGAGGGGGAGGGCCCGCCCATCGAGGAGGTGCGGTTCCGGAACGGCACGCGATGCCTGCTGGTCTTCGCCGCCCGGGCGGATCCGGAGGCGCTGCGGATGGCCGCGTCGGGCAGGACTCCGCTTCTCGTGGTCGGTGCCGCGTTCGATCCCGCGTTCCACGAAGGACTGGCCGGGGCGCGGGGGCTCCATCTCTCCGGCGACCGTGAGCGCGACGGCGGCGGCTCCTGCCGCCCCTTCGGCTACGAGGGTGACGAGGGCCGGCAGATCGTCGTCGTCTCCCCCGATCTCCGCGCGCGCCGCCTCGATGTCACCGCGATCCCGGGGCTGCCGACCGATCCTCTCGATCTCGCCTATCTCGACACGCTCCACGCCTCCGCCGGCCTCCGTGTGCGCGTCGACCTCCTCGCCGATCCCGGGGCCGTGGAGGATCCGGCGCGCTGCGCCAGCTGTCACCCCGCTACCGTCGCCCGCTGGGAGGCGAGTCGTCATGCCCACGCCCTCGCCTCGCTGGCAGAGGGCGCCTCCCGCACCTGCTACGGCTGCCACTCGATCCTGCGGGAGCGTCCCCCGACCCCCTCACCGCACCTCGCCGTGGCGTGCGGTTCCTGTCATGGAGACACCCGCTCCCACCCCGCGCCCGAGTCCCGCCTGCCCTACGCGAATTGCAATGGTTGCCACACGCGCACCGCCTCGCCGCGCTTCGAGCGCGCGGCGTATTGGGCGAAGGTGCGATGCGGCGGGACGGAGCGGCCGGGCTGATCAGTCGCGCCACCAGCTCAGCTGGAGATCGCGCCGGAGCCGCGCCGCGAGGAGTGGGAGGTCGCGACGCGCGAGCCGGATCTCGTCCGGCGTCACCTCCTGCGGCCGCTTCCAGAAACGGGGCCGAAGGATGTAGAGCAGCGAATGCTGGAGGGTCAGCTCGACGAGCCAGACCAGTTCCGTCTCGCGATTGGCGTGTTCCAGGGTGCGCAAGAGCCGCTCGAGGTGGATCGCGTCGTTTTTCGTCACGCGGAAGAAGAGGTGGGGGGACTCGCGACTCTGGAGGCTGCCGCTGGAGGCGTGGGTGACCTGCAGGACGCCGCTGCTCTCCAACGCTTGGACGAGAGGGGCGATCCCCTCGTCGAGGCCGCGTTCCCGGCCGCGGCGCACCTCCTCGATCCTGGCCACCGCGGCGTCGTCGCCCTGGAGATTGCCGCAGAGCTGGCACTCCTCCACGAGGATCGTCTCGACGGTGCGCCGCTCCATGTTGCGTGAGCCGCACGCCTCACACTCCATGGCCGCCCCAGTCCCCCGAAAAGACCTCGACGGCCGGGCCCGTCATCAGGACCGCGCCGCTGCCGTCCCACGCCAGCTCCAGTTCGCCGCCGAGGAGGATGCTCGTGAGCGGCGAGTCCGTGCGTCCGGTGAGGACCCCGGCGACGCAGACGGCGCAGGCGCCGGTGCCGCACGCCTGGGTCTCGCCGGAGCCGCGCTCCCAGGTGCGTTGGCGCACCCGTCCCCGGTTGAGCAGCTGCACGAACTCGACGTTGGTGCGGTTTGGAAACGCGGCGTGACGCTCGATGAGCGGCCCGAACCGCGCCACCTCGAAGGTGGCGACGTCGTCCACGTAGATCACCGCGTGCGGGTTCCCCATCGAGATGCAGGTGGCGCGAAAGCGCCGCCCGCCCGCGTCGATCTCCTGGTCCACGGCACGTTCGCCGGGAAAGCGCGCCGGAATGCGGCGCGGATCGAGGACGGGTGCGCCCATGTCGACGCGCGCCCCGGTCACGCGCCCCTCCTCGAGCAGGAGCGCCACGGTGCGCGGTCCTCCATCGGTGGCGACCCGCATCGGATTGCGCTTCGAGCGCCCGCGCTCGAAGGCGAGCTTGGCGAGGCAGCGGATGCCGTTGCCGCACATCTCGGCGCGGCTGCCGTCGGCGTTGTACATCTCCATTGCCACGTCGGCGTCCCGCGCCGGCTTGAGGAGGATGAGCCCGTCGGCCCCCACCCCCGTGTGGCGGTCGCTCACGGCACGCGCGAGGGCGGGCGCGTCCTCCACCGCTTCGTCGAAGAGGTCCACGTAGACGTAGTCGTTGCCGGCGCCGTGCATCTTGGTGAAGCGCATGGGCCCAACAGACTACCGCATGGAACGGGGGCCCTTGCTGCGTGGACCTTGCCAAAGGGGGGCGGGGGGGGTAGGAAGTGCGGGATGCGCCAGAACGGCCGCCGCCCCGATGAGATGCGCCCCATCGAGTTCCTGCGGCGGTTCAATGACCGCCCCGCCGGGTGCGTGCTCGTCTCCTTCGGGCGCACCCGCATCCTCTGCACGGCGGTGGTGGAGGATGGCGTGCCTCCCTTCCTCGCCGGGGGAGCGCAGGGCTGGCTGACGGCGGAGTACAGCATGCTTCCCGGCGCGACGGAGCGGCGCAAGGCGCGGGAGGGGCGCACCGGCAAACCGGACTCGCGCAGCCTCGAGATCTCGCGCCTCATCGGCCGCTCCCTCCGCACCGTCGTCGACCTGAAGGCGTTTCGGGACAAGACCATCTGGCTCGACTGCGACGTGTTGCAGGCCGACGGCGGCACGCGCACCGCGGCGATCTCCGGCGCCTACGTCGCGCTCCTCGACGCCATCGACGGCATGCGGTCGCGGCCCCAGGGCAAGCCGGTCACGGCGGGCCTCGCCGCCGTCTCGGTCGGCGTGGTCGGGGGGCGCGCGGTGCTCGATCTCGACTACCAGGAGGACTCCAAGGCGCAGGTCGACCTCAACGTCATCATGACGAGTGCGGGGCGCTTCGTGGAGATCCAGGGGACCGCCGAGACGGAACCGTTCGACGACGCGCAACTCCAGCAGATGCTCGTTCTGGCCCGGTCGGGGATCACCGCGATCCAGGCGGCGCAGGAGAGCGCCCGCGCCACGTGATCCTCCTCGGCACGAAAAACCCGCACAAGATCGAGGAGGTGCGCGCGATCCTGCGACCTTTGGGCGTCGCCGTCGCGGTCGCCGTGGCGCTGCCCGACGTGGAGGAGACCGGCGCCACCTTCCGGGAAAACGCCGCGCTCAAGGCGCTCGCCTACGCGGAGTACTGCGGCGCGCCGGCGTTGGCGGACGATTCGGGGCTGGTGGTCCCCTCGCTCGGCGGCGAGCCGGGCGTGCGCTCCGCGCGCTATGCGGGGAAAGGGGCCGGGGACAGGGCCAACCTCGCGCTCCTCCTGCGTCGGCTGGGCGAGGCGGGCCTGCGCGAGCCGGCGGCGCGGTTCGTCTGTTCCGTGGCGCTGGCCCACCGGGGGGAGCTGCTTCTCGAGGTGGAAGGTGTTGTGGAAGGGCACCTCGTCCACGAGCCGCGCGGGGGCGGCGGCTTCGGCTACGACCCGGTGTTCTTCCATCCCGGGAGCGGCTGCACCTTCGCGGAGCTTCCCGCGGAGCGCAAGAACGCCTGCTCCCACCGGGGCGAGGCCCTCCGCGCGCTGGCCCGGCGCCTCCCCGAGGTCGCCGACGAACTCTGACCCCGCGGCGTAAAGGCCTCGGCCCCCGCCCCCGGCCCTATAATCCCCACCCTTCCGATGCGTCTCGAGCACATCCGCAACTTCTGCATCATCGCCCACGTCGACCACGGCAAGTCCACCCTCGCCGACCGGCTCCTGCTGCGTACCGGCGTGGTCACCGAGCGCGACTTCCGGGACCAGGTGCTCGACGACATGGACCTGGAGCGCGAACGCGGCATCACGATCAAGGCGAGCGCGGTCCAGATGCCCCACGAGGGGCTGATGCTCAATCTCATCGACACCCCGGGCCACGTCGATTTCAGCTACGAGGTTTCGCGCGCGCTGCACGCGTGCGAGGGGGCACTCCTCCTCGTGGACGCCGGCCAGGGCGTCGAGGCGCAGACCGTGGCGAACGCCTACCT
>Ga0187893_10004822_pt1 | contig 25133 bp, 13 predicted proteins | sample MA1701074metaG_FD_139574 | JGI IMG/M metagenome (GOLD analysis project Ga0187893, IMG submission 139574) | White microbial mat communities from a basaltic lava cave in the Kipuka Kanohina Cave System on the Island of Hawaii, USA - MA170107-4 metaG ... | reverse complement strand
CGCCGGAGCAGCCGGGAGCCCGCCGAAGGCGGGCGGCTGCGAGGCCCGCCCGGAGGCCGAGCGCGACAGCGCGAGGACCGGAGGGGTGGCTTGCCCACCCCCTTGAAGTACAGCTCGTCTTCGAGTGATTTCGAGAACCCTTTTGCGACGAGCTGTACTAAGCTGACTCCCACCGCGGCGATCTCCATCACCGCCTGGGTCTGGCGGGAGACCGCGGTCGGCCATCAGACGATCGTGGGCAAGGACTGGCGCACTTCTTACTGGCTGGGCATCACGCCCGAGGGGAGGATCCGCCTCTATCTGAGCGGAGCGGTCTATATCGACGGCAACGGCATCATCCCCCTCCAGCGGTGGACTTACGTTTCCGTGACCTACGACGGCGCCGTCCGCAGGCTGCACTTGAACGGTCAGGTCGACCTGGAAAGTACAGCCTTCTCGGGGCCGGTCGGTATCAGCTCGGCTCCGCTCCGCCTGGGAGCCGACATAAAGGGGTACCCGTTCACCGGGCTCCTCGATGAGATGAGCCTCTGTGACCGGGACTTGAGCGCGGAGGAGGTGAAGGATTTGATCTTCCCCGAGGCCATGGTCTCCGCCGGCCTTGTCAGCGCGTGGAACTGCTCGCCGAGCCCCTCCGACCCAAACCGCATCGACGGCTCGCCGAGGGGATTCCATGCTAGAGGAGTGCCGTCCTTCGAGGTTCAGCCCCAGTTCGGCTACCTCCCCCGGCTCGCCATTCCCCTCACGGCCCGCACGATCGCGGTCGATGGGGTCTATGGCGCAGCCGAATACACCGGAGCAGAGAAGGCCTTCAACGACTTCACGCGGGTCTACCTGGTCCACTCGGACCTCGACCTCTATGTCTGCATGCCGCTCCTGCCGATCGGTGCGTTCGCCGCACAAACCGCGGCGGTGATGATCGACGCCGACGCGAGCGGGACCGATTTCGCCGGAGCCGGCGACTTCTGTTTCTCGATCGACCGGTCGACGAGTACAGCAGTGGCGACAGTCACACCGGGCACCCGGATCTTCCCCGCGTCAGCCGAAATGGATCCGGAATATTCCGGGGATCTCAGTCAGGTGTTCTTGAGTGACATGACCTTCACCGCGTCCTGCATCCCCGACTGATCGACGAGGACGGAGGACGCTGCAGGGCCTTCATGGCTCGTACGTGCCGTACAACCCGCTGCGAGACCCTGCTTCACACGCGCAGGAACCCCGACAGCGCAAGCAGCGGCACGATGACCGCCAGGATCGCCTCGCCGGCGATCAAGCCCGACGCCAGCGGCGTCATGTACAGCTCGCACGACATCCGGCTCCTCTTGCGCCAGACCGTCTCGATGACTCCTCCGAGGAACATCATGATGATGACGGAACCCGGGACGATCATGCCGATTCCCATGCCGGTGGGGGAGGGCACCCACTTCTTCAGGCCGCGGCTCTCGAGCACGGTGAGGACGACGCCGAGGATCGCGCCGATGGCGAGCGCGTGAAGAGCGTACGGAGGCAGCGCCTCGAATCCCTTCGAGAGGATCTCCGCGAAGCCCGCCCACCGGCGCGAGATCGGCGAGCTGAGCTGCGCCGTCTCGCCCACGATGCCGTAGGTGTCGCGCACGAGCGGGTACATGAAGGCGACGGCCAGCGCCCCGATCGGCGTCGCCAGGAGCTGCATGTAGGTCAGGAGCCGCGGCGAGGAGCCGATGATGTGGCCGGCCTTGTAGTCCTGCATCAAGGCCTCCGACTCGACGGCGATCGTGCCGGTGGTGCCGCTGGCGAGCATGTTGGCGGGGATGTTCCCCGGCGCCAGCGCCCCGAAGACCCCCTGCATCAGGTTCGAGAGGGCGCTGATCGGCCCCCAGTTCGTTTCGCCGAGGACGCGAAGCCCAACTAGCATGAGAGGGACCGAGAGGAGGATGGCGACGAGCGTGATCCAGGGCTCGAGGCCGAACCACGCTTTCTGCAGGATGACGAGCGCGAAGGTGGCCGCGATACAGCCAATTCCCACCCAGCGCAGAGGGAAATCGTCGGTCTCGACGCGCGCGCCTCCGAGGTTCGTGAAGGTGCGCGCCAGCACCTTCCAGCGCAGGATGAGGGCCGCGAGGCCCCCCGCGACGAGCATCGCGGTCGCCGGCCACATGACCCAGAAGAGGACGGCAGTCCGGGTTCCCTCCTTGATCCAACCGAAACCGGTCAGGACGTATGGCGCAATCACCCAGGCGACAAGCGTCCCGAGAAGCATGCTCACGTTGATCCGCAGGCCCACGAGCATCCCCGAGCCGACGCTGAGGAGGCTCCAGTTGAGCCCGATGTTCATGGCTTTGATGAGCGGCGGGCCGACGAGCAGCGTTCCCGGGAACAGCTTGAGAAGGTGAAAGTCCTCGTTAGCGGCGGCCAAAGCCAAGGATGCGAGGGCGCCCAGGAGCAGCCACTCGGTCGCCCGGCGGCCTTCTTGCCCTCGGCTATCGAGCACGATCAACGTTTCGGCCGCGGCGGTGCCGTCGGGGTAGGCGAGCTTCTCGTCGACGACGAAGTGCCTGCGCATGGGGACGGCCAGGAGGACGCCGAGGAGCCCGGCCGCCGTGAGCCAGGCGAAGGTCTGGAGGCGCGTCGGTACGGCTTCGGGAGGCAGCGCCTTCTGGTGGACCAGCATGTCGAACGCCGCGAGCAGCACGCACATGAACGCCGTCTGCGCCGCGGCGGTGCCGGCGGTCTGGACGAGGTTGTTCTCCCAGCGGTTGTACGTCCGCGAGGCAAGGCCGAGGAAGATGAAGCCGAAGAAAGCGGCGACGACGGAGACGTTGGGCCCGAAGCCCAGCTTGAGGACGACGTAGGGATACGCGGATCCCATGATGGCGGCGACCAGCATGCCGACGATGACCGCACGCAGGGAAAGCTCGCGCACGCCGGCGGGCTTCGCGACGGTCCGCGGGAAGTCGTCCGGCTCGGATTCCATGAGCGAGCGCGATCATGTCTCGCGATCCGGCCAAGTCAAGATCGTGCTGCGGCATACGCTGACGCCCTTCGTCCACGTCCACGCTGCCGTGTTCTCCGCCTGACTCGTGCTCTACCTCTGATCCGGGAAGGGCGCTGGCTCGACCCCATTCCCTCCGGGGGTGGGGATCGGGGAGGCGAGATGGGGATCGAGGCCGTGAGCCAGCAGCTTGCGGACCAGTGCGGGAGATCTCGGGTAGGCGATGCCCGCGTGCAGGTGCATGCGGTAGGGTACCGACGGGTCCTTCTCGAGATAGAGATCGAGGAGGCCCGGACTGTTCTTCCTCATGACGTTGCCGAGAAACTCCTCATGACGCACCACTTCATGGCCGGCACGCAGCGCCTGCTTCATCTCTTTGACGCTCATCGCGTAGGGCGGCGTGTTCGCGCCGTGCTTGCGCAGCAGTTGCTCCATCGGTCTAGAGGCCTCGGGATGGTGAAGCCCGACGGTGGTCAGACAACAGCCGCAGGAATCGACCCCGGCGTTCGGGTTCGCTCCATGCTCGAGAAGCAGCTCCGCGACCTCGACGTGATTCCCGGTGCAAGCCTCGAAAAGAGCGCGACCGTCAGGAGCCAGATCCTCCGGGAGGTTCGGGTCAGCGCCGTGCTCCAGCAGAAGCCGAACGATGCCGACGTAGCCTTCCCGCGCCGCGTGGGACAGAGGACTGACGCGTGAAGAGTCGAGACGCCGCGCCAGGCTGGCGTCCTTCTCCAGAAAACGTTTGACTCCCTCCTCATCCCCGACCGCTGCCGCCACCGAGATCGTGTACCGCGCGCCCCTCGCCAGGAGGTTCCCGACGATCACCCACAGGTTGCGGATCGAGGGATGGCTCCGGCGGCGGGTGTCGCGATACCAGTAGTCGCAGCCCTTGTTGATCGCGAGCAGCACCGCAGTCTGCCCATCGGCACGCTGGGCGTCGATGGAGGTCCCTCCCTGGACGAATCGCTCGATCAACCCTGGTTGCCGGGTGATCACGCTCCAGTGAAGGGCCGCGTTGCCGAGCGCGTCGCTCGCCCGGACCAGGTCCGGCCGGCGCCGCAAAGCCGCGTTGATCTTGCGCGCATCCCTCGCGATGATCGCCTCCTTCAGCGCATCGAAGCCGGGCGAGTAGCCGAACCTCTTCCTCATCGCCCGTGCGAGCAGTGCCTCGACCTTCCGATGTCCACGCTCTTTAGCGACGCGAAGCAGCTTGTCCCATGAGTTGTAGGTGAATCGCGACTGGCCGGGGTCGGCTCCCCGCTCGAGGAGCAGCTCGACGATCTCCGTGTGCCCCTTGCCCACGGCCATGTGAATCGGAAACTGGTACCAGAACTGCGCGTTGACCAGCTTCCGGTCCTTCGCCGCGAGGGCCTTCACCTTTCGCATATCGCCCGCGGCGCACGCGGTGAAGAGCGCCCATGCGTCGTAGCCGTTCACCTTCTCGACGCCAAAGACGTAGGCCCGTGTCTTCATCGCCTCCGGGCACGTCATCCGCGGCCTGACCGGGCGGCGATCAGCGGAGCGCCGTTGGGTCGATCGTTTCGAGGTTTGTCTGGGCATGATCGAGTCTCGAACTTTCCGATCGCTGACAATGCCGTCAAGATCGGAGAGAGTCCGTGATCCCCCTCTTCATGACGCTCGGCCTCGTCGGGGCCGGTGGCCCCGACGAGGGTCAGAACCGCATTGACTTCTTCGAGAAGTCGGTCTCTTTCTGAAGGCTCCATTCCTCGCGGGATGCACGGAATACGGATCGAGGGATCAGGATCTGGAGGAAGTCGATCTCTTTTCGTGATCTCGAACTCGGGCACCGTTTCGTCCTCGACTCGACGAACGCACTGTCTTCAGATTCGGGAAGAAGATCAACGGCCGAGTTCGGCCTGCTGGAAGGCCGTATGCCAGTCGGTGAAGCGAGCCAGGTTTCCAGATTTTTGCAAGGAATCGACCCTGCCGACACATTCAAGGAGTGGAGGAAACTCGCCTTGCAGGATCCGTATCGCTTCGTGGCGCTTCTTGCGCCGCATCGTACGCAGCTGCTCGTGATCTGCCGGAGCCTGCTTCGGCGGAAGGACGACTCCGACGATGCCCTTCAGGAGGCGCTCCTTCAAGCCTGGCGGGACTTTCCCCGGTACAGGGAAGGCGCTTCCTTCAGGGCCTGGCTCATGAAGTACCTCGTCAACATCATCCGGAACCGCAACCGCCACCTCCGCGAAGATCTGGAGGTCCCCCTCCCGGCGGAACTGGCCGATCCCGAGACGCTGCTCGATTGGGAGTCGGCCTATGAGCACTTCTTTCGCGAGCCGGAGCGGATCCTCGCCACGATCGACGAGGATCTCGCGGAGGCTATTCGCGCGCTTTCCGAAGCGGAACGGCTGGTGCTCCTTCTCAGATGCGTGGGGCAACTCTCCTACCGTGAGGTCTCTGAGGTCCTGGCCATGCCCGAGGGGACCGCGATGAGCCACCTCTCGCGCGCCCGGAAGCATTTACGGCGTTACCTGTCGGGCAAAGTGCGCCAGGACCGGAGTCCGGAAGGGAGGAATGAGCGATGAAGTGCCACGAGGCGCGGCAACTCTTTTTCCTCTACCACGACAGCGAACTCGAACCACGCAGCGCCGAACAGGTGAACCTTCACCTCGAAGCCTGCCAGGCATGTCGAGATGTATGGTCTCGTGAGCGCCGGGTCGAGGACGCCATCTACCGTGCGGCCTGGACCAGTGCCGGTCCTCTCGAAGACTTCCCCTGGAAGGACATCGAGGCGCGGGTTCAGAGCGGTCGCCGGCCGCGGAGTGCTGCCCGGCGGTGGATCGTGGCAGCGGTCGTGCTTCTGGGGGGGCTCGCAGTGGTGTTCGCTCTCCTCGAGTTGAACCGCGCCAGACCGACGGTCGCCACCGCCATTCGTTCCGCCGTCGAGCACCACGAGAAATACGTGGCCGGCAGGAGTCCCGTCCAGGTGCGCGGCCCGGATGCGGCGGCGGTGAGGAACTTCTACGCGGGTGAGCTCGGCTTCGAGGTCCTCGTCCCCGAAGGCCACAGCGTGGAAGAGGCGGAAGGCCGCCCGGTGGAGCTCGTCGGGGCACGGCGATGCACCTTCCTGGGAGGCCCCGTGGCCTACGTCACCTACCGCATCGACGGCAAGGACGTCACGGCCATCGTCGGACCTCTCATGGCGCCGGCGTCCGTGATGGAGGCCATCAGCCAGTCCCCAGAGGGATGTATCGAGCAGGAGATCCGAGATTGCTGGGTCCTCCTTGCCACCGTCCGCGGCGTCCTCTTCGTCGCGGCTGGCGCGACCGAGCCGGAGACTCTTCGGAGACTCGCGGAGACCTTTCAAGCGAGGGGAAACTGAGGCGAGGCCAAGGCATGAAGCCCCTCGAAGCCATCATTCGACTGGCACTTCGAAACCCCTACGCGGTTGTTGTCGTCGCCCTCCTCGTGGTGGTCCTTGGAGTCACTTGCCTCTTCCTCATTCCCGCCGATCTCCTTCCAATCTTCGACACGCCCGCGGTGCAGATCATCACCTTCTACCCAGGCATGCCGGCGGAGGTGATGGAGCGCGACATCATGAGCCGTCTGGAGCGCTGGACGGGTCAATCCGTGGGGATCGAGCACCAGGAAGGGAAGGCCATGCTCGGCGTCTGCGTGGTGAAGGACTTCTTCCACGAGGGCGTGAGCATGGACACGGCGATGAGCCAGGTGACCTCCTACGCCGTGAGCGATATGTTCTACCTACCGCCGGGGACGATCCCTCCCATGGTCATGCCGTTCGACCCCACGGCGATGACGCCCCTTTGCCTCCTCAGCGTGTCGAGCGCCTCCCTCGGCGAGAAGGAGCTCTACGACATCGCGTACTTCGACCTCCGCAATCGCCTGCAATCGATTTCGGGCGTCATCGCCCCGGCGGTCTATGGCGGCGTCCTGCGGCGCGTTCTGGCTTACGTCGACCGCGACCGCCTTCATTCTCGCGGCATGGACCCTCTGGATGTCGTCGATGCACTCGGGAGGTGGAACACCCTCATCCCGACGGGAAACGCGAAGCTCGGCCCCATCGACTACCAGCTCAATGCCAACGGCATGGTCGAGCGCGTCGCGGAGCTGAACGACGTGCCGGTGAAGTTCCATGAGGGGAGACCGGTGTATCTGCGGGACGTCGGAAGTGTCGAAGACACGAGCCAGATCCAGACGAACGTCGTCCGCGTCAACGGCAAGCGCCAGGTCTACATCCCCGTCTATCGTCAGCCCGGCTCGAACTCGCTCGCCATCGTCGGTGGGGTCAAGGCCGCCATCGATGAAATCAAGGCGCGCCTTGTAGACGCAGAAGGTAAGCCACGGGACGTGGAGCTGGAGGTCGTCTTCGACCAGTCTGTGACCATCCGCAAGGCAATCGGAGAGCTGGAAGTCTCCGCGCTGGTCGGTGCCGTTTTGGCGGCTGTCGTCATCGTCTTCTTCCTCAGCGCCTTCTTGCCGTCGGTCGCAGTCCTCCTGACCCTGCCGCTTGCCGTTCTGGGGACATTCATTGGGCTCCGCTTCAGCGGTCAGTCGATCAACTCGATGACCCTCGGCGGCGTCGCGCTCGCCGTCGGCGTCATGGTCGACCAGGCGATTGTGCTCATGGAGAACATCCTACGGCACTTGCGCCTGGGGAAGACGCCGGTCATTGCTGCCTGGGACGGAGCGCGTGAGGTGGCGACGCCGGTCCTTGTATCCACCCTGACGTTCGTAGCCGTCTTCTTCCCCGTGGTCTTCCTCTCCGGCATGGCGAAGTTCCTTTTTGTCCCCCTTGCCCTTGCTGTGATCTTCGGCATGGTGAGCTCCTACCTTCTGGCGATGCTCGTAATCCCGGCGTTCTCGGCACGATTCCTCTCGACACCGCCTGCAGCGACGCAAGGCGGAGGGGAGGGCGGCCCGAGCAGGAGCAGCCTGCTCCGCGTTTATGCTTCGGGCGTGAGTTGGAGCGTCCGCCATCCATGGCTCACCGTCGGTGGAGCGGCCGCACTCCTTGCCGTGACAGCTATCCCATTCGGCCGCCTCGGCTGGGAGCTCTTTCCGAGGCTCGACCAGGGCCAATTCACGGTGTTCGTTCGGGCGCCGTCTGGAACGCGCATCGAGATCACCGAAGCGATCATCTCCGGGGTTGAAAAGACGATCGTTGAAGAGCTCAACGCCGGGGTAAACGAGCCAGCGCCTGTGGCCGGCGCTGGACAAGAGCCCGGGATGACGAACGAGTCCGACGGCGCTCTCTCCATCTCTGAGGGAAGTGAGGTGCGGACGATCATCGCAAACCTCGGGGTACTCCTCGACTGGCCGGCAGCCTACACCTGGAACTCGGGCCCAATGGACGCCTTCGTCCTCGTCCAGCTCAAGGACGATCGGCGAGCGTCTTCAATTGAACACGTCGAACGTCTGAGGGCGGTCCTGCCCGAGAAGTTCCCTGGCGTCGAGTTTGCTTTCGATACTGCGGGGATGCTCACGACCGCCCTCAACTTTGGGCTCCCTTCCCCGATCAATGTCCGGGTCGAGGGTACGAAGGGGTACGAGAAAGCCGCGGAGATCGCCAAGTACCTGCGCTCCGAGATCGCCAAGGTGCCTGGCGCCGCGGACGTGCGCATCCAGCAGAAGCTCGATTACCCGCAAGTGTCGATCAAGATCGACCGCGAGAAGGCGGCTTACTTCGGTCTTACCCAGGAAGAGATCGTCAAGAACATCGTCACCGCCACAAACTCGAGCGTGAACTTCAAGCCGGCATTCTGGATCGATGAGCGCAACGGGAACCATTACTTCATGGGCGCTCAGTACCGCGAATCTGCGATCCACAGCTTCGAGACGCTCGAGGACCTCCTCGTGAGCGGCCCTTCGATGCGCCAGCCGATCCCGCTCAAGGACCTCGCCACCTTCGAGCTGACGACCGCGCCGGCCGAGATCACCCACTTCAACATCACTCGCATGGTCGACATCTTTGTCAACGTCGCCCGAGGGTACGACGTGGGCTCGGTCTCCGGAGAGATTGACCGTGTGATCGAGCGCGCCCAGGCAGCCAGCATTGGCGGAGAGAGGGTGATCCCCGCGGGTTTCCGGGTCTTCCAGGCCGGCGAGTTCGAGAGCTTCCGGAGGTCCTTCGGAAGCTTCGGCTTCGGCTTCGCGCTCGCGACCGTCATCATCTACCTCATCCTCGTGGTCCTCTTCCGCTCGTTCGCCGAACCCTTCGTTATCCTCCTCGCGGTGCCGCTGGGACTCGTGGGAGTCGGCTGGACTCTGTGGGCCACCGGCACGACCCTCAACATCCAGGCCTTCATGGGGATCATCCTCATGGTGGGACTCGTGGTCGAGTACGGGATCATCCTCATTGACTTTGCCAACATCCGGCGAGCGCAAGGGGCGGCGATCGAGGAGGCCATCATGGAGGCGGCTCGCATCCGGCTGCGCCCGATTCTCATGACATCTCTGACCACGGTCCTCGCACTCGTCCCCATGGCATTCTTCGGCGGCCGGGAAGGTGGTGCGAACGCGGCCCTGGCGCGAACGATCCTGGGAGCGGTTCTGGCGGCGACGTTCCTGACGCTCGTCGTCATGCCGTCACTCTATCGCCTGCTTGCCAGGAGGACACTGAAGCCAGAGGCCGAGATCCCGGCGGAGGCTGGCTGAGGGGAGTGCGTCTCCTTTGCCGTTGATGAAAGATTCCGTTTCGAAAGGGAATCCGGTCATGTCAAGAACACGAGAAGCGATGAGGAGCGTCCTGGGCTGCTGCATGCTCTTCTCAGCCGGAGCCGGAACCGGGGTCCCGGGCCTTGGCGCCCAGGATACTCCGGTGGTCCTCGCCCACACCGCGGAAAAGGGACGCCTCGAGCGGCACGTCCGTCAGTCGGCGGCGCTCTATCCTTTCGAGGAGGTCACCGTCCATGCGAAGGTGAGCGGCTACGCCAAGGAGGTGCGTGTTGACCTGGGGGAGCGGGTCGAGACGGGCCAGATTCTCGCCGTCCTGGACCTGCCGGAGGAAGAGGCGGCGCTCCTCGTGGCACAGGCGGAGGTCAAGACCGCTGAAGCGCAGGTGAAAAGGGCCTCCGCAAACCTGACCCTCAAGAGGGCAGTCCTCGATCTAACGAAGAGCCTTTTTGAGAAACAGGGCAGGACGCAGTTTCAGCTCGACGAAGCGCAGTCGGATCTGGAGCTCGCGGTCGCCGAGCTGGACCTGGCGCGAGCACAACTTGAGGAAGCAGGTGCCCAGGTCACGAAGGCGTCCGCGCTCGTCGGTTTTGGTCAGATACGGGCGCCGTTCTCCGGCGTGATCACGAAGCGTCTTGTGGACACGGGCGTGCTGGTGAGGGGCGGCGCATCCGGGGAAGCAAGGCCGCTCTTCGTCGTCCAGCGCACCGACAAGCTCCGTTGCCGTGTGGAGATCCCGGAGCGAGACGTGATCTTCATTCTCGAGTCGTTCCGTGCGAAGACTCTCGCTGTGAAGATCGTCCTGGACGCGCTGCCTGCCCAGACTTTGGAGATAGAGCCGGAGGCGATCGCGTCTGGACAGGCGCGTTTTGCGTCGTCCGTGCACCCTGAGAGCCATCACATGCTCGCCGAGTTCGACATCGTGAACGAGGAGCGCGCTCTCCTCCCGGGGCTCTTCGGCAAGGCGACGATCGAAGCACGGAGCCCGGCCGGCGAATCCGTTGTCCTGATCGCAAACACCGCCGTCCAGGCCCCCCGTCGCGGCAAGCCGTTTGTCTTTGTCGTCAAGGTGGAAGCTGGCAACGCGAAGCTCGAGGAGCGGTCAGTGGAACTCGGCTTGAGTGATGGAACCCGCATCGAGGTGCTCTCGGGTTTGCATGAGGGCGAGCAGGTCGTGGTTCGGGGAAGCGGCGGCCTCGTCCAGGGTCAATCGGTGACGGTGCGCTCACACGCTGGCACCGAGGGGAAGCGATGACCCTTCTTGAGCCTCGCGCCGTGATGGTCTTCTTTGCGCTTCTCGCTTCCGGCTGCGTCGAGCCAGTCTTTCGGGGACAGAATGCCCTGCAGCGAATCCGTGGAGAGCCTCCCTTCACCGAGCGCGCCGACACGCCCGGAGGGGAAGTGGCGCCAGACTCCCAAGGCGGGCGGATGAACGGTGGAGACAAGCCGGTGGCGACGGATGGCGCGGGTGTCGGAGGTGAAGGCCTTGGGCAAGACCGTGAGGCAAGCGACACCATCGGAATCGCCCTTCACGAGGCGCTGCCAGGCGAGGGCGCACGGGAAGTAATCGACCTCGACGCGGCTCTCCGTCTTGCTGGAGCGCAGAATGTCGAAGTCCAGGTGCTCAAGGAGAGACTCGAAGCGGCGAGTGCGGAAGTCGACGCAGCCACGGCCCAGTTCCTTCCAGAACTCGCTGTCGGGGTCGGATACGTTCGCCACGACGGCAGGTTCCAGGACACGCGGGGAGATATCTTCGACGTATCCCGCTCGTCGCTCGGGGCGGGTCCCGGCGTGCGCCTGAACCTTGACCCCACGGAAGCGCACTTCGAGCGCCTGCGCGCGAAGCAGATCCACGAAGCGGTGCAGTACGCCGGAGAGCGCACCCGCGCCGAGGTGATGGTCCGATCGGCCGTTCTCTACCTGGACCTTCTCAAGGCACTAGGAAACATCGAGGTGGCGCAAGACTCCGTCTTGTACTCCCAGGCACAAGTAAGGCTGAGCGAGGAGATGGTGGGCTTGAGAGCGGAGCTCCGCGTGAATCTGGCGCGGGCCCGAGCGGAGATGGCGCGCGATGAGGAGCGACTTCTGCGAGCGAGAAACGACATCCAGAGAGCCTCGGTAGAGCTTGCCGTTTGGCTGAGGCTGCCGACAACGACGCTTCTGATTCCAGCCGACAAGCGCATCGAGCCGACCGAGATCGTGTCGCCCGACAGTGCAATAGATGACCTTCTCCAGCAGGCGCTCTCCAGTCGTCCAGACCTCCACGAGCTACAAGCCCTCCAGGCAGCGGAGCGAGAGACGATCGAGGGAGCGCGGTGGGGTCCCTGGATGCCTTCGATCGATGTCTTCGCTGGTTACGGTGCGTTTGGCGGCGGCGCAGGCTCATTCTTCGGCAACTTCGGAGACCGCGGTGACTATGGTGCTGCATTGACGTGGACCTTCGAGGGCCTTGGGTTCGGTGATGCGGCCCGTCTCCGTCGCGCCAAGGCCGATGAACGAGCGGCCGTGCTGCGCCTTGACGGTCTCAAGGAGAGCATCGCCGGCCAGGTGATCCGGACACGTGACCAGGCGGTGAATCTACGATCGAGAGTCTCGGCAGCGCGATCGAGAGTGGAATCAGCTCAAGAGGCGATGGGTCTCATCCGGTCGCGTTTTCAGGCGGGCGATGCCATCCAGCTTGAAGTCCTTGACGCTTCGCGCGAAATGGCAGAATCTCGTGCGGAGCTCATCGAGGCCATCATTGCCTTCAACCAGGTCCAGCATTTCTTCTACTATCTTGTGCGAGGCGAATCGTGGCAGGAAAAGTCAAGGTGAGGTTGCGCCATATGATTCGATCCCATTCCCTAGTCCTTTCTTCCTGTGCTGCCCTGGCCTTGTCTTGGGCGCTACTTGCGATTACCGTGATCGGGCAATGTCCGCCCGTTCTCCATTGACCGTTTTGTCCGCTTTGTTTGTCCTCGAAGGGATTCTTTGTCCGCTCTTTTTTGTCCGCGTGGGGACAACTTCTCCTCTCTCGGATCTATCCAACCCTTCAGAGAATCGACACCTACAAACCGAGGAGGACTTCTTCGAGAAGCAGATCCGTCCGATCATCGTCGAGCGTTGTCATGAATGCCATGGCGATCGGAAGCAACAGGGAGGACTGAGGCTCACTTCCCGGGAATCGCTCCTCAAGGGCGGTAAGCGCGGTCGGGTGGTCGTTCCGAGAAAGCCGGACGAGAGTTTGCTGGTTCGAGCCCTGAGGCATCTCGATGAGCTGAAGATGCCCCCGAAGCAGAAATTGGCCGACGTCGAGATCGCCGATTTCCAGCGCTGGGTGGAAATCGGCGTCCCATGGCCCGACTCGAAACCCGAGGCGAGCCGCTCGACTCCCCACGGTTTCGAGGTCACCCCCGCCCAGTCGCAGTGGTGGGCCTTTCAGCCGGTGAGGGACCGCGTGTTGCCGGCGGTGAAGAACATCTCCTGGTCGCGGAACGAGATCGACCAGTTCGTCCTGGCCGAACTGGAAGGACGCAACATGCAGCCGGCGGGTCCGGCCGAGAGACGTACTTGGATTCGTCGAGCCACCTTCGACCTGACCGGCCTGCCACCAACTCCCGCCGAGGTCGAAGCGTTTCTCGAAGATGACTCGCCGGATGCCATCGCCAAGGTCGTCGACCGACTGCTCGATTCGCCCGCTTACGGCCAGCGGTGGGCCCGGCACTGGCTCGATGTGGTCCGGTACGCCGATTACCACGATGGCGATGCGAAGGCCCGTGATGCCGGTTGCGAGCCTCTGGAAGCGTGGCGCTATCGCGATTGGGTCGTCGCCTCGTTCAACCGCGACCTCCCCTTCGACCAGTTCATCGTCCACCAGATCGCCGGAGATCTGCTCCCCAGCCCGGATGGCCAGGAGTTCTACGCCGACGGGCTGGTCGCGACCACGTTTCTCTCGAACGGCGCCTGGGACCGCGGCGATGCGGACAAGGAGAAGATGGTCAGCGACATGGTCGATGACCAGATCGATACGATCGGCAAGGCGTTTCTCGGCCTGACCCTCGGCTGCGCTCGCTGCCACGATCACAAGTTCGATCCAGTCGCGCAGGCCGACTACTACGCGCTGGCCGGGATGTTCTACAGCACGCACATCCTCAAGGAACTCGGCTCCAAAGGCGGCAACTACACGTTGCTGCGCGTGCCGCTGGCTCCCAAGTCCTATGTCGCGCGGCGCGACGAGCAGCTGCGGCGACTCGACGAGGTCAAGGCGAAGCTGGCGGAATTGGACAAGAAGTCGCCGCTTCCGCCGGCCGGCGATCCGGAGCGAGGCATGCTCATCCAGGAGCGCGACCGGCGGCAAAGCGAAATGCTCCCGGAGCCGCCGCTGGCGGAAGCGGCCGGCGAGGGAGGAACCCCCGGAGGGCTTTTTCCCGGCATTCAAGACGTGCCGTTGCACATCCGAGGCAGCTACACCCGGCTCGGGCCTGTCGTGCCGCGACGTCTTCCGCTCTTTCTCGCCGGTGGGGCGCCGCCGCCGATCACCGCGGGAAGCGGCCGCCGGGAGCTGGCCGGCTGGATCGCCTCCAGGGACAACCCCCTCACCGCGCGGGTGATCGTCAACCGGGTCTGGCAGGGGCATTTCGGGGGCGGGATCGTGCGGACGCCCAACAACTTCGGTCTTCTGTCCGAGGCGCCGTCGCATCCGGCGCTTCTGGACTGGCTCGCGGCCCGGTTCGTCGAGGACGGCTGGTCGCTGAAAAGACTGCATCGGCGGATCATGCTTTCAGCCACGTATCGACTGGCGAGCGCCTTCCCTCGCGGACAGGTCCCCCTGGACCCCGAGAACCGCTGGCTTGGCAGGTTCATGCCTCGTCGCCTGGAGGCCGAGACGATTCGCGATGCGATGCTCTTCGCGGCCGGTCGGCTCGATCCGGGTCAGGGCGGGCCCGCCCTCGACCGCCTGGATTCGGTGCGCCGGTCGCTCTACGTGCAGACGGCGCGCTGGGACCGGAGCAACTTCTCGACGCTCTTCGATGCCGCCAATCCGGACTCCTCCGTCGAAAGGCGGAACGTCAGCACGGTCGCCCCGCAGTCGCTCTTTCTTCTCAACCACGACTTCGTACTTGCGCAGGCCAGGCACTTGGCGGAGCGGCTTGCCCGCGAGGTGCCGAGCGGGGAAAACGCCCGCATCGACCGGGCGTTCCACTTGTTGTTCGCCCGACCGGCCAGCCGGGAGGAAATCGACCTCGCACGGCGGATCCTCGCTCAGGCCGCAACGCCGGCTGAGGAGGCCGCCTGGTCGGACCTGGCCCACGTGCTGCTGTGCGGCAACGAGTTTGTTTATCTCGACTGATGGCGTGATGGAGGACCGCGAGATCGGCATGGTGATTCCGGCCATCGCCGCCCCCGCCGGATAACGGAAGGAGATCCGGGTTGGCTCAGTCGTATCTTTCTCGCCGCGACTTCCTGTCCCGCTCCGGCTGTGGATTCGGCCTGCTGGCGCTTGCCGATCTTCTGGCGAAGGGCTCGCCGGCACGAGCCGCGGGGGCTCCCGAACGAACAAAGCAGCCCTCCGCATCGCGTGGGCTTCACCACCCGCCGCGCGCCAAACGCATCGTCTTTCTCTACATGCCCGGCGGTCCGTCGCATGTGGATCTTCTCGATCCCAAGCCGCGATTGAGCCGGGATCACGGGAAGCCGCTCCCGTTCGAGAAGCCGAAGCTGGAACGGACCAAGACCGGCAACCTGCTGGCCTCGCCATGGAAATTCTCGCGCCACGGCCGCTCTGGCATCGAAGTGAGCGAGCTGTTGCCTCGTTTGGGTTCCTGTATCGATGACCTCTGCGTCATCCGTTCGATGGTCGCCGACAATATCAACCACACGGGCGCCGCTCTGCAGATGTGCACGGGCGAGCAGGCGTTTTCTCGGCCGAGCATCGGCTCGTGGCTCACGTATGGTCTGGGGACGGAAAACGAGAACCTGCCCGGTTTCGTGGTGGTCAGTCCGGCCGCCGTCTTTCAGGGGGCGCAGCTATGGGCGTCGAGCTTCCTGCCAAGCTCCTACCAGGGGACGCTGGTCCGGGACCTGAATAATCCGATCGCCAACCTCGGCGAGGCTTCCGGCAGCCGGGCGCGCCAGCGGTGCAAGCTCGACGCGCTCAAGCAACTGAATGAGATTCACAAGCGGGAACGGGTGATCGAGAGCGATCTCGATGCGCGGATTGCATCCTTCGAGTTGGCTTTCCGCATGCAACGGGAAGCGCCGGAGGCGTTCGATGTCACTCGCGAAAGCAGCGAGACGCGCAAGCTCTACGGAATCGATCGCCCGGCCACCGATCTGTTCGGCCGGCAATGCCTCCTGGCCCGGCGGCTGCTCGAACGAGGCGTGCGTTTCGTCCAGCTCTTCGACGCCCCGGAGAACAACGCGTGGGACCATCACGGCGGCTTGCGCGAGAACCTTCCCAAACGCTGCGCGGCGGTCGACCGGCCCATCGCCGCCCTGTTGACCGACCTCAAGGCCAGGGGACTGCTCGAGGAAACGCTGGTGCTTTGGGGCGGCGAGTTCGGCCGGACGCCGACGGCGGAAGGGAACGACGGGCGTGAGCACCATCCCTTCGGCTTCACGATGTGGTTGGCCGGAGGTGGGGTGCGCGGCGGCATGGTCCACGGCGCCACGGACGAATACGGCTGGCACGCCATCCAGGACAAAGTCCACGTCCACGACCTGCACGCCACGATCCTGCATCTGATGGGAATCGACCACGAACGGCTGACGTATCGCCACGCAGGCCGCGACTATCGCCTGACCGATGTATACGGGCACGTGGTCCGCGAAATCCTGGCTTGAGAGGACGGTACATGGAAATGCTACTAGCGAGGGTTCGACTTCGCGGATGCTGTTGGCGTGATTCACCCCGCACCCACCGAACGCGAGGGAAAAGGCAAACCATGAACCGAAGCGTCCGCTTCGCCCTGCTGGCCGCCGCTTTCATGGGAGCGCCGGCGACGCCGCTCTTCGCCGCCCAGCGGCCCAACATCCTCGTCATCCTGGCCGATGACATCGGCTTCTCGGACATCGGCTGCTACGGCGGCGAAATCGCGACGCCCAACCTGGACGCGCTGGCGGCGAGCGGCCTGCGGTTCACCCAGTTCTACAACACGGGCCGGTGCTGCCCGACCCGGGCTTCCCTCCTCACGGGGTTGCATCCCCACCAGGCGGGCGTCGGGCACATGATGGGGGACCGCGGGCACGATGGTTACCGGGGGAACCTGAACCGACGGTGCGTCACCCTCGCCGAGGCGCTGAAGCCCGCGGGCTACCGCAGCTACGCCGCCGGCAAGTGGCACGTGACCCCGGGATTGACGGCGAAAGCGCTCGCGGACGCGCACAACTGGCCGCTCCAGCGCGGCTTCGACCGCTACTACGGCACGATTCACGGCGCGGGCAGCTACTTCGACCCGAGTTCCCTCGTGCGCGACAACCGCCTCATCACCATGGCCAACGACCCGGAGTATCAACCGAAGGAATTCTATTACACGGACGCGATCGCCGACCACGCGGTGCGATTCGTCCGCGAGCACGCGCGCGACCAGAAAGGCCGGCCCTTCTTCCTCTACGTCGCATTCACCGCGGCGCACTGGCCGCTCCACGCGAAGGAATCGGACATCGCCCGTTACAAGGGGCGCTACGACGGGGGTTACGAGCCCGTCCGTGCCGCGCGCCGGGCTAATTTGAAGGAGCTGGGTCTTCTGGACGAGCGCTGGGCTCCGCTCGCGCCGGCGGAGCGGTGGGAGGATGTGAAGGACAAGGCCTTCGAGGCGCGCTGCATGGAGGTCTACGCCGCGCAGATCGAGAGCATGGACCGGGGCATCGAACGGATCGTCGGCGAGCTGAAGGCACAGGGGCAGTTCGAGAACACGCTCATTCTCTACGTGCAGGACAACGGCGGCTGCGCGGAGGGCGTGGGCCGCGGGAAAGGCTTCACGCCTCGTGGCGACAAGCCATCGCTCCCGCCCATGGGGAAAGACGAGCCACAATTCAACAGCACGCCGAAACAGACGCGGGAGGGCTGGCCGGTGCGCTCGGGCCTCGGCGTGATGCCGGGCGGATCGGACACGTACATCGCCTACGGGCGCGGCTGGGCGCAAGTGAGCAACACGCCCTTTCGCGAGTACAAGCACTGGACGCACGAGGGAGGAATCAGCACCCCGCTCATCGTTCACTGGCCGGCTGTGATCAAAGATGAAGAGGAAGGGGACGCCGCGGCGCGGCGACGCGGCGGGAGGCTCGTTCATGCGCCGGGACAGCTCGTCGACATCATGGCCACCTGCCTCGACGCGGCCGGTGCGACGTATCCCACGGAGTTCCGCGGCGAGAAGATCAAGCCGCTGGAAGGAACAAGCTTGCGGCCGCTCTTCACGGGCCAGGCGATCGAGCGCCTGAGGCCGCTCGTCTGGGAGCACGAAGGGAACCGCGCCGTTCGCGACGGCCGATGGAAGCTCGTCGCCGAGGAAAATCAACCCTGGGAGCTTTACGACGTCGAAGCGGACCGCAGCGAGTGCAGGGATCTCGCTTCCTCCGAACCGGAGCGGGTGAAAGCGCTGGCGGCCGCTTGGGAGGCCTGGGCCGCCCGGGCGGACGTCTTGCCGCTCGGCACCTGGCGCGGCAAGGACGGGGCGGAGGACGATGCGCTGAGCAAGGAGCGTCGTTTCACTCTGAAGGCCGGTGATCGCCTGGACCGGACCGAAGCGCCGGCCGTCGCCAAGCGCGGATTCACCATTACGGCGAAGTTCGATGCCGGAGCGGCGAGAGACGGGGTCATCGTCGCTCAGGGCGGCAAGGCGCACGGCTACGCACTTTACATTGCGGACGGCCGGCTCCACTTCACCGCGCGCAGCAGCGCCGGCCGGGCGACCGCCTCGACGCCCGGTCCGGCGGGCGGCGCTCACTCGGCCATCGCACGACTCGATTCCGACGGCGCCCTGACCCTCACAATGGACCAGCAGCCGATCCTCACCGCGAAGATGGGCGGGCCTATCGCGGTCATGCCTCGGGATGGGCTGGACGTCGGAAGCGATTCGGGCGGGTTGGTGGGGCCGTACCCCGCGTCGAACCGGTTCTCCGGATCGATCGAGTCCCTCATCATCGAAATCGAGGAACCATGATGCGGACCGCGAGTCTCCTTGCGCTGGCCGGTTTTTTTTGCGGCAACGCCTTTCCCGCCGATGTCCCCGGGAAGCCCAACATCATCATCATCTACGCCGACGACATGGGATGGGGCGACCTCGGCTGCTACGGCCATCCCGTGAACCGGACGCCGAACCTGGACCGCATGGCCGCCGAGGGCATGCGCTTCACCGACTTCTACTCAGCGGCGGAAGTTTGCACGCCGAGCCGCGCGTCGCTGCTCACAGGGCGCTACGCCATCCGCAGCGGAATGTGCCACAACGACCGCCGTGTCCTCCACAGTCAGGCCAAAGGCGGTCTGCCGCCCGATGAGATCACGCTGCCCGAGCTGCTCAAACGAGAAGGCTATGCCACGTCCATCGTGGGCAAATGGCACTTGGGACACTTGCCGCACCATCTCCCGGTGCACCACGGGTTCGACAGCTACTTCGGCATGCCCTTCTCGAACGACATGATGCCCGCTCCGGAGGCGCCGAAAGGGCGGGAGAAGTTCTACGAGGAAAAGAAGGACTTCTGGCGCACGCCCCTCATCCGCGGCACCGACGTGATCGACCCGCGGCCCGATCAGCGGCAGGTCACGCGGCTCTACACCGAGGAGGCGGTGAAGATCATTCGGGAGCGGAAGGGCGGCCCTTTCTTTCTGTACCTGGCCCATGCGTTCCCTCACGTGCCCTTGTTCGCCTCCGAGACGTTTCGCGGCAAGAGCGCGGCGGGTCTCTACGGCGACGTGATCGCCGAGCTGGACTGGAGTGTGGGTCAGGTGCTGGATGCCTTGCGCTCGGAGGGGATCGAGCGGAACACGCTCGTCCTCTTCAGCAGCGACAACGGTCCCTGGCTCGTCTTCAAGCACCACGGCGGGTCGGCCGGACCGTTCCGCGAAGGCAAGGGCTCGACCTGGGAGGGCGGCATGCGCGTGCCGGGCATCGCCTGGTGGCCGGGGCGCGTGCCGGCCGGCGCGGTGCAGCGCGAGGTCGCGACGACGATGGACCTCTTCACGACGTGCGCGAAACTGGCCGGGGCGAAAGTCCCGGCGGACCGCGCCATCGACGGCGTGGACATCTCGCCGCTCCTCTTCGGGACCGGCGGGGTCGAGCGGGACGCGTTCTTCTACTACCGCGGCTCGACGCTGTACGCGGCTCGGCTCGGCCCTTGGAAGGCGCACTTCATCACCCGCTCGGGCTACGGACCGGACAAACCCGAGGCGCACGATCCGCCGCTCCTCTTCCATCTCGGAGAAGATCCGGGCGAAAGGTTCAACCGCGCGGCGGAGCTGCCCGAGCCGCTCGCGAAGGTCAAGGAAGCGCTGGAACGCCATAGAGCCCATCTCAGGCCGGCCCCGTCGCAACTCGAACCCCTGCCCGATCGAAAAACGGCTGAGGGCGATTCTGCAAAGTCCGAGGAGGGCTCCGCGGCCGGACCGGGAGAATCCTCCTGGGATTTCACGCCGGACCCCGATCTGCCGAACGTGCTCCTCCTCGGCGATTCGATCTCGATCGGCTACACGCTGGAAGTTCGCCGGCTGCTGGCGGGCAAGGCGAACGTCTTTCGTCCCGTCACCCCGGATGGTGGGAGCGCGGAGAACTGCAGCGGCACCACGAAGGGCGTGCGGTCGATCGACCGCTGGCTGGGCGACCGAAAGTGGTCCATCATCCACTTCAACTTCGGCCTGCACGATCTCAAGCACGTCGCCCGTCCCGGCGATGACGCCGCCACGGATAACCCGAACGACCCGCGCCAGGCCGATGTGGACGAGTACCGCAAGAACCTTGAGACGATCGTGCGGGAGCTGAATGCCACGGGCGCGCGGATTGTGTTCGCCACCACGACGCCGGTCGCGCCTGGAACGACGAACCCCTTGCGCGAGCCGGATGCCCCGCCGCGCTATAACGCCCCCGCGATCGAGATCATGAAGGCGCACGGCATTCGCGTGAACGATCTCTTCGCCTTCTGCGCCCCGCAACTGGACAGGCTCCAGAAGTCGACAAACGTTCACTTCACGCCCGCCGGCTCAAGGGCGCTGGCGCGGGAGGTCGCTCGGGTCGTTGAGGAAGAGCTGGGCCGCTGAAAGCGGAAGGAGTGAACGCCGTTTCAATCGCACTTCTCTCCCATGGATCACCAGGTGAACTCGAGGAGCGACACGGCCTGACGCGCCAGCGTGAATTCCACCGCTGCGCTGCCACCTGCCCCGCCGCCCGAAACGCGAACAGGTTGGGCATCGCCCAGAGCCGCCAGCCGTCCTGCGGCCCGGAGCCTCTCGTACTGCTCCGGAGTCGGCTCCTGAGGGGAGCCGAACCGCTTCCAGGCTGCGTAAGCGTTACTGTGGTCCTCGTCGATCCGGAAATGCCGGAGCTTGACCTCGCCGGCCGTCGAGGGCAGACCGGTCACGCTGAGCGCGACCTTCGCTTCGGGGCCCGGCAGGTCGTCGTCGTGGTAGTGCCACACGAGGACGCACAGCTTCCCCGCGTCGAGGCTGGCAAGCGCCGCCACGTCGGGGCGCTTGCGGACGCCCGATTCGAATATCTCTTCGAGCGGGACCTCGCCGTCGCTGTCGGCCGCGACGCGCCGGCCCGTCATCCGGGCGAACATGCGGAAGGTGTTGAGGACGGGCTTGTCGATGCCGTTGGTCGCCAGCGACCGGAAGCCGGCGAAGTAGGGCTGGTCCTCGAACTCGAAGGCCCAGGTCAGTGCGCCTTCGAAGTTCACGCCGTGCCGTTCCGCCAGGTCGTGCTTTCGGGCGAAGCTCGCCGCGGTGTAGCTCGAGTACATCGTGCCGTTGCGATAGGCGAGCTGCGGCCCCTGACACGCGGCGCACCCCTCGGGGTCGGACTCGCCGATGATGATGGGCTTCGGCTTCAGCTCCGGAAACGACGCCACGAGCGCGAACCCTTGATCGATCGTGCGGAGCTGCGCGGCGATGCCCATGCGCACGTGCCCGTCGACGTGCGCCGGCGATCCCTTGGCGTGGAAGGAGACGAAATCGAGCGGCGTGCCGACCTTCCCGGTGGCGAAGTTCGTGCCGCGCAGGCAGTGCTCGAGGAACCCCCGCGTGAACCGGCCGCCGTGGCCGGCGGTGTCCGGGCCTCCGACCCGGGCGGTCGGCAAGGCGCGGCGGACCGCGTCGATCGCGTAATCGTGGAGCTTCAGGAACTCCTCCGGCGTGCCGCGCCAGTAGCCGATATTCGGCTCGTTCCAGACCTGCCAGTACCACTTCTCCACCTCGGCGCGTCCGTATCGCTCGACGCAGTGCACCGCCCAGCGGTGGACCAGCTCCGCCCATCTCGAGGTGTCCTTCGGCGGGTACGCCCAGCCGGTGTAGATCTCGTCGTAGCGGGCCCGCGGCGTCCAGCGGTGCTGATAGGGCTCCGGCTTGATCGAGAGGTCCTTCGGCATGAAGCCGATCTCCGCATAGGGACGGACGCCACGCTCGATGTACGTATCGAAGATTCGATCGAGGATCGTCCAGTCGTATGCCGGACGGCCATCGGCGTCCTCGCGGTAGGCTCCGGTGGAGCCCCACTTGAGAGCCGGCGTGCCGTCGCCTGACGTGAGGAGGTTGTGGGCGCGGAAGTAGACTCGCCCGGGGCCGAGCTCTCCGAGCTCCGCGAGCAGCTCCCTGCCGTGCTTCATGGTGGCGTAGTTCGGCTCATCGGCTCCGAAGAAGCGCCAGATGGGCTCAAGGTCGCCCTTCGCCGCCGCCGCATCGACATGGATGCTCACAGGAAAGGAGTCGGCGGAGGAGTCGGCCCCCGTCGCCATCCCCATCGTCGCGACGGCGAGCGCCGCTGCCAATGAAGCGATCTGTTCGATGGAGCGGCGCACGGAGCCCATCAAATTTCCAGCGACACCCGCTCGCCCCGAAACTCCAGTCGCTTCGGTGCCGCACGGCCGCCGGCCAGCTCCACGGCGAATTCCAGCGAGCCGCCCGGCCACCGCCGCATCCGTTCGTCCGGCTCGACGGTCAGGCGGCGGGCGGCGTCGTTCCAGCGCATGCGGATCCACACGATCGTCCGATCCGAGCCGTCACGGTAACCGAGGCTTGCGCCGTCGTCCCCGTAGAGGGTGAACGTTCCCTCTGCGCCCGGATGGACGCGCACGGTCGTCGGCCCGGTAGCGGGCTGTCCCGTGTACTGGCGCGGCGGATCGAGCGGGATGATGGCCCCGGCGCGCGCGTAGAGGGGCAGAGTCGCGAGGTCCACTGGCCGCTCGATCCAGCGGCCGCCCTCGACCGGCTGGCCGGTCCACCAGTCGTACCAGCCGCCGGAGGGTAAGTAGAGGCGGCGCGACGTCGCCCCTTTTCTTACGACAGGGGCCACCAATAGGTCGCGCCCCCAGAGGTATTCGTCGCCGAGCTTGACGGCTTCGGAATCGCCGGGGTGGTGCAGCCAGAGGGCGCGCATGGGCGGCAGGCCGGTATCGCGGGCTTCGCGCACGAGCGTGTAGTTGTAGGACAGAAGGCTGTAGCGCAGCTCGAGGAACTTCCGGCAGATCGGCTCGACCTCCGCGTTGCGCAGCTCGGAGGCATCCGGGCCGCCCCTGTGCTCCACCGGGCCGAACTCTCCGGTGTTCCAGCCCCAGGGCAAGCGGAGCTTCCACGTGCGGCCGTGCGAGCGGAACGACGGGCAAAACGTCGAGAACTGGAACCAGCGGGCGTAGAGTTCCCCGGTCAGCTGCTTCGTGGGGTAGAAACCGCCCGTGTCGGAGCCCCAGAAGGGCGTCAAGCTCAGCGAGTGGTTGAGCCCCACCGAAACCTGCGCCGCCAGCGTATCCCAGGTGCCGTCGATGTCGCCCGACCAGATCCATCCGCCGTGGCGCTGCGCCCCGGCGTAACCGGTGCGATGGAGGCTCCACGGGCGGACGCCCGGACGAGCCTCGAGCGGGCCTTCCCAGTAGCAGCGATGGCGCGCCAGGCGCGCTTCGAGAGGCAGTTCATCGCCATCGTCGGGCCACCACCCGTCGACGCCGAGCGCAAAGGGTTGCCGATGCCGCGCCCAGTAGTTGCGGATGTGCGACCGCGCCTCCGAGGGATCGGCTATCGAGGCTCCGAAGAGATCCCTTGGAGCGCGATTGATGTGGAGGACGACGCGGAAATTCAGATCGTGGAGCGCTCGGATGTCCTCCGCGGGCCGGGCGAAGGTCCTGGGATTGAATTCGAGCGAGCCGTGGCCCGTGTTCCAGCCGTTCGGGCAGTAGCCGGTGCCGAGGTAGATCACGGCGTCGCAGGGGAGCTTCTTCTCGCGGAACGATCGCGCGATCTCGAGCGGCTCTTCAGGTCCCGCGAGCGTCCGGTGCGACTGGAAGTACCCCAACGCCCACTTGGGCGGCATCGCGGGGCGGCCGGTGAGACGGACGTACTCCGCGAGTGCGTCCTTGGGCTCCTGGACGTCGATGATGAACAGGTCGAGCGGGGCCGCGGCCGGGTCCTCCCGGCGGGGCACGAAGCGCCCCTTGCCGCCGCGCAGGTCGAACGCGCCTTCGGGCAGGTGAGCGAAGAGCGCCCAGCCATCGGTGCCGATCAGGAACGGCGACGGCACGACCGAGCCGAGCACGGGGCGGTTCCAGCCGCCCCAGGTGGGCTCCATGGGATAGAGAGCGCCGCGGCGGTCGAATTGCTGCGCACCCTCGCCGAGGCCGAGTACGGGACCATCCGTGCGAAAACCGATGGCCCCGCTCACCCCGCCGGCAAACGTCAGCTCCTGAACGACACGACCATCGCGGCGGCGCACCAGGACGGCGAGCGGTTCGGCCGTCACCGTCACTTCGAGCGGCCCGATGCGCATCTGCCGACCGCCCGCGAACTCACGCAACCGCAGTCTCTCCGTAAAAGGGAAGGGTACGAGCACGTTGGACGAAGCCACCGTTCGCGGAGGGCCTCCGCCGTTGAACGGCACCGCTTCGATCCGCAGCGTGCGTTCGCTCACCTCGCTGATCACGAGTTCGGCGCCGCCTTTCGCGGCGGGGGCCTCGGCCTTGGGGTCCTCGCCGGTCGGTGCGTACACCGGCATTACGAAAAGCGAGAGGAGGGGCACGAGACCGTTCATGCGGCGTCATTCTGGTGAGGGACCCGCCGCCAATCAAGCCCCGGCGGAACGCCGCGTGCGTGTAAGCAACGGGAACTCCCACAAGAAGAGGAATAACCGCAGAGCACGCGGAGGGGAGCGGCGAGCAATGCGGAGCCGCGGACCGCCGGAGCAGCCGGGAGCCCGCGCCAGCGGGCGGCTGCGAGGCCCGCCTGGAGGCCGAGCGCGCCAGCGCGAGGACCGGAAGGAGCGGCGAGCAATGCGGAGCCGCGGACCGCCGGAGCAGCCGGGAGCCCGCGCCAGCGGGCGGCTGCGAGGCCCGCCTGGAGGGT
>Ga0187893_10004821_pt1 | contig 25136 bp, 16 predicted proteins | sample MA1701074metaG_FD_139574 | JGI IMG/M metagenome (GOLD analysis project Ga0187893, IMG submission 139574) | White microbial mat communities from a basaltic lava cave in the Kipuka Kanohina Cave System on the Island of Hawaii, USA - MA170107-4 metaG ... | reverse complement strand
CAGACCTTGCTCGTCTCCCTGTGCAGGTCGCTGTGGCAACTCCGCCTGGTGCGACGCACGAGCACACTGTGGCCGCGCGGGCAGCAGGCCGTCGCGCTGTTGACGCCTCACCCTCGTGGACACCGGAGTGTGGATGTAGTTGTCCACGCAGGTGTGAAGACACCCTTTACCGTCGGAGTTCTTCGCCCCGTGATCGTTCTGCCTTCCGACGCGCAGGAGTGGAGCGCGCCTGACCTGAATCGAGCACTCGTGCACGAGTTCGAGCATGTTCGGCGGAACGACTGGATCCTGCACGTCGTCGCGCGATCCGTATGCGCGATGCACTGATTCAACCCGTTCGTGTGGGCCATCCACAGACGAATGACGCTTGAAGCCGAGCGCGCCTGTGATGACGCCGTATTGGGCCGAGAGGACCGGGCTGATTACGCGGAGCAACTCCTCCGCCTTGCCGGGCGAATGTCAGCGCCGCCGCCGATCGGGCTGGCGATGGCAGGACCCGGCAGCGACCTGTCGGCACGAGTGTACGCGATTCTCAGCCCTGTTCAGGCTCGCGGTCGCGCGGGAGCATCGGTCGTCGGCATGGCGTTGACCACGATGATCGGGGTGGGCATCGGTGTGGCCGCGCTGCGACCAGTCACGCGACCGGTCGATACGGCAGCTGCGCCGGATCTGGCGATCTCGACCGAGCTCGACCTCTCACCGCAGGACGACGTTTCGATCGACATCGGCGCGTCGACGGAGCTTGACGTGTCGCGCGAGTAAGAGCGGCACCGGTTGTGCGGGCGGGAAGGGACAGAGTCAAGGCAAGCGCATGCGCCTGCGCATGGAGGCACTAATGCTCAGAGGATGGTTCCTTGTTCGAGTTGCTGCGGCCTTGACCACCGCCGCGGCGATCGGCGTGCAGGCGCGAGGAGCCGCGCAAGTGGCGAACACGAGCGCCGTCTTCGATGAGATCCGACGCTTGGGCCTGAGCGAGTCGTCGCAGGTCATGGACTACGCGTTCTTCCTCACTGACGTTGCGGGCCCTCGCCTCACCGGTTCACCTGCATACCGCCAAGCCGGCGAATGGGCACTCACGCGGCTGCGCGACCTTGGACTGACTGTCGATCGTGAGCCGTTCGTGTTCGGCGGGAGCTGGTCCGAACGACGCTTCACGATTCGGATGGCGGAGCCGCAGGAAACGACGCTCATTGGCACGTCGGTGCCGTGGTCAGCATCGACACCAGGAGAGGTGGTCGGGGAACCCATTATCGCGCCGCTCCTTGCGACTGACATTACGCAACAGACGTACGAGGAGTACGTTGAAAAGTACAAGGGCAAGCTCCGGGGACGGTTCGTCTTCCTCCATCCTGTGCGCGAAGTACCACTACCCACGCAACCGTTGGCGACTCGCATCCCGGACGAGGAACTCGACCGGCTTTCGAAGGCGCCGGTGGCACCGCCTGGGGCCGAGCTACCCGAGGCGGTCTGGGCCGAACTGCGGATGTGGGGTCAACGGCTCAATCAGTTCTTTCGGGACGAGGGTGTTCTCGCCCTGGTGCGCCAGAACCGCGGAGAGGGCGGCACGGTGCTGTCGGTCACGCAGGATTGGGCGAAGCTCGCACCAGGCGGTCTGGTCCCGTCCGTCTTTCTCGCGGTGGAGCATTACAACCGGGTCGTCCGGCTGACCGAGCGCGGTATCCGAGTGCGGCTGGCCCTGGATCTGCAGTCCACCTTCCATGAGGATGCTGCCGCCACGTTCAACGTCATCGGCGAAATCCCGGGCACGTCCGCGCGCGGTGAAGTGGTGATGGTGGGCGCGCATCTCGATTCGTGGACGGGCGGCACGGGCGCGACCGATAACGCTGCGGGTAGCGCCATCGCCATGGAGGCGATGCGCATTCTGGCCAGCCTGCCGGCGCGGCCAAACCGCACCATCCGGATCGCGCTCTGGGGCGGCCATGAAGGGGCTGGACCCGGTCCGGGCGGATCGGGATCGTACGTGCGTCAGCACTTCGGTACGGCACAGGCGCCGACGGCCCAGCATCGCCAGTTCCGTCTGTACCTGAACCTCGATAACGGCGGGGGACGCATCCGAGGTGTCTATCTTCCCGCTCGACATGCCGAGCTCACAGACCGATTTCGGGCATGGTTCACCCCTCTCGGTGACCTTGGCGCGTCAGCGGTGATTCCAGTGGGGCAACCTGGTGGCAGCGATCACGTCGCGTTCTATGAGGCAGGCTTGCCAGCCGCGATGTTCGTCCAGGATCCACTCGACTACCGGTCGCTGACGCGGCACTCCAATCAGGATCTCTTCGACCGCCTGCACAAGGACGACATGCGGCAGGCCGCCACGGTCACGGCAACAGTCCTGTGGCAGGCTGCAAACCAGCCTCGGGAGTAATGTCCTTGTCGAACACACCGCCGGCCTGTAAGAAATCGCCGTGAACTTGCGTTCATGCAAGTAGGGACGAGTGTGCCTTGCGGAAGAGCTTGGCTGGGAGGCAGGGACTCCTACCGCCCTCCGCTGATAAGCCTGAAGATGACAACACATAGCGAATAACGTAAAGCTCTGTCATCGTCTGGCTCTTACCTTCCTTTGCACATCCTTTCATCACTTTTCGTAATTTAGCTAGCTTTTACTCATCGTGTGTCACCTGAATGTGTCACCTGGAGAAAGCCATGTCACACGTGTACACTCTTGCGAATGCCAAAGGTGGCTGTGGAAAATCCACGGTCGCTTTGAACCTGGCTGTCTGTTTTGCTCGGGCAGGACACAGCACTCTCGCCGTTGATCTTGACCAGCAAGGCAACCTATCCGCCGCCCTCGGCACTGATCTCAACCAACTGAAGCTCACCACACATCGGCTGCTCATCAACGACGAAGCTGAGATTGCTTCCTTCCTCTTCGAACCACGCCCGCGCCTGAAACTGTTGCCCAACACGATTGACGTCGAGGCCGACGATCTTCTCGAAGCCAAGAAGGTGAACCGTGAACTGTTGCTCAGGCGCAAGCTGCGACCGGTTCTAAGAGACTTCGACATCGTCGTCATCGACACGCCTCCGGCCATGCGATCCGCCACACTCAACGGACTGGCAGTAGCCGACACGGTCATCATTCCGGTCGACGGCAGCAGCTACTTCGCGCTGCTGGGGCTCAACCAGCTTCTGCAGGTCGTCGCCGCAGTTCGAGATGCCCATAAGCCCGACATGGTCATTCGTGCGCTAACTACCATGTACAACCGTCGCCAGAACCTCGACAAACAGATCCGCCGCCAGGTCGAGGAGTTCTTTGGACCCGAATTGGTTCTCGAAACACCCATCCACAAAAACGTCGGCATTGCTGAAGCGGCTGCGCTTCACAAAGCCGTCGTCGAATACTCCCCTGTTGCTTCAGGAACCTTCGACTTCACCAAACTGACTCAGGAACTGTTACGGGAAACCGGCAATGAACAAGAAACAACTCGACAGTTTGTCGTGCACTCTGAGTAAGGCCATCAATCCAGCAGCTAGGAAGATCGAAGCCACGGCAAAGATCCTGGAGCAGATTGAACCTCTCCCTGTAGTGTCAAAGCCGATAGGGGAACCTAGGGCAGCGATGCTGGACCAAATGGGAGAGGCTGAACCAAGTGCAAGGCCAGACTCCTGTCCAGGTACAGGGTCTGTGCATGTCGCTGTCGAAAACTGCCTGGCCAATTTGACCACCGTGGTCAAGACAGAGGGTCCTGGGTGGTCGATTTGTCCTACAGCGACCCCAGCCAAAATGACCACCGTGGCCGATTTGACCACCTTGGACAATTTGACCACCGCAGATAGCCTGGCCAATTTGACCACCATCAAAGGTACCCTGCACGTTCCCAACACCATCGTGGACGTGTTGCTCCCGGCTTTGGAACCAGCTGCTGCTTTACTCTATCTTCGCCTCTATCGCCTGTCGCACGGCTACCGAAACCAGAGCTGCATTGTCGGCCTTCAGAAGCTGGCAACTGCCACCAACACAAGCCAGAAGACCGTTCAGCGGGCCATCGACTATTTGGAGAAGCGGCGGCTCATCGTGCGTGAAGGAGCCAACCTGGGAGGCAGGACCCGAGGACTCCAGTTTCGAGTCCGACTTCCCGGCAACTTGGCCAATTTGACCACCCTGGACAAAACGGCCACCGTGGCCAAAACGACCACTCCCGACAAAGTGGCCAAAATGACCACCCTGGTCAATTTGGCCCGCATTAAAGATGATGATTTATTAAATACAAATCATCATCAAAGCGAAGAAGAGCTCAGTTTTCAACAACCCCCAACAACCGAACCACAGGAGGCGCGCCTTGCGCGGAGAGAGAACGATCCACTTCTCGATTCCAGCGAAGCTGCTTTGGGGAACACCAGCAGCGTGACACAGCCGCGTCTCGACCACCTGACTCAAACGATCACCAGGTACACCACTGCCACCAAGAATCCTTGGCTTCAGACGGACACCGTGTCCTATCTGCAACACCACATCGATCGGGTTCCAATCGAAAAGCTCAAGACGGTGATTCAAACCGTGTTTGAAAGGGCTGAGTGCAGGATCAACAGCTTCGCCTACTTCGTGAAGGAGATCCTAGCAACAAACGATCCACGGACATTGGGCAGCAGGCGCAAAGCTCTGGCTGGAATCATTCGACGAGTTCGGGAAAATCGCATGGGCTTGTCGAGCTACAGCATAGCTGACCTAGTCTTTGACGTGAAGAGCACTTGCGCCCGCGAGGGAGCCATGTTCGACAACGACCTGTTCAACGAACTGATCAAATGACGTTTTCGTGTTAGGCCACATTTTTTTGGAGCGGTTGTGACAAAACCATAGGACTGAGGCCATCTTCTTCAATAGGCCAGCTTATCGGTTATGGGTGGTCTCGCTTCTCTCAAACAAAGAGTGCTGTTCGTGACGTCGGCGTAACACGCTACCAATTTGACTCTCATCTGAGCCTGTAGGGTTTCCGGAGCCTTTATCATGGATAAGCGAGACCATGACGCTATTCTGAACGCCTACAACGTCGCCCAAGAGCAGTTGGCAAGGAAGAAGAATGAGTCGGAATCCGCAGCGGATGCTTTGCAGGAGAGCATCGTCGGGGTCATCAAAGCGCGAACTCGCGTGAAGAACCTTCCTGGATACGCGCTCCGCGCAGCGCATCGGGAGTTCAAACGGCTGATAAACTTGGAGCGGCGATCAGAACAGACGGCTGAAAAGGAGATTGAGTCACATCCTGATGTGGGCTGGGAAGATCGCATCAATGATCGCGTGCTAATTCGCCAGCTGCTTTCGAAACTGGACGCAAGGGACCAAATCCTGCTCAGGCTGTATTCGGAAGACTATCCTTGGAAGTATATCGGCCCAATCGTGGGGCTCACGCCACAAAGCGCCAAGCAGACCTGCTACCTCTTATTGCGCCGGCTTCGCCAAATCGCCAAGGAAATCTGAGGAGGCTGGACAATATCCGCACGAAGCACGGTTAAGGACCATGGTCGAGTCTAGTACAAAGCAGTCGAAGGAAAATCCGTTCAGTCGAAAAGAAGAGCGCGAGATTCGTGAAACGCTAAGGCAGACGTATGCCACCGAGTTTCCCAATCCGAAACGCGAAGGCTGTCCCGACAAGGCGAAGCTTAGGACGCTAGCCGGTCGAGAAACGTTTCCCGGGGTCCAGGAGGTCGTCTCTCACATCAGTCGTTGCTCGCCATGTTCCCAGGAACTGACCCAGTTCACTCGTCAATACCAGTCTCGGCAATGGGTCTATCGCGCAGCGGCCGTCGCGCTGATTGTCGTAGGGATTGCCGCCTGGGCATCGCAGGCACTGATGAGAAATCGAAGCGCCTATTTCCCACCACAGCCCGCATCGATCGTCAAAACGCCACAGGCGCCGACATCCCCGCGTCCAACTCAGGAACCTGCAGTGCAGGAGCCTAAGTTTCCCGGGGTTCAGGTTGTCGTCTTAGACCTTCGCAAGCACGGGATCAGTCGCGGAGACAACCGCAACCAAGATGGAGATCTCGCTCTACCGAAAGGGCGGCTGAAGCTGTCAATCCTTCTACCCTTCGGCAGTGACGAGGGTAACTATGAAGTCCGTATTTCTGGACCGTCGGACCAGGTTGTGACGGCGAAAGGCCGGGCGGCGATGAAACGCCGTATCAATGTCTTGAATGTTGAGATGGACACAAGCGCCTTTGAAGCAGGCAGATACAACTTGGCAATCCGCGAGGCCAGATGGGGTTGGTATCGATATCCACTCTACGTAAGATAGCCTTTGCCACGCAGGAATCGGCCATGGCTCCGTTTGTCGAGCGATCCTCAAGCGGCCACCGACTGCCTTCAGTTTCCGATTAGTCGACTGCACCCCCGCGTGATAGCATCTTGAAACAGATTCGCAATCTATTCAGCCTGGGCATGAGCTGTCTTTGCAATTATTCCTCGACAAGTCCTGTTGCGACCCTACAATAAGCAAACTGAAAAACGATGACTTCTCGTTCAACGGCCTGGAAAAATCCTTCGGTTTTGCAGTTCGCGAATGGGCAAGAACCGATAAGCGCAGTTATGCAAGCTGCGCAGGATCTTGTCCTGCGAGCGATCGAAGCGGGGTGGTCTGGTCCACCGTACGATCCCATTGCACTAGCGGCGTTAATGAAAATTGCGATTAGGCCCACCTCTGACGTTCAGGACGCTAGAACTACCTCCGGACCTGACGGCGGCTTGATCGAGTTCAACCCCAACCGACCAAAACGGCGTGTTCGGTTTTCGATAGCGCACGAATTGGCACATCTCTTGTTTCCAGACTGGAACAGACAAGTCAGGTATCGATCCTCTATTGAGGGGATGCGACATGAAGATCGGGAACTTGAAGCGTTGTGTAACATTGCAGCTGCAGAATTCCTGATGCCCATTGGCAGTTTCGAGGAATTGTCAAGGCGGAGCTTCGACATGCGAAGACTTCTTGATTTGCGTGAAAAATTCGAAGTTTCCACTGAGGCGATCCTCCTTCGCTCAGTCAAGCTGAGTTCTGAGGCTGTGTTTGCATTTGCAGCAGCAAGGAATTCAAACGGACCGTATCAATTGGAATACGCTATCTCCTCAAAGCATTGGCGGACTCAGCTGAAGAGAGGAAATGTGTTACCGACTGAATCTGTTATTCGCGACTGCACAGCCATCGGCTACACGGCTGGAGGTTACGAAGTCTGGCCAAGAGTTGGCAGAGTTAGGATCGAATGTGTTGGGGTGCCATCTCTGAACAATACGACGACACCAGTGCGAGTACTGGGAATCGGGTGGCCGACCGTTGATCAAGACTCCAATCCAAAGCTTCGTTTCGTGCTGGGCGATGCTACTGAGCCCCGAGGGACCGGAAAAAAGGTCATTGCTCATGTTGTAAACGATCTCAGCCCAAATTGGGGGCGTGGTTTTGGATTTGCATTACGGGAGCGATACCCACAAGTCCAACGTGGATTTCGCAAATGGGTTGAGACGCACAAAAGCGACTTCAGATTGGGCAGAATTCGCGTTACGCCAGTTTCGCACGACCTTATGGTGGCACACCTGATTTGCCAACACGGATTCGGTGCATCAAAGTACCCCAGATTGCGCTACGGATACCTGAGAGACTGCCTCAATCAGCTCGCCTTGGAGGCACGAGAGTTCAATGCAACCATCCACATGCCTTTAATCGGTACTGGCGAAGGTGGAGGTGCTTGGTCCATTGTGCGGGAATTGATCGAAGAGACGCTCTGCAGTCGAGGATTGTTCGTAACGGCTTACGAATTGCCCGGCCAACTTCCGAACAGACAAGGCAGTCTCACGTTTCAAATTCAGGGGTCCTGAGGCCATATGCTAAAGCACGTCGTGTTGCTTTCTGGCCACGTGTCCGCAGGCAAATCAACTCTCGCCAGGGCATTGTCCGAACGTTTTTCTGCAAAAGTGCTGCGTACCAAGGATTTCCTCTTGGATTATGCTCCGAGAACAAAGCATCGTCGCGATAGTCTTCAACGCGTTGGTGAAAAGCTTGATAGAAACACGAATGGCGGGTGGGTTGCGCGAGAACTTGCCAAGGCTTTGGGCATGCTCAACACCGAGCCTGCGATTGTTATCATGGACGCCGTCCGGATTAAGGAACAGATCGATGGCGTGAGGCAGGCGTATGGTCCGTTGGTGACCCACATTCACGTTGATGCTCCGGTGGAGGTGCTCGCAAAGCGATACAAAGAAAGAAACAGCGATATTCAGGAGCTCAAGTCCTACGATGAAGTGCTTCGGAATAAAACAGAGCGACTCGTCGGACGATTGAACGAAGTCGCAGACGTTGTAATTGATACTGCGCGGTGTACCGCTGAAGATGTGGTTGTGAGGGCCGCAAGCTACTTGAGGCTTTATGGCCAATCATCCGATCGTTTGGTAGACCTGGTCATCGGCGGTCAGTATGGCAGTGAGGGTAAGGGTCATGTTGCATCGTACATTGCCCGTGAATACGATATCTTCATAAGAACCGGCGGACCGAACGCAGGCCATACTATCTACAACCATCCGGAAGCAACCAAGGTGCACCAGCTCCCATCGGGAACTGCTCGGAAAGAAGATGCCCAGCTGATGCTAGCGCCTGGCTCCGTTCTTGATGTGCAAGGGCTCCTTGCTGAGATCGCACAATTGCGGGTCGATAAGGATCGGCTCAGTATCGATCCCCAAGCTATGGTCATCGAAACTAAGGATCTTAAGGTCGAACAGGCATTGGTAGCTTCGATCGGTTCAACCGGAAAGGGAGTTGGATCAGCAACTGCTAGGCGAATTTTGCAAAGGGGAAATCCAGAACTGCGGCTGGCACGAGATGTCCCTGAATTGAAGCCGTACGTCCGCGCGACCTCACCACTCCTTGAGCGAGCATACGCGGAACAAAAGAAGATTCTCCTGGAGGGAACGCAAGGGACTGCACTGAGCCTGTATCACGGCGAGTATCCGTTCGTCACTTCGCGAGATACGAGCGCTTCAGGATGCCTAGCGGAGGCCGGTATCGCTCCTACGCGAGTGCGACGAATCATAATGGTGTGTCGAACATATCCTATAAGGGTCCAGAGCCCACCAAACGGAACTTCGGGCCGTATAGGGCAAGAGCTCACTTGGAACGAGGTCGCGGCAAGATCCGGCATCGATGTCAACGAGCTTTTGAAGCGCGAAAGAACTACGACTACCAATCGGCAGCGCCGAGTCGCGGAATTTGACTGGCAGCTATTTCAAAAGGCGGTTCTCTTAAATGGCCCGACTGATATCGCACTCACCTTTACAGACTACCTAACTCTGAAGAACCGGTTGGCTCGCCGGTTCGACCAGCTCGATCCAGAAACTATCCAGTTCATCAATGAACTTGAACGAGTGGCTCGCACCCCAGTTTCACTAATCTCAACTCGTTTTCACTACCGCAGCATCATTGACCGCCGTGCTTGGTGACAGCTCGACAATCGAAATGTTCAGCCGACGATTTCCCCGGCTGTATCACATGGCAGAAGATGGGACATGGCCGAGTATTTCTGAGCACGGTCTCAAGAGCACAGTCGCCTTGTTGGATTTTCTCGAGGTTCCGCCAAATGAGCGGGACGCAATTGAGCGAAACATCCGACGAAATTCAGTTAGGATCAATGGAGCGGTCGGAACCGCCGTAATTCGTGATCAGAAGCCGCTCTTCCGCTCAGCGCTAGTGAAATGTCTTGTTGGGATGACCCCTGAAGAGTGGTGCTGGGAATTGAACCGGCGGGTCTTTTTCTGGCCAGCAGAAGAACGTGTGCTACGTCTACTAATGGCTAAAGCCTATAGGGATAGGCATCATTGTGTTCTAACAGTGAACACGCGCAATTTACTCGAAAAGATGTGGAACGCCGTTCACATCTCGCCAATTAACTCGGGAAGTACCCTCTATCGTGCGCAGCCTCGCGGAGCGTTCACGTTCAGACACATTTCAACCTATCGGGCACACGAGACTAGCCATCCGAAACTCACGGTTGCGGAGGTCGCCGTTGATTACAGTGTCCCCACTCTCCATTCGATGGTGATTAGAGTCGAACGTCGCAGGGCAGATGAGGCCCCAGAGGTGATATTCGAGCACCGGAACCATAGATAGCAAATTTAGCCTGTATTTAGACCTGCGCCGAGCTCTTATCTCGGAAAACTGCTCAATACAAGCGTCGTCCAGATTAGGAATCACCGACCTCATTGTACGGACGGTCATGATTCGCTTGTCACCCAATGGTTTCCTTCCAATTCTCTATGAGTCTGCTCCACCGAGAATTTCTAAGCCCCACAGCGGTGTGTGCCAAGTAGTCATCGACGGTCACTTTATCGGCTGAGTCCAAATCGAAATTGAGTTTGCAATTTTGCAGACGAGCCAGAAATGCCAATACCTCGTTCCGCGCATTAGGGCGATTCTCTGCGCTATACGATTCGGGAGATATGCCTAGGGCCTTGACTTCATCGAGGACTAATTCCTGGTCTTGACCTTTTTCAATTGCCCTACAGATTGCCTTTACCAATTCAAGAACGTCTCTGAATACGAGCGCGCACGGAAGATTGTCCAGAATGCCGCTTAGCATCTGATAATGGAGATCGGTCACTTGTTCCAAGCTCTTCGCGAGCATCCTTGTCGCAAGTTCTTTACAGGCGCTTCTAGAATAGGGCAAAACCAAGAGATGATTATCTATTCGACCGCTTCTAGCTATTGCTCGGTCGATGGACTCGTAATAGTTACTGACAAAAAAGACAGCCATTTCTGATTCAAATGCGTGGTCACGGAGCTGTTGCAACTTGGGAAGCAGCGCGGGAATTACAAACTCAATGATGGTACCAGGACTCGACTTTCTGACCATCTCACGATCGCGAATTAGAGAGTCCATTTCATCTAACAGGATCACGCATTTATCAACATTCATCAGATCATGAAAGATTTTGCGAGCACGTTGTTCGATCAGATCCAAGCTGTCAGTTATGAAATCAGATGGCGACAGCATGATGAGATCCCAGTGCTTTTCAGCGGCCAATGCGTGAGCAAAGCTGGTTTTTGAAGTTCCTGGGGGGCCGTACAGTAGAAACACTGGCGCCTTGTCTCTAGACGATGGAGGCGCGTTTGCAACATTCCATATGGTTTGTTTGACACCAATCTCAGCTAATTCCTTGTCCGGATCGACTACTTCGTTCCATTTTGGCTTGCACTTGGAGTGGGGCATCCAACTGTACTGACTTAAGACATGCTGGCGCTTTGCCCAACGCAATACACTTAATCGCCGCAAGAAGAATCCCAGTACATGCACAGTTACCCACGAATCCACTCTGTGCTTGGAAGGAGCCCGATCAGAGCACCACCCGCGACATACACGGTATGCCTCGGGTGCCTTTATCAGCTCGATTTCGTTGTACTCTTCTACAAGACGGTCTTGGATTTTTCGCGCAGCGTCTAAATAGGGATCTAACCTTAGACTTGGATTGCTCTCGATGCGCCTCAGAATCACGTCGAGCGTCGCATTCGCAATTTCGATGGTTGGAACAAAAAGGGCACGTCCCTTTTCGTCAATATTGAAGGGGACTCCTGGCGCAAACGTGCCGTCGAGGCAACACTCGCATAGAGCGCTCAAGCCTTGAGCAACAACGGGGTCATGACGAAGAGGGTTTCGATGGGAGAGGACAGCCAGGGCAAATGCCAACGAAGAAGGATTCGCTTTCCTGCTGCTCGAATCCGCATGGCGAACTAGTTCAGACACCGCACTACTGAGGGCCACATCCTCAATGGTCTGCAGTGCCCGTTCGACAGGTGAGCGCTGCTGTCCTGGAAGCCACCCAGTAGCAAGCCACTCTTTAAACTTCTTATAATCTTCGCCAAATCCACAACCACTTCGCACTATGGACAACTGCTCCGCGGATAGAGAATTCCCTGGAGAAATGAAGATCTTTTCTGGGAGGCCGTCGTCCTGAATATTTCTAAGGAAGCTATCGTTTCTTTCATCCCTCAATATCCGCCCTAGCTCTTGAAGGGCCTTTGCCATGTGGTAGGCAATGAAGGGGTGCAGCTGTTCTCGCTTCCTCACAACATTTCCTTCCAGAGAATTAAGCGAGAACGCTTCGAACAGAATTTTGCGAATTAACAGAGCAAATTCTGGTCGCCTCAAGTTCTGTTTTTCTTTAGATAGGAGCTCGGCGAGATAGCTTGTCGAGAAAGCAGGAAGTACACCGAAGGTTTTTAGGGGGAACAAGAGTTTTGGAGGTGCATCTGCGAGGCTGACCGCCATGCTCTTGACGTTGTCTATGAGGGTGGCCCAGTCACGAAGACGTGCGCCAGACCAAGGCAAATCCTCACAGTCAAAAACGACTGCTCCAATTGTGGAACTAGAGGCGTTAGGTTCCTCCTCCGTTGAGTACTCATCCCCGTTGAGATATGCCACGCGAAACGTTTTTGAGACCGGTGCAAAAAACAAATTTACCCAACGAAGTGCCTTTTCGGCATATTCAATGCAAATTGCCTCCGACTGGAGCCACTCATCCATCGAGTTTCGTTGTTCGTCCATCCATGCCTCAGTACAGAGCGCTTGGGCCGATTTATCTTGGCGGGATTCGAAGTTCGAATATTGTCCGATAGCTTGTCGTGCCAATTCTCTTACTCAAAAAAACTCTATTAGGCTCTTTACTATAGGAAGGCGCGAACAAACTGAATCCAGCACGTCTTTGTTCGCCTCCAGAAGAGCCTCACGCACGACCTCCCATAGGTCTGCAGAGGTGAAGGCATGACGGTTAAATGCGTTGTCCGGCTCAACACTCGACAAGCAGAGTACCCTACTGGCATGGCGGACGCTTACTGCTGTTTTCTTCATTACCGTTGCCGTCAAACCGGATGGCACGGACTCGTGAAAGGTGCCTGCCCTAAAGGAGTACTGATCGCCTTCAGCCAGCACTATTTGGCGCGCTAGCATCGCTACATACTTGGAATCTGTTTCTCGGATTAAAAGAGTATCCTCGCCGACGCGAGGGCGTGAAACGTACATCTGGTACTCGCCGTCCCCTTTCCCTACAGAGTACTCTTTATGAATCAATGTTCCACAAATAACCGTACTCTCAAAATCAAACGTGTGATCATGGATGGGCGTGGAGATTGTCTGCCTAGGGACCAACGGCGACCAAACGTTCACTCGAACTCTTCGATCCAGGTCGATTTGAATCAAACCGTTGCCATGGACGCGTGGCTCGATATCCAATCGTTTCATCGATTTAGACTAGTCCTTTAAGGAAGGCCGCGCTCCGCAGCGACCCGCCAATCTTTTTCCCCGATTCCATTGTTGGCTAGAGGCGACTCCTAGCGTTTTGTGCGCTTTCCAAGGAACTTACTGCGCGGAAACGGGGTACGCCGAGGTGAATGCGACTTTGAAGGATATGAAAAATAGGCGCGGCTTGCAATGTTGAAGGTTGGGAGCTGAAGATCCCGTGCCCGGTTAGAATTGACCTAATGCTCTTTGGGGATGGCGGCTTCGAAGGCTTTCTGAATCTCCCTAGCAGGTTCGACCTTCAACAGGTCGCACGCTGATACCGGAAGTGAGGGATAAGGAATCACACCGAAACCAGCTTTTTTTGTGATGTCTTCAAGAAAGCCGGATCACAGTGTGACTTTTTGCCATTTCCCGCCCATCTTATCTAGAAGAGCTGAGATTTCGGGCGAACTCGTGGATTCCTGAGTGCTTGGTTCGATTTTGAGTGCCTCATGATCTGCGTAATTCTGAAACTCTTATCGAAGACTATGGACTGTTTGGAAAGCTTGAGGAGTCCGATGATCGATGCCATCTTCAACCGGATTCGGGCATTGTATCCCGCTTCAATCTTGGTGGTTGCCAGTGTATGGACTGCCTGGGCACAAACAAGCACGGCTGAACTGCATGGTGTGCTGACTGATCCGTCTGGTAATCGAGTCCCAAGCGCGACAATCACCATTCAGACCTTGGATACTGGGCTCGTGCGGACTTTCACAACAGGTGATGACGGATCGTATGCCTTTCTCGGCTTGAGGCCCGGACAGTATTCCGTTCGGATCAGCGCTGCCGGGTTTCGACCGGTAGTCGCGAAAGGCGTAACACTCACCGTAGGCCAAAAAGCAGAACTGTCTCCCAGGCTCGCAATCAGCCCGGTGATGGAAGCCGTTGAGGTCCTGTCGAACACGCAGCTTTTGGAGGCAAGGAGAACTTCTGTCTCCACGACTATCTTGGAGCGGCTGATCAAGAGCCTCCCGAGCGAGGGACGCAATGCGCTTCAATTCGGTCTTCTGGATTCAGCGGTCACACGCGAAAATCAGTCGAGTTTGCCACCGATACCGGCAACAGGGCTAAACGTTGATGGGCAACAAATGCGCGCTAACATGGTGACCATCGACGGCGTCGACGCCATCGATAATACGATCAACGGAGTTCGAGTCACCATTCCCCAAGACGCAGTTCAAGAGTTCATTCTTCTCAAAAGCGGCTACGGAGCCGAATTCGGCAGGTCTTCGGGAGCTGCGATCAACGTCGTTTCAAAATCCGGTGCCAGCCAATTTCAAGGGGACGTTTTTGGCCTTCTTCGCACTCGCCATCTCTCCGCGACCAATGCCTTCGCCGGAGAGCCCGATCCGGGTGACACGAACACCCAAGCTGGATTCACTCTTGGCGGGCCATTGAAAAAAGGAAACACCTTCTTCTTCACTGCCTTTGAAACCACCCAAAACAACTCCGCGGGGATCTCAACCATTGGCCGGGATAACTATGGTCTCCAAGAAATCCTCAGCCTCTTGAGTCTGGAGCCATTGCTGGTAACGAAAGAGCAAGCGGCATTCATCCGCTCCGCTCCGGCAGCTCTGGCAGTTCCCTACGCAGCAATCGCCAACCAAGCTTCAAGGACTGCTCTCTATGGCAACACGGCCGGAGGTCCCACGGCCTTCGCTTTAACGTCGAACCCTCTGCCAGCCTCCTTCAGAGGACTAACAGCCCAAGCCGGCAATTACGCGAAGACGGAGGACTCTTACCTTCATTCCACCCGAATCGATCGGCGACTCTCTGATGCTCACACTCTCTTTGCGCGCGTAGGTATCAGTTCATCAGACGTCCGTGGCAGACCGAGCAACAGCCAGACCCAGATTGACGCACAGAACGCCTTCTCTCGAACCAGCAATTTGTCTGTGCGTGACCTGTCAGTTTCGTCTCAACTCAGCAGTTCCATTGATCCCACTTGGCTGAACGAATTACGCTTCCAATTCGCTCGCCGTGGCCTGGGTCTTACCACGAACGGTTCTTCGGTCGCTGTCGAAATTCCCGGCGTCGCTTCCATCGGAGCAGAGCCATTTGCGCCGGCCGATCGCGTAGAGAAACGCTGGCAGCTTAGCGATAACCTGTCACATGTTCGGTCTTCCCATTCTTACAAGGCTGGTCTCGACTTCAACTACATTCCTGCGGTGGCCTCATTCCCACTGAACCAAGCCGGGCTGTACTCCTTTCCAATCAGCCTGAGCATCGAGTCTGCCGTGGTTACATCCATTCTCGGTTCCCAATTGAGCTCCGCACTGAAGGCCGCTGGAGCCCCTGGTTTCAGTGCTGTGCAGTTGTATGGAATGGGACTCCCCGAATCGTTCGTTCAGCAGTTTGGTGGAGCCGCGCGCGCCACAGCCCACTACCGAAACACCACCCTCGGCGGGTTTGTCCAGGATTCCTGGAAGCCCACCAGCAATTTCATGCTGCAGTATGGCGTACGTTATGACGTCGAGCTCATGGGCAGGAGGAGCGCCAACACTCCGCTGTTTCAGGAGGCAGAGCAACTCTTGAACGTGGCCCAGTCCATTCCTCGAGATAGCAACAACGTTGCGCTGCGGCTTGGGTTTTCCTGGGACCCAGCTAAAAACGGGAAGACGGTCTTGCGTGGATCCTATGGAATCTATTACGGCCACCCACTCACGGCACTGAATTTCCTGGCTGATGTCGTCGATGGGGCGAATTCGCCATTTCTAGTTGCCTCGCAACTCACGGGAGTCGAGGATCTCTTCCAAGGAAGGGCGTTCACTCCAATCGGTAGCGCCCTGGTCAGTCCTTCGCTCGGCTACAGACCTCACGAACAGCGTTACGATCCCCTGTCTCCAGCCTTGCTTGATGCCAAGCTGGCGCTTGCCACCAGCCCGATTCTTCCCACCACGCTGCCGGTTGAAGGAAACTTCAAATACACTTATTCTCAACAGACTACCCTTGGGCTCGAACGTGAACTTGCAAGTGACTGGACGGTCTCGGCGGACTATACCTTCATACGAGGCGCGCACCTCGTCAGGCCACGCAATATCAATCAAGGGAACTTCGACCTCATCAGTTCTTACGAACGCGCCCGCGCCGTTTGCCCCACTCTACCGGGCGTGACCGCCAGCGGATGTTCCAATCCACTCTACCAAGGAGCGGGCGGTGAACTGGCCGGTCTCTGGGATGCTCTGGGAGGCAGTGCCCCCAACTCGCTAGCGCCCTTAGGACAACTGATTTTCAACCAGTTTCGACCGAGGGGACCCAACTACGCGTACGCCAACACCGTTTCGGCGGGTAGATTATCTAAGGAAACTCTCGACCAACTGGCCAGCACGTTCCGCCTGCCTCTAGCCCAAGGGAACGCATTCATCCCGTTCTTTAACGTGAAGCAATACGAATCTTCCGCGTCGTCGTTTTATCATGGGCTAACCCTCACGGTCAGAAAAAGACTGTCAGGCAATCAACAGCTACAGGGTTCATGGACTTGGTCCCATGCCATCGACGATGCCACCGACATCCAGACATTCGAAGAACCTCAGGACAACAGCAACGCCCGGTTAGACCGCAGCAGTTCGAATTTCGATCAGCGTCATCGCTTCGTTCTGACCGGTGTTTTCGACAGTCACTGGAACAGCCTCGACTCGGCAGTCGCCAGGTCATTTTTGGCCAACTGGACATTTGCCCCCCGGTTGGAGGCCGGTTCAGGACGGCCTTATCGGCTCCTGACTCGAACCGACCGAAGCCTGATCAACAGCTCCTCGACAGCCAGGCCTAGTGTGGTTCCAATCGGAACTTCTGGGTCGTTCGCATCGCCAGATGGAACAGTCGGGCTGGCATTGCCGCATCTCGGTGCTGTCGGCAACCTGGGGCGAAACGTGTACAGGACGATTTCTTACCAAGCTCTTGACTTTCGTCTGGCGCGCCATTTTCAGTTCTCAGAGAACCTCAAGGTCGATTTCATTGTCGACGTCTTTAACGCGTTCAATCGCGTTAACATCAACAAGGTGGATTCTGCCTACCACCTATCTGGACGCCCGGTCAGCGCCTTTAACCCCCGCCAAATCCAGTTTGGCCTGAAGGTATTGTTTTAATGAGGGCTCGACTCAGGGGTGTAGAAGTGCCGACAGGGATGGGTATGGAGTAAAGAAAGCTGTCCTGCCAGCTAACCGGGGTGCTATGTATCTCGCTAAGCTCATTCTTGTGCTTCTATTCCTGTGGTCCACGTCTATCGCTCGTGCGCAGGAACCTGTCAAGAGCCAGCTCCTTGACATTGGTGGGCGACGACTCTTTATCACCTGTCAAGGTGAGGTGAAGAGAGGTCAGCCCATCGTAATCCTTGACTCGGGATTAGGTAGCGACTCCACTGTCTGGAACCTTGTTCAGCCGGAAGTCGGCAAGTTCGCAAGAGTCTGCAGCTATGATCGGGCCGGCCTAGGTCAGAGTGATAAAGCTCCAAAGCGCGGTGATGGGGATAGGATCATTGCGGATTTGCATCGTCTTCTGGTGGCAGCGAACATTCAACCGCCATTCGTACTTGTGGGGCACTCCCTTGGAGGTGTGAACTGCCGGCGGTATGCCGTCGAATATTCCAAGGATGTGGTCGGCATGGTGTTTGTCGACTCCGCCAATGAGAACGAAATCCCGCGAACCTGGGAGATCTTTCGCGAGGTAAAAGGGCGAGAGCCAACTCCGGAGGAGAAGGAATTGCTCGGAGACGAAGACCTCGATTTCGAACAGGTGTCGGAACAAGCTCGACAGAAGCGCTGGGAAGGGAATATTCCGCTTATTGTCCTCACCCGTGACAGTTCGAAAGCACCGCCCGAATCAGAGATGAGCAGGAGAATGCAGGCCTTGCGTAAGGAATTGCAGGCTGATCTCGTAAAGCGTTCGAAGCTTGGCGAACAGCGCGTCATCCCAGGAGCAGGTCACGACATCCAGCTCGACAATCCAGCGGCAGTGGTCAAAGCAATACGCGACATCGTGGAGCAAACTAGCCAGCAAAACTGAATGGCAACACCACACAGCACAGATCTAATCTCAGCATAACCCGATCGCAAAACGTGGCCCGCCGCTTAGGCTGGAGTCATTGGACTTGATTTCATGAAGTCGAACCGAAGACGCTGCGGCTCAATTGGACTCGTCATCTCCCTCATTATTCCTCTGTGGCTGTGGGTCGTTCGCGCCGACGACGGGGCTCACACAGCGCTGGCAGGCGCGGAGCGGTTTGCCTGGCTTCAGAACTGGGACAAGGCCCGGCCGCTATACGAGTCCGCCGAGAAACAATTCATGGCAGCAGGAGATTCCAGGAACGTGGCGCTCTCCAGGATCGGGTTGATTCTGTCGAGGATCTACACCACCGATTCCCTCGAACTCCTGGCCCTGCTGGACCACGAACTAAAGAATCCCGTCGTTTACCAGGACCCGAAGCTTAAGTTGCGGTGCTTAGCGGCCAAGGCCTATCTGGAGGAGCAGCCTGACCTCTTCGTATCTCGCGAGTCGTGGATTCAGGTGTTGGAACTTGCCCGGCAACTCAGTGACAAAGACTGGGAGACGCGAGCCTCGGGCCATCTGGGCATTTTCTCTTGGGTGATCGACATCGACAGCGTCGGCGCCACTCGCCAGGTTGGGGAGGCACTGGTCGGCGCCATTGGCTCCAACGATCTTTCGGCCCAGGTGTGGTTCCAGAAAGACATCGGAAACGTCTTGTGTCTCATGCGGCGATTTGAGGCAGCGATGAATTTTTTCCAGAAGGCGCTGACCTCCGCACAGTTGGATAAGGACGGCCCCTTCCCGTCTAGCGTCTATACCGGCAAGGCGAGAGGCCTGATTCAAATGGGACGGGTCAAAGAGGCTCTGGTCTTGGTCGAACGTGTGCTTCAGGAGGCCGTCCACATCGGTGATCACAATGCAGTCGCCGAGGCACTGATCCTTCGCGCCAGAGGCCTTTCGACACGCAGGTTCGGAGAAGCCGTCTCTTTACTCAACCGAGCAATCTCGCTGGCCCAGGAAAACCATTTTCAGCGAACGTTGTCCGACGCTTTGGAAGAATTGGCCTCTCTATATCAACACACTGCCGATTTTCAAAGAGCTGAAGAATACCAAACCCTGTGTCTCGATGTTACAAGGGCGAGGCACGACGGCTACAGCCTTCCACAGAGGTTCAGCCGGTTGGCGGAGATTTACGTCAACCGCCGGCGCATCTCTGAAGCGAATGCTCTATACGATCAAGTGACGGACATTATCGAAGCTCTACTCATCAACTCACCCAGCCCGTACGCAAAAGCTTCCCTAATCGATTGGCTGAGCGACATCTTCACGAGCCACTTCAAACTCGTCGTCAATCAGCTGAACGACCCTGAGCAGGCTCTCGCGATTCTGGAACGGGCGCGCGGTCGGACTCTCACAGAAGCGATAAGGAACAATTTGATCGAGCCGAGCAAGGGCAGCTCCAATGCGTTGCTGCCCAGCACAGAGCTCTCACTTCTCAATTCCAGATTATTGGAATCTAAAACAGCCGCTGAAAGAAAGGATCTGCTGGACCAGCTCTTCGTTGCTGAGCAGCGTATGGCTCCCGCGATTGCCCAGCACAACAACTATTTTCGACACGTTGTCTCAAAACCTGCATCGCTCCGAAGTGTCCAGGTGGCTTTGCAACCGGGGGAAACACTACTGGAGTTTCTGGTCAGCGAGCCACAATCCTATTGCCTGCAGATCACGCAAAAGGAACTCATCACTCATGAGCTGCCCGGGCGCTCCGCTCTTGACACATTGATTGACGAGTATCTTTACCGCGTGCGTCGAAAGGAGAAGGCAGCTGAGATCTCACGGAAACTCTTTGCTGAACTACTGGGTGGCCTTGCCGGGCTGGACCAATACGAGTTGCTCACCATCGTTCCGGATCAGAACCTGCATCTTTTGCCGTTCGAATGTTTGAGAACAACCACGGATCGTCTGCTGTTGGAGTCGCACAGTGTCGGATATGTGCAATCGGCAACGGCCTTGCACCTGCTGCGAACGCTGACTCAAGAGAGACAACGACCGGCTCAAATGCTTCTCGCTGTCGGCGGCGTCAATTACAGCACCAGATCGAGGAATGCAATTCAGCGCGGGTTGCTCTCAGTTGAAGGCACAGAGCTTGGGCCGCTGCCCTTCTCAAAAAAAGAGGTTGTTTCAATTGCCGAGATCTTTCCTGGAAACAGCGTGGTGCTGACCGGGAAAGCGGCCACAGAGGACAATTTGAAGTCGCGCTATCCCTTGAGTCATTTCAGGCTGCTCCATTTTGCTGTTCACGGGTACGCCAATGACGAGTTTCCGGAGCGCTCAGCTCTGGTCTTGACCAGAGAGGGCAATTCTCCTGAAGATGGTCTGTTGCAGGATCGAGAGATAATCAATCTGCGGCTCTCAGCCGACCTGGTTGCCCTTTCGGCGTGCGACAGCGGATTTGGCAAGCTTCACGGGCAAGAAGGGCTATCGAGCCTTGTGAAGGCGTTCATGCTGGCCGGGGCAAAGACTGTGGTTGCGAGCCTATGGAACGCTGATGACATGATGACGGCTCAATTGATGAGAGAGTTCTATTCCCGTTTGGCTGCGGGTGAGACCAAAGCCCGCGCCTTGCGGAATGCGAAATTAAACATTCTGAAAAGAGAAGCGTCGATGCCACCCTACTTCTGGGCAGGGTTCACGCTCTGGGGTGACGGAATTTCCAAGATTGGTCAGCTGAACTGAAACGAGGAGGACGCGTTCGACGGTGGCGATCACGGGCAATACCTCACTGAATCGCGATCGTGGTTCCCGATGGATCACCGGGATGCTTCGTCTAGGGTTCAGACTCGGAGGGCGAGTCTCACCCCACACAGCAAGCCGAGCGGCGGTTTGGCTTTTTACCAAGCCCTACCGATCACCGATTCTCCCCAAAGAAGAGGAACTCCTCGCCAAGGCGCGCTGCTACGATCTGGGCCACCGAGAGGGCAAGCTCGCGGTGATGGAGTGGGGGGGAGGGCCAGTCATCCTATGTGTTCATGGGTGGAGCAGCCGAGGCTTGCGCTTCAGCCCACTGATTGAAGTCCTTCGAGACTCCGGCTACCGGGTAGTGGCTTTCGATGCGCCAGCCCATGGGCGGTCTTCGGGAAGCCACATCGATCTGATGGATTATGTCGATGCCCTGATGCAGGTTTCTAGAAATGTCGGCCCCCTCCATGGCATCATCGCCCATTCCTTCGGCGCTACAGCCACGCTGCTCTCACTTGAAAACGGCCTCACAGCCGAAAAGGTGGTCTTCTTCTCCGCTCTGAACGGACTGCGCGGACCTTTAGACTATCTGGCGGAGAAGCTTCATATGTCCGCCGAAGTTCTTCAGAAAGTCAAAAGCATCTTTGAGACAAAATTTAGCCGCAGCATCGAAAGCCTGGAGGCTGTCCACATAGTCCCAAAGCTAACCACACCACCTCTTCTCGTTTTCCACGACCGCGACGATCCGCTACTTCCATACCACAACGCCATGGATCTCACGGGAGTTTGGAGGAACTCGCAACTGATCGGTACAATCGGCACAAGCCATCACTCGATTCTTGACGACACAGCGGTCACTGGGGCGACACTATCGTTCCTACGGACAGGTAAATTCTGCGCAGGTTGGTAGTCATCTCTCGACGCCGTTTATACGGTAGAACCGAGCAAAGGCAGCCGAATGGGATCGGTGAACAACTCTGAGCCAGAAAACGATATTCGGCCACTCCAAGCATTCAATCCTTTAGATCTTAGAAGCATTGTATCGCTTGTGTCCTGCGTAAACCTGACGTCCCAAAATGGCTGTGCTACGAATCTCGTCCACAGACTCCATGTCGTACTTATGATGCTGCGCATCAGCTGGCCCTCCAAACTGAAGCCCATCTCATGAAGTCTCTGCCTTTGAGCATCTTCGAAGCCAGCGGACATCACTCCCGCTTCCAAATGTCTCCAGTACACCGGAAGCAAAAAGGCACCCACCTCTATATCGGCCTTCACACCCAAATCTCCGAACCCCTTTATTCTGGGTAGCTTCTCCACGACAGTTTCATTTCGTCTACCCAAGCTTGCAACGGGCGCTCTACTCCCATTGCTCCGAAGTTCAAGATTGGCCCATCCTAGGTCAAGCGAAGCAACGGTGCTCTGCATGAAGGCGGTGAGCGATCTCTTTAGGTCGCGCGAATCATAAGAAGTCTTGTCGTCAAATCGGTTGTCACTACACATGATGAGAACTTTCTGGGCAGCGTGAACAATCGTTAGTATATGACGGGCTTCGAAGCTTACTGTGCGGTCGAAATCCAAACAAAGTACACCGCGGACGAGATGTCCGGCCGCCAGGAATTTGATTGGCACACACACTCCAGATCTGACCTGGGCTGAATCTTGATGTATCGGTTTGAATAGCGGGCACTCTCTTGTAAACGTCAGGACTTGACGGCTTTGAATAGTTTCGAACCCAATACTGCCTTCATCACTCGTGGGAGGTGGGAAATCTTGCTCATCAGGAGGCTCATTCGATCCGCTTGAATGAAAAGCATAAAGTTGCAGATACTCCTTGTGCGAGTCATTAGTGCTAACAAAACGAACATTGGCTAACAGAGCGCCGCACTCCCGGAACGTGTAAACTAGGTCTTGCAACAACGCCTTTACCTGTCTGTAATTCCAAGTGAAATATCCAGGGACTGGAGTCAGCAATCTCTGAGCTGCCAAAAGGCCGGCCCTATCGCTCAATGGTAGATACAGGGATGCGGGGAGGGTAGTTTCGTTTGCTTCCTTATCCTCCTCCTTCCAGCGAAGAAATGTGCGCTTGCTCGAGTCGGCAAGCAACTCAATCAGAGATTCGTCAGCGAGAATGAAAGGTTTGGCCATCGGTGAACGGATGACTCGAATTACCCCCACCTTCTTGTCCCCATCCCTAACTGTCACTCCTAAGAATCGCTGATGACTGCGATACCCGGATGCGAATGTCTCACGGAACTTTCCGCTGGGTTCAGGAGTCGTGCCGAGCCCGACCCTCTCAGTTGAATCGGAGACGTCGTTTTTTCGAAGGCATCTCAATTGTGCCTTGAACAACGCAATTGTCAGGCCCCAATCCTCGTTAGCGTCGTAGGTCGCATCATTGCAGTTTTCGACGCGCTGCCCGTCGCGCACCAAGCCCGTTGTAGCTACACAGACAAGCTTGGAATCCTCCGAGCAAAAAATCGAACAAGCGTCTCCCTCGAGGCACTCCATCAAGGTGTCTCTGATTATTTCAAAAGCAGATCTAATCGTTGTAGTCTCTTCTGCCAATCGAGAGTTCAAATATGCCACGGCGGCCCTTCGCTGCAGATCCTGGGCCTGCTCAATGATGCAGCCGACTCGATCAGCTAGCTGGGCTACCACAGAGTCTGGGAACGCGCTTTTTACAGGTTTCTTCCTCCTTCGTATATCCTCCTCAAAAAAATACAGGTTCAAAACACCAGCTGCCTGGGCTTCGTTACTCTTAAAGATGGGTGTCAAGACAATCTGCTCTATTCCCATTCGAACGGCCTTCCTCTTGTTTCTGAATTCACTCGCCTCCCGAAGCGAACAGCGCTTGACTGCTCCTTTTGCGTAATCCGCTACGTGACCGGTGAAGCTATCTTGAGGCAATGATCTTTGCGAATAGTACTCATAAGAGAACCCACTGGTTCCACGAACGTATAATCGCTTCTTTTGGCGGTCACAATGCCATATCGTACAGCTTGGCAAAAGAGACCTTAGTTGAGCCTTTGTCCGACTGGATACACGAAAACAGAATCTGTCAAGAAGTTGTGACAAACCCCAGCCGTGCACATCCGGGTGCCATGCAAACGGATACCTCTCCGCGGTTGAAAGGACGAGGATGTGCAGGACGAGTCGGGATGCTGCAGCTTGAAGCTCACCGAGGTGTACCGGAAGAAAGGCACCTAACTGCTTCGACTCAAGGTTTAGCACTGCAAGTAGTTCTTCCCTCCCATCCACGCCAAAGGTCAGAATTGGCACTGCTATCTCCGATCGCGTGGCTGGGATAACATTCTTGTAAAAAGGGCACTCGTCTGTGCTCCTCACATCAAAGGCAACGTACCCGCGTCGAGACCTAGCCACATGACCTACAACACCTTCGTGAATCCCAAGACGAAGGTTGTTCTTGGGCGTGTTGTATGCAACTATTGAAGTGAGCGTGTCGCCAGTGACGAGAAACAGCCAACCCGAAGTTGCACCGAAGCGTTCGGCAAGTTCGCCTATGATGTCTGTGATCTTCCTTTCGGCTTGCTCTCTCGCATCTTGCCGGAAACTCGTTTCGAACTCCTTGATACCCTGAAGCAGCAAATTGCTTGAAGGGATCCTAACCCCTTCCTTTTGGAGCAGATTGAAGAAATCCTCCAGCCAGCGAGGCTCAGGGTCGATCTCGTCAATGAAATCGCCGATCGCTTTCTCAACCTCAACCAGTCCCCAGGTCCGCTTCATGAGCTGAATTGCCTCCGCCTGCCCGGACAAGCCCACTGGACGATCTGCGTCTAAATTGAGTCTCTCGAGCTCAAACCAGCGCCAGAGGGCCTCAACGCCCTCGTTGACGGATCTCTTCAAGTAGACTCCGCATATCAATCCTGCGAACCGCAGGTCATTGAGATCTCTCTGCAGTAAGTGTTCCGGAACCGAAGCTCCAAGAATTAAGGCCGTCCGAAGGATGATCGAGTGGAGGTTCTTTCCCTCGAACTCGACTTCTCGAAGATTGTCTAATAGAGACCAGTTGACTAGCCCGGATTTCTCACCAGTGGGAAAATCAGGAGCAAAAGTAGTGAATCGGTACCCTGTTTGTCACTCTGGTGAAAATCTTTAAGCGACGAAGCGTCTGGCAAGGCCTGTCGAGCTGCCTT
>Ga0187893_10004820_pt1 | contig 25140 bp, 26 predicted proteins | sample MA1701074metaG_FD_139574 | JGI IMG/M metagenome (GOLD analysis project Ga0187893, IMG submission 139574) | White microbial mat communities from a basaltic lava cave in the Kipuka Kanohina Cave System on the Island of Hawaii, USA - MA170107-4 metaG ... | reverse complement strand
TCTGATCGGGCCGCGCGACGAAGACGCGCAGCATCGGGGTGTCGATGGGGCCCGGGCACACCGCGTTGACGCGGATCGTCTCCGGGGCGAGGCGCACCGCCAGGCTCCTGACGAAGCCGACCACGCCGAACTTGCACATCGAGTAGACCGGGCTGTAGGCGGAGCCCTGGAGCCCAGCGGTCGAGGCGGTGAAGAGCAGGCTACCGCCCCCGCGGCGGCGCATCTCCGGGATGGCCGCTTCGGTCGTGATCAGCACCGTGCGGAGATTGAGATCGATCGCGAGGTCAAAGGCGCTCATGTCGATGCCCTCGACCGCGGCCGGCCCGGGGTGGCCGACGTGGTTCCACACGAAGTCGAGACCCTTGAACCGGCTCACCGTGTCCCACACGATGCGGCGGGAGTCCTCGTCCTTCGTGAGATCGGCGACGATCCCGTGCGCGGTGCCGCCCGCTCCGGTGATCTCGCTCACCACGCGCTGAACGCCGGCGGCATCCACGTCCACCACTGCGACCTGGGCGCCCTCGCGGGCGAAGCGCAGCGCGCCGGCCCGCCCCATGCCTGATGCGGCGGCGGTCACGATCCCGATCTTGCCAGTGAGTCGCATCGCGAGTCCTCCCCTCCTTGCCCTGAATGTGCTACATCGCGGGCGGCGCCACCGAGACGCCCTTCGCGCCGGTCCTCTCGATGGCGCGGGCCACGAGCCCGGACTTCTTGGCGTCTTCGACGACGGCGCGCAGGTAGCGGAGGCCGGCGTCCTTCCCTTTCGGCACCGCGATGGATTGCTGGACGCCCATGAACCGGCCCTCGACCAGACGCGATCCGGGCAGCTTCGGCGCGAGGCCGAGCAGGCCCTGGGTCAGCCCGGCCAGGGCGTCCACCTTGCCGGTCGCGAGCAGCTCGCACGCCGCGCCGGCGCCCGGCGTGGACACGAGCCGCGCCCGCTTGAGATTGCGGCTGAGGTAGAGCTCGTAGTTCGCGCGGGCCGGCGCGGCCACGCGCACCCCCTCACGGTCGACGTCCGCGGCGGTTTGTAGCGGCGACGCGCCGGGCACGAGGTAGGTCGCTTCGATCTCGAGATACGCGGCGGTGAAGCTCATGAGCTGCTCGCGCGCCGGGTCCGACCCGAGGAACGCGACGTCCCACACGCCGCTCGTCGCCGCGTCGCCCATGACCGCGACGCTGTCATACGCGACGATCTCGACCGGGACGCCGAGCCGCTTCCCGATCTCCTGCATCAGGTCGACGGCCACGCCCCTGGACTCGCCGGTGGCCTTGTCCTTCGAGGCGAGAATGACGTTGCCGTAGTTGATGGCAGCCCGGAGCCTTCCGGTCGGAGCGAGATCGCCGCGGACCGCAGGCGTGATGTCGGCCATGGCGCCCGATGCTAGCAGAATCACGCCGACAAGTCCCATCGCCACCATGTCGTCGCTCCTTTTCTTGGCCGGTTGCCAGGTTCTGGTGGCTTACCGTGAAGAGCGATGGGCACCTCCGGGCGACTCTTGTGGGCCCTCATCATCCTCGGGATGGGCGCGCTCGTCGTCGCGCTGCCCCTCGCCGTTCGCAGCCGCTTCGAGGGGGTCTGGATCCCGTCGACATCCATGTCCCCGACGCTCCTGGTGGGGGACTACGTCCTGGTTGACAAGGCGGTGGGCTGGCCGGGGCGGGGTGCTCTCGTCGTCTTCACTGACCCGAACGATGCCCGCGAGCTCCTGGTCAAGCGGATCGTCGGGCTGGACGGGGAGGAGATTCTCGTCCAGGGACACGATGTGTACATCAACTGCGAGCCCCCGGCGGACGGATGCCGTCCGGTGGCCGAGCCCTATGCGGACTTCACCGCCGACGTGCGCGCGGCCAGGGACGTGGGGCCACTCCAGATCCCGTCCGGTGCCGTCTTCGTGATGGCCGACAACCGGAATGCCGGCGAGGACAGCCGACACTGGGGTCCGGTATTGCGGGCGCGGATCATCGGGCGGCCGGCCTGGATCTACTGGTCCTCGGACGCGGACGGCCACACCCGGTGGAGCCGGATCGGACGCCGGATTCGCTAGCCCAGGCCGCTGGACTCAGGCCTTCGCGTACTCGAACCAGAACCCGTTGCCCTCGCGCACGACGCGGCCGAAGGAGGGCGAGGGGAAGTGCGAGGCGCAGACGAGGACGTCGCGCTCGCAATAGCGCTCGAGGAAGGCGCGCCGCGTGGCCGCGGCCTGCTTGGGGTCGAAGTCGGGCCGCGGCACCCAGTCGGTCTCCAGGCACTGCACCGGGGAGTGGATCAGATCGCCGGTGATCACCGCGTGCTGGCCCTTGGAGGTGATGTGCACGCTCATGTGGTCCAGCGTGTGCCCCCAGGTCGATTCGAAGCGGACCTCGTCGTCGAGGGCGAAGTCGTTCTTGACCATCTGGGCTAGGCCCGACTCGACGATGGGGATCACGCTGTCCCCGATCTGATTCTGGGGCGTCTCCTTGTGCAAAGCCGACCAGTAGGCCCACTCCTTCTCGGACATGACGTACCGGGCGTTGGGGAAGGTGGGCACCCAGCGCCCCTTCTCCCAGCGCGTGTTCCACCCGACGTGGTCGGTGTGAAAGTGCGTGGTCATCACGTAGTCCACCTGCTCCGGCCGCACCCCGGTCTCGGCGAGCCGCTCGAGGTAGAGGCCGCTCGACGTCATGTTCCAGTTCGGCCGCGCGCGCTGCTTGTGGTCGCCCACGCAGGTGTCGACGACGATGGTGTGGTGTCGCGTCCGCACCAGGAACGACTGCATCGGGAACGTCAGAGCGTTGGTGGCCGGGTTCAGGGCCCAGCCTCCGAGCCGCTGCCGGTAGGGCGCCCACTGCTCGGGCGTGATCTGCGGGAAGAACTGGGCGGCGTCGTAGTCCGGGCGCTCGGACTCGACGATGCGGTTGATGACGATCTCACCGACCTGTCGCTGCAGCAAGGAGGCGCCGCGCTCAGGGCCGCGCGGCCGGCTGCGCGAGCACCTCGGCCGCGGCCTTCTCGACCGCGGTGCCCTTGAAGAAGTCCGGGTTGACCTCGCCCCAGAAGCGCACCGCGTTGCCGAACATGAAGTCCCGGAAGTCGTCGTCGGTGAGCAGTCCGTGCTCGACCAGCTCGTAGGCCTCGGGGACGACCGCCGTCATGTCCGGCACGTCGAAGTGGCCGATGTCGGAGCTGAAGATCGCGTTGAGACGGGCGCGCAGGGGGTTCGCGCGCGTGTTGAACGCCCACGCGTTGGCCGGATCGTCGGCCTCGCAGCCGAAGTAGAAGCGCGGCACGAAGAGGTCCCGGATGTCCTGTTTCTTCTCGATCCGGCAGCGGAAGTAGTCGTCGACGTCCTCCACCCCGCCGGTCAGCGTGGAGTTCGAGTCGCCCTCCAGCCCCTCGCCGCGGCGCACCGCGTCGACGACCTCGGGCCGGCCGTACTTCTGCGCCAGCTCCAGCAGCTTCCCTCGGTTGAGCTTGCTCGGGTGCGTCGACTGGATGGCCTGCCCGTTGCGCTTCTCCCAGTGGCCGATGAGGTCCGCGTAGAGCATGCAGGCCCAGCCCACCCCGCCCTCGAGGAATGCGAAGTTGAGATCGGGGAACCGGCGGGTGACGCCGCCGAAGAAGATCGCCTTGGCCACCGCATGCCCGGCCGAGGCGAAGTGGCCGATGTGGTTGAAGCAGAAGTTCGACGGCGAGTTGCGAAGCAGGATGGAGCGGGCGCCGTTGTGGAAGCTCGGGGCCAGCCGGAGCTCGCGGCACTTCTGCCACACCGGGTCGTAGTCGTGGGGGCTGTCGATGCCGATGACGTCGTACCACTCGATCAGGCTCGCCGCGTCGGGCCGCTCCTCGGCCAGCGCCGGCACCGGCCGGCGCATGAGACCGCCGACCATGATGACCTTGTAGCCGAGCTGCTTCGCGGCGAACTCGATCTCCTCGATGGCCTCTTCGGGCGTGTACATCGGGATGATCGCCGCCGGGATGACGCGATCCTCGAGCCCGCGAAACTGGTCGGCGGCGAAGACGTTATAGGCGCGGCAGATGGCCCGGCGCAGCCGCGAATCTTGTAGGCGGTGGTAGCTGAGCCCGGCGGTGGGGTAGACCACGGCGAAGTCGATGCCGAGGTCGGGGAGGCGCTCGTGCATGAGCCGCGGCAGCATGGCGGTCGCCCGGTCGAGCACGTTCTCGCACGGCGAGGACCAGAACGCCTCCTGCCCGACCCGGCGCCGGGCCCGCTCGGCCACCGTCATCTTGAGCGCGTTGGGCACGCGCTGGCCGGCCAGGGCCAGGCCCTCGACGGCGGCCTCGCCGCCGATGCGGCGGAACTCTTCGCGCATCACCGGCCCATACTCCAGCCAGTGGCCGTCGGCGTCGATGACCGGGTGGGTGAGACGGGCGTGAAGCGTCCGGGCGTCCAGGTGGCCGTTGTGGGTCATGTCGAGGCCTCCAGAGCAAGAGGGTCCGGGTCGGTCGCTCGGGGCATGTTACTCCATTTGCCCGGGGCGCTTCACCAGCAAGTTGACCTCTCGCCGACGGCTCCGCGTCCAGCCCTGAAGCCACGCAAGGGCCAGAGGCGCTCCGTAGCTGCCGCCGCGCTCGATGAACTCCCAGATCGGCTCCCCGGCCAGGGGCCGGAGGGCCTCAGTGCCGAGCTTCCAGACGAAGACGAAGATCAGCAGGCCGCGCTCCGGCCAGGCGAGGACCAGGAGCCCGAGGGCACCTTCGAACCATCCCGCCAGCGGTCGGAGCGGATGGTTTGCGAGCGTGGCCGGGCTGATCCCGATCGCCGCGGTATAGCCGGCCGAGTCCTTGTGCATGGCGAAGTCGAAGCCGCCGTGCCCGATCAGCAAGAGCGCGGTAGTCGCCCGCAGGACCCAGGCGATCGCCGCGGCCCGCCCTTCAGTGAGAGGAGGCATCGGCCGCGTCGAGAGCCAGTCAGGCACCGACCGACCGGCTCCGAGCAGGATGAGAAAGGCGAGGGGGACGCCGTAGTTGCCGGCGCGCTCGAGGAGCTCCCACACACCTTGTCCGGCGAGCGGGCGGAGGCAAGCGGTCTGGAATCCCCAGAACGCCATGTAGAGGACGACCGCGCGGACCGGCTGGAACAGGGTGAGAACGCCCACCGTGATATCGACGGTGCCGACCACGGGCATGAGCCTCCACGCCCACGCCTCCGGGATCCCGAAGATCGCGAAGTACGGCAGCCACGCGGCCTTGGTGATGATGCCGAAGGCCCCGTGGCCGATGAAGCAGGCGGCCACCGCCACGCGCAGGATCCAGTGGAGCAGCGCGGTGTCCGGCGACGCCGCCAACTCGCCGATCCGGGGCGGCGATGGCCGCTCGAGCGAGGGGGCCTCGTGCGTCCTCGCGAGCTCAAACATGATGCTTCCCTCCTGAGGGAGGGCTGCGCCCGGCGCCTCGCGACGATGCAAGGCGCCCGGCGGCCTCGCTACTCCGGCCTCACCTCTTGACCGGCTGTAGATAGAGCGTCGCTGCCCGCTGTCCGACCTTCCGGCCCAGGGCGAGCCCGTCCTCACAGGCGCTCCGGAAGTGGATGCCGGCGTAGACCCGGGAGTCGGCGCTCTCCCGCGCCGCCTGGGAGAAGCTGGTGAACGATCGGGCGATCCCCTCGAATGGCTTGCCACTCGTGACCGTGAAGGTGGCCTGGTCGCCCCCCAGGGCGCTGGCGAGGGCCACCGCGGCCGCCCCGCTGAAAATGCTCTGCGTCGACGGATAGTCCGAGACCGCCGGGGTGTTCTGATGACTGTCCCAGGTCGGGTCGCCGGCGGTGGCGTCGTTGCCGTCGTTATCGCCGTCCCGGATGGCGGTCACCGGACGCCACAGATCGTACACGTAGCGGATCTTCCAGCCCGCGATGTAGCCGTCCGCCATCGCCATGTTCATGAGGGCCAGGACCCGGGCGCTGTCCGTGGCATCGAGGCGGCGCGTGGTGGCCACCGTGCGCGCGATCGTGTTCCAGGCGCCCGGCCCCTCGAACCAGAAGCGGGCGATCTGGGTCTGGTCGTCCGTACGGAGCGTGCTGACCTTGCCGCCGATGTTCTTCACCTCGTTGTAGTCGCGCGCGTAGGTCTGGCTCGTCAATGCCGGGGGGCCGGGAAGCCAGAATTGCGAGGAAGAAAGCAGGGTGAACGGCGTGACGTTCGCCCAGCCCGGAACCGCCGAGGGCAGATAGCCGCGAGCCAGGTCCGGGTTGGCGATGGGTGGGTTGGCCGGAACCGGGTTCGGATGTGGCCGCCACCTCCCAGGTCCCACGCCCGGCGTGTAGGACGCGTCGCGGAAGGCGCCGTCGTCCTTGCGAAGCGCGAGGATCGCCCCCCCGGCCGCGCGCCCGCCCGCTACACCCTTGTTCCGGGCGGGGCCGTCGGCGACGCGGGCAAGCGAAGCCGCGTAGGCCTGGTCCACCAGGGCGAATGTCGCGCCCTTCTGCGCGGGCGTACCGTAGCTGCCGACCACCCCGACGAGCACCGTGTGGGCGGCCGCCGCGACCGCGGCATCGGGCGACGCGGCGGGGTCTCCGGGCCCCTCGAAGTAGTAGGCGTCGTAGCGGCGGCTGATCGCGTTCAGGGCGTCGTGCACCGCCACCTGCACCATGGTCAGGGTGCGCGTCGACACGACGTTGCTCTGCCCGTTCGCCACGATGGCCTTCATCGTGGTCTCGTTCCACTGGACGACCTCGTTGGCGAAGGCGGGCGGGGCAAGGGTGAGAACCCACAGACAGACGATCAAGCTGGCGGTCGGGACCACGCTACCGAAGGCTCTGAGGCCGTGCATCATGGCTCGATCCTCCTTTGTTCTGCTGAGGACGGCGACGTGGAGCGCGCATGGGCGCAGGGGAAGCTTTCCGGCTTCGAGCATCACCTCCTAAAACCTCCCGATCGGACCCATCGTCGCGATGCGCAACCAGTGCCAAGCGACTACTACCTCGGTGTTCGCTCCGAAATCGGGTACTTGGTGGTCGGCGGTGTCGGGTTGGCAGGGGCCCGAGAGCCCCAACACCGCGATTCTGCCCGAAGGGATCGGGAATACTGCCCACCCAGTTCGCGCCCCGGCGCGGGACCGACGACGAGTAGGGGACGGTGGTGGCCGCGCCGGGCCTACGCCCGCGAAGTCACGGCGCGAAGAAGCGCGCCAGCAGCTCGCCGACTTCCGCGGGGGCTTCTTCCTGGAGGAAGTGACCGCGGTCCGGCAGGACGGTGACGTCGGCCTGGGGCAGGTCGACCTTCACCCGAGCCATCGTGGCCGCGACATCGGGGAGCACCCGATCCCGGCCGCCGTACACGACGCGCACCGGAATGCGCAGCGTGGGGAGCTGGCGCGCGATCCGCACGAACCCCTTGCGCGACAGCCCGATCCCGGTGTCGGCGAGCGCCCGGCGAGCCTCGGCGGTGCGGAAGGGCTCTTGCACGGCGGCGAGAACCTCGGCGCTGAGCCTCGCGGGATCGGCGAGCCCATCTCGCATGATCGACTCCAGGCCGGAAGGACTGGTGAGCTTCTCCCGGAGGTCCGGCGCAACACAGGCCCGCACGAACTCTTTCGTGGCCTCCGAGAACTCGGGATACACGAGCGTATTCAGGAGGGCGAGCTTGGTCACCCGGCCCGGGTGGTCGAGGGTCCAGTGCAGCCCGACCGGGCCGCCGAGGTCGTGGACCGCGAGCGCCAGCCGATCGATGCCGAGTCGCGCGAGGAAGAGGTCGAGAGTTTGGCCGAAGAAGTCGAAGCTATAGCGGATGCCGGGCGGCTTGTCCGAGGCGCCGAAGCCAGGAAGGTCGAGCGCGACGACGCGATTCGCCCGCGCGATCGGCCTCATGACCTCGCGCCACAGGAAGGAGGACGTCGGCCAGCCGTGCAGGAGGAGCACCGGCGGTCCGTCCCCGAGCTCCCGGTAGGCGAGCTGCAACCCGTCGACCTGCACCGTCTTCATCGGCCGCTATCCTGTGCGGTCGCGGGCCCCTGGTCAAGGGCGGGGCGGTCGCTCGGAGGCCGACCGTTGGTGGTAGATTTGCGGGCGAGAGGGGAGCCCGATGCTCAGCGCCGAGGACAACGAGCGTCTCACGCGCGTCGGCCGCGGCACGCCGATGGGCGAGCTGATGCGGCGCTACTGGCAGCCGATTGCCGCGGTGGCCCAGCTCGCCGACCACCCGACGAAGCCCGTGCGCCTTATGGGCGAGGATCTCGTGCTGTATCGGGACAGGCGCGGGCGCTACGGGCTCTTGGACCGCCACTGCGCGCACCGTCGCGCCGACCTCTGCTACGGCATCGTCGAGGACCGCGGCCTCCGCTGCCACTACCACGGCTGGCTCTACGACGAGACCGGCGGGTGCCTCGAGCAGCCCTTCGAGGAGATCGCCCGCCCCGAGGCCCGCTTCAAGGACAAGATCACGCTCACCGCCTATCCGGTGGAGGCGAAGGCCGGGCTCCTGTGGGCCTATCTCGGCCCCGCGCCTGCGCCCCTCGTCCCCGACTGGGACCTCTACCACGAGCGGGGCTACAAACAGATCGTGTTCGCCGAGATCCCCTGCAACTGGTTCCAGGGGCAGGAGAACTCGATCGACCCGATCCATTTCGAGTGGCTCCACGGGAACTGGTCGGTGGCCCTGCGTGGCCAGGACGGCGCGCGGGTGCCGACGCACCGCAAGATCGGCTTCACCGAGGTCGAGTGGGGCTTCGTCTACCGCCGGGTGCGCGAGGACACGACCGAAGAGGACGAGCTGTGGACGGTCGGGCGCGTCTGCCTCTGGCCGAATTGCCTCTACACCGGGAAGTTCGAGTGGCGCGTGCCCATCGACGACGAGCACACGCTCCACGTCGCCTGGTTCAACGATCCCCTGCCGGGCGCCGCTCCGTTCGAGCAGCCGCGCATCCCGTACTGGCACGGCCCCATCACGGACCCGGCGACCGGGCGCTGGATCACCTCGCACGTCATGAACCAGGACTTCGTCGCCTGGGCCGGCCAGGGCGTGATCGCCGACCGGACGAAGGAGCACCTCGGCGAGAGCGATCGCGGCCTCATCCTCTTCCGCCGGCGGATGCTCGAGGAGGCCGCGGTCGTCGCGCGCGGCGGCGAGCCGAAGGCGGTCGTCCGTGATGCCGCGAAGAACGTGAAGATCGCGCTGCCCCGCGTCCGTCAGGGGCGCGGCGCGCCGATGGGCGTCACGCCCGCCCGCCCGCGTCCGATGCTGTGGCACGCCGGCCAGCCGCGTGCGATCGCCGAGGAGATCGAACGCGTCTGGGTCCAGCTGGGGGGGCAGATGCCGTCGTGAAAGCGCTTCGCCTGGGCCGGTAGTGCCTTGTTTACCAGAGCGACGCCGCGTTCATGGTCGAGACGTGGGCGGCGATGACCTTCCAGCCGAGGTCCGGGAAGCGAACCCACGTCTGGCTCTGGCGGCCGATCAGGTCGCGGCCGCGGATCTTGAACTCGAGGTTCACGGTGGCGAGGTCGCGCCCGAGCGTGAGGATCTCGAGGCGCAGGCGCTGCTCCTTGATGCCGGGCCCGGGCGGACGCGCGATGCGATGGGCGTGGATCGCGGCGAAGCCGTAGCCGTTCTCGTGCAGCGCATAGCGGATGGTGTGCGGGCTGTCCCAGAAGGTGGCGTCGAGAACCTCGACGGTCTTGTCCACCAGCGCCTGCTCGTAGCGCTCGAACAGCTCACGCACCTCGGCCACCACCTCGGGGACGTTGGGCGTCAGATCGGTCATCGGGCAGCCTCCAGGCAGAGGATGCGCCCCTCCTCAGATCACGCCCTCGGCGCGCCAACGCGCGAGCTCCTCGGGCGAGTGGCCGAGAACGCCGATGAAAACCTCTTCATTGTCCTGACCCGGCATGGGAGCCAGCCAGCGGACCCGGCCGGGAGTCTCCGAGAGCTTCAGCGGCGTCCCGGTCGTCGTCAAGGGCCCGTAGACGGGATGGTCGAGCTCGACGAACATCTCACGGGCCCGCACCTGGGGATCGGCGACCATCTCCGCCACGTTGTTGACCGGCGCGGCCGGGACGCCGGCGGCCGCGAGGGTGCGCACCACCTCGGCCTTCGCCCGCGCCCCGGTCCACTGCTGGATGATCGTGGCGATCTCGTCGCGGCGGTCGCGCCGGGCCGCGGCGGCGGCGAACTCGGGGGCGCGGGTCAGATCGTCCCGACCGATGACGGCACAGAACCGGGACCACACCGCGTTGCTCGCGGCGGCGGCGATGGCCACGTGGCCGTCCGTCGTTGCATAGATCCCGGTGGCCGAGCCGGCGAACGAGACGTTGCCGGCGCGGGTGAGGATCTCGCCGCCCACCGTGTAGCGCTCCCCGAGATTGTCGAGGGCCACCAGGAGGCTGTCGAGCAGAGCCAGGTCGATACGCTGCCCCTTGCCGGTGCGCTGCCGGTAGTGCAGCGCGGAGACGATGCTGAAGGCGCACAGCATGCCGGCATAGTAGTCCGAGATGGACTGGCCGGACCGGGTGGGCGGCCCATCGGGATCGCCGGTGATGCTCATGTACCCGCTGATCGCCTGCGCGAGCATGTCGTAGCCTCGCTGGGGCGCGTAGGGCCCGGTCTGGCCGAACGCGGTGATCGAAGCGTAGACGAGCCGGGGGTTGACGCGGCGCAGCTCTTCGTAGCCGAGGCCGAGGCGCTCCATCGTGCCGACGCTCCAGCTCTCGGTGACCACGTCGGCGTGCTTCACCAGCTCGCGGAACAGCTCGAGGCCGGTCGGCGTCTTCAGATCGAGGGTGACGCCGAGCTTGTTGCGATCGCGGTACTGGGCGGCCGGCACCCGTTCTTCGATGCCGTCGCGGCGGCGCTTCACGCCGAGTGACACGCGCTCCCGCCCGCGCTCCGGCGACTCGACCTTGATCACCCGCGCCCCGAGGTCGGCCAGCAGCATGGTGCAGAACGGCATCGCGATGACCTGGCCCAGGTCGAGCACGGTGACGTCGCTCAGGGCGTGATCCATCTCTCCTCGATGGGCTCGGCCGCGGACCGGCCCGGCCGGCGCATCGGCCGGATCATAGCGCATCGCGCGGAGGGCGCGCGAGCCAGAAGCACGTCGCGCCTACCGCGCAGAAGGCGACGGCGATCAGGAAGGCGATCCGATAGCTCCCGGTGTGGTCGTGGACGAAGCCGGCGAACCACGGGGCGATGCCGCCGCCGATGCCGTTGCCGACGCTGAGGAAGCCGTAGATCGCGCCAAAGCGTCCCGGAAAGAGCTGGGAGGCCATCGCGGTGATGATGGGACCGCGGGCCCCGAAGCCGAGGCCGAAGAAGATCGCGTAGGCGTAGAGCGCCGCCGCGTGCGGCCACACCTCGAGCCCGAGCAGGCAAAGCGTTCCCACCGCCGTGCAGCCGTAAGAGACGGTGGCCGAGGTGGCGCGCCCGATCCGATCGGCCGCGATCCCGAAACCGATCCGGCCCACGACCGAGAGCAGTCCGGTGAGCCCGAAGATCCCGGCGACGAACAGTCGCGGGAAGCCGTGGTCCACCGCGAACGCGACCTGGTGAGTGACGACCGAGAAGACCGCCAGCGGTGTACAGAGGTACGCGAAGAAGAGCGCCCAGAACGCCCGCGTCCGCAGCGCATCGCCGATCTCCGCGCCCCATCCGAGGGCTCCCGAGGCGGTTTCACGAGCCGCCGCGGGGCCGGCGGGCCCGTCGTGTACACCCAGGCCGATGAGAGGAAGGAGGACCGCGAGCGTGCCCAGGCCCAGGACGAGATAGGCGGCGCGCCAGCCAAAGCCGGCGATCAGCCACTGGGCCAGCGGCCCCACCGTCAGCACGCCGGCTCCCATGCCCGAGAACGCTACGCCCATCGCGCTGCCCCGCCCGTGCGTGTACCACCGCGCAATCAACGCGCCCGTCGGCACCCAGCTCACCGCACACGCCCCGGCCGCGGTCAGTACGCCGACGATCAAGTACAGCGACCACAGCGAGTCGATCCGGCTCGACAGCGTGCACCCCAGGCCGAGCACGCACGCCCCGCCGAGCATCACCCGCCGCGGCCCCAGGCGATCCACCAGCGTCCCCACCACGGGAGAGAGCACCCCTTGCGCGATCGACGAGATCGAGAAGGCCGCCGCGGTGGCCCCGCGCGACCAGCCGAACTCCTCCAGCAGCGCCACGAAGAAGATCGGGAACGAAAAGTAGAGGCCGGAGGAGATCGCCAGCGTGACCCAAACCGCGCCGACGACGATCCAGGGGTGCAGGGGCGCGCGGCCCGGCGGGACGGAGATCGGCACTCCGAGGTCAGAGCCGCGAGGAGCCCTTCAACAATTCGAAGCCTTCGGCGGTCAACCGGAAGTGAGCCGGAGGGGCCGCCGCGTCGATGAGCTCGACGTCGGTGAGCCTCTTGATCGCCGCCGCTCGCTCGACGGCTTGCGGAGCCTTTCCCGTGAACCAGCTCGCGCTTCGCCCGCCCTTCTCGATTTCCGGCAGGACTTCGAGGCGGTCGAGCTTCTGACGGAGGTCGCGCGCGCCGTGAAGAAGATCGCTCATGGCGCTAGAGCTTAGCACCATTCGGCGGCAGCTTCCCGCGTCCACGAAGACGTGCGGGTGGGCCTGGGCGACCGCGGCGGCAAGAGGGCGAGGGCCAGGACCAGCGCGGCGGCCCGGACGCTCGTCCTCGCGAACACCCCGCCTGCCTCGGCCCGGTGCCTCAGCCGCCCCGCGGCCCGGCCACGGCCGCGCGCGAGAATTCGGCGATGACGTCGAGCAGGGCCGGGCGGCCCAGGGCATCGTTGTGGTCGGCGCCCGCGATGCGGTAGAAGCGTCTGGGCGGAGATGCCGCCGCGAACAGGCGCTCGCCCAGCTCGTAGGGGACGATCTCGTCCTGGTCGCCGTGGGCGACGAGGACCGGCGCCGACACACGCCCGATTCGCGCCAGGGAGTCGAAGCGGTCGCCCGCGAGCGAGCCCAGGGGGCCGTAGTGACGGCGCGCCACGTCGGCGAGCCGCGTGAACGTGGAGACCGCGATGACCGCCCCGCATTGCCGGCGGGTGGCGACCTCGATGGAGACCGCCCCGCCGAGGGATTCTCCGAAGCACACGATGGAGGCCGGATCGGTCCCGCGCGTCACCAGGCCATCGAAGGCGGCGGTCGCGTCGCGGTAAACCCCGGCCTCGCTCGGCGACCCGTCGCTGCGCCCGTAGCCGCGGTAGTCGTAGGCGAGCACCCCGAGACCGCGGGCACCCAGGGCCAGCAACAGGGCCCGGCGCGAGTCGATGTTCCCCGCGTTACCGTGCGACCACAGGAGCACGGGGCCCGCCTCGCGCGCGGGCATGTACCAGGCGTGCAGGCGCTGCCCGTCCTCGGTGACGACCCAGCGCTCCTCGACGCCCGCGGGCGGCGGCCCGACCCGGCGGTCGGGAAAGAAGACGAAGTGATCGATCCACATGGTGCACCCGGTCAGCAGGAGCGCGGCCAGCGCGAGCGCGGTCGCCGGGCTGCCGATCAATAGACCGCCCGGGTCGCCGAGGGGCTCGCGACTCCCCGCGCCTCGTCCACCGACCGGGCCAGGTCCGCCAGGTACTCGTCGATGATCGGGGCGTGCACCGGCGTGACCATGAGGTGGATCCCGCGGGGCTCGCGGATGCGTCCCACCGACCAGCCCCGGGCCGTCATCCGATCGGCGACTGTGAAGATGTCGTGGCCCTCGATGCCGAAGCCTACCGCCCACAGCTCGGGCTCCCCCCACACGTGCAGTCCCCGCCCGATGCGGGGGAGCCCCTCGACGAGGCGCGCCTTCGCCTCCATGACGGTGGCCGCGATGCGCCGGTACCCGGCCTCGCCCAGGAAGTGCATCACCGCCCATGCCGCCGCGATGGCCCCGCCGGGGCGAGTGCCCGTGAAGGTGTCGACGCGGTAGAGGCCGGTGGGCCAGTCGTCGAAGTCGTACCGGCCCGCCGCCTGATGCTCCGCGGTGCGGAAGAGGACCACCGAGGCGCCCTTGGCCGAGTAGCCCGACTTGTGCAGATCGGCCGAGACCGAGGTGACGCCCGGCAACGCCAGGCCGAACTCCGGCACCGGGTGGCCCAGCGCTCTGACGAACGGACCGAGGATACCGCCCACGCAGGCGTCGACGTGCAGCCAGAGGCCGCGCTCCCGGGCGAGGTCGGCCAGCGCCGCGATGGGATCTATGACCCCGAGCGAGTAGGTGGGCGCAGAGCCGTAGAGCATGACGGTGCGAGGGGTGATGGCCGCCGCCATCGCCGCCACGTCGGCCCGAAAGCCGGCGTCGGTCGGCACGCGGAGCACCTTCATGCCGAGGTAGTGCGCGGCCTTGTTCACGGCGGGATGCGCCGACCACGGGGCGACGATCTCGGCCTCGCTCACCTCGGGGCGCCGCTGCCGCGCCCACTGCCGGGCGGCGTGGGTGGCGAGGAAGATGGACTCGGTGCCGCCGGACGTCATATGGCCGGTGGTGGCGGCGTCGCCACCCAGGAGGTGACGGACCATCGCGACGACGTCGGTCTCCATGCGCCGCAGGCTGGGGAACACGCGCAGCCCGAGGCCGTTCTCGGTCATGAAGAGCGCGTAGGCCTCGCGGGCCACCTGCTCCACCGCATCGTCGGCGTGCCAGACGAAGGCCGCGTGCCGGCCCCGGCGCCAGTCGAGGTCGTCGCGCTTGAGGTCGTGGAGCGCCTGCGCGAGCTCGGGCCAGCTCCGACCTTCGCGGGGGAGCGATCCGCGGTCGCCTGGCGGTGGGCCGGGCTGGTTCATGGCCGCCATATTCGCACGGGCCGCCTCGGGACGGGGGGATCAGAGCAGTCGCTGCGGGTCCAGACCCAGGAGCACCCGGCCCACCACCTCCAGCGTCCTCGGGGCCAGCGCCCCATGCTGGGTGGCCGCGTGAACGTCACGGAAGCAACGCTCGATCCGGTTCGCCTCGAAGATGGAGGACGCCCCGCCGAGACGGTAGACGATGTCGACCGCCTCGGCGGCGCTCAGTCCGGCGTTCACGCATCCCATGCGGAGCTGAACCCGCTGCTCGAGGGTCGGACGCTTGCCGGCCTTCACGGCCATCCAGATGTTGTCGACGGCGGTGAAGAGCAGCGCTTCCGCCGAGCGCACGTGCAGCTCGGCGCGTCCGAGCTCCCGCTGCGCGGTCGGATGCGCGCGGAGCGGCAGGCGCGACCGGTACGACTTCTTGGTCTTGGCCAGCTCCTTGAAGGCGTGGAGGGCCGCCCGGGCAATCCCGATCGGGACAGCCGCCACCGCCGCCTCCACGAACGGAATAGCCGGAAACGCGTACAGGCGCTCCGGGCGCGTCGGCCGGTCGGCCAGAATGTCCATGCTGTGCTCGGCCGGTACGCTCACATTCTTCAACGAGTAGTCGTGGCTGCCCGTCCCGCGCAAGCCGCTCACGTGCCAGGTGTCGTGAATCCGGCACTTGCCCACCGGCACGAAGAGCAATCGCATCTCGGGGCGTCCGGCGGGCCCCGGCCGGGCCCTCCCGTCCCTGTACACCGTGCACTGGGCGAGGAACCACGTCGCGTGCTTGCTGCCGCTGCCGAAGGGCCAGCGTCCACTCGCGCGGTAGCCGCCCTTGATCATCTCGGCCTTGCCGTACGGCGCCAGGTGCCCCGCCACCGCGGCCCGCGGGTCGCCGAAAATCTGCGCGGCCGCCCGGCCGGAGAGCCGGCCCGCGAAGAAGCCGTAGGCGGCCGCGACCATCACATTCCACCCCACCGAGCCGTCGAGGGCGGCCGCGGCTGCGATCACCCGAAGCCCCGCCACCGGATCGAGCTCGGCGCCACGGAGTCGCCTGGGTATCCAGAGACGGAAGAGCCCCGCCGTGATGAGCGCATCGAGCAAGGTGGGCGACAGCTCCCGCTTCGTGTCCAGATCCTTCCGCTCGGCTTCGACCAGCGGGGCGAGGATCCGGACACACTCGAGCAGGCGCTCTGCGGTCATCGGCCCAGTGAGCGGCGGGCGCGCGAGTCAAGTCAAGTGGCGATGCACCCAGTAAGGACAGCGACAGCATCCGATCGAAGGGACGAGGCCGTCAACGAGGGGGGCGCCCGCCGGTCGCACCCGAATCACGTTTCGCTCACGCGCCCCTGCAAGGATGGTCGAGTGAGCGCGGATCCTGTACGATGTCTTGGCGGTTCACACCACACGGAGGTGAGCTATGGCGTTGAGAATCAACAGTGAAGCTCCCAACTTCAGCGCGGACAGCACCCAGGGCCGGATCAACTTCCACGAATGGATCGGAAACGGATGGGCCATCCTCTTCTCGCACCCGAAGAACTTCACGCCGGTCTGCACGACCGAGCTCGGGTACATGGCGGGACTGAAACCCCAGTTCGAGAAGCGCAACTGCAAGATCATCGGCCTCAGCGTGGATTCGGTTCCCGATCACGAGAAGTGGTCGAAGGACATCGAGGAGACGCAGGGACACGCCGTCAACTATCCGTTGATCGGCGATCCCGAGCTGAAGGTGGCGAAGGCTTACGACATGCTGCCGGAGGACTCCGGCACCACGGCGCAGGGCCGGACCGCGGCCGACAACGCGACCGTTCGCTCGGTGTTCGTCATCGGACCGGACAAGAAGGTCAAGGCCATGCTGACCTATCCGATGAGCACCGGCCGCAACTTCGACGAGGTCCTGCGGCTCCTGGATTCCTGCCAGCTGACCGCGAAGCACAAGGTGGCCACTCCGGTGAACTGGAAGCAGGGAGAGGACGTCATCATCGTGCCGGCGGTGTCGGATGCCGACGCCAAGCAGGCATACCCGGGCGGCTGGAAGGCGCCGAAGCCGTACATCCGGATCGTTCCCCAGCCGCGATAGGCGGGAGGCTCATCGGCGTCCTGCTTCGCCGCGAGCCGCGGGGGGTGTATAACGATGCTGCACGCATGACCCTGGGGGCAAGCCGCCACCGGGCGCCGGAGGGAGGGGCCTCATGACCGTCGCGGCGATCCTCAAGGCCAAGGGCAGCCACGTGGAGACCACTCGCCCGGACACGACCCTCTATACGGTGGCCTGGGAGCTGAAGAGCAAGAACATCGGGGCTCTCGTGGTCGTGGGGGAGGACAGCACCAGGATCCTCGGCATGATCTCGGAGCGGGACGTCGTGCGCCAACTGATCGAGCACGGCGCCCAGCTGCTTGCGTTGCCCGTGTCCAAGGTGATGACCGCCCCCGTGCTCACGTGCACCCCGGGCGACCGAGTCACGGGGGTCATGGCCCGCATGACCCGCCACCGCGTGCGTCACCTGCCGGTGATCGAGGGCGGCCGGCTCGCCGGGATCGTCAGCATCGGGGATCTCGTGAAATACCGACTCGATGAACTCGAGCTCGAGGCGAATGTCCTGCGCGAAACATTGATGGTCAGTCACTGACCGGCCCCGTGGGGGCTCGACCGCCACGGGGTCGGCTCAGCCCGGCTACTTCTTCAGCTTCGGCGCGACCATCACCACTGGGCACGGCGCGTGCGCGCTCACGTGCCGGGCGGTGCCCCCGAGCGCGATGTCGAGCAGTCCGCGCTTGCTGTGGCTGCCGATCACGAGCAGGTCCGCGTCGACCTCCTGCGCGACCTCGATGATCAGGTGGCGCGGGCTGCTGCCGAGGCGGAGGATCGTCGCGACGGGCAGGCCCTGACTCAGCAGCGGCGCGACGTATTCCTCCATCTTCGCGGCCATGGTCCGGTCGACCTGCCCGATCTGCTGCTCGCGGAGCTTCGCCACCATCTCGGCCGGCATACTCCCGGGAATGCGGGTCGTCTCGTGCTCGTACACGCTCAGCACGTGGAGCCGCTCGGCCTGACGGGCCAGCGTGGCGGCCAGATCTCGAGCCGCGAGGGCGTGAGCGCTGTAGTGCTCCCAGTTCTGGAACGCAGCGGCCAGCAAGATGTTCCTGTACATCGCGTCCTCCATTCTGGCTGAGGGATCCAGGCCCGACCTTGTTCCCGCCGCGCCACGGCGCAGCTCGGGCGCAGGGGCAAGAAGCGGCAAGTTGTGTACCAACCGCGCCGGCCCGCGCTCGCCTCGTAACCCGCAGCGGATTCGACCGAAGCCGGCGCCGCGACCGGCGCTCGATGGAGAAGCGTGTAGTTGTTTCCAGCCCTGCCGGCCGGAGTGTGTAAAGCCTACCTACGGGCCGGCGCGGCGGCGGGAGAAGGCGGGAAGCCTGACGAGATCCGGCACGAAGGAGCGAGCGGCGGCAGCGCGCAGCGGCTCTGCCAGCGAGCGCACCAGCTCGGGTACCCCGCCGCGCGCGCCCGGATCCTGCAAGCGCAGGGACAGCACTGCGGCCAGGAGCCGGCCCACCGCGGAGAGCAAGAACAGGATGTGGATGCTGGTCCACCACTGGCCGGCCACCTGGAACTGGGCGGGAGTGAGCGCGGCGAGCTGTCCGGCCAGCACCGAGGCCACGCCGAAGCCCACACCGCCGGCGGTGGCGAAGGCGGCCAGGTAGAAGGAGCGCGCCGCCCGGGGAGCCAGGCCGATGGAGAGGTCCATGGCCGCGATGCCGTGGCCCGCCCACAGGCAGCCCGAGATCATCGCCTCGATGGCGATCGGCCACAAGAGCTCGGGAGTGGGGAAGAGCCAGATCGCGGGGATGGCGGAGATACCGAAGGAGCAGAAGACCAGCACGGGCCGGGCTCCGATCCGGTCCACCGCGCGGCCCCACAGGCGGGCCGAGGCAATTCGCACCGTGGCCACCGCGACGGCGTGCGCGGCCACGATCAGAAAGCCGCTCCGCAAATTGCTGAGCAAATGGTAGGTGAAGAAGCCCGCGGAGATGCCCACCGCCCCGCTCCAGGCGAGCTGGTAGTAGAGGAACGGGCGTGCCCGGAGATCAGAGAGCGCGAGCCGGAGGGTTCGCCAGCCGGGCAGATCTCGCTCGCCGGTGGCGGGTGGCTCGTGCTGGCGAAGCAGCAGCGCCAGGCTGGCCAGCCCGGCGAGGCAGGCCACCGCGGTCAGCGCGGAGAGGCCGGCGCCCGTCCACCCGAGCGGTGCCGCGCGGTCGAGCGTGACCGCGGCCGCGAGAGAGGCGAGCGTGCCGGCGATGCCGAGAAAGATCGTCCGGTGCCCGAAGTACCGGCCCCGGAGGCGGCCCGGCACCAGATCTCCCATCCAGGCCACCCACGCGCTGTTGCCGATCACCCCGAAGACCATGCTGACGGCAACGAGGGCGAGGAAGAGGTGCAGTTTCGCAGAGGGGGCCGCGTCGAGCCACGGGAGCGCGATCAAGGGCAAGTACGCGAGCCGGGAGATGGCGACGGCGGTGATGGTCACGACCTTGCGGCTGCGCGCGCGGATGAACCACGCGGCGGGCAGGGTCGCGACCTGGGCGCCCAGCGGCAGCGCGCCCAGGAGGCCGATGACCGCGGCGCCGGCCCCGAGATAGAGTGCCCAGCCGGTGATGACGGCTCCGGCGGCGCAGGCGGCGAAGACCTCCGCGCAGGCCCCCTCCGCGACGGCGGCGCAGAGGGAGCGTCGCAGGGGCCGTGCCGGGGCCGGACGGCCGCCCACCAGCGAAGGCCCGGGCGCCGCGGCGAGGGCGGGGGAGGATCCCGGGATCGGCTCACCGGCCTGAGAGATCGAGAGCGCGGATGCGATGCGGGCCAGCGAGGCGAGGAGGACCGAGGCGCTCAGTTTTCTCACGACGCAGAATGCACATGCACGTCCGAGGCCATGAGCCGACCGCTAGAATTTCCAGAAATTGAATCAGCTCGGGCGGCGGGGAGTAAGCGGGCTCGACGATCGTTGTCAGCGTGTTGACACAGACTGCCAGCCGCCTAGTACCACGAGAACTCCAGCAGGAGGCAGCCCCGGTCGGTCGACACTGGGCCGTGCATGAAGCCGGGCTCGCGGCAGGCGTAGGAGGGCGCCTGGACCAGACGCTCGCCGCCGTGCGGATCGGCCACCGTCATGTCGCCCTCCAGCAGATAGATCTCTTCCCAATAGTCGTGAGCATGCGCTTCGGGCGTCCGGGTTCCCGGGGCCAGGCGCAGCAGCCGGGTCCGGCACCCCGTCCGGACCGCCGGGTCGAGGTCGCTGGCCAGGACCTTCTCGGTGATGCCCGCGACACCGCCCGCGCGGGCGCTGAAGCCCCCGTGCAGGTCGACCGCGGCAAAATCCACGTTCGGTCGTGGCGACATGGCCGACTGGATACAGGCACCGCGCGCGGCTGCGCAACGCGACCGGCGCTTCAGGGGCCGAGCGGCTTCGACTCCAGCGGCAGTCCCGCCAGCGCCCACCCGCTGAGCCCACCCTCGAGGATGCGGACGTCCAGGTGGCCGAGGGCGAGCAGCCGTCGCGCAGCCCGCGCGCTGTTCCGCTCATCGGCGATGCAGCACGTCACCAGCGAGAGCCCCCGGCCGATCTCCAGCGCGGCCAGGTCGACCTCGAGCTGCTCCGGATCCACCCGCCGGGCGCCCGGGACTCGATACGGGCTCGCCGCGTAGAGCACCGGATCGCGGACGTCGAGGAGCACGGGTGGGGTCGCGGTGGCCGCAAGGCGGAGCAAGTCGGCCGGGCTCACGCGCCGTCGGTGCCAGCGTCTCCGCCGGACGCCCGCCGCGCCGGCCGCTCCCACGAGCAGGAGGACACCGGCCGCTCCCAGGTGCCCCCAGGGGAAGGGCCGCGGCGGCGGGTTCTTGATCTTGTCCTCGGCCTCCGCCATCAGGCGTCGGAGGTCGGGGAATTCCGGCTGCAACCGATCCGCGGCGCTGATGTCGGCCAGCGCCCCCTTCCAGTCGTCGGCGAAGAACCTCCGAAGACCCGAGAACCACTTCTCGTTGAACGGACTCTTGTCGGCCAGGTCGACCTTGGTCCCGCGGAGGAACTCCTTCACCGCGTCCGCAGGAATGATGAAGTTGAAGCCCTGCACGATGCTGCCCTCCGCCCCCGGCGAAAGGGAGACGAAGGTCAGGACGCCGACGATGTCACCCTGGCCGTTCACCGCGGGTCCCCCGGAATTCCCCCACGCGGCCGGGGCATCCGTCTGGATGACCGGCTGGTTCTGCACGTCCTGCTTGAAGCTCGAGATGGCGCCGTTCGTGACCGAGGCCTCGACCTTCGCCGTCGCGTTCAACAGCTCGTGCGAGAGCACGACTCCCGGGAATCCCAGGATGTGGATCGGGTCGCCGATCTTGACGTTCTTGGACTCGGCCAGCTTGAAGGCCGGCATCTCCGAGGCCGCGACCGAGAGTGGGGCCAGATCCCGCCCCGACACGACGCCCACCGCGGTCTGGGTGCTGACCGGGGGCTGTACTTCTCGACCTTGGCGGCCAGGCGGAAGCCGTTGGCCATGAGGATGAAGATCGCCGGCTTGGCCTCCACCCGGGCGGTCGGGTAGGCGCGGGCCAGGGCCGTGCGCCGGATCTCCTCCTCGATGTCCGGCCGCTGACCAGGCGCGAAGCCGCGCTTGCCGAGCTCCTCGTGCACGCAGGCCGCGACGACCGCCTTCTGGGCCTGCTGGTTGATCAGCCATGCCGGCGGCTGGTGCGCGGGCTGCACGACGTGGGCGTTGGTGACGACCCAGCCGTTGGAGTCGATGAACCAGCCGGTTCCGGTCTCGCGGAACGGACTCGGCGCGACCCGGCGCGGGCCCGCCCCGCAGTCGAGGGTGACCTCGGTGGCCACCTCCGAGACGATGAGCACGGTGGCCGGCTTAGCCCGAAGGACGATCTCCTGAAGCGACATCGCCTCCACCGCCCAGGCCCTCGGAGGCGTCTCGGCGGCGAGCGTCAGGGCGAGCCCGGCCAGGATGCGGAGCGCCGGCCCGGTGGGCATGCGTCGCCGTCTACGGTTTCGCGATCGTGATGACCGACTCGGCGATACCGAGCGCGGCCTTGGCCTTCCACATGGAGCGCGCGTGCTCGACCTTGGTGGTGCCTTCGCTGTGGTGCTTCTTGGACTCGGCCACGAAGCGCTTGGCATCGTCGAGCATGGCCTTGGCCTCGGGCGGGATGTTCATGCCCTCCGCGTTCTTGATGGCCTCCTCGGCGGCCCTCCACTGGGTCGGGCACTGCCAGGCGAGAGCGGGCGTCGCCCCCACCGCGGTGAGCACGGCCAGCGCCGCCAGGATCGGTACGAGTCGGTTCATGGCTAGCCTCCTTGGGTCACTGGCCGACGATGTCGGCTTTCATGCCGCCGAGCGCGCTCAGCAGCTCGTTCTTTTCCTGAGCCCCGACCTTGAACTTGTCCAGGCTCTTGACCAGGTCCTCCACGAGGGCGGTGAACTCCGCATCGGTGATCTTCATGCCCTTATGGGCGGCCTTCATGGTCTGGCCCTTGTACGTGCAGGGGCCGCCGGCGGCCTGGCAGATCTGGTCGACGGCATGGTCTTGAGCTGCGGGATATTCGCGTCCGCGAAGCGCCGGTTGATCCGGCTGTCGCCCGCGACGCCGCCGATGAAGTCATCGACGACCGCCGTGATCGCGGGCTTGCCCCCGAGCCGGTCGTAGAGGGTCTTCTTCTCCATCATCGCGGAGTCGCGGCTCGCGCAGCCCGCGACCAGCACCGCCACCGCTCCGAGCATTCCAAGGGCCTGGCGCCATGTCATCGCACGTCCTCCTTGTCCGGGTCACGCCGGGCGCACCCCTTCCGGATCTGTACGGCGGGGGTCGGGCGGGAGGGGAGCGCGGGGCGGGGGCGGCGCTACTTCAGGACTTGAAGGCGGGCAGGACCTCGTGGGTGAGGATCTGGAGGCTCCGCATCTCGAGCTCGGGCGGGATGCGGCCGCCCGGATTCAGCTCGGCCACGATGCCGTCGAGCTTGAGCTGCTCTCGCAGCTCGGTCAGCCGATCGATGATGCCGGCGGCGGTGCCGAACGCGACCTTCCTCACGAGGATGTCCTCGTAGGAGAGGCTGGCCATGCGCTCGGCCTGGAACCGGCGCCGGTCGGCGGGGCCGGCGCCCGCGCGGCCCACCGCGGCGCGGGCGAGCTCGGTCTGGCGGGCGAAGAAGGACGCGAGGCTCTCGCGCGGCTCCTCCGCGGCGCCCCGGGCGGTGGGCGAGGCGTAGACCGGGATGCGCAGGTAGACGCTCGGCTCACCAGGGTGCCCCGCCTCGCGCCAGGCCTGGCGGTACGGCGCGAGCTGCGCCTGCAGATCGGAAATCTCGGTGGCGCGGAGCCCGATGAAGATGGGCAGACCCATGCGACCCGCCAAGGGGAAGGTCTCCTCGCTGGTGGCCGCCATGCGGATGGGGGGATGGGGAACCTGATACGGACGGGGGGCGACGGTGGCGTTCTGGATGCGATAGAACTCGCCCTCGTAGCTGAACGGCTTCCCGGTCCAGGCCTGCCGGACGATCTCGAGCGCTTCGCGAAAGCGAGCCTGGCTCTCGGCGTAGGGCACGCCGTAGGTGTCGTAGGTGCGCACGACGCCGCTGCGCCCGATGCCGAACTCGAAGCGGCCCTCGCTGATGTGGTCGACGGTGGCGACCTCTTCGGCGATGCGCAAGGGATGGTTCAGGGGCAGGACCTGGACCGCGGTGCCCACGCGGACGCGCCGAGTCCGGGCCGCGATCGCGCTCGCGACCTGGAGCGACGCGGAGATGATCGAGCGAGTCGGGGTGAAGTGGATCTCGCCCAGCCAGACGCAGTCGATGCCCCAGGCCTCGGCCCGCTCGGCCGCCTCGAAGACGTCGCGGAACGCGGCAGCCTGGCTCGCCCCGTGGCGCAGCTCCTCGACGAAGACCCCGAAGTGCACGGCGTCGATACTGGCCCGCGGGGCGTGGCGCCGTCAAGCGCGCGGTCGCCCTCGGGCCCGCGCCCGGCTCTTGACTTGGCCCGCCGGGGAGGGCAATCCTGCCTGTCGCCGAGTCCACGGTGGACTTGGGCCCACTGTATCGGATCCGGTGCGCCATCCCGGCGTTGCCGCCCGTGAGCCAACCGGCTATAGTTCAGCGCGATGCGGAAAGGGCTTGGCATGGGCACCGCTCGGCTGGTCAGGGTCGTCTCGTATCCGGCGCTGTCACCCGACGCCCAGACCCCGTCGCTCGCGGTGCGGGAGACCGGCCCTGGCGATGCGCCGAAGCCGCGGCTGCTCGATCGCGTGCGCCATGCCATTCGCGCACGGCACTATAGCCGTCGCACCGAGAAGGCGTACGTCGCCTGGATCCGCCGCTACATCTTCTTCCACGGCACGCGCCATCCCGCCGAGATGGGAGCGCCGGAGCTCACGCGCTTCCTGACGTCGCTGGCCGTCGAGGGCAAGGTGGCGGCATCGACGCAGAATCAGGCCCTCAGCGCCCTCCTCTTCCTCTACCGCGAGGTCCTCGAGCGGCAAGTTCCCTGGCTCGACGACCTCGTCTACGCCAAGCGCCCGCACCACCTGCCGGTCGTCCTGACGCCCGAGGAGGTCCGCGCCGTGCTCGCCGAGATCCACGGCGTCCCGCGGCTCATGGCAATCCTCCTCTATGGCGCAGGGCTCCGCTTGCTCGAGTGCGCCCGCCTGCGCGTGCAGGACCTCGATATTGCGCGCAACCAGATCGTGGTGCGTTCCGGGAAAGGGAACAAGGACCGCCTCACGACCCTGCCGGTCGCCATCAAGCCCGATCTCGTGCGGCACCTCGCCTCGGTCCGGAACCAGCACCAGATCGATCTCCAGGCGGGCGCCGGCTGGGTCGAACTGCCTGGGGCCCTCGGCAAGAAGTACCCCAACGCGGGCCGGGAGTGGACCTGGCAATGGGTGTTCCCAGCCACGCGCGTCTACGCGGACCGTCTGACCGGCCAGCGCCGCCGGCATCACCTGAACGAGTCCGTCCTGCAACGCGCGGTGAAGACAGCCGCCCTTCGCGCCGGGATCCCCAAGCGGGTAAGCTGTCACACGTTCCGCCACTCCTTCGCCACCCACCTGCTGGAAGCCAACTACGACATCCGGACGGTTCAGGAGCTCCTCGGTCACACCGATGTCAGCACGACCCAGATCTACACCCACGTCTTGAACCGGGGCCCCGGCGCCGTCCGAAGCCCGGCGGACCGCATCCTCGGTCCATGACGCGCCTGCCACTCGGCCGGTGCCGGGTCTCTTCCGACCCGACTCGACAGTTCCGCAGAGCGAGGACAGGCTCTGCGCTGCGCCAGGGCACAACGTGGCGTGGTTTCGCGCGGATCCTGGGCTTCGGCGACCAGCCGCACCGGGCTTCTATCCCGCAGCGCGCGCTGCGTCACCGGTTCTCGATGGTTCCCTCGAATTCACGTTCGCCGCACGGC
>Ga0187893_10004819_pt1 | contig 25142 bp, 10 predicted proteins | sample MA1701074metaG_FD_139574 | JGI IMG/M metagenome (GOLD analysis project Ga0187893, IMG submission 139574) | White microbial mat communities from a basaltic lava cave in the Kipuka Kanohina Cave System on the Island of Hawaii, USA - MA170107-4 metaG ... | reverse complement strand
TCATCATCGGGACCGGTTGCGCCGGCCTGACCGCCGCGCTTTATACCGCGCGCGCCAACCTCAGTCCGCTGGTGCTGACCGGCCTCATGCCCGGTGGCCTGTTGACCACCACGAGCATCGTCGAGAATTTTCCCGGCTTCCCGGAAGGCATCGATGGCTACGAATTGATGACGCGGATGCAGAAGCAGGCCGAGCGCTTCGGCGCGCGCGTCCAGTTTGGCACCGTGGAAACCGTGGACGTGTCGAAGAGACCGTTCACGTTGACCGTCGATGGCGAGCCTGTTCAGGCTCAGACCATCATCATCGCCAGCGGCGCAGGCCATCGGCATCTCGGCCTCGAAAGCGAGGACTTGCTGGAGAAGAAAGGTGTCACCTATTGCGCCACTTGCGACGGTGCATTACCGATGTTTCGGAACCAGCCGCTCGTCGTCGTGGGTGGCGGCGATTCGGCGTGCGAAGAAGCAACCTATCTGACGCGCTTCGGCTCGGTCATTTATCTGATTCACCGCCGCGACAGCTTGCGCGCCTCAAAGATCATGGCCGAACGCACGCTCGCCAATTCGAAGATCAAACCGGTCTGGGATTCGGTCGTCACCGAGGTGCTGGACGTAAAACAGGACAAAGTTACCGGGGTGCGAATCAAAAACGTGAAGACCGGCAAGGAGGGCACATTGGATTGCGCAGGAGTTTTTGTGGCCATCGGGCACTTGCCCAACACACAGCTTTTCAAGGGCGTGATCGACATGGACGAGAACGGCTACATCATTCCCAAGCACGGCTCCGAAACAAACGTTCCCGGCGTGTTCGTGGCCGGTGATTGTTCGGACCACGTTTATCGGCAGGCGGTCACCGCTGCCGGGATGGGTTGCGCCGCGGCCATCGACGCGGAGCGATATTTGGCGGCGCTGAATCAGTAAGCGCTGCAAGCACGCCTCATTCAGCCAGGCGCGTTCTGTCTTATCGTGTCGAACAACTGGACAGAACCAAAACTCCGAGCAAGCGCCAAATCAGCCCGGCGCAACTCTCAACTCTCAACGAATACAACCCGCCGCCGTATCCGTCATTAGAACGGCGCGGCGCTTCGCGGTTGGAGAATCCCGGTGCCTTGCCGATACTTGGAATGATTGATGACGCAACCCAAGCCGTGGCGCCACACGGCAAAACTGTTGCTCCACCGACGCGGGTGCGCCATTGTTTGTTGCTATGACTGTGGTTGATTTCAAAGCCTTGGGCCGGCTGGCGGAGCGCAATCCGCTGGCGACGGCGCTTGCTTTGTCCGTAGTCATTCATCTTGGCCTCTTCGGCGGCTGGCAATTGGGAAAACAACTCGGGTGGCTGAAACAAACTCCAGCCTGGCTGACGGCCTTGACCCGCGTGCTGGCCACTCCAGCCAAAGCGCGTCAGAAACCGGCGAACCAGGAACGCTCGATCCCCATGACCTTTGTCGAAGTCGATCCTGCCACCGTCACCACCGAAGCGCCCGAGAACGCGAAGTATTACAGCTCGAAGAATTCCAAAGCGGCCAATCCCGATCCCATCGACCAACAGGCTGTGAAAGTGGACGGCAAACAAGATCAGGTGGTCCGCCTTATGGACAATGAGAAGCCAAAGCCGTTCCCCTTGCAGCCATCGCCCCCTAAACCGCCCGAGCAACCGGCGGACCCCAAAAACGACCCGCCCGGCGATTTGGCTCTGGTCAGACCGCGCGACTCAAAGCCCAACGACGTCAACGAGCAGGCCAAGGAACGCCCCCGCACCCTGGCGCAGGCGCGCGCGCAGAAGGCCACGCTCGCCGGCCAGGCCCTGAAGCAGCAAGGGGGCACGTCCAATCGCGGGCAGGTTTCGTTCGACACCAAGGCTACACCGTTTGGCGATTACGATCTGGCGTTGATCCGGGCGGTCGAGGCGAAATGGCATGAGATACTCGACGAACACACCGGAACCCGGCGGTCTGGAAAAGTGGTCGTTGATTTTGTCCTGGGCCAGGATGGCTACATCAAGAGGATGGACGTGCAGGAAACCCAGGTGGGCGAGATCTTGAGTTCGCTCTGTCAAAACGCGATTGTGCTGCCCCAGCCTTACGGAAAATGGCCGGCGGAAATGAGGCGCACCATTGGCGGAACAACCCGTGAGATTCGATTTACCTTTCATTACAACTGAAGCCCCGCCGGCTTGCCGGCACTGAACCTGCATGGAAACACTTATCATTATCGTCCTGGTGGTCACGTCGATCACCGCCGTCACCTTCATCGTCGAGCGCGGCCTGGCCCTGCGCATCAAGAAGGTCGTCCCACAGGCATTGATTGATGCCGTTCTCAACTACGGTTCGTCGCGCGACCTGCAAATGCTTAAGAGTGTCTGTGCCCAGAACGCCTCGCCGCTCGCCAAGCTGCTGCTCTTTTCCACCGACCATCTCGACATGCCAAAGAGTGAAACCAGCGCGCTCATCGAAACACGCGCCCGTTATGAAATCAGTAAACTCGAGCGTGGCCTGGTTGTCCTGGAGATCATTGTAGGCATCGCGCCCCTGATGGGTTTGGTCGGAACCATCTTCGGCCTCATCATGCTCTTTGGCGCCATGGATCAAGGAGCGGCCCAGGACACATCGAAGTTCGCAGCCGGCATCAGCACCGCCCTTTACGCCACGCTCATTGGGTTGCTCATCGCCATCCCCGCCTTGATTGCCTGGAGTTACTTCAGCCGCAAGGTGGAATCCTTCGCCGTCCGCATGGAGGCCATTTGCGATGAATTCCTGCGCAAGCACTATCGGACGGAAGCCGCGGCGCCCAACGGCGAAACCGTGCCGGTCCGCGCCACCGCACCGCCCAAGCTGCACTGATCTCCTCTCATGCGATTCTCTTCTCAAAGAAAGAAGCGGACACCCTCCGTAATCATTGTCTCGCTCATCGACGTGCTGCTGGTGGTGTTGATCTTCCTCATGGTGACTACCACGGCGAAGAAAGCCGAGTCGGCGCTCAAGCTGAACCTGCCGCAGTCCAAGGAAGCCAAACCTGGCGCCGTGGAAACCCAGCCTTTCATCATCCAGGTTTCAACCAATTATCCTTATCTCTTTGTGGGCGACCGCCCGGTCACCTCGGACGGGTTGCAAAGCGAACTCGTCGCCGCCGTGAAGAAAGACCCGCAACTCAAGGTGCTCGTGAAAGGCGACAAGCAAACGCCCTGGGGGGAAATTGTTAAGGTAATCGACGCTTCCAAGTTCGCGCAGGTCGGCTCGCTGAATTTCGTCACTGAGAAGCCGGCGACTGCGAAGTAGGGCGGAGTCCGGCCGACCCTGCTCCGATTTTCACTTCAACAGTACTTCCGCGATCTGCACCGCGTTCAGCGCCGCGCCTTTGAGGAGTTGATCGCCCGCCACCCAGAAGCACAGGCCATTGTCGAACGCGCAGTCCTTCCGGAGGCGCCCGACCTCGCAATTGTATTTCCCGGCGACGTAGAGCGGCAGCGGGTATTCCTTGCTCTCAGGGTTGTCCACCACATCGAGGCCGGGAGCTTTCTTGAGGACTTGGCGCGCGGCTTCCACCGTCACGGGCTTTTCGAACTCAGCACTCACCGCCACTGAATGGGCGCGATAGACCGGCACCCGCACACACGTCACGCTCGCGCGAAACGTCGGATGATGCATGATCTTCCGCCCCTCGTTCTCCATCTTCATCTCCTCTTTCGTATAGCCAGATGGCAGGAACGAATCGACGTGCGGCAGCACGTTGAAGGCGATTTGGTGCGGATACACCTCCTTCGTCACCGGTTTCCCTTGGACGACTTCCTTGACCTGGCGCTCCAGTTCCTCAATGGCCTTCGCGCCCGTGCCCGACACGGCCTGGTAGCTGGAAGCAAAGATGCGCTTCACCCCAAACGCCTGGTGCAATGGGTAGAGCGCCATCAGCGTGACAGCCGTCGTGCAATTCGGGTTGGCGATGATGCCCCGGTGTTTTTTTGCGTCGCCCGCGTTGATTTCGGGAATCACCAGCGGGACGGTGTCGTCCATCCGAAAGGCGCTGGAGTTGTCGATCACCACGCAGCCTGCCCTGGCTGCGATTGGAGCAAACTCTTTGGAGATGCTGCCGCCGGCGCTGAATAGAGCCACATCAATGCCGGCAAAGCTGTCCTTGGCCAGTTCCGTCACCACGATGTCCTCGCCGACGAACTTCAGCTTCTTGCCCACGGAGCGAGCTGAGGCCAGCAGCGTCAGTTTCCCCACGGGAAACCGGCGCTTTTCCAGCGTCTTGATCATTTCGATGCCCACGGCGCCCGTGGCGCCGACGACTGCGACATGCGGACTACGATTCATAGTCAAAGGCCGGCTAGTATAATGACCTGGGGCAAAGTGTCAAACTGCCGGTCGCGCCCAGGCGCGGCGCGGCATTGATCCAGGCGCGTCAAATGCCCCTTGGCGATTCCTGGCTTTCGCGATTCAATCGGCTGCCCCAATGACCACATATTACCTCGCTTGCGACCTCGGCGCCGAAAGCGGCCGGCTTATGCTCGGAACGCTGGAGGACGGGCGGCTGGCGCTGGAGGAGATTCATCGATTTCCAAACACGCCGATCAGAATGGATGGATCACTCTGCTGGAACATCCCGACATTGTTCGACGAATTGAAAATCGGCCTGAAGAAAGCCGCGGCGCGCCAACTGCCCATCGCCAGCATCAGCACCGATTCGTGGGGCGTCGATTACCTCCTGCTCGACGCACACGGCGCGGTCATGCTGCCGACCTTTCACTATCGAGACAATCGTACCACTCGTGGCGTGGCTAATGTAAAGGCAGCGGTTGATTGGCCGGCGATCTTCGACGAGACGGGCATTCAGTTCATGCCGTTAAACACAATTTACCAACTCGCCACCGAATCGCCCGAGCGGCTGGCCAGCGCGGCGCAATTGATGACGATTGCCGACGCCTTCAATTTTTTCCTCAGTGGCGAGATTCGCATTGAAGAATCCAACGCCAGCACCACACAGCTTTACAATCCGCGCGCCAGACGATGGTCGAACAAACTCCTCGCCGCACTGAAACTGCCGGAACGCCTGTTCCCTGCCGTCGTTCCGTCCGGCACCCGGCTGGGCCCGATAAGAAAGACGCTCACCGACGAGACCGGGCTGCCGCCAATCGAAGTGCTGGCATCGTGCTCGCATGACACGGGCGCCGCCGTGGCAGCCGTTCCGGCGGAGGGCGAGAACTGGGCTTATCTCAGTTCGGGCACCTGGTCGCTGATGGGAGTCGAACTGTCCACGCCGCTAATCACTGATGCTTGTCGTGAATTGAATTTCACGAACGAAATCGGCCATGGTGGTTCGGTACGGCTGCTGAAAAACATCAGCGGATTGTGGCTGGTGCAGGAGTGCCGCCGGGCGTGGGCCGCCAGTGGACAAGACCTCGATTACGCAATGCTCACCCAACTGGCCACCGAGGCCCCGCCGTTCGTTTCGCTCATCAATCCGACCGATGCGCGGTTTCTTGCGCCTGGGGACATGCCCCAAGCCATCGCCGCGTACTGCCGCGAGACGGGCCAGCCGGCGCCGGTGACAGCCGGAGCATTCGTTCGCTGCGCCCTGGAAAGCCTCGCTCTGCTTTACCGCCGGACGTTGCGACAAATCGAGCAACTGCTCGGACGGAAAATCGAGCGATTGCACATCGTGGGCGGGGGCAGCCGGAACGCGCTCTTGAATCAGTTCACATCCGACGCCTTGCAGGTTCCCGTGCTGGCCGGCCCAGTAGAAGCGACGGCTGCCGGCAACGTATTGATCCAGGCAATTGCCCTCAAGCACCTGGATTCATTGAGCGCCGCCCGGCGGGTCGTTCGCGATTCGTTCCCCGTGACGATCGTGGCACCGGGCGCTCCGACAGCGTGGGACAAAGCTTACGACCGGTTTCTAAAACTGCCGTAACAGAGCCAGACCGATCAAACGGACCGATCGAGGATTTGCCGCGCTGCCTGCTTGACAGACTCCACCAGTTCGGGCGGCTGGAGCACCACGGCACTCCCGGCCCAGCCCAACGCCCAGCGCTGAATCTCCCCAAGGCTGGAGAGTTTGAGACGCAACTCCACGCCGCCGTCCTTCAACTCGCGCAGTTCCTGCGAGGGATGCCAGCGCTTTTCGCGAATGTAGTCCGCCGCATAGACATCGAAGCGGATGACCACCGTGTATTCGCCCTGTCCGGAATGAACCCCAAAGCTGTCGCGCAGTATTTTTTCGACGGAGAATTTTTGCGGCCGAGGGAAGGTTTTCCCGGTGAGCTGGATGGACTGGACGCGTGAGGGGACGAACGTGCGGATATCCTCGCGCAGATGATCAAAGGCGAACAGGAACCACTCGCCGTTGATGTTGGCCAGGTGGTACGGGTCGATAGTCCGTCGTTCCGTTTGCTTGCTGCCGGGTTTCCGGTAGGTCAATTCAAGCTGGCGGTGGCTGGCGGTGGCTTTGGCCAGCGCGTCGAAGATTTCGAGATTCAACACCGGCTCGGCGCTCGTGCGGAAGGAAATGCTCTGGTCCCAGTCGGCGAAGTTGAGCGAAATGGTATCGGGGAGCGATGATTCCATCTTTTTGAACGCGCTCACCAGCGGTTTCTCGAAATTGGTGCCGCGATACTGCTGCAGCGCCTTCTCCGCGATCAACAACGCGACGAGTTCCCCTTCGGTGATTTGCAGCGTGGGAAAGGAACCGACTTCCTCGGTGTAGTGATAGCCATACTTGCGGCCATCATACTCGATGGGCAGTCCCAGCCGGTCGCGCATGAACTCGATGTCGCGATGGATGGTCTTGGTGACCACTTCAATCTCGTTCGCCAGCGTCGTGGCATTGGGATACTTGCCGGCGGCAATCTCCTGGTGAATGCGCATCATGCGCTCCAAAGGCGGGCGGGAGTGTAGTTGGGTTGCAGCGGACGACGTGGATTTCATGCGACGGCGACGATTCCAGAACGTCTATCATGGCGTCGAGTCAGATCGGGCCTCTCGACGATCAGAAGGCGTGGAGGCGCATCACAGACTCCAGAGTTATTTCGCGCTTTCGTTTCCTGCGGTCAAAGGTCATTCTCTGCGCACTCACCATGACTATGCCCGACGCGGCTGATACGACTCTAGCGTTGCGCCAGGTGATTCGTCCGACGACGGTCCTCGAGCCGTCGTTACTCTCGAAACACCTCGGAGTTCAACTGACACTGGCCAGCGAAACGTTCCAGCACACGGGCAGTTTCAAGTTCCGCGCCGGCTGGAATGTGGCCAGGAACGTGTCGCATCCGCACATCATCGCCGCGTCGTCCGGGAACTTCGGACAAGGTCTCGCTTATGCCTGTCAACTTGCAGGCAAGCGCTGCACGGTGGTCATGCCGCACACTTCAGATCCAGCAAAAGTGCAGGCTGTGCGTGGTTACGGCGGTACCGTGGACCTCATCGATGTGTCCAAAATCAGCCGAAAAGACCGCGTTGCGGAACTGGCGCAGCAACACCCGGAAGCTTACGCAGCGAGCGCTTACGACGACCTGCTGGTCATCGAGGGTAACGCCAGCCTCGGCACGGAACTGGCCGGTTTGGGGCGTGCATTCGACTGCATCCTTGCGCCCGTCGGCGGCGGTGGATTGACGTCAGGGTTGATCACGGGTTTGCGCGCCTGTGGGAGCTCAACTCCAGTAATGGGCGTGGAACCGCTCCTGGCCAATGACGCCGCCCGTTCCCTGCAAGCCGGGTATATCGTCACGAACGACCACGAACCGCAGACCATCGCCGACGGCGTGCGCACGGTCAGCCTGGGCCATCATAACTGGGCCGTGCTGCAAAAGGGCCTGGCAGGAATCATTGAGGTCTCCGAAGACGCCATCAAGGAAGGCGTCCGCCTGTTGTTCAGCCTGGCCAACCTCAAGGCCGAACCGACCGGCGCCTTGGGAATAGCCGCGTTGCTGACCCGGCAGGACTTTTTTCGGAGCCGCGCTGTCTGCTGTGTTATCAGCGGAGGGAACGTGGATCCAAAGCTGTTCGGAGATTTGTTATTAAAGGGTTAGCCGGGGCCAGGACGGCGAGCGCCGTGCCCGGACCGCCGTGGCAGGAATTTCAGTGAGCGCTGTCGGTGTTCTGTGGTGCGAACACCAGTTCAAGACCCCTTCTCCAGCTTGGCGAGAAGATCGTCGTTGGTCTTGTGCTTCTTGAGGGCGGCAATGAGAGTTTCCATCGCTTCGACGGGATTCAAGTCCACCATCATCCGGCGGAGCTTGCGCACGGCTTCAATCTGGTGCTTGGGGAAAAGTTTTTCTTCCTTGCGCGTGCCGCTCTTGGGGATGTCGATGGAGGGGAAGAGTCGTCGGTCAGAAAGTTTGCGGTCGAGCACCAGCTCCATGTTGCCAGTGCCTTTGAACTCCTGGAAGATCAACTCATCCATCCGCGAGCCGGTATCGACGAGCGCGGTGGCCACGATGGTGAGCGAGCCGCCATGTTCAATCTTGCGCGCGGCGGCGAACATCTTGCGCGGGATTTCCAGGGCGCGGGCATCGACGCCACCGGTCATGGTGCGCCCGGAACCGCCGTGGACGCTGTTGTAGGCGCGGGCCACGCGGGTCAACGAGTCGAGCAGAACGAAAACATCCTTGCCTGCCTCGACCATCCGGCGGCAGCGCTCGATCATGAAGCGGCTGAGGCGGACATGCGTTTCGAGATCCTGATCGTTGGAGGACGCCACCACCTCGGCTTTGACGGAGCGCTGGAAATCGGTGACTTCCTCAGGCCGCTCGTCGATGAGCAGCACGAGCACATGAACTTCGGGGTGGTTCTCCGTGACGGCGTTGGCAATCTGCTTGAGGATAGTGGTCTTGCCAGTGCGCGGCGGAGCCACAATGATGCCGCGCGTTCCCTTGCCGAGGGGCGTCACCATGTCGATGATACGGGTTTCGAGCAAATCAGGAGACGTCTCCAGCTTGAATTTCTCGATGGGATCGATGGTGGTCAGATTCTCAAACCGCACCGACTTGGTGTATTCGGAGAACGGCATGTTGTTGACGGACTCGACCGTTTTCAACTGCGGGCTGGTGCCGCGATGGGGCGGTTGCAGGCCGCCGGTCACCAGACAGCCTTCCCGAAGGAAGCTTTTCTTGATGGTGTCCGGCGTGACGAAGATGTCCGACGGCTTGGGTTGGAAATGATTGTCGGCGGAGCGGAGGAACCCAAATCCCTTCTCGGAGACTTCCAGGTAGCCGGAACCGGTTTCGGTCGTTGCGCCGGGCGCGTTGCTCATAGCTTTTGTCATAGTGCTTGTTGAAAGGCGTTTGGAAAGCCACCCGAACAGGTGATTGAACTTTGAACCTTCTGGAAAACCGCCGCCGTGAATCGCTTACTGTCCTTCGCAAGCAGGCGGTTGAACCTTCAACGCAAAGAAATAGACTGCAAACCGCCGGGCATGGCAACACTTTATTTTGGGCCTGAAAGTGACACCCTACTGCACGGATAACCAGCCCCAAATCCCTACGTTCGAGTTCGTTCGAGCAACGAGCAATGTCGTCGCCTTTCCTGCAGTCAGCTTGGATTTCATTGCCAAGCCGTCCGCAAGTGCCAGCGCTCGAGATGCGGATTACGGCGAACGCAGCCGGTAGAACTTGCTGCTTCCGGCGATGCCCACGGTCACAACATTATCGCCATTGACCACTTGCGGCGCGCCGCCCACATCTGCCCAGTTCGCTGGATTCAGCGAATCGTTGACCTGCAGCCTGAAGCCGGAAGCGGCCGACCAGGACAAGCGAAGGCTGTTGTCAACGCGAGATATCGTCAGACCAGGTACCTCCACAGCAGTGGTAACCATTGTGACGGAGTTATTGCCCGGGTTTGGATCGATTTGATTGGCAGACACCGTAGCGGTGCTGGACAACGTGCCCATGACGGTCGGTCTGGCGACCAACGTCATGGAAGCCGTCGCGCCGTTTGGAAGGGAGCCGATATTCCACGTCAATGTTCCCTGCACCTTGGACCACGTTCCAGCGGACACAGTAGCAGACACCAAGGCCAGGCCGGGCGGCATCTGGTCGAGCAACGCGACACTGGCCGCCGGCGCAGGGCCGCGGTTGGTGATGGTGAAGGTGCAAGTGTAGCTGGCGCCAATCACCGCCGAGGCCGGGACGCCGGAAACCGAAACGGCCAAATCGGCAATCGATACACCAGCCGAGGGTGAAACTGGATCGGACGTTTGGATCTCCATGCTCCAACCGCCAATCGAACCGTTCTCCAGTGAGGTGTCATCCACTACATACAAGGACCAAGTACCGTTGGGGCTGGTGCCGTTGAAAACCGACAACGCCGTGTTGGTGTAGGGGAACGGATCCGTCACCGGATCACGCTGAGGCGCGGGCGCGGGGAAACTGTCGGCGGTGTTGAATCCGGGCGCGGCGTAGTTGGCAGGAATGTAGGTGCGCGATTGCAAGCCCGACAGCAGCGGGAGCACGTTGGTCGCGGTGTCTGAGAACGTCAACCGAAGGTTGGTCACCGCCACATTGGTTCCTGCATCTGACATCAACGTCACCTTCTGACCCCCCGGCCCGACGAGCAGCACATCCACGTCACGCGGCCCGCGGTGCGTAAAGTTTGTGAACGAGACCGTCAGCCTGGTGATGGTGCCGCCCATATTAGCCACATCTATCGTGGACGGGTAAGGCGATGCGACTGTGTCATCATTGATGGTGATACCGCCACTGTTAGTGAAGGTGCGCGAAGCCTGGCCGCCAACAGTGAAGGCAAAACTAACGAAGCCGTTGGTTGCCGTGCCATCGGTCAGAAGCAGCGTGGCCACCAGGCTGCTTCCCATCGCGCCCGAAGCGCTAAACGTGAACGTCTGCGCCACGGCCGGGCCGTTGGCCAGCAGCACCCCATAGGGCCGGATTTGCGGACCCGCTGACAAACTAACCCCGTTACCCGCCAACAAAGTGCCCGTGAGGCTGGGGGTGTTGCCGCTCCCGATATTGCGCACAGCAAATGACATGGTCACGGTTTCGCCCGGATCGATGATGCCGTTGTTGGTCAGGCTTTCCGAAATCAGTGTCGAGCCGGCGGGAATGACTGAACTGATGTCATTGTCGGTGATGGTCACAGCAGCGCTGCTGGCCGGGCCGAGGGTGGCTCCGCCGGTGGGGTTGAACAAAATGACGTTGAACTGTTCGGGCGTTTCCACGAGCAGATCGTCGAGTATGGGAATCTGAATGGTCAGGGCGGTGACACCATCCGGGAAAGCCAAAATGTTATTGGTAGCGACATAATCCGAATCGCCAGTGGCCGTGTTATCGCTGGTTCGGTAACGAACGCTGGCCACTCCCGTGTTGCCGTTGGTGCGCAAAACGGTGAGGAAGACATTCGTTCCGTTTTCCGCCACCGAATAGGCCGTGGTGCTGAAGACGAACTGGCCGAAGGCAAAATCGTCCTCCAGAATCAACAAGGTCGCCGTGGCAATGCTCAGGACGTTGCTGCCGCTGGGATTGCTCAACGTCAGCGGAATGGTTTCGTTCAATTCGACGAGCGTGTCGTTCAGGATGCGGACATGGAAGCTCTTGGCGGTTTCTCCCGGCAGGAACGTCAAGGTGCCGTTGGTGGGGAAGAAGTCCAAAAAGGGTGTCGCCGTACCACTGGTGCCGGAGGCAAAACTGACGCTGGCGGTGCTGTTGGTGGCTCCAAAGCGGCGGACGCGGATGGTGGCGAAGAGGCTGGCCACGTTCTCGCCCACCGCGAAGTCCGCTGCCTCAAAGCCGATGGAACCTTCGTCGTCGAGAATGACCAGCCTGGAGAGCGGCTGCGGACCGTTGGTCGCCCCGCCCGTGTAAGTTCCGTTGATCAGATTCAAACCCAGGAATGTATCGCCCCCCGGCAGCGAATCATTCAAGATCGGCACGAGGAAATTGAACCGCGTCTCACCTTCCGGGAAAATAGCGGTGCCCGCCGTGGTCAGGTAATGGGTTCCGGCCAGCGCCGTACCGTCCAAGGTCTGGTAATTCACCCCGACTGCGCCCGTGGTGCCCTGGCGGCGGCGGATGGTGATCAACGCATTCGTGGCGTTCTCCTGCACCAGGAATTCCGCCCGGGCAAATTCCAGCGCGCCGGAACCGGCAAGCGAGCCGCCATGGATGCGGGCAATGCGCTGCCGCGGCACGTCGTCGAACGTCGAGAAGTCTCCGCCAAAGACGATCTTTCGATCCGGCTGGATGGCCACCGTGGCGATGAACGCATCCGCGCCGTTGCCGAAGTTAATCGTCGGGTCGGTCGTTCCGTCGGGGTTGAGTCGTGTCATGCGCCGCCGGGTGACGCTGTTGAAGGTCTGGAAGTCACCCGCCACGATCAACTTTCCGTCCACCTGCTGGGCCAGCGCAAAGACAGCGTTATCCGCCCCGGCAAGCGGCGCGGTCAGGAAGCCACCATCCAGCGACCCGTCGCTGTTCAGGCGGGCCAGATAGTTTCGCGCGACGCCATTCGCCGTGGTGAAGGAGCCGCCGACCACAATCTTTCCGTCGGGCTGCACCAGAATGGCGCGAACGGCTCCATTGAACGTCACGCCGGAATTGAACGAAGGATCGAAAGAGCCGTTGGCATTGAGTCGAACGAGGCGCCCGCGCGACTGACCCCGGAAAAGAGTGAAGTCGCCGCCTACCAGAATCTTGCCATCGCTCTGCAGCCCGACAGCATACACGGGGTTGTTGGCGCCCGCACCGGGGTCGAAGGTCGCGTCCACCGTGCCGTTGGTATTCAGACGGACAATGCCCGGCCGGCTGATGCTGTTGAACGTGCTGAAGGATCCGCCCACCAGGATCTTGTCGTCCGCTTGCAATTGGAGGGCATAAACCGCGTTGTTGGCGCCGGCCCCAGGGTTGAAGGCGCTGTCCACCGTGCCGTCGGACAACAATCGGACGAGGCCTGGCCGATTCGTGTTGTTAAACTGCACGAACAGGCCGCCCAGGAGAATCTTGTTGTCTGGCTGCAACGACATGGCCCGGATAGGGCCGTTGGGTCCCGCTAACGGGTCGAAACTCGTGTCCAGATCCCCGTTCGACAGTAGTCTGGCCACGCTGGCGCGCGTGACATTGTTTACTTCGGTGAATTCGCCTGCCGCCAGAATGCGGCCCTCCGACTGCAACGCGATGGCATAGACCGGTCCGTTGATGATGGTGTTGGTGACAAAGGTCAGGTCGTTGTCCCCGGCGGGGATCGTGACCGATTCGTTGTCGATGATGGTGAGCGTGACCGGATGGGGCGTTCCCACCGTCGCATTGTTCAGGTTGGCCAGGGACAGGCCCAGATCCTTGTTGCCGTCGCTCTGCTGGTCATCCAGCAACGTGATGCTGAAGCTTTTGGCGGTTTCTCCGGGCAAGAAGACCAGCGTGCCGGTCGCGGGCACGTAATCAGTTCCCGCACTCGACGGATCCGCCGGCGTGATCACGTAATCGGCGGACACGGCGCCGGCCACGCCGTTTCGGCGGACAACCGTAATTGCTACTGAGCCCCCATTCTCGTCCGCTTGATAGAACGATTGGTTGAAAGCCAGCACGCCATAATTGTCCGAGTCTTCGATCAGGAAGACCGCGTTCGTGCGATTGCCCAATAATCTCGGGTCGGGCGTGGCACCGACAATGGGGTTGAACAACCGCACGCTGAAGCTCTCGAAGCGGTTGGTGTTGTTGTCCACGATCCCGTCCGCCACCAGCGGGATGACGATGTTTCTGGCGCTGGTGTCCAGGGCGTTCCAGGAGAGCGTGCCATTGGTGGCGACGAAGTCAGCGGGAGCCGTCGCCGTTCCGTTGGCCGTCGCGAACTGCACGGAAACCGCGCCCTGGCTGCCGCCGGTGCGTGTCACTTGAACGGTAGCGTAGCCGGCGTTCTCGTTGGTGGTGTAAGTCACGGACGAGAAGTTCAACCGGCCCGACGCGAGGTCGCTGTCGATGATCGTCAGCGTGGTCGTGGCGATGGAAGTGGAGAGACCACCGGGCAGACGCGCGCCGCCGGTGGCATTGGTCAGCACCAGCTCGAAGTTTTCGTCGAACTCGACATCATTGTCCTCCAGTATGTTGACGAAGATGACCTTTTGCGTCTCCCCCGGCCCGAAGAACAGAGGTGTGCGCCGCAGGACGGAATAATCGACGTTTGCCGTGGCCAGCGGTGTGTTCGTCGAGTTGCGGGTGAAGTAGTCCACCGACACCGTGCCGATAGAGCCATTGGTGCGAATGACAGGAACCTGGAGAATGCGCGCCACTTCGTTGGTCGCGAATGACGCCGCCCCAAAGCCGAAGATGCCGCGGTTGACATCGTCTTCTCCGATGTTCAGCACGGCCTTGTAACGACCCAGGGCGCCGCCCAGAGGGATGTATTCGCCGCCCAGAATGATGCTGCCGCCGGGTTGGAGGAAGCTCAGGTTCACGTTCTCGTCGCCTTCCTGCAAGGTGTCGTTAATGATGGCGATGCGGAAGAACACGTCGCGCACCTGTCCAACGCTCATGGTGGCGTCGAAATTGTTTCCATCCGGCGGCACCAGATAGCCGGCACGCCAGGTGTTGAAAAAGTTTGTAGCCAGATAATCCAGCCCGTTGGTGGCCGCCCGGTCCGCAGTGGCGGCCAACGCGCCCAGGCCGCCCAGCCGGCCATCGCTGCGTTGGAGTTGCACCGAGGCGATGTTCGCGTTTTCCATCACGAAATACTCGTCGGAATCGAATTCCGCATTGCCCGGTCCGGGCGTCGCTCCACCAATGAGCCGGGCGAGGTTGAAGCGGATTTGCTTGTCGGCCCGGGTGAAGACCGTATAGGGGTTGCGCAACGGGGTCCGGATGGACGGGTTCCCGCCGACGTTGGTGAACGAACCACCGATCATGACCTTGCCATCCGGTTGGAGCGCGATAGCGGAGACATAGTTAGGCGGCTCAAAACTGAAGGTCCGAGGCAAACCGGCAAAATGGTTGTAAGCGGAATCCAGGAAGCTCGTGTCCAGAGTTCCATCCCGGCGCAAGCGGGCCAGCCCCATGCGCCGCGTCCCGTTGAACTCGACAAAAGGCCCGCCAATCAACGGCTTCTCGAAGTTGTCCAGCGTGATGGTGAAAACCTGGCTGTCCGGCCCAAAGCCGGGATCAAAGGTGCTGTCCAGGCTGCCGTCCGGATTGAACCGGGCGAGGTTGATACGGCGCTTCGCGTCCACCTCCGAGAAGTACCCGGCGACGATAACCGCGTTGTTCGACTGGACGACCAGCGAGTTGACAAACCCGTTGAGACCACCGCCGGTTTGGAAGTTCAAGTCCAGACTGCCGTCAGGATTCAACTGAACAATGCCGCTGTTAAACTCGTTGTTGAAGAAACTAAAACTTCCGCCGACGACAATCTGCTCCGGGCCACCTGCTGGATCACGCGACAATCCCACCGCGTAGGCAACGCCATTCGGGCCGGCGCCAGGATCGAAGCCCTGGTCCAGCGTGCCGTCAGGGTTCATGCGGGCCACGCCATTGCGCGTGAAATCGTTGAACTCGGTGAAGCTGCCCACGACCACCACTTTGCCGTCGGCTTGCAAGGCCATCCCCCAGACCGGTCCATTGGCGCCGTTGCCCGGTACGAATGACGTGTCGAGCTGTCCGTTCGCCAGGATCCGGGCGACGCCGTTGCGTTGCACGCCGTTGTAGGAGGAAAAACCACCGGCCACCAAGATTCTTCCGGCCAGCGGGCTGCTCGCCGGGTACAAAATGAGTGACGTGACGAACTCACCCGAACGCACGTTCACGCCGTCGCCGGGAGTAAACGACCGATCCATCACGCCGTTGGTGCCCATGCGCGCGATCCCCGGCCGACGGACAGAATTCACGTGCTCGAAGTCACCACCCAGAATCGTCTGCCCGTCCGGCTGTGTGGCCAGCGCGCGGACCACGCCGTCCGTCCCGGGAGTCAAATTGTTCGGCGGATCCGAAGCCGGGATTCCATAAACGTTCCATTCGCGATCGAGAGCCCCGGCCGGCTGATCGTTTTGGACGATGGTGACGCTGGCGATCGAGCCAAACGAATTGACACCCCGATTGTTCGGAACTCGAGTCAGGATCAATATGATGTCTTCATTGAACTCGACTGTTGGATCGTTGGTCAGGATAAGCGTCACGTTCTTGCGACACTCGTCCTGAGCAAATGTGAGGACTACGTTTGTGGCGAAATAGTCGGAGACATTGGTGATGGTGGTCAGGGCAGGGTCGGTGAAATTGGGCTGGGGGAACACCTCTATCCCCTGAAAGACGTAGGGGAATGGCGCCTCCGCGAAATCCGAGCCGGCCTGAAGGACAGACCTCAGGAAACCAAATCTTCCTGAATCGATGGCGAACGAAGCTGGACTCGGATCATACTGCTTCGTACGAAGGCGCACACTACCAGCTTCACCAGTCGGGTTGAGCACCTGAATGTTGAACTCGCGATAGCCGCCCACTTGATTGGCCGTTTCATATTCATCGATCCGCCAGTTGTTGCGTTCGAAACTGAAGACATTGTTCGTGAACAGAATCCCATCGAAGGCGGTCGGGTAAACCAGCAAGGTTGAAAGTGATCCCAAACCCAGTTTTGGCTGAATCGTTCCGGGGCGCTCGATTTCCTCTTCGGGAGCGGGCCGGGCGTTGCTCAAGGCGAGCTGGATAAAACGGACTCCTTGCACTAGAAAGAAGAATGAACTGGGCAACACTTCCACCAGGAAGTTGGTGCTCGTTTGAGAGTCGTCGAACACCAGCGTGCCGCTTATCGGAATGTAGTCCACGAAAGGAATGGCAAACCCGTCGTCCACCGTCGAATAGTCCACCAGCACGCGTCCGGTGCTGCCGTTGGTCCGGACGACGGTGATCAGCACGCCGTCCGCAGTGCGTTCGGGTGGATTAAGAATGGTATAGGGGGCGCCACATCCGGGTGGGTTCGGGTAAAGGAATGTTTCAAACTCCGACGCCAGGTAGAACGCTCCGTCATTCAAATAGGAACTGAAATTAAACTCCCCGGCGGTGCTGACGATGGCGGCAGTTTCGTCATCCACGATCGTCACCGTGGCGGTGGCGATGCGCCCGAGGCTGGCCACACCCGTCGGGTTCGACAGCGTCACGTTGAAGGTCTTGTTGCTGTTCACCACCGCGTTATCGAGGACAATGACGATGAAATTGGTTTCCGTCTGCCCGGCGGAGAAGGTGAGCGTGCCGGTGCGGGCCAGGTAATCCTGTCCGGCCAGGGCCGTCCCGTCGCTGGTGGCGAAGTCCACCGTGCCTGCGCCGCCGCCGAGGTTGAGGACGCTGATGGTGGCAAAACCCGGAGTAGCTTCGTTCACCGTGTAGGCGGACGTGACAAACTCAATGCTGAAGCAGGTTTCCGTCGGGGAAATGCGCCCCCACCAGGTGCCCCAGCGGTCCTCGATGAAACCAAGCGACCCATTGGTCGGCGTGGCCGCGTATTCCTGGATCGTCCACATCTGGAAGTCGTCCACGGGATCGACCACCGTGGAACTGTAGTCGCCCCAGCGGTTGCGAAAGCCCAAGAGTCCAGGAAAGCCGGGGAAGGTCTTGAAGTACGGCGCCTCGCCGGCCTTGAGCACGACCTCTCCCCGGAACCGGTTGGGTGGGTCGGAACAGGCACGGAAGGCGTAATTGGCGCTGGCGTATTGAAACGCCGAAAACCGCGAGAAACCGATGAGGGCGTCCTCATTTCGGTTCACCGCGATACTGGGGAAAGCGTAGTTGGTCGTTCCGGTAATGTCCTGGATGCGCCCGAACTGGAGCACGGTGCCACTGGGATCCAGTTCCCACCACTGCACGGCGCTGTGGGTGGGCAACGTCGCCGGCAGGAAAATGGTCTGGGCGCACCAGAGGGAGCCGTTGCGATAGACCAGGTTTTGAATGCGCGAGTCGTTGTTGTCGATGCCGAAGAACGACCCCAACTGCGGCGCAAACCCACCGAAAAACCGGAAGAAGGAGGCCGAACCCCAGGCATTGGTATGCGGCGTGAAGGCCGTGCCAATCGTGAGCACCTCAGCCCCGACCGGCCCGGTGATGGTGCTGAAACGCAGCCGGGTGCTGTCCGTCGTGAAGTTATAGAACAGGTTGTCCACTTCGACCAGGTGCATGGTGGCCACTTCGTCATCATAGGTCATGGCTGGAACCATGGTGAAGCCGACGGTGGAGGCCTCGCGCAATAGTGTGAACCGGCCGACGCCGTTGGCATAGAGGTTGGTCTTGTTGAAGACGTACAGGTTCACACCGCTGTAGCCGATCGCGGTGGGCAGGATGGGAAACATGTTCACCGAAACCACAATCCAATCCTTGTTGAATCCGATGCTGGGGTAATCGATCCAGTCGAGGTTGTTCGGGTCGCCGTCCACGCGGTAAAGAAACCAGTTACCCGTCGGATCGCTGGTCTGCGACACCGCGATCATGATCGACGATCTTGGCGAGCGCGCGTCCGCGCAGGCCGTGAACATCCATCGGTTGGCGTAAGGATCGTAAAGCACCTTCGGGTCGAAGGCAATGGGCGACCCGAGCGACTCCCAGAAGGTGTCCAGCGGCACGGTGCTGATGTTCCCGCCGTTCTTGTCCTGAATCCGCACCTCGGTGTTGAGCACGATCATGAGATGATTCGGCCCCGCGGCGCCATGAGTGTCTGGAGGAATGACCAGCATGTTGTCCTCCAGCGCCGGAAAAGTGGCTGTGGGCACTGGCGACGGTGGCAACGGAACGGCCGCCGCCGTGAACGACGGTTCGACCGGCGCGCCCGCCGCCTGGAAGCCGCCGCCCCCGGGCGGCTGGTTGGTTATTCTTTCCAGCGGCATCGGGGGATGATTGGTCTTGCGCACGCCCTGCCCGAGTCCGAACTGTTGGACGAGGTTCGCCAACCCTCGGAAATGCACCGTGGATCGCACCGTAGCCTGGCCCGGCTGGCCCTGAACCACTTGCTGCCCCCGCGCCGGGACGGCCAATAGGGGCAACAGGCAGGCGAGCCCCAGCGGAAGGGTTTTTACCAAATATGCAGGCCAGCAGGCCAGAAAGCCCGCAGGTGAGATAGTCCGGCCTGCCGGCCTGCTGGCCTGCTGGCCTGCCAACTCCGCTCGGGCCACCCGCGTCGCACCATCACACTTTGCTCTCGTCATAAAATTTATTTTCACGTCGTACCGAACTTTCTCCATCGCCCCACTAAGAGGCGGGGAGGGTGAGGCTCCCGCTGAACCCAAATCTCGTTGTGGGTTCGGCAGGAGCCTCACCCTCCCGGGGCCTTGAACCTGGAGCCTTCATTGCTGTCGTCAAGGGGCGGCCTCTCGCACGCGATAAAACTTCGCGGAGGACCCGGCCATGGCCGTATCCGTGAACTGCCACACCTGCGTCAACGCCGTATGTGTGGTTACGGACGACCAGTCCTCCAGGTCGTCACTGACTTCCAGCACGTACGTGCGTCCGGGTTGCACGTTGAGGGTAAGATGAAATTGTCCGCCGGCTGCCGCAAAACGGGCAAAGACCGCCGGGGCCACTGCCCCGCCCAGCACGCGCGCCACGCCGTTGCGCGCCACGCCGCCCACCTGGTTGAAATCGCCGCCCAACAGGATGTTGTCATTGGCCAGCACGACAATCGAATACACCGTGTTGTTCGCGCCGCGTCCCGGATCGAAGGAGCCGTCCACTGACCCGTCGGTGTTCAGACGGGCGAAGCGGTTGCGGCTGACGCCGGCGACAATCGTGAAATCACCGCCAATGATAACTCTCCCGTCGGATTGGAGGCCGAGGGCATACACCGTGGCATTGGCGCCCGAGCCGACGTTGAAGGTGGCGTCGAGCGACCCATCAGTATTCAGGCGGGCGAGCCGCACCCGGTTGGTGCCTGCCGCCGTAGTGAAATCGCCGCCCACCACCAATCTGCCGTCGGCCTGAAGCCCCACGCAAAACACCGAGCCATCCACGATGGCTCCCGTGCCGAACGCGGTGTCGAGCAATCCCGATGCATCCACTCGCGCGATCCGGCTGTGAAGTTCACCCGCCACCCGGCTGAACGCTCCGCCCAGCAGCACGCTGCCGTCGGGCTGGACCTGTAGGGCATGGATCGCGCCGTCGGCCCCCAGGCCGGGATTAAAGCTGTTATCGACCGCACCGTTGACTTGCAGCCGGCTGATACCGCGCGTGGGCAGGCTGAACGCCCCGCCCAGCAACACGCGACCGTCCGGCTGGGTCGTCATCGTGTTGACGGCGGCGTTCAAGCCGGAGTTGTTGTTGAAGATCAGATCCGGAACTCCGTTGGAGTTCAGGCGCGCCACGCGGTTATAGGCCAAGCTGTCCACCCGGTCGAACGCTCCCGCCAAAAGCACCTTCCGCCGGAAGCCGAGGCCACCGACGAAACCAACGCATTGGCGCCCAGACCGGGATTGAATGACAGATCGTTCGCTCCGTCCGGCTCCGTTCGCGCCACGAAATTCCTGCTGACTCCGTCGAACTCCGTGAATGCCCCGCCCAAAATTACTTTGCCATCGGGCTGCACGGCCAGGGAACGCACCAGACCGTTCGCGCCCGCGCCCGGATCGAACGTGCGATCCACGCTGCCCGGACCGAATTCTTCATCGAGAATCGTGACAATGGCGTTGGTCGGCCCACTGATGACGGTGCCGCCGGTCGGATTGGAAATCACGACGGCAAACGCTTCGTCGCCCTCAATGCTGGCATCGTCAAGGATGGGTAGGGTGATGGTCCGGCTGGACTGGCCTTCGGCAAAAACCAGCGTGCCGAATTGCGCCGCATAGTCGTCGCCGCCGAGCGCCGTCCCCGGCACGGTGGCGTAATCGAGCGTCACCACACCCGTGGTCCCGTTGGTCCGCAAGATGGTGACCACTACGGCGCCGGCACTTTCCGCCACGAAATACGAAGAGGCGGAAAAGGCAAACTGGCCCGCCTGGAAATCATTATCGACGATGGTCACGGTGGCAGACGCCAGGCTAAACGCGGCGCTACCCGTCAGGTTGGTCAAAGTCACGCCGAAGGTTTCGCTCGACTCAATCAGGGCATCATCCACGATGGTCACGCTGAAGGATTGCACCGTCTCGCCTGGAAGGAACGTGAGCAGGCCGCTCTGCCCGATGAAATCCACCCCGGCAATCGCAGTGCCGCCGCTGGTGAAGTAGTTCACGGTGGCGGTCCCGTTTGTCGCCCCCAGGCGCACCACCGAGATGAGCACGGCCCCCGCCGCCGAACCTTCGCCCACGGTGTAGCTGGCGGAGCTGAAGCCCACGCCGCTGTCGTCGTTGAGAATGATCAGCGTGGCGTTCGGAATAACGCCAAGAGCCGCCCCGCCGGTTGGGTTCGTCAGCTCCAATGAAACCGTCTCGGTGCTCTCGCCCGTGAAGTCATTGAGGATCGGAACTGAGAACGTCTGTCGCGTCTCGCTTTCCGAGAACATCAGCGTGCCGCTGACATCAGTGTAGTCCGAACCTGCGGTGGCCGAATCGGCCAGGCTCTGGTAATCGACCGTCACATCTCCCGTCGTGCCTCCGCGGCGACGCACGGTGATCAGCGCCGTGCCGCTGTTCTCCGTCACCTCGTAATAGGGCGAACTGAATTCCAGCGTACCCGCGCCGGCGATGGACCCGCCGTGAATCCGCGCCAGGAAGAAGCGCGGCTCGCCGTCATACGCCGTGAAGCGTCCGCCGATGACAATTTTTCGGTCCTGCTGGATAAGGGTGGCATTGACGATGTCGTTGGCGCCATCGCCAAAGTTGATCGTCGGATCGGTCTTGCCGTTGCGGTAGAGCCGGGTGATGCGGTTGCGGCTGACGCCGTTGAACGAAGTGAATTCGCCCGCCACGATGATCTGCCCGTCGAACTGGAGCGAGATGGACGTTACGTCCGCGGAGGCGCCCTCAATGCCGGCGAGGAACGCGGCGTCCAGGGCGCCGTCTGCGTCCAGCCTGGCCAGCCGTCCTCGATCCGAACCGTTGACGTTGGTGAAGGAGCCGCCAATGAGAATCTTCCCGTCGGGTTGCAGCGTGATGGCCCGCACGGTGCCGCTGGGTCCGGTGCCCGCGTCGAACGTCACATCCAACGAGCCGTTCAGGTTCAACCGCGCCAGCCGCGGCCGGCTGATGCCATTGACCGTGGTGAAGTCACCGCCGATGAGGATCTTCCCATCGGGCTGGATCGCCACCGAAAATACAGCGCCATCGGTTCCCGTGCCGGGATTGAACGCCGCGCTGACCATGCCGTTGGTTTCGAGCACTGCAATGCCAGCGCGTGAAACGCCGTTAACGGTGGTGAAGGACCCGCCCATCACGATCCGTTGATCGTGCAACAGGCCCAGGGCATACACGGGATTGTCGGCGCCGGAGCCGGGATTAAAGAACCGATCCAGTGTGCCGTCCTGGAGCAGCCGGGCGATGTGATTGCGGTTCGTGCTATGCACCTTGTTGAAGAATCCACCGATGACCAGGCGACCATCGGCCTGCAAGGCCATCGCACGGACAACATCGTTGGGCCCTCCCAACGGATTGAAGCTCCGGTCCAGGGTGCCGTCCGCGTGGAGCCGGCCCACACGGTTGCGCAGGACGCGGTTCAGGGTTCGAAATTCGCCGCCAACGAGCAGCCTGCCGTCCGGCTGCAAGAGGACGCTGTGGATGGCATTGGTCCCGCCAGCCCCGGGACTGAACGTCGTATCGAGCGAACCGGCGGGATCGCCAATCGATTCGTCGTCGAAGATGCGAAGGGTGGCGTTGGTCGGTTCAGTGTGCGCGCCTGCCGGATTGAAGTTCCTCAGGGTGAGCGTCGCAACCCGATTGCTGTCCATCAACCCGTTGTCGATGATGGTGACGCTGAAGTTGGTGGCCATGACGCCGGGGCCAAAGGTCAACGTTCCGGCGGTGGCGCTGAAGTCAGTGTTGTTCACGGCCGTTCCGTTAACGAAGTCGTAATCCGCGGTGACAGTGCCGCCCACGCCGCCCGTGCGGATGACCGTGATGGAAACGTTCGTACCGCGTTCGTCCGCGTCAAAGATTGGCTGGCTAAAGGACAACATGCCGGGAAAATCATCCTCCACAATGGTAAGAGTGGCGGTGTTGACTCCCCCCGTCGCCCCCGGCACCGAAGGATTGAAGAGCCGCAGATTGATCGTCTCGGGACCTTCCACCGCCAGGTCGCTGATCAGTGGAATCAGAACCGTCTTGGGCGCGACATCAAGATGAACCCAGGTGATGACGTTGGTGGTCGGCGTGAAATCACTTCCTTCGGAGGCGGTGCCGCCGGTGGCCCCCACGCTGACCGAAAGCTGGCCCTGACTGCCGCCCCGGCGCTCCACCGTGACCTGGGCCAGTCCTGCGCTTTCATTGGTGGCATAGTTTGCAGAGAAGACAAAACTGGGATGACCGGAAGCGAGATCATTGTCGATGATCGTATTCGTGACACTGACAAAGGTTGCCCCGCCGGGGAAGACGGCGCCGTTGGCGGCGTTGGTCAGGACGATAACGAAGGTTTCATCGGGTTCAACCAGGACATCGTTAATGTTGGTGATGACAATCGTCTGGCTGGTGACGTTGGGATTGAAGGTCAGGGTGCCCAGGGTGACAGTTGCGAAATCCTGTCCGCCCACTGCAGTGCCGTTTTGGGTGAAATACCGCACGGTGACCTGTCCGTTGGCGCCATTGGTGCGGATGACCGTGACGCGGAGGTTGGCGTTTTCGTTGGTGAAGTAAGTTTCCGAACTGAAGGCCAGCGTGCCGAAGCTGCGATCGTTCTCGATGATGTTTCCGATGGCTGACGAACGGCCCAGCGCGGCGCCGAGCGGAATGACCTCGGAATTGAACCAGGGATCGGAAAACAGGAAAGGAGCGCCCAGGCTGATTCGGCCGAAAGGACTGAGGAGTGCGAGGTCGAACAACTCGTCGCCCTCGATGTGTTGATCATCCGTGATGGAGATGGCGAAATAGCTTTCACCCACGTAGCCGACGCCTATCGGTTCGCCAAGGAACGCATCTTCGGTCCAGGAGACGGAGCCGCTGCCACCCTCATAATCCACTCCACTGGTCGCCAGGTTGTCCCTGGTGGACATCGTGGCCCCTACTGTTCCAAGCCGCCCATCCAGGCGCCGGAAAGGAACCGTCAACGTGGTTGCGTTCTCATTGACGTTATTTCGCTCCAGGATGAACTCGACGTTGCCCGGTCCCGGAGTGTAGCCGCCGATCAGCCTCGCGACATTGTAGCGTGGATGCTTCTCGGCCCGGTGCCAGCCCCACACGTTGCCGATCACTCCGTCAGGGTAATCAAGAAACGAAGAGAAAAAGTCATCCAGGACCCATGGATCGAGATCGATGGCATTCAGCGCGTAATGGCCACCGAAATTGGTGAACGAACCACCGATGACCACCGCGCCGTCGGCTTGGACGGCGATGGCGTTGACGTAGTTGGGCGGCTCATAATGGAAGGTGTTGATGGCGCCAGCAAAGTGGTTGTAGGCCGTGTCGAGGAAACTGGTGTCCACCGTGCCGTTCAGGAACAGCCGCGTCAGCCCGAGCCGTCGCGTACCGTTGAAACTGGTGAAGACACCGCCGACGAGCGCCTTGCCGTCCGGCTGCAACGCGATCGCATACACGGCGTCGTTCGCGCCGGAACCGGGATCGTACGCCAAGTCCAACGCGCCCGAGTTCTCCAGGCGCGCCAGGTTGGGCCGCGTTTGAAAATCAATCGAGGCGAATGAGCCGCCCACCAGCAGTTTCCCGTCCGCCTGCGGGACGACGACATACACCGGGCCATCAGCTCCACCGCCCGGATCGTAGCTCAAGTCCAGTGCGCCGTTGTCGTTCAGCCGGGCGATGCCACCCCGATAGGCGCCGTTGTAGTAGAGGAATTCGCCCCCCAGGAAGATTTTGCGCTCGAAAACCGAGACGCTGATGTTGGCCACATAGCGCCAGATGGTGCCCGGTTCCCCCGTTCCTTCATTCAAGATAATGGTCACCTTGGTTGAAACGCCCGGCCCATAAGGAATCGTCAGTTGTCCCACGCCGTTGGTGGTCAAATCGAAGATGCGCGCGCCGTCGTAGTAAACCCGAATGTTGTCGATGATGTTGACAAAATCGTAATCGACCGTAATGACGCCAAAAGTGGCGCCGGTTTCGATTTCATTGACGTCCTCCAATTCGGTCCCCTCCGCCGCGCGAGGCACAAAGATGTTTTGC
>Ga0187893_10004818_pt1 | contig 25148 bp, 27 predicted proteins | sample MA1701074metaG_FD_139574 | JGI IMG/M metagenome (GOLD analysis project Ga0187893, IMG submission 139574) | White microbial mat communities from a basaltic lava cave in the Kipuka Kanohina Cave System on the Island of Hawaii, USA - MA170107-4 metaG ... | reverse complement strand
CGACGCGCGTCTCCTGCGGCGTGACGTTAATGAGGATTTCTTCGCTCATTCAGCTTGTCGAGCAGCTGGCTGGTCTCGTACAGCGGCAGGCCCATCACGCCGGAGTAGCTGCCGCGCAGCTCCACGATGAAGCGCGCGGCGCGCCCCTGGATCGCATAGGCGCCCGCCTTGTCGTCGCTCTCGCCGCTCGCCACGTACTGGGCGATCTCGTCCGCTGAAAGCGCCTCCAGTTGCACTTCCGAGACCGACAGCGCGAACTCGACCTGATCGTGATTCTTCAGCGCCACCCCGGTCAAGACCTCGTGGCGCTTGCCGGCGAGCGCGGCGAGCATCTCGCCTGCGTGCTCGCGGTTGAGGGGCTTGCCGTAGATCTTCCCATCGAGCGCCACGGTCGTGTCGGCGGCGAGCACCGGCGCGACCGGCAGGTTCCGTTGCAGCATGCGCCGCCACCCGGATTCGGCCTTCTCGCGCGCCATGCGCTCGACGTACGCGCTCGGCGTCTCGCCGTGCAGGGAATCCTCGGGCACGTCGGGAAGCTCGCCGGGGCGGCTGCGGAACAGCAGCAGGTGGAAGCGCACGCCGATCTGCGCGAGCAGCTCGCGCCGCCGCGGGCTGCGGGAGGCGAGGTAGATCATGCGCGATGATACGGGTGGCCGGTCAGGAGGGTCGCGGCCCGGTAGATCTGCTCGAGCAGCACCACCTGCGCCAGCGCGTGCGGCAGCGTGAGGGAGGACAGGCGCAGCAGCAGCGCCGCTTCCTTCTTCACGCGCTCGTCCAGCCCGTCCGGCCCGCCGATGACGAACGCCGTTTCGGCGCTCAGGAGCTTCGCGAATTGCGCGGTGGTCAGGTCCTTGCCGCGCTCGTCCAGCGCAACCACACGAGTGTTTTTCGGCAAAGCGATGCGCTTTGCTGTCACATTCAACCTCTCGACCTCATATCCCCGCGGCATGCGCTTGGCATACTCGGCGCAGGCGCGCTCGGCCCAGTCGGGCAGCCTAGCGGCTACGGCGACGACGCGCAGCCTTGGCACGGGGCCTCGCTTTTTTGCGGGGGCGCTCGTCCTTCTTCAGCCGCACCGGCCTGCCGCCCCAGATCTCCTCGAGGTTGTAGAACTCGCGCACCGTCGGATGCATGATGTGCACCACCACGTCGCCGAGGTCCACCAGCACCCACTCGCCCGCCGACTCGCCTTCGACGCCGTAGACGCGCGCGCCGAGCTCGCGCACCCGGTCCTTGACGCGGTCGGCGAGCGCCTTCACCTGCCGGTTCGAGTCGCCGCTCGCGATCACCACGCGCTCGAACATCGATGGCAGCCGGGCGGTGTTGAACACCTCGATGTCGCGGCCCTTCACGTCCTCGAGCGCCTCGACCACCACGCGCTGCTTGCGGCGGATGTCCATCAGGCGTAGATCCGGTGCTGCGCGATGTAGCCCGCCACCGCGGGCGGCACGAGCTGCGCGATGTCCTCGCCGCGCGCCACGCGCGCGCGGATCTCGGTCGCGGAAATGTTCATCGGCTCGAACGGGATCAGGGTTGCTTTGACAGAGTTGATCGGTGACCGCGGACGGGCAAATACCCCGATTCTCGCAAGCCTCCTTATGTCATCGGGCCGGTGCCAGCTCTCGAACCTGGCGTACTGGTCGGCGCCCATGAGAAGCCACAGCTCGGTATCGGCGCCGAGCTCGAGCCGGAGCTCCTTCAGCGTGTCGATCGTGTAGCCGGAAGCACCCGCGGCGAGCTCGCGCGCATCGACTTCGTAGGAATCGCCGTCGGTAAACGCGAGCCGCAGCATCGCGACCCGGTGCTCGCCGCTCGCCACCGCGGGTGTGCGGTAGCGCGGCGCGCCGGTCGGCATGAACAGGATCTTCTCGAGCCGGAGCTCTTCGAGCGCGGCGCGCGCCATGGCGAGGTGCGCGTTGTGCACCGGATCGAAGGTCCCGCCCAGGATGCCGATCAGGAGCGGATCTCTCCGTGACCCAGCACCACGTATTTCTGCGTGGTCAGGCCTTCCAGGCCCACCGGTCCGCGCGCGTGCAGCTTGTCGGTGGAGATGCCGATCTCGGCGCCCAGGCCGTACTCGTAGCCGTCGGCGAAGCGCGTCGAGGCGTTCCAAATCACCGAGCTCGAGTCGACCTCGCGCAGGAAGCGCTCGGCGCGCGCGCGGTCGCCAGCGACGATCGCGTCGGTGTGCTGCGAGCCGTACCTGGCGATGTGCTCGATCGCCTCGTCGAGGCCCTTGACCACGCGGATCGAGACGATCGGCGCGAGCCATTCGGTGTAGTAGTCGTTCTCGGTCGCCCTCTTTCCGTCCAGGAACTTGAGGGAGGCGGCGTCGGCGCGCATCTCGACGCCTTTCTCGCGGAAGATTTTTCCCACTCTCGGGAGAACCTTGGCCGCGATCCCCTCGGAGACGAGGAGCGTCTCCATGGTGTTGCAGGTGCCGTAGCGCTGGGTCTTGGCGTTGTCGGCGATGCGCACCGCCATCTCGGGGTCGGCGCTGTCGTCGATGTAGACGTGGCACACGCCGTCCAGGTGCTTGATCATCGGGATGCGCGACTCGCGCGCCAGGCGCTCGATCAGCTCCTTGCCGCCGCGCGGCACGATGATGTCGACGTACTCGCGCATCGTGACGAGCTCCCCGACCGCGGCGCGGTCGGTGGTGTCGACGAGCTGCACCGCCGCCTCGGGCAGCCGCGCCGCCTTCAGGCCGGCGCGCACGCAGGCGGCGATGGCGCGGTTCGACTCGAGCGCCTCCGAGCCGCCGCGCAGGATGCACGCGTTGCCCGCCTTGACGCACAGCGCCGCCGCGTCCGCGGTCACGTTCGGGCGCGACTCGTAGATGATGCCGACGACGCCGAGCGGCACGCGCATGCGCGCCACCTCGATCCCCGTCGGCCGGCGGATGCGCTCGGAGATCGCGCCGACCGGATCGGGCAGCGCGGCGACCTGCTCGACGCCCGCCGCCATCTGCTCGACCAGGGCCGGCGTGAGCGTCAGGCGGTCGACGAACGCCGCGTCGCAGCCGTCTTTCTTCGCCTGCGCAACATCCAGAGCGTTCGCCTTCAGGATTGAAGAGCTCTTGGAGCGGATCGAGGCGGCCATCGCAGCCAGCGCCGCGTTCTTCGTCCGGGTCTCGGCGCGCGCGAGCCGGCGTCCCGCGGCGCGCGCGGCGCGGCCCAGCTTCTCCATGTAGGCCTTCACTTTCATTCAGGCAATTCTAATGGCTGGCGTGCAGGCCCAGGCCGAGCTTGGCGAATTCCTCCCAGGGCTCCTCGCCCGCGCCGACGCCCTTGATCGCCTTGTCGATGGCGGCGGCGTGGCCGATCGCCTGCGCGAGCGCCGGCGCAGGGTAGCGCCGGGCCGACGCGACCACGCGCTGCAGCGCCTTGTTGAACGGACGCTCGCCGCCCGCAAGCGCGAACAGCGCGCTCGAGAGCGTGAACAAGAGGTGCGTGGGCGCCTCGCCCTCCGCGCGCAGCCCGTCCAGCACGCGCAGGTAGCGCCCGGTGCTGCCGCTGAGGAGCGCCTCGGCGGCGACGTAAGTATCGAAGCGCGCCACGTCGGCCACCGCGCCGTGCACCGCTTCGAGCGACAGCTCGCCCTCGGGCGCGAGCAGGGCGAGCTTCTGCACTTCCTGGTGCGCCGCGAGCAGGTTGCCCTCGACGCGGTCGGCGAGGTACTCCAGGACCTCGCGCGAGGCGCTCTGCTTATGGCGCGCGAGGCGTTTCTCCAGCCAGCCGGGCAGCGCGGCGCGAGGCACCTGCTGCACTTCGACCACCACGCCGGCGTCGTTCAGGGCCACGAACCAGGGCGTGTCCCACCAGCCGCCGCCTTCGGGCCGCGGCATGGTGACGAGGAGCAGCGCGTCGGGATTGGGGCGCCCGCACCAGGCGACCAGCGCCTCCGCGGCCTGCGCGCTCGGCTTGCCGCCGGCGAGCCTGAGCTCGACGATCTTGCGCGAGCCGAACAGCGACCGGCTCGCGCCGGCTTGGCGCAGCTCGCCCCAGTCGAAGGAACGCCCGGCCTCGAGCACCTCGCGCTCGCTGAAGCCCTGCTTGCGCGCAGCGGCGCGCACCGCGTCGGCGGCCTCGAGCACCAGCAGCGGCTCGTCGCCGTGGATCGCGTAGACCGGCGCGAGCTGCTTCGCGAGATTCGCCGCGAGCGCCTCGGGCTTGAGGCGCATTACTCCGCTTTCGGCTTCGGCCGCTGCGCCGCGGCGAGGCGCCGCAGGATCTGCTGCACCATGTCGGCCTGCATGTCGCGGAACAGGAGCTGCTCCTCCGCCTCCTTGGCGAGGATCTCGGCGTCGTTGAAGGTGACGTCGCGCGTGAGCTGGATCGTGCTCTGCGGCACGTAGTCCGCGCCCTTGCCGTCGTGCACCCGGAACCCGACCCGGTAGCGCAGCTGGAACTCGCGCACCCGGCCGGTGCCGGTGAGCGACAGGATCTCCTTCTGCCGCGTCTCCTCGGTGAAGTGCAGCACCGCCTCGGCCTTCTGCGGATCGTCCACCACCCGCGCGCGCGTGCCCGCCTGGATGTTGCGCTTGAGGTCGAGCGCGAGGCCGGTCGTGGCGCCGGGCAGGTACAGCGTCTCGAAGGGCACCTCCGCCGTGCCGCGCAGGCGAAAGCCGCAGGCCGCGACCAGCAGGCAGAGGACGAGCGCGGCGCCGCGCATCACACGACGACGTTGATCAAGCGCCCGGGGATGACCACGATGCGCTTGATGATCCTGTCGCCCATGTGCTTCTTGACGAAATCGAGCGACTTGACGATCGTCTCGAGCGCGCGCTGGTCCGCCGACTTGGGCGCGCGCACCGTCCCCCGCTTCACGCCGTTCACCTGCACCACCAGCTCGACCTCGTCCTGCTCGAGCGCCGCGGGGTCGGGCTCGGGCCAGGGCGCCTGCATCACGTCCTCGCCGAAGCCGAGGCCGCGCCACAGGTGGTGCGCGATGTGCGGCGTGATCGGCGCGAGGAGGCGCAGCAGGATCGACATGCCTTCCTCGTCGGCGGCGGCTTCCTCCTCGGGCAGGCGCTCGAGCGCGTTCAGGACCTTCATGCACGCCGAGGCCACGGTGTTGAACTGCAGCTTCTGCAGGTCGTAGTTCGCCTGCCTGAGCACCGAGTGGATCTCGAAGCGCGCGCCCTTGGTGGGCGTTCCCTTTATCCCCTTGCGCCGGGAGAAGCGCGCCGCGTACACCCACAGGCGGCGCAGGAACCGGTAGGAGCCCTCGACGCCCTCGTCGCTCCACTCGAGCGTGTTGGTCGGCGGCGAGGCGAAGATGATGAAGAAGCGCGCGGTGTCGGCGCCGTAGCGGTCGATCAGCTCCTGGGGATCGACGCCGTTGTTCTTCGACTTGGACATCGTGCCGATGCCGTCGTACACCACCGGCCTGCCGTTCTTCGCCTTCGCTTCGAGAATTTTTCCTTTCGAATCCCTCCGTACGTCGACCTCCGCCGGGTTGATCCATTCGCGCCGCCCGCTGGCGTCGGTGTAATAGGACTCGGCGAGCACCATGCCCTGCGTGAGCAGGTTGGTGAAAGGCTCCGCGATGCCTTGCATCAGGCCCTCGTCGCGCATCACGCGCTGGAAGAAGCGCGAGTAGAGCAGGTGCAGGATGGCGTGCTCGATGCCGCCGATGTACTGGTCGACCGGCATCCAGTACTGCGCGCGTTCGTCCACCATCGCGCTTTCCTGCCCCGGGCAGCAGAAGCGCGCGAAGTACCAGGACGAGTCGACGAAGGTGTCCATCGTGTCGGTCTCGCGCTTCGCGGGCTTGCCGCACGCCGGGCATTGGGTGTCGGTGAACGCCGGCAGCTTGTTGAGCGGGTTGCCGGTGCCGTCGGGCACCACGTCCTCGGGCAGCTTGACGGGCAACTGGTCGTCGGGCACCGGGACGTCGCCGCAGGCGGGGCAGTGCACGATCGGGATCGGCGTGCCCCAATAGCGCTGGCGCGAGATGCCCCAGTCGCGCAGCCGCCACTGCACGTGCTTCTCGCCGAGGCCCTTGGCCTTGAGGTCCGCGGCGATGGCATCAGTTGCTTGTTCAAAAGACAAATTATTGTATTTGCCCGAATTGATCAGCGGCCCGTGCCCGGCGTACTCGGGCTTCCACGGCGCCGGCACGGTGTCGCCGAGCGGATGGCGGATCACCGGCTTGATCGGCAGCTTGTATTGATAGGCGAACGCGTAGTCGCGCTCGTCGTGCGCCGGCACCGCCATCAGCGCGCCCTCGCCGTAGCCCATCAGCACGTAGTTCGCGACCCACACCGGGAGCTTGTCACCGGTGATGGGATGGAGCACGTGCATCCCCGTCGCCACTCCCTTCTTCTCGACCTGCGCGAGCTCCGCCTCCATGGCGGGGCCGCGCTTGCATTCCTCGACGAAAGCAGCCACCTGGGGATTTTTTCGTGCAGCAAAAGCGGCGATCGGATGCTCGGCCGCCACGGCGCAGAAGGTCGCTCCCAGCAGCGTGTCGGCGCGCGTGGTGAAGACCCACAGCACGCTTGGCTTTTGATCCAATTCATAAGTAAAGCCAATCCGGACGCCTTCGGATCTGCCGATCCAGTTCTTCTGCATCAGCTTCACCTGCTCGGGCCAGCCGGGAAGCTTCTCCAGCGCGGCGAGCAGGTCCTCGGCGTAGGCGGTGATGCGCAGGAAGTACATCGGGATCTCGCGCTTCTCCACCGGCGCGCCGGTGCGCCAGCCGCGGCCCTCGATCACCTGCTCGTTGGCGAGCACCGTCTGGTCGACCGGGTCCCAGTTCACCACCCCGGTCTTCTTGTAGGCGAGGCCCTTGCGGAACAGGCGCGTGAACAGCCACTGGTTCCAGCGGTAGTAGTCGGGCTTGCAGGTGGCGAGCTCCCGGCTCCAGTCGAGCGCGAAGCCGAGGCCCTGCAGCTGCCCCTTCATATAAGTAATGTTGTCGTAGGTCCATTTCGCCGGCGGCACCCGGTTCGCCATGGCGGCGTTCTCGGCCGGCAGGCCGAACGCGTCCCAGCCCATCGGCTGCAGCACGTTGTGGCCGCGCATGCGCCAGTAGCGGGTCAGGACGTCGCCGATGGTGTAGTTTCTGACGTGCCCCATGTGCAGCTTCCCCGAGGGGTAGGGGAACATGGAGAGGCAGTAGAACTTGGGCTTGCCGGGGTCCTCGCGCGAGCGGAAGGAGTCGCGGCCGGCCCAGAACTGCTGGGCCTCGCGCTCAACCGCCGCGGCGTCGTAGACGTCTTGCATGTGACTTTTTTTGCGGAGCGGCGGATTATCGCATCCAATCCTTTGGTGTCGGCCGTATAAGGGGCGTCAGGAGACCGAAGATGAAAACCCTGCTTGTTGCTCTGCTTCTCGCGCTGGCGTCCGTTCCGGCGCTCGCGCAGCCGGCCGCGGTGATCGACGGCGTGCAGATGCCCGCCTGGCTCGAGCGCGACGGCAGGCGCGTGCCGCTCGCGCCGGGAATGGAGCTGCGCGCGGGCGACCGCATCACCACCGGCAACGGCTCGCGCGTGCAGGTGAAGCTCGCCGAAGGCAGCGTGGTCAAGCTGGGAGAGAACGGCCGGCTGGTGCTCGCCGAGATCCAGCCGGCGAAGGAGCTGTTCAAGGCGGCGCTCCATGTGCTCGAGGGCGCGTTCCGCTTCACCACCGACATCGTCGCCAAGGCGCGCAAGCGCGAGGTCAGCGTGCGCGTCGCGCAGGTGACGGCCGGGATCCGCGGCACCGATTTCTGGGGCCGCTCGCGCGCCGACCGCCAGGTCGTGTGCCTGATCGAGGGCGCGATCGAGGTCGGCGCCGACGGCGAGCAGGCGGTGACGATGGACAAGCCGCTGCAGTTCTACCAGCGCGACAAGGGCCAGACGCAGCCGGTGGGCTTCGTGGCCGTCGACCAGCTCGCGCAGTGGGCGCGCGAGACCGAGATCGAGGCCGGCAAGGGCGCGGCGCGCGTCGGCGGGCGCTTCAGCGTGCAGCTCGCCGCGGCCGAAACCCAGGACGCGGCGCTCGCGGTCTACGACCAGGTGCGCGCCGCGGGCTACCCGGCGCAGCTCGCGCCGCGCCGGGAAGGCGATAGGATCGTGTACCGCGTGGTGATCCGCAACCTGCCGTCGCGCGCGGAGGCGCAGGCGCTCGCCGCCCGCCTGAAGGGCAACTTCGGGATCGAGGAGCCGAAGGTCTTAGGTTGAGCAAGTTCCTATTTTTTCTCGGTGTTCTATTCGCGCTTGCGGCCCATGCGCAACCCTGGCCCGTCAAGCCGGTGCGCTTCGTCGTGCCGTTCCCGCCCGGCGGGGCGACCGACGTCGCGGCGCGCACGCTCGCCGACAAGCTCACCGGCGCGCTCGGCCAGCAGTTCGTGGTCGAGAACCGCGCCGGATGGCTACGTGATCCTGTTTGCCGCTGACCCGGTCACCACGCTGCACCTGGTGGTGAAGAACCTGCAGTACGACGTGCAGCGCGACTTCGTCCCCGTGACCCAGGTCACCACGCAGCCGCTCGGCTTCGCGGTGCACACGTCGGTGCCGGCGCGGACGGTGCAGGAATTCGTCGCGCTCGCCCGGGCGAACCCGGGCAGGTTCGCGTTCGCGCACTCGGGCACCGGCTCCGGCCAGCACCTTTCCGGAGAGCTTTTCAAGAAGCTCGCCGGCATCGACATGACCCACGTGCCCTACAAAGGCGGCGCGCCGGCGGTGCAGGACCTGGTCGGCGGGCAGGTGCCGGCGGCGTTCCTCGGCTCCACGCCGCTCATCCCGCACCACAACGCCGGGCGCATCCGCATCCTCGCCTTCACCAGCAAGGACCGGTTCGCCGCGCTCCCCGACGTGCCGACGCTGCACGAGTCGGGGTTTCCCGGCTTCGACAGCACCCAGTGGCTCGGGCTGCTCGCGCCGCGCGGCACGAGCGGCGAGATCGTGAGCCGGCTCCATGCCGAGTCGAAGAAGGCGCTCGAGCTCGCCGACGTCAGGGAGCGCCTGCTCAAGTCCGGATTGATCACGGTCGGCTCGAGCCCGAAGGAGTTCGAGGCCGTGATCCGCGCCGATATCGAGCGCTGGTCGAAGCTGGCTGCAGAGCTCGGTCTGCAGCCGCAATAAGCGACTACCTTCCGAGCAAGCTCTTGGCGTGCGCGATGTCGTCGAGCTGCGTGTCCGCGGCTGCGGCGAGCTGGACGACTTTGCCGGCATATTCGGCCGCTTTTTTTCGGTCGCCGCTGCGTTCCGCGGCGCGCGCCGCGCCGGCAAACGCTCGCAGGCGATTCGGATCGCGCTGCAGCACGGTTTCGAATTCCTTCAGCGCAGCCGCGGCGTCGCCGGATTCAAGTACTGCGTAGGCGACCACCTCGCGGGCCGGCACCAAGCGGCCGGGTGTAATCACGTGCTTCTCGGTTGCGTCCTCGCGTGCAGCTGCAGCGCGCAGCGTAGCGATGCAGCCGGAGCGATTCCCTTCCGCGCACAAGGCGAGGCCGCGCACGACCTCGGTCTGGATTCCCATTTCCTCGACCCAATACGGCACCTTTATCGTCCCGCGCAAGGTCTGCAGGCGGTCGGCTTGCGCGCGCGCCGCGGCCGCATCGCCGCCCATCGCCGCACCGATGCCCCGCGCATAGGCATTGATGGCCTCCGTGAACGGATACTTCTTCCAGGGGAACGTATCGGCAGCGGGGCGCAGCTCGAGCTGTGCTGCTTCCTGCCACGCGCCGCGCTCCAGCAGCAGCCGCGCGGGCATCGCCGCAAACGCATAGCCGGCCGCTGGATGGTCGGCCAGCGGCGTGACTTTCTGCGCCTCTGCTACCAGCGCTTGCGCGGCGCGATGCTGCCCGAGCTGCAGGTGCGCGTACACCATGTAGTCGTAGGCGTGCCACTTGTCGAATCCCTTGTCGCCGGCGACGCGCGCCGACTCGCGGTTGGATTCGATCGATTCCTTCCACGCTCCGACGCGCGTGAAGATGTGCGAAGGCATATGCAGCGCATGCGCTGCGTCCGGCGCGATCCGGCTGTAGCGGCGCGCGGCGTCGAGCCCTTGTGAGGCGATCGGCGGGTAGTCGTAGCTGTGGATCAGATAATGCGCCACGCCCGGATGCTGCGGCTGCTGTTTGAAGATCGGCACTGCGACTTCAGCCCGGCTTTGCGTGCGGTTTCGAGGATGTCCGGGCCGCTCGCGAGCGTTGACTGCGAAATGATGCCGGGCCAGATGAACGGGTTGTCGAGCGCTGCCAGCGCGCGCAGCCAATGCGCCATGCCGCACTGCGGATCGGCCGCCAGCGCGCGTTCGAGCGGCTCGCGGATCTGCGCCCAGGCAAACGAGTGGTAGTACGCCATCGCCGTATTGAACTCGCGCTGCGCGGTGGCATTGCAGCTGACCGGGAAGTTAACCGTGCCGAGGCGCGCCGCGCCGTGATACCCCGGCTGGCCTTCCTGGGTCGCGCATCCTGCGATGGCCGCTGCCAAAGACAATGCCGCAGCCGCCGTCTTCAGGCTGCCCCGATCGCGTTCCATATCGTCCTCCTCTTGAGAGGCGATAACCTAGCGCTATTTGCGCCGCGTTGTCACCCCATCGGAGATAAAATCGACGGGCTTTGTCGCTGCACCTGGAACACCTCAACCCGGAACAGCTCGCCGCGGTCACCCTGCCCGATGAGCACGCGCTGATCCTCGCCGGCGCGGGCAGCGGCAAGACCCGCGTGCTGACCACGCGCATCGCCTGGCTCGTCAAGGGCGCTCGGGTGCCGCCGTCGGGAATCCTCGCGGTCACCTTCACCAACAAGGCGGCGCGCGAGATGCTGACCCGCGTCGGCGCGATGATGACGGTCAACCCGCGCGGCATGTGGATCGGCACCTTCCACGGCCTGTGCAACCGCACGCTGCGCGCGCACGCGCGCGAAGTCGGCCTGCCGCAGGCGTTCCAGATCCTCGACTCGCAGGACCAGCTCGCCGCGCTCAAGCGGCTGCTGAAGGCGATGAACGTCGACGAGGACCGCTTCCCGGCGCGCGAGGCGCAGTACTTCGTCAACGCGCAGAAGGAGGAGGGCGTGCGCGCGCGCGACGTGCCGGTCGCCGACGACAACACGCGGCGCTTCACCGAGCTCTACGCCGCGTACGACGAGCAATGCCAGCGCGAGGGCGTGGTCGACTTTCCCGAGCTGTTGTTGAGAAGTTTTGAATTGTTGAACCGCAACGAGATCCTGCGAGACCACTACCGCGGCCGCTTCCGGCACATCCTGGTCGACGAGTTCCAGGACACCAACCGGCTTCAATATCGATGGTTGAAGCTGCTTTCCTCCAAAGATTCATCTTTATTTTGCGTTGGCGACGACGATCAGAGCATCTACACCTTCCGCGGCGCGCACGTCGGCAACATGGCCGACTTCGAGCGCGAGTTCCGCGTGAAGCACGTGGTGCGCCTGGAGCAGAACTACCGCTCGCACGGCAACATCCTCGACGCCGCCAACGCGCTGATCGCCAACAACCGCAACCGACTGGGCAAGAACCTGTGGACCGCGGCGGACAAGGGCGAGCCGGTGCGGGTGTTCGAGGGCGAGTCCGATACCGATGAGGCGCGCTGGATCGTGGGCGAAGCCCAGGCGCTCGCGCGCGAGGGCACGGCCCTCTCGCAGGTCGCGGTGCTCTACCGCTCCAACGCGCAGTCGCGCGTGGTCGAGCACGCGCTGTTCTCGCAGGGCATTCCCTACCGCGTCTACGGGGGCTTGCGCTTCTTCGAGCGCGCCGAGGTGAAGCACGCGCTCGCCTACCTGCGCCTGGTCGCCGCGCCCGACGACGACAACGCCTTCCTGCGCGTCGCCAACTTCCCGCCGCGCGGCATCGGCGCGCGCACCATCGAGCAGCTGCAGGACGCGGCGAAGCAGGCCGGGGTTTCGCTCTATAAAGCCATCGAGGGAAGCTCGAAAGCCGCCCAGTTTCGCCTGCTTGTCGAAAACCTGAGAAGCGAGACCCAGGGCCTGCCGCTCAAGGAAGTCGTGGAGGTCGTCATCGCGAAGAGCGGCCTCGCCGAGCACTACAAGACCGAGCGCGAGGGCGCCGACCGGGTCGAGAACCTCGCCGAGCTGGTGAACGCCGCGGCCGCGTTCACCGAGGAGGAGCGCGCGGCCGAGTCGGGCGAGGCGGTCGATCCGCTCACCGCGTTCCTCACCCACGCCGCGCTCGAGGCGGGCGAGCACCAGGCGGGCGAGGGCCAGGACGCGCTGCAGATGATGACGGTGCACTCGGCCAAGGGCCTGGAGTTCGATGCGGTGTTCATGACCGGCCTCGAGGAAGGCCTGTTCCCGCACGAGCAGAGCGTCACCGAGCGCGAGGGCCTGGAGGAGGAGCGGCGCCTCGCCTACGTGGCGATCACGCGCGCGCGCCGGCGCCTGTACCTCTCGCACGCGCAGACGCGCATGCTGCACGGCCAGACGCGCTACAACATCCCCTCGCGCTTCCTCGAGGAAATCCCGCAGAGCCTCATGAAGTGGCTCACCCCGAGGTTCTCGAAACAGAAGGCCTTTAGTCCGGACTTCTCGAGGCAAACCAAAACCACGCTGCCTCGTCCGTCTTCGAGAGAGGTCGGCGGCTTCCGCATCGGCCAGAACGTCACGCATCCCAAGTTCGGCAGCGGCGTGATCATCGACGCCGAGGGCCAGGGGACCGACGCCCGGGTGCAGGTCAATTTCGGCAACCAGGGCGTGAAATGGCTCGCGGTCGCCGTGGCGAAGCTGCAGGCCGCCTAGCCGACGTAGTTCTCCGCGAGGGTGAGCGCCTTGGCCCTCGAATTCACCACGTAGTCGAGCTCGGCGAGCTGGATGCGGTGCTGGAACGGAGTGTCGTCGCGAAGCCGCGCTCGTGGTGCGCGTAGACCAGCTCGTCGGTCGACGGCGGCGCCTCGACCAGGATGCCGAACCAGCCGAAGGGGTAGGTGCGCGCGAACTCGTGGCGGTGGCGCAACGGGATCGAGGGGCGCGACACGCCGTGGAAGCCGTCGCAGCCGGCGATGAAATCGGATTCGATTTCTTCCACGCGGCCGTCCATGTGAAACCGGGTCTTCGGAGAAGCTGAATCCAGATCGTAGAGCGCGGCGTCCTCGACGCCGAAAAGGATCCGGCCGTCCGCTGCCAGGCGCGCCGCGACGAGGTCCTTGATCACCTCGTGCTGCGCGTACACGGTGATCGCGCGGCCCGTGAGCTCCTTGAGCGCGATGCGCTGGCTGCGGCCGGCGAAGCGCAGGTGGATGCCTTCGTGCACGAATCCTTCGCGCTGCATGCGCTCGCGCACGCCGCTCATCGCGAGAAGGTCGACCGTGCCCTGCTCGAGCACGCCGGCGCGGAGGGTGGCCTGGATCTCTTCGCGCGTGCGCGACTCGATCACCACCGAGGCGACGTTCTCGAGGTGCAGAAGGTGGGACAGCAACAGCCCGGCCGGGCCGGCGCCGATGATCGCGACCTGGGTCCTCACGAGAACTCCAGAAAAGCAAGAAACGGATTGTATTCGGCGGCGGGTAGCACCGATTCTGGGTGGTTTGATCCGGGGGTTTGTTCGTGCCGACGGCGCGCTTCGGAATCGCCTGCCTTTTGATCTTCGCGGCAGCTCAGGCCGTACGGGACGCCTTCTTCGGAAGCGTATTTCAATCCGTCAGCTTCTTTGTCGTCGCCATGCTGGCGTTCGGCGCGTCGACGTTGGTGTTTGGAGCCTGCGCGTCCTGGCGCCAGCCCGGAGAAGTCCGCGCGCTCGTCGGGCACGCACGGCAGTTCGCGGCGCTGAACGTGACGACAGCCGCTGCCTGGATGGCGTACTTCTTCGCGCTGAAGCATCTGGAGCCGGCCATCGTGACGACGCTTTACACCGGTGTCGGTTCGATCGCGGTACTGGCGTTGTCGGGCCTCGGGGTATCGATGGCCATGAGGGTCAAGGCCGGCTGGCTCGAGCGGGCGGGGTATGTCGGCGTGATCGGCTCGCTACTCGCGACCGCCGCGGTTGCATTGATTGGCAGATCGGGTCTCGCAGGTCAGCCCCTCGGCATCAGCATAGCGGCGGTGCTGGCTGCGATTACCGGGGGCGTGATCATCGCAGTCAGCCACATGATCGCGCGCGACCTCGGCGGCCGCGGCATCGGCTCGAATGCGTTGCTGGGATTGCGCTTCCCGCTTGCGCTTGGCGTCGCTATCGTGGCCGAAATAGCGTTGAGCCAGTCCGAGATGCGTCCTGAGCCTGCCGCACTGCCGGCCCTCGCGATTGCCGCGTTCTGCCTGATCGTGATTCCAAGCTATTTTCTTCAGCTGGGCATCGCCCGAACGTCACCGCTGACCGTGAACGTGATGAGGGCCCTTGGGCCTATATTCGTGTTCGCGGTACAGCAGTTCGACGGACGTTTGCGCTTCTCGGGCGCCACGCTGTCCTGCATTGTCGCCTTCATGCTGTTCGCGACGCTCGCCAGCGTGCTGCGCGGCTGGGCGGAAGCGCGGGCACCGCGTCCTGCCTAGCGCCAGCTCAGCTCTCTATCCTTGAATCCCGGCGCCGAGGATGCGCGCGATCAGGGCGGCGAGGATTCTCTTGGAATAGGGTTTGGTGACGTAGCCGTCGGCGCCGAGCATCAAGCCGCGCTCGATGTCGGCGCGTTCCTTTCTGACGGTCAGCATGACGATCGGCAGCGACGAGAACGACGGCAAGCGCCGCAGCCTCGCAAGGATATCGAAGCCGTCGCCGTCCGGGAGCATGACATCGAGCAGCAGCAGATCCGGCGCGCCGTCTTTTGCCAAGCTGCGCAAGAGCGCCGCCTGCGACTCGGCGACGCGGACCGCATAGCCGGCCATCGATACGCGCAGATCGGCGAGCGCTCGCTGGTCCGGGTCGTCCTCGACGATGAGCACCGTCGTCTCCGAAGCGCGCTTTGCTGCGCACGTCTTGAGCCGTTCCGCGCTGACATAGGCTCCGTGCTGCTCCACGGTGGCGTACGCGTTCTCCAGCTCGCCGGGGTGTACCGCAACAATTCGCGGCTGCGGCGTCACCGGGCGGGCGGGGGCCGCGTCGACGCGCTCCAGGAAGCCGAGCTCCTGCAGCTCGTCGACGCAGTCCTCGATCCGCTGCTGCGGAAAATTGCTCATCCAGGTCTCGAGTTGGCCATCTCCGTGAAAGTCGACCAGCCACAGGATCATGCGGTAGTCGGAGGGTACAGCCGGATCCTTCGTCTCCCACGCCAAGCGCCCGCGAGCCGTGACGCGATATTTCGCTCCGCTCATGGCAGGACGCTAACAGGGCGCCGGCCGTCGTTTGCGGATAAATTCCGCACCGCCGCCTAAGAGATTGTCAGCGCGGACGAACGTCCGGAAACGCACGCCGGGCGGCGGTCTGCGTTTAGCTCAGCTCCTTGTCTCTGGATGCGAGCCGCCGCGCCGGGAAGCGCGCGCTGAAGCGGCTGCCCTTGCCCGGCTCGCTCTGGATCTCGAGCGTCGCGTCGTGGCGCGCGAGCGCGTGCTTGGCGATGGCGAGCCCGAGGCCGGTGCCGCCGGTCTCGCGCGAGCGGCTGCGGTCGACGCGGTAGAAGCGCTCGGTGAGCCGCGGGATATGCTCGGCGTCGATGCCGATGCCGGTGTCCTCGACGCTGAAGCGCGCGCCTTCCGGCCCCTCGCGCCAGGCGAGCGTCACGGTGCCGCCGGCGGGCGTGTAGCGGATGGCGTTGCTCACCAGGTTGCCGAATGCGCTCGCCAGCTCCGCCTCGATTCCCAGCATGTCACTTTGGGTGTCCACCAATAGTTCTATCTTGTGCCTACCCCCGGACAGCGCTTCGGCGTCGGCCTTGAGCCGCTCGACCAGCGAGCGCACCGCGATGCGGGTCTCGCCGCTCGCCGGCGGCGCGGAGTCGAGGGCGGAGAGCGTCAGCAGGTCCTCGATGATGCGCTGCATGCGCGCGGCCTGCTCCTGCATCATGCCGAGGTAGTCGCGCTGCCGCTGCGGGTCGAGTTTCAAGTTTTGTAGTGTTTCCAAAAATCCGACGAGCACCGTGAGCGGTGTACGCAGCTCGTGCGAAACGTTGGCGACGAAGTCGCGCCGCATCGCGTCGACGCGCTCGAACTGGGTGACGTCGCGCGACAGCAGGATCTTCTGCGACTGGCCGTAGGGAATGAGGCGCAGCGACAGCGCGACGCCGTGGCGGCGGGTGATGCGCACCGGGGCGTCCTGCGGCGCCTGCAGGTACTCCACGAACTCGGGCTCGCGCACCAGGTTGGCGATGTTCTGCCCGAGGTCGGCCTGGACGTCGAGCTGGAGCTGCGCCTCGGCGGTGCGGTTGAACCACTCGATATGGTTCGCTCGATCGAGGATCACCACGCCGTCGGGCAGCGCCTGGACCGCGCGGCGCATGCGCGCGAGCGCGTCGGCGAGCCCGTCCTCGCGCTTCGCCGCGTCGCGCTCCAGGCGGTGCAGCGCGGCGAGCGCCGCGTCCCAGATGCCCCGGCCCTCGGGCACCTTTCCGGGCAGCGGATGCGCGAGCCAGCGCTGCAGGCGGGCCAGGTGGCGCGTGTGCCAGAAGAGAACCAGCAGCAAGCCGAAGGAAAAAGCGCCCCAGCCCCAGGCCGCGCCGAAAATCATGCCCACGGGAAGCGCGGCCGCGGCCAGGATCGCAAGCGAGAGAAACGACCTTCGGTAAACCGGGCTCAATCGTTGCGCAGGCCGTAGCCCGAGCCGCGCACCGTGTCGATCAGGCGGTCATGGCCGGTCGGCTCGAGCGCCTTGCGCAGGCGGCGGATGTGCACGTCGACCGTGCGCTCCTCGATGAACACGTGGTTGCCCCACACCTGGTCGAGGAGCTGCGTGCGGGTGTAGACGCGCCCGGGGTGGGTCATCAGGAAGTGCAGCAGCCGGAACTCGGAGGGGGCGAGCTCGAGCCGCCGCCCTGCCGCGCTGACGCGGCGGCTCGCCGGGTCGAGGCGCAATCCCTCGATCTCGACCGCGTCGCCGGAAAGCTGCGGCGCGCGGCGCCTGAGCACCGCCTTGATGCGCGCGGCGAGCTCCTTCGGCGAGAACGGCTTGATCAGGTAGTCGTCGGCGCCCGCTTCGAAGCCGGAGAGCTTGTCCTGCTCCATGGCGCGCGCGGTGAGCATCAGGATCGGCAGGTCGCGCGTGCGCTCGTCGGCGCGCAGGCGGCGGGCGAAGGCGAGGCCCGATTCGCCGGGCAGCATCCAGTCGAGCACCAGCACGTCGGGCAGCGCGTGGCGGATGGCGGCCTCGGCTTCCTCCGCGCTCGCCGCGCGCAGCACCTTGTGGCCGCTGTGCTCCAGGTTCACCGCGACCAGCTCCTGGATCTGCGGCTCGTCTTCGACCACCAGGACGGTAGCAGTCACAGATCTATCTTCTGCGTGTGGCGCACGTCGGTTCCCTTGACGATGTAGATCACGTACTCGGCCATGTTCTTGGCGTGGTCGCCGATGCGCTCGATCGCCTTGGCGGCCCAGACGATCTCCAGCGCGGTGGAGATGGTGCGCGGGTCTTCCATCATGTAGGTGATGAGCTGGCGCAGGATCGCGCGGAACTCGGTGTCGATGCCGGCGTCGTCGCGGATCACCTCGGCGGCGGTATTGCAGTCGAGCCGCGCGAAGGCGTCGAGGGTGCGTCGCAGCATCGAGATCGCCGCCTCGGCCGCGTGCCTGACCTCGACCACCGGCGGCGCCTGCACGCCGCCGCGCTCGTGGATGTTCTTCGCCATGCGCGCGATCTTCTGCGCCTCGTCGCCGATGCGCTCGAGGTCGGTGACGGTCTTGGCGATGGCGAAGATCATCCGCAGGTCGTTCGCCGCGGGCTGGCGGCGCACGATGAGCTGGCTGCAGTCGCCGTCGAGCGCGACTTCCATCGCGTTCACCTTGTGATCGGCGGCGATCACTTCGTCGGAGAGCGCGACGTCGCCGGTGGCGAGCGCATCGATCGCGCGGCGGATCTGCGCTTCGACCAGGCCGCCCATGGCCAGCACGCGCGAGCGGATCGAGCCGAGATCCAGGTCGTACTGCTTGGAAGCGTGTTCGCTCAGCCGAATCTCCCGGTGATGTAATCCTCGGTCTGCTTCATTTTCGGCTTGATGAACAGCTCATCCGTAACGCCGAACTCGATCAGGTCACCGAGGTACATGTAGGCGGTGAAGTCGGACACGCGCGCCGCCTGCTGCATGTTGTGCGTCACGATCAGGATCGTTACGCGCTGCTTGAGATCGTGCATCAGCTCCTCGATCGAGGCGGTGGCGATCGGGTCGAGCGCCGACGTGGGTTCATCAAACAGCAACAGTTCGGGATCCGTCGCCAGCGCCCGCGCGATGCACAGGCGCTGCTGCTGCCCGCCGGAGAGATTGTACGCCGGCTGGTGCAGCCGGTCCTTCACTTCGTTCCAGAGCGCGGCGTCGTTCAAAGCCTGCTCGACCTTGTCCTCGATCGCGCGCCGCGAGCTCTCGCCGCGCACGCGCAGGCCGTAGGCGACGTTCTCGAACACCGACTTCGGGAACGGGTTCGGCTTCTGGAACACCATGCCGATCCTCATGCGCACCTCGATCGGGTCGACGTCGCTCGCCAGCAGGTTGGCGTTGTCCGGCTGGAGCACGATCTCGCCCTGGTAGCGGTTGCCCGGGTAGAGGTCGTGCATGCGGTTGAAGCAGCGCAGGAAGGTCGACTTGCCGCAGCCCGAGGGGCCGATCAGGGCGGTCACCTTGTGTTCGTGCACCGGCATGCTGATGTCCTTCAGCGCGCGGAAATCGCCGTAGTAGAAGCTGAGGCTCCGGGCTTCGGCCTTGGCCATCGGTCGTTCGCTCACCATCTGATGTTCCGGCGCAGGCGGTAGCGCAGCCAGATCGCCAGCCCGTTCATTGCAAGGGTCATCAGGACGAGAACGAAGCCGGCGGCGGCGGCGTTGGCGTGGAACGCGGCCTCGGGGCGCGAGGTCCAGTTGAACATCTGGATCGGCATCACCGTGAAGGGCGACATCAGCCACTCGAAGGACACGAACGGCGGCTCGCTGGTCACCGGCGCGGGCGGCAGGAAGGCGATGAAGGTCAGCGCTCCAATCGTGATGATCGGCGCCGTCTCTCCAATCGCGCGCGCCATCCCGATGATGATGCCGGTGAGGATGCCGGCCGACGAGTAGGGCAGGATGTGGTAGCGCACCGTCTGCCACTGCGTCGCGCCGAGCGCGTAGGAGCCCTCGCGGATGGCTTGAGGGATGGAGCGGATCGCCTCGCGCGTGGCGACGATCACCACCGGCAGGATGAGGAGCGCGAGCGTCAGCCCGGCGGTGAGGATGCTCTGGCCCAGGCCGAACTGGTAGACGAAAAGCCCGAGTGCGAGCAGGCCGTAGACGATCGAGGGCACGCCGGCGAGGTTGGTGATGTTGATCTCGATCACGTCGGTGACCCAGTTCTTGGGCGCGTACTCCTCGAGGTAGATCCCGGTCGCGACCCCGAGCGGCACGGCGAAGAACGCGGTGGTGAGCATCACCAGGGTCGAGCCGACCCACGCCGACAGGATCCCGGCCTGGCCCGGCCGGCGCGAGGGGTAGTTGGTGAAGAAGTCCCACGACAGGCGCCCGAAGCCGTCGAGCGCCATGTCGACGAACAGCGCCGCGAAGGTGAGCACGCCGACGATCAGGGCGAGCATGCCGCACAGCGCGAAGATCGCGTCCCAGCGCTTGCGTCTCTTGATGAGCTCCTTAATAGGCTTCACGGAAGGTCTTGCGCAGCATGTGGCCGGCGATGTTGCAGGCGAGGGTAAAGAGCAGCAGCGTCAGGCCCGCGGCGAAGATCGTCTGGTAGCCGACCGAGCCGTGCGGCAGGTCGCCGAGCGCCACTTGCACAATGAACGCGGTGATGGTCGCGGCGGGCTCGAGCGGGTTGAAGGTCAGGTTGGGCTGCATGCCGGCGGCGACCGCGAGGATCATGGTCTCGCCCACCGCGCGCGAGATGCCGAGGATGTACGCCGAGGCGATGCCGGAGAACGCCGCCGGCACCACCACCTTGATCGCGGTCTGGAAGCGCGTCGCGCCCACCGCGTAGGAGCCCTCGCGCAGGCTCATCGGCACCGCGCGCATCGCGTCCTCGGAGATCGAGCTCACGTAGGGGATGATCATGATGCCCATCACGATGCCGGCCGCGAGCAGGTTGAACCCCGGCAGCTCGGGGTAGATACGCTGCAGGAGCGGCGTCACGAACAGCAGCGCGAAGTAGCCGTAGACGATGGTCGGCACGCCCCCCAGCATCTCGAGGAAGGGCTTGGCCACCTCGCGCAGCTTGAACGGCGCGAACTCCGAGAGGTAGATCGCGATCACCGTGCCGAGCGGGATCGCGATCGTGAGCGCCACCGCCGAGCTGGTGAGGGTGCCCGACAGCAGCACCACGATGCCGAAGTGCGCGTCGTCGAACAGCGGCGTCCACTGCGTGTCGGTGAGGAACCGGGTGATCGGCACCTGCTCGAAGAACACCACCGATTCCCTGACCAGGATGTAGACGATGCCGACGGTGGTGAACACCGAGACCAGCGCGGCGAGGAACAGGACCAGCTCGATCAGGCGCTCGCGCACCATGCGGGCGCGCCGCCGCGCGAGGCGCGCGGCCTGCGGGGTCTGCATCGACCCCGATTCTATAGAAACCGAAACCGGCTTCAGAGCTTCGCTTCGCGCCTGAGCAGCTCTTCGATGGTGACGCCGACCTCCGCCACGCCGCCGAACACCGTGCCTTTCTTGCCTTTGACCACGTGCTGCCAGGCTGTCGTATAGGCGACGTCGGGAAGCGGCACGTACTTCACCTCTCTTGCGAGCTTGGCGCCGTTCTTCATGTAGTACTCGACGAACTCCTTGACCTCGGGCTTGGCGAGCGACTTGGCGTTCACGTAGATGAAGATCGGCCGCGCGAGCGGGCTGTAGCTGCCCTTCAGCACCGCTTCCATCGACGGCTCGACCGCCTGGCCCTTCTGGTTCACGATCGGCACCGCCTTCAGCTTGTCCTTGTTCTCCACGTAGTAGGCATAGCCGAAGTAGCCCAGGCCGTTCACGTCGCGCGACACGCCCTGCACCAGCACGTTGTCGTCCTCCGAGGCGGTGAAGTCGCCGCGCGAGGACTTCGACTTGCCGACCACCGCCTCGGTGAAGTAGTCGAAGGTGCCGGAGTCCGCGCCCGGGCCGAACAGCTTCATCGGCGCATCGGGCCACTGCGGGTTGACCTGGTTCCAGCGCGTCACCTTGCCCTGCGCCGCCGGCTCCCACATCTTCTTCATCTCGGCGATGGTGAGCTGCTTGATGAAGGTGTTCTTCGGGTTGATCACCACCGTCAGGGCGTCGAACGCGACCGGCAGCTCGACGTACTCCACCCCCGCCTTGGCGCAATCGGCCATCTCGGCCTTCAGGATCGGCCGCGAGGCGTTCGAGATGTCGGTCTCGGCGCGGCAGAACTTCTTGAAACCGCCGCCGGTGCCCGAGATGCCGACGGTGACCTTGACCTGCTGCTTCTTCGCCTTCTGGAAGTCCTCGGCGACCGCCTCGGTCACCGGGAACACGGTGCTCGAGCCGTCGATCTTGACGATCTTCTGCTGCGCGAGAGCCGGCGCGGCCGCCAGGGCCATGCCTACGACAATTAGGGTTTTCATGGCGCGCAGGTTACGCAGCGCCCGTTACCGATTTATTACCGCAAAAGCGCCTTGTAATCTTCGACCGCCGCCTCGACTACCCGCGCGGCGTGCTCGGCGCCGTAGACCTTCTGCACGCTGATCTGGGCCTTGGTCCCCGGGACCAGCTTGTAGGTGGTGAAGTAGTGCTGCAGCCGCTCGACCAGCACCGGCGGCAGCTGCTCGATATCGGTCAGGCTCCCCCACACGAAGTCGCCCTCCAGCACCGCGATCAGCTTGTCGTCGGCCTCGCCCCGGTCGAGGAGCTGCAGGCCGCCGACCACGCGCGCCGGCACGATGATCTCGGCGCGCTCGATCGGCCGCTCGGACAGCACGCAGATGTCGAGCGGGTCGCCGTCGCCGCGCTCGGCTCCGGGACACAGGGCCGCGACCCTGGAATCACAAAACGTCTTCGGCACAAAACCATAAAGCGACGGCGGCTGCGACGAGGTGCGCTGCGGCCGGTCGACCTTCAGGTAGCCGCTCGCCTTGTCGACCTCGTACTTGATGAGGTCGAAGGGCGTGAGCTCGATGTAGGCGTTGACCCAGAGCGGCAGCTCGCGCCCCGCCTCCAGCCCGTGCCACGGGTGCGGCCGGTATTGGGAGAACTTCATATATAGAGAAGGCGCATGGCGCGGTCATGATACGGCGGCCACCGCCAGGTAGCGCGCCAGGCGTCCCGCCGCCATGAAGCAAAGCGCCGCGATCCAGTTGATGCGCAGCCAGCCGGCCGCCACGCACAGCGCGTCGCCGACGACCGGAAGCCAGGCGAGCACCGTGACCGGCGCGCCGTAGCGGCGCAGCGACTGCACAGCCTTCAAGTCGAGCTTGCGTTGCGGGATGAAGCGGCCGATTGCGTAGGACGTCATCCCCCCTGCGGTGTTGCCGAGCGTCGCGACCGCGACCGCGAGCGCGCGGTCCCCGGGATGGAGCTGCAGGTAGGCGAACAGCGCCGCCTCGGAGGGCAGCGGCACGAGCGTGGCGGCGGCGAAGCTCGCCGTGAACAGGACCGCGAGTTGCTCCATGCTAAATTCGGCCGGCCTTGAACAAGAACTACCTCGAGCGCATCCTGAAAGCGCGGGTCTACGACGTGGCGGCCGAGTCGCCGCTCGAGCTCGCGCCCGGTCTTTCGAAGCGCCTCGGCAATCGCCTGTACCTCAAGCGCGAGGACCTGCAGCCGGTATTCTCGTTCAAGCTGCGCGGCGCCTACAACAAGATGGCCGGCCTGCCGCGCAAGCGCCTGAAGCGCGGAGTGATCGCGGCGAGCGCCGGCAACCACGCGCAGGGCGTGGCGCTCGCCGCGCAGCGCCTGCGCTGCCGCGCGGTGATCGTGATGCCGGTGACCACCCCGCGCATCAAGGTGGACGCGGTCGCGGCGCGCGGCGCCGAGGTGGTGCTGCACGGGGATTCCTACGCGGAAGCGTATGGCAGAGCCCTTCAACTGAAAAGGAGAAGAGGCCTTGCGTTCGTCCATCCCTACGACGATCCCGAGGTGATCGCGGGCCAGGGCACGATCGGCGTCGAGATCCTGCGCCAGCACCCGGGCGCGATCGACGCGGTCTTCGTCCCGGTCGGGGGCGGGGGCCTGATCTCGGGCATCGCGGCCTATGTCAAGGCGATCAATCCGAGAATACGAATCGTGGGCGTGGAGCCGGTCGATGCCGACGCGATGGCGCGATCGCTCAAGGCGGGAAGGCGGATCCGGCTCGACCACGTGGGCCTGTTCGCCGACGGCGTCGCGGTGAAGGAGGTCGGGCGCGAGACCTTCCGCCTGTGCCGCCGCCTGGTCGACGAGATGGTGCTCGCCGACACCGACGAGATGTGCGCCGCGATCAAGGACGTGTTCGAGGATACGCGCGTGGTGCTCGAGCCCGCGGGCGCGCTCGCGATCGCGGGTGCGAAAGCCTGGGTGGAAAAGCATGCTTCAAGGAACAAGACCCTGGTCGCGGTCGCTTCCGGCGCCAACACCAACTTCGACCGGCTGCGCTTCATCGCCGAGGAGGCCGAGCTCGGCGAGCACCGCGAGGCGCTGCTCGCGGTCACCATCCCCGAGCGGCCCGGCAGCTTCAGGACGTTCTGCCGGCTGCTCGGCGCGCGCAACGTCACCGAGTTCAACTACCGCATCGCCGACTCGGCCGACGCGCACATCTTCGTCGGCATCGAGGTGCGGGGCCGCGCCGAGACCGCGCGCATCGTGCAGAACCTGCGCCGCCACGGCCTCACCACGCTCGACCTCTCCGACAACGACATGGCGAAGCTGCACACGCGCCACATGGTCGGCGGCCGGGCGCCGTTCGCGAAGAATGAGCTTCTCTACCGCTTCGAGTTCCCGGAGCGCCCGGGCGCGCTGATGCGCTTCCTCGACAGCATGCGCAGCGACTGGAACATCAGCCTGTTCCACTACCGCAACCAGGGCGCCGACTACGGCCGGGTGCTGGTCGGGATCCAGGTCCCGAGAAGAGAAATGAACGAGTTCAGGAAATTCCTGAAGAACCTCGGTTACCCGTACGCCGAGGAGACCCGCAACCCGGCGTACAAGCTGTTCCTCCTCTGACCATGGCCGGCCGCGCGCCGTTTCTCCCCGGGAAGATCGCGCGCTATGTCCACGATCACTCGGTGCGCGAGCCCGAGATCCTGCGCGAGCTGCGCGCCGCGACCGCCTCGGTGCCGGGCTCGGGCATGCAGATCGGCGCCGACCAGGGGCAATTCATGGCGCTGCTCGTGCAGGCGATCGGCGCCACGCGCTGCCTCGAGATCGGTACCTACACCGGCTACAGCGCGCTCGCGGTGGCGCTCGCGCTGCCCGAGGACGGGCGGGTGACCTGCTGCGACATCAATGCGGAATGGACCGCCATCGCCCGACGGTACTGGAAGAAGGCAGGGATGGATCACAAGATCGAGCTTCACCTGGCGCCGGCGCTGGAAACCCTGCAGAAGCTGAAGGGCCCCTTCGACTTCGCGTTCATCGACGCGGACAAGGGCAACTACGCGAGCTACTACGAGCGCTGCCTCGAGCTGCTGCGCCGCGGCGGCATCATCGCGGTCGACAACACCCTCTGGTCGGGCTGGGTCGCCGATGCCAGGCAGCGCGACGCCGACACCCGCGCGCTGCGCGCGTTCAACGACGCGCTGCACCGCGACGAGCGCGTCGCGCTCTCGCTCCTGCCGCTCGGCGACGGTGTTACGCTCGCGCTCAAGCGATGAAGGTCCTTGCTCTTGTCCTGGCAGGCGTGCTGGCCGCGGCGGCGCAGGCGAATCCGCGCGAGCTTCGCGGCACCTGGATCGGCGCGCTCGACGGCTACCCGATCCAGCACGTGATCAAGGATGCCTACGTGAAGCTCGACTCGGCGAAGGCATTCAGCGGTGATGTGCGCTACGGGATCACCGGATACCGCGACGAGCGCTCGCTCGTGATCCACCCGTTCGAAGGCACGGTAGATGGAACGGTGTACCGCATCCGCGGCCTGCCGCAACACGGCGTGGAGCTCGAGCTCGCCTACCACCCGCAGTCGCCCGACCGGATGACCGGCCACCTGGCCTATCGCGGAGAGAAGCGG
>Ga0187893_10004817_pt1 | contig 25151 bp, 21 predicted proteins | sample MA1701074metaG_FD_139574 | JGI IMG/M metagenome (GOLD analysis project Ga0187893, IMG submission 139574) | White microbial mat communities from a basaltic lava cave in the Kipuka Kanohina Cave System on the Island of Hawaii, USA - MA170107-4 metaG ... | reverse complement strand
TCCGGCTTCTTGTATTCAGCCAATAATCTGTCAATCAGTTCTGAGTCAATTGCCATCGTTTCTCCTTGTTGAGATTGTCTTTCACTCGATGGCCGTTTACACACTTCTTTTTATACCCTCGATGCTGAACTGGCTCGAACGGAGCCCGATCCGGAGATCCAATTGCTTATCCGGGCCAGTGCGGGCCTCAACCTGGCCTTGGACTATCTGCCTGGGTCGGTGACGTTCGATCCAATTGCCGAGAAGCCCAACTCGGACTTGGCATCTTCCATCGTTTGGTTCGATGCCTATATTTCTAACGTGGACCGCACTCCCCGCAACCCGAATATTCTCGTATGGCACCGTCGCCCATGGCTGATTGATCATGGCGCGACGCTCTACTTCCACCACGCTTGGAGCAATCCGCTCGAACGCATCAGCGATCCCTTCGTTCATATCAAGGACCACGTGCTACTCCCGCTTGCTACATCCCTCCGTGAAGTCCATTCTCAGATGCTGGGGCACCTGACCACTGATGTCATAGAACGCATCGTTGGATTGATTCCAGAATCCTGGCTGGTCGGTGACGCTTCCTCGGGTGGGAGCGATGAGCAACGGAGAGGTTACGCCGAGTATCTGTCGAGACGTTTGGAGCCGCCGCATCCATTCCTGGAGGAGGCCATTAGTGCGCGATCTCTGTACGTATGACTACGCCATCATCCGCGTTGTGCCAAAGGTCGAGCGTGAAGAGTTCGTCAACGTTGGCGTCATTGTCTCCTGCCCGGCTAAAGGCTTTCTGGAAGCCCGCATTGAGCTGGATGAGCAGAGACTGAAGGCGTTTGATGCGACGTTGGACCTTGAATCCATTCGGCCGCATCTAGCGGGCATCACGGCCATCTGCGCTGGAGGTGTCGAGGCGGGGCCGATCGGGCAACTGTCACCGCGAGAGCGCTTCCACTGGCTCACCGCGCCCCGAAGCACCATCATTCAGACGTCTTCGGTGCATACCGGCCATACGTCCGATCCTGCTTCTGTTTTGGAGCACCTGCTTGACTCCTCGGTACGTCCCCCGCGTGAAGATCGAGAGCCGTGATCGAAACGGGAGATATGCAGACTGAAGGGGAGGCTGGATTCCGTCCTGCGTACCGCTTGGCCGGACTGACGAGAAGAGAGACGTAAGGGTAGGCGATTCTTGCGCGAGAAAACGCGATGTGCTGGTGAAATGTGCGAAAGAGGCAACTATTCAGACTGCGGGCGATCGACAAGCTCAGCCATGCAGGAGGCGTTAGCTTTGCCAAGGTCGTGCAACCCCCGTGCGACCCCTTTGCGGTCTGCCTCCGGACGGTTCTGGCTCACCTTCCACTTGCCCAGTAGGCGTGCGATAGGCACTTCGATTCCTACAATGCCGCGTAGCTGCCCCTCGATGTAGTCGTCGGGTGCATCGGCTACTTCCCAAGGCTCCGGACGGGGCGCTTCGTTTCGGTTCGTAAGCCTTTCCACCAAAGCCTTTAACCACTTTGGGTCCTCGACAATACGCAAAGGGCCGTAAGCATGGACAACCGCATAGTTCCAGGTAGGCACAACCTTTCCCGACTCCTGCTTGGTTTGATACCACGAAGGGGTGATGTAGATCTCTGGGCCCTGAAAGATCAAAAGCGCTCCCACAGCGCTGGAAAAATTTCGCCACACCGGATTTGCTCGCGACACGTGACCTCGCAGGGTCCCTAAGGGCGGCGGCTCCAAGTCGAGTTCCATGGGAATGTGATTCGCATTGAGACCTTCCTGATCCAGCGTGACCAGGGTTGCCAGGGGATGATTGCGCACAAGATCATGCAGGACGTCAACGCGCGTTTCTTCGAAATGTGCGGGTATGTACACCAAGCAAACTCCAGGCTCTATGACTTCAGAGCGGATCCCCGAATCGGCATTGAGCGTACGCGTACAGCACAAGCGTTGAAGACGGCGTTGGCCACGGCGGGAGGCACGGCGATCATGGGAGTTTCGCCGGCACCTACGGAAGGCAGGTCGCGACGGTTGAGCAGAACGGTTTCGATCGGTGGAACGTCCTTGAAACGTGGAACGCGGTATTGCGAAAACCTGCCGGTCAGAAGACGTCCGTTCTCAAACTGAATCTCTTCGCTGAGAGTCCCACCCAGAGTCATGATGACGCAGCCCTCCACTTGAGAGCGGAGATTCTCAGGATTCTGGACGGCGCCGCACTCAAAGGCTTCAACGATGCGCAGTACCTTAATGGCGCTGCGCGCTCGATCGACAGCAACTTCGACACAGGAAGCCGTATACGATCCTTTTTCGGTCCCACAAGCCAAGCCAATTCCGCTGCCTGCGCGACGACTCTTTCGCGCGTCCTGCCAGCCGAAGCGCTCTGCTGCCGCCTGCAATACGGAACGGAGTCGCTCATTCTTCAAGTGGTCAAGCCGGAACTGAAGTGCATCTGCTTTCGCGGCGATCGCCAGTTCGTCCATGAACGACTCGCGAGCAAAAGTGTTGGCAGTCGCGGCAAGAGCGCGATAGGAACCCTCGCGTAGGGGAGGCTCGGAGTAACAGAACCGTTCGTGGGTGTGTGGGATTTCATAGGGCGATTCGAGCGCCGAAGCACCGGAGTTGAAGTTGGTGAAGTCCCAGGCCAGGAGGCGCCCATCCACCGCCAGGCCGGCCTGCGCCTCAATCAGCCCTGCTGGACGGAAGTAGGCCCAGGTGAATTCCTCCTCGCGCGTCCAGCGCAGCGAAACGGGTCGGCCGGCGCCTTTTGAAAGCCGTGCCGCTTCCACAGCAACTTCGCCTGAGTGCTTGCCGCCAAACCCTCCTCCCGTGTCTGGCACAATCACACGCACCGAATCCTCCGGCAGACGGAAGGCATCAACGAGGTCGCGTCGCACCCGTTGCGGCTGTTGAGTTCCAGTCCAAACAGTGAGCCGACCATCCTGCCATTCGGCCACGGCGGCCCGCGGCTCCATGGGTGCATGCTGGATGTACGCAATCTCGTAACTGGCCTTTACGATCTGTTTGGCTGCAGACAGCCCCTCTTGCAGCGAACCCTTGCTGCGAACTCGCGGCTTCCTCTGTCCCGATTCATCGGTTACTGCTTTCTGCTTCAGGTAAGTGAAGAGCTCTTTGCTCGAAGGATGCGGAGATGTCTTCCATGAAGCCGCAGAGCTGAGAACGTCAAGCGCCTTCTGCGCCCGGAACGACGTGGCGGCGGTGCAACCGGTAAAGTTTCCGTCGCGCACGACCACAACTCCCGGCAGTTTCTGTGCGGCGGACAGATCAACGTCTGTGAGAACGGCTCCATAGGAAGGGGGGCGCAAAACTTTGCCATAAACCATGTTGGGCCGAGCAACATCCGAAGGATAGCGATGTGAGCCGGTCACAATACTGCGCGCATTCGCCTTCTGCGGCGACGTTCCCAGCACGGTCCATTGATCCACCGGATAAATCTTAACGTCGGCCGGCACTCCTTGCTCGAAGCTCTTGGGCAAGTCCGCTAATCCTGCCAGCTCTCCGTAGGTGAGTGTGCGTCCGGTGGCAGGATCGGAAATCTTGCCACCTTCGACTTTCAGGTCACCATCTACGCGCCACTGTTGGCGAGCGAGCTTGATCAGGATTTCCCGAGCGGCAGCCGCACCCTTTCGCACCGCAGGGACAGTGCTGGGCGTAGTTCGGCTACCCGCTGTGCCGCCGTCGTCTGGACCTTGAGCAGTGTCCGCCATCACAAGGTTGATCTGGTTGATGGAAACTCTGAGTTCTTCTGCGGCGGCTTGGGCCAGCTGTGTTCGCGAACCTTGCCCAACCTCCACTTTGCTCGTCATTAGAGTGATTTTGCCGTCTTTGCCAATGTGCAACCGGGCAGCAATGCTGTCGCGCTGGGTGCGCGTCTGGGCTTCCGTGTCCGCGTGATTTGCCAGGATCAGGAGCCCGGCGCCTGTGACGCCCAGGAAACCTCGGCGACTCAAATCGAAGAAGTATCGCCTGCCTTCGTCTAGCTCATAACGTTCAGGCTCAGGACAGGTATCGAGATCGGGGGTTCGACGCATGATCTGACTAACGAATCGAGGTTTTGATTTCAGCGGCACGACGCACCGCTGCAATGATCTTCGGATAGCCGCAGCAGCGGCAAAGGTTGCCGTTCATCCACTCGGTGATTTGATCCTCTGGCGGGTTTGGATGCTTGCTGAGCAAGGCCGACGCAGTCAGGATCATCCCGGGAACGCAGTAGCCGCACTGAATCGCGCCTTCCTGAAGAAATGCGTCCTGAACTGGATGCAGCGCGTCGTCTTTAGCTAACCCTTCGATGGTGACAATTTCCTTGTTCGCCGACTTCGAGACCGGCAAGCGACAGGAGGTTACCGGTTGCCCGTCAACAAGGACCGTGCAGGCCCTGCATTGGCCCTCGCCGCAGCCATATTTCGTTCCGGTAAGGTGCAAATCTTCGCGCAGCACGTCCAGGAGCGGACGCTCGGGATCGGTCTCGACAGTTCTAAGACTGCCATTGACCTTTAACTTGAAACTCGTCTCCACGATCAAACTCTCCGGGAACGACGCGATAAGGTGACAAATTCATCATACATCCTCATCGACAGGTTGTCTTTACTCAAAGCAGGTGTCGGCCGGCCGGTCTTGCTCGAAGACTGGATGCCCGCTTTCGCGGGCATGGCGACTCACATGAAACTCAAGGCAAGGGTAAGTGTCATTCCCACGAAAGGGTTATCCAGTTGTTGTCATTGGAGGCAAGGCTCAGTCCTTGCATAAACGCGCGTGGGGATTTCATACTTGCTCCTATTGCATACTTTCCGCGCTGTGGTATCGTTTTGACATCAACTTCACTGGTATCGAAATCAATCATCGTAAGGAGGAGAATCGTGAAAAGGCTTGCCATCGGAACACTGACGCTTGTCGTCCTGGGTGGTACGTTGCTGGCACACCCCCACTTCAGAAAGACCGTTACTGCCAAGCTCGGCACCGTCGATGTGACCGTTGCTTATCAAACGGTACCTTCCAATGAGATGCACGCGCAAAACGCCAAGGTTGGGGCGTTCACAACGCCGCGAGCTCCAAAGCTCACCTTGTCTGCAGAACTCAAGGCTGGAGCGATTACACTTCCGGCCGGCGAGTACACAATCGGAGTCATCAAGAACAGCGACAAAGACTGGACGATGGCGTTGTATCCGGGTGCGCTTGCGAGAGGTACCGAGCCAGACGCATCCAAGATCATCAAGCTCGATTCTCAGTTCACCGACGCACACGGTACTTCCGAGCACATGACGATCGATATCACTCCGGGTCACGGAAAGCAGGAAGGCAAGGCGGTTTTACTTTTGCATTTTGGAAAGCTATATCTGGCAGGTTCTCTCTCCTGAAGCAGTCCTAAGTCCGGGCCCGGATACTCTTCGGGCCCCAGATCTTCGCCGGTTTGAGATCACCGGGCCTTGGTCAGACCGACTCCGACTAGAGCCGGAATCACAACGCCTGCTCGATGTCATCGATCAGGTCTTCCGCGTCCTCAATTCCCACGCTGAGCCGCACCAGAGTATCCGTGATGCCGCGCGCCTCCCGCAATTCTTTGGGAATGCTGGCATGAGTCATGGTTGCCGGATGACAGCAGAGCGACTCAACGCCACCCAGACTTTCCGCCAGAGAGAACACTTTGAGACGTGAACAAAAGCGGTGCGTCCTGGCAACGTCGCCCTCAAGCTGAATTGAGATCATTCCGCCAAAGCGGCTCATCTGTATTCTGGCAGTCTCAAAACCTGGATGTTCTGGCAATCCCGGATAGAAAACCCGTGCGACACCTTGCTTCGTTGTGAGGATCGATGCCAATTGGAGGGCATTCTCACAGTGGCAATCCATTCGCACAGCCAAGGTCTTCAGCCCTCGCAAAAGCAGATAGCAATCCATAGGACTGGGCACGCCGCCCGCCGCGTTTTGCAGAAATCGTATCGCTTCCATGGTTTCCTTTTTGCGCGCAATCACAGCACCACCCACGACATCGGAGTGTCCACCCAGATATTTTGTGGTGCTGTGGATCACCAAATCGGCGCCTAAGTTCAGAGGCTTCTGGAGATAGGGTGTTGCAAAGGTATTGTCCACAGCGACGGTCATCGAGTGGCTCTTGGCAATGCTCGCCAAAACGGGGATGTCCACGATATCGAGCAGCGGGTTCGTGGGGGTTTCGAGCCACAACAGCCGGGGACGACTCAGGGATGCAATTGCGCGCTCATGTGCTTCCGGACTCGCATCGACAGCAAAGGCGATCTCCAGACCCCAGCGCTTGAACACTCGCTCCAGCAACCGGAACGTGCCCCCATAAAGATCATGCCCACCCACCACGCCGTCTCCGGGTTCCAGCGCCTGGAACACCGTCGTTGTTGCTGCCAAGCCCGACGAGAACGCTGCGCACTCTTCGCCTTCCTCAAGAGAGGCCAGACACGCCTCCAACGCCTTGCGTGTTGGATTCTGCGACCGTGAATACTCGTATCCCTTGTGCTCACCCGGAGCTGCCTGGGTATAAGTGGTGCTGAGATGTATGGGAGGAATGGTTGAGCCAGTCACGGGGTCGGGCTCCTGACCCACATGGATCGCACGGGTCGAAAATTTCATAAAGAGTCTCCGAAGAAATCCTCCTTAACAAAGGGGGAGAGAAAGCGGGGCCTTCAGGGGATTGTCGTGACAGCGGAGGAAACGTGAATGCCACCCCCGGGGCGCTTCGTTGCGCCGCACAGCTTCATGAAGAACTGGCTTTTGGCGACTTCTGATAAAAGCTCATCAAGTCGGAACGCGTGATAATGCTCACGACGTGTCCGTCCCTTACAGCCACCACCGCGGGATTGCCGGCCATCAATAACCTGTAGACTTCCTCAAGCAATACTCCGACGTCCAAACGCGGCAGAGGTTTTGCCATGATCTCGCGCAGACGAATGGACTCTGGAGCAGAGCCTTGTCGGAGCGCGCGCATGATTGTGATTTCCTCCACTGCGCCGACCATTTCTCCTCGCTCAAGGATAGGAATCTGGGAAATGCCACGTTCACGAAATAGGTCGGCGGCTTTCTTCAGGGTGTCCTCGGGAGTCAAAGAGATCAAGTGTCCCTCCCGTCCTAGCGCCGACAGCAGGTCTCCAACAAGCACGCTCTCGGGTTGTTGGTCAGCAAAACCGTGCTGCGCCATCCAGGCATTGTCGTACATCTTGCTTAAGTAGTTGCGCCCGGTGTCGGGGCAGAAGACGACAAGCACATCTTCCGCGGTACAGCGTTGGGCATAGCGAAAGGCTGCGGCCAGAGCGGTTCCGCTCGACCCCCCGAGCAGGATCCCTTCCTCCCGAGCAAGGCGACGGGCTGTTGCGAAAGACTCAGCGTCGCTGATGCGAATCCACTCATCAATCAATTGTGCGTTCAATGTTTGGGGAACGAAGTCCTCGCCGATACCCTCCACTTTCCACGGTTTGGGAGAGTCTCCGCTCAGGATGGAACCTTCAATATCTGCACCAATCACACGGATCTTGGGATTCTTCTCCTTAAGGAACTCGCCAACACCGCTGATAGTACCCCCAGTTCCCGCTGCCCCAACGAACACCGTGATCCTACCTCGCGTTTGTTCCCAAATCTCCGGCCCGGTGAACCGATAGTGCGTCTTGGGGTTGTGAATGTTGTGAAACTGGTCGGCTCGCCAGGCACCTTCGATTTCACGGGCGAGGCGGTTGGCCACTCCGTTATAACTCTCCGGTGAGTCAGGCGGAACCGATGTGGGAGTGATCACGACCTCGGCGCCGTAGGCGCGTAACAGACGGATCTTGTCTTCGCTCATTTTGTCCGGGAGAACAAAGATGCACCTATAGCCGCGGACGGCGGCGACGAGAGCCAAGCCAAGACCGGTATTTCCCGCTGTCGCTTCGACGATCGTACCGCCCGGCTGGAGCGCACCGGATTTTTCGGCCTCATCAAGCATATTGAGTGCGATACGGTCCTTACTGCTACCTCCGGGATTCGCCGATTCCACTTTCGCTAGAATCGCCGGCGCCAGACTCTGCACCGATCGCTTCAATCGGATCAAAGGCGTCTTGCCAATGCTACCCAGAATGCTTTCGCTCATAGCGAGTGACATGTCAAACCTCGTTGCTGAATCGCTTTTCGAGATGCGACAGGTGAGCGAATTCAGCAAAGTAGAAGCTTAACATCTTTGGAGATCAGGCGACGCCGCATCGTTCCTCTCACCCTCGACTTAGTCCTTCGAAGGCTTGAAGAGGGTGTAGTAGATTAGAGAGAAATCTCAACTTCAACGAGGTGCACTTCCATGAAATTTCACCGTCGCAGCTTTCTGGCAGGCGGACTAGGGGCCGGGTTGGCAAAGTGGAGTTCGGCACACCCATTCCTGGAAAAGGCGAAGAATGGCTACCACAGGCCAGACGTGCGCGATCTGGACAAGGCGGCTGCGCTTCCGGTCCTAAGGACAGACACGATGAGATCCCCGGTGATCATTGAATCCATCAAACTGCTGAAGAAGGACCGTGATTACTTTGTTCGTGTCCGGTCGAAGGATGGCGCGGAAGGCGTCTCGCTGACGAACCCGCCACGCGAGGAGTATCTCGACAAGATCCTGAATCAGCTCGTGATTCCTTTCTTCATTGGAAAGGATGCTCGGGACCTCGAAAACCTGTTGTGGGAGCTGTACCGATACAAAGACAACTACAAGCTTCATGGGCTGGCCTTGTGGAGTCCACAGGCATGGGTCGAGTTCGCCATTTTGGATCTGCTCGGGCGCATCGCCGGCAAGCCGATGGGTGCTCTACTTGGAGATATCCTTCGGCGGGAAGTGGCTATCTACGTGGCCAGCGGTCGGCGCGACACGACGCCAGAGCAGGAAGTGGAGTATCTGCAGAAGCTGGTGCAACAGTCAGGGGCGAAGGCCGTGAAGTTCCGTGTGGGCGGACGCATGAGTCGCAATGCAGATGCCATGCCCGGTCGCACTGAGAAGTTGATTCCGCTGGTACGAAAGACTCTGGGAGACTCCATCGACATCCACGCCGATTCCAACAGTTCCTACGACCCACCTCAAGCGATCAAAGTAGGACGGATGCTCGAAGAGGTCAAAGCCGTTTACTTTGAGGAGCCGTGTCAATTTGATCGTCTGGAAGAAACGAAAGTCGTGACTGACACGCTGACCATCCCCGTGGCCGGCGGTGAACAGGAGTCCAGCGATTGGCGATTCCGCTGGATGATTGCCAACCGGGGCGTGGATATCGTGCAGCCGGACCTGCACTACTATGGCGGGATGATCCGTTCAGTAAGGGTGGCGCGCATGGCACAGGTAGCCAGGATGCCGACGACGGTGCATATCTCAGGCGGGTTCGGATTTGTGTACATGCTCCACTTTGCGTCGTGCGTGCCGGATATCGGGCGCTATCAAGAGTACAAGCTCGGTATCGAGAAATTCGGCAACTGGTTCGAGATGCCGATCACTGTCAAGGACGGGAAGATGAGTGTACCGAGCGGACCCGGTGTAGGGATCAAAGACGTGGCTGGGCTGCTCACCGGCGCGAAGGAGGTGTAGCTCTTGCCGACGGCTTCGCGAAGCGCTACCTGGACCCGTGCGCATTTTCGATTTTGCCGGAATGGTGGGGTGAGTGCAACTACCGAAACAACAGTGGCGCGAACTCAGCCAGGTATTTTCTCCATTCTGTATAAGTGTGCGGACCTTCACTCGCGCGAAACGTGTGTTTGATCTGTTTCGCCGTCAGTAACTCGGAAAGCTTCTGTGCCCGGGAAAATGCTGGATCCTGCTTGCCGCAGCCGATCCAGAAGGCTTTCAGCTTTGTGTTTGTCGCTTTGAAGTTGCCCAGAACTTCAGCGAAGCGCGTCTCAAAGTCAGCCGGCGGGGACGAGCTGAACACGGCCAGAGCGCTAAATCGGTCCAGATTGCGAAGGCCAATTTGCAGCGATTGGCCACCGCCCATCGAGAGCCCGGCGATCGCCCGGTTGTCCCGCCCAGGTGCGACTCTATAGGTTGATTCCACGAGCGGTACTACATCCTTTAGCAAATACTCTTCGAACAACGGCGTGTTCTTTGCCTGGATCTCAGGAGGAGACCCAAACGGCACCGCGTGACCGAAGGGCATCACGACAATCATGGGCACCGCTCTTTTCTCCGCAAACAAGTTGTCGAGAACGAAGTTGGCATAGCCCACCATGGTCCAGCCCGCTGCTGTGTCGTTCGAGCCATGAAAAAGGTAGAGCACCGGGTAGAGTTGCCTTGACGCTTTTTCGTAACCTGGTGGGGTGTATACCCACACCCAGCGCGTCTCGTTGAGTACTTGCGATTTCTGCCAGTTGACGGTCACTGCACCATGGGGAACGTCGTGCGGTTGCCAGAAATCCGGCGTCCTGGCAGGGACCTCGACCAGACTTGCTGACGTACGCGCTCGCAGCTTGACGCGTGGATTTACCGGGTCGGCAATTGCCAGCCCGTCGACCGTGAACCAGTAGATGTAGATGCTCGGCTCAAACGGACCTAGGGTCGCGCTCCAGACACCATCAGCATCCTTAGTCAGCGCATCGAGGTGGCCCGGCTTCCAGTCTCCACCGACTTCAACAGTGGATGCTTTTGGTGCGCGGATACGGAAGGTGACTCGTCCATCCGAATGCACCTCCGGCGAAACTGGTGGTGTCGGCTGCTGGGCTTGAGCTTGTAACAGCTTTCCCAGTGCAACCAAGTAGACCAGCCAGAAGAGCGCTGCTGCAAAACATAGTCTGAAAGTTCGTCGTACTTCTGTCGCACACGTTTCGAGACTCAGATGTGCCATCCTGTTTCGACCTCCAAAACGCTATCGATAATGGATCGCAGATTTAGAATGCATCGAGATTTTGCGTTGAAGCTTATCATCGATCAACGCTTCTGAGGAATGTTAGGCGACGTTGCATGGGCTGCGACGCGCAGGACTTGGCTCTGAGCACGGTGGCGATGCCTGGGGTGAACGTACTGTGAGTGCTATTTGCGAATCGTTCCCGTTTGTACCACTTCAAAAGCACTGGCGGGGACAGTTTTCATCTGGTTGAGATCGTTGTCGTTCCAGCGTGCATCGGTGGCCCCGGAGATAAACCAGTCTGAACCATTGTCGGCTACGAACATGCCGTATTTCTTTAGCGCGGTCAGAATGACTCTTGAAGCGCCTGTAAAGCGGGAGAGGTCATAGCTGGCCTTGAGCCGCACCCGCAGTCCCATGGGTGGCGCGTTGGGATTGGTGTTGCTGCTTGCGTAGTGGGTAGCGGGGTGGATGAAAGCTCGCTGGGTGGATTGAACTGTGAAGCGCACCGCATGTTTGATTTCCCCGTCAGTCACGGCTTCATCATAACGAACCAGTCCAGGAAGAATTGGCAAGCCGGCCGCGTCTGCTGAAGTCCAGGTGTCTGGCCGTAGTTGGTTGGACCGAAGATTGAAGATGGCGCCCGACCCGCAGTGCCAGCCCGGGCCGACGAATCGAGAATTCCAGGTTTCGTAGAGGAGGCAGTTGTCGCGCTCGAGCACGAGAATGTGCCGGTCGCCGGTCGAACTTGCACCACCTTCAATAGGTGCGTCCTGAGGAATCGGGTAGGGCCCTGGATCGCTGTCATCGTCGTAGTCAAAGGTGACGGGCACCTTCGGCTGTGTCCCGGCAACCACGACGTACGGAATGCCATAAGTGAGATTTGATCCAAAGTCGGGATGCAGAAATCTGGTGGCCCCGTTCATGTGCGCGATGTAGTTGCTTGAATTGGGATCCACTGGATCGTTGGAGATGTCACGATTCCATGGGTTGTCGGCTGGGAACACCGGGCAACCAGAGATTTGCGGACTCGTGCTCACCGTCGCAATCTGGGCAGGAATCATTGAAAGCACAACTGCGTCTCCTGTCCCATTGTCGATGCGAGAGGCGTAGCCGGCTGCCGAGCCATTGTTCAGCTGCAGTTCAACCCGTGCGCTTGTTGGAACGGTAGCGCCTGCAAACCATTCAGCAGTGCTCTTCTGCATCCATTCACTCGGCGCCAGATTGAGTGCTGCGGAGGCAGTTTGTGTGCCGAGGCGGTCCCGCAGCGTGAGAACGCCATTGGCTCCGCCGGAGCCTGCCAGGAAGGCAAGATTGGTCCGAAATCCTGGCATGCTGGAGGAGTGGTTGATGCCCGTGAAGATTCCCGCGGTGGGACTGGACACGAAGGCGCTGGCAAACCGAACCGGACGCTGGAATGCGCTGAAGGAGCCTGGGCGGCTGCCGCTCAGGTCACGGTTGCTTGTCCGCGCAGCCAGGAGAAACGGACTTGATGTTCGCAGCCGTAGTGCGCCCGCGACCGATTGAGAAAGTCCAAATCCGCCCGATCCCAGCACGTCAATCAGTTCAACCACACCAGCCGGCGGCACCGCTCTGACCAGTGTGGCGGTGCTTCCCATTCCCAGACTGTCGAAGCTCACCTGCAATGACGCGCTGCTTGGATTGAGAAGCCTCTCACGTCAGTGCTCCAGAAGGTATTGTTGAGCCCTGGACTTCTCGCCACGCCGTTGAGCAGGAAGTCAGTGCTATCGCTGCGCACGCTTTCAACCATCACTGCGATGCCATCGTTTGTAACGTTGTCGACGACGGCGGCGTATCCGGCTGCACGACCCTGCGTAACAGCAAGCTCGATTCGCCCCAGGGCGAGAGGTACAGGCCCGATCAAATCGGGCAATGCGACCTGCCAACTGATGGGAGTTGGGCTGGAGACGGTGGTTGATCCGCGCTGCTGGTTCTGGTCGTCATAAACCGTCACACGAACAGAGGAATTCGGATCCAGCAGCACGACCGCCACGTTGGTTCGAAAGGCCTCAGTCTGGCTGGCCCAAACGGCGTTGCCCGAGTTGCCGGCGGCGAGAATCATTTCTGCTGCCAACGGCTCGATCGCTAACCCATAGGTTCCAGCCGGATTTGCGACATTGACGGTTGTCATCCACAACGCAAGTGGCGACGCGCTACTCACGGCAAGAGTTCCTGCATCGGAAGAAAGGCCGAAGAGAGTCGGCAAGACACTGGAGATTTGCTGAGTCTCTCCGGCAGCAAGGGAGCGCGATGCCAGGACAGGCGTAGGCTTTCCAGAGTAAGGAAGAAAACCGATCTGAACCGAGGTGCCCGTGTTGCCAAGATTTGACAGGAACAACGTCGATGAGAAACGGGCACCGAACAATCCCGCGGTCTCGGCCGCTCCTGGCAAGATCCAGACTTGTTGTGTCGCCTGCGCTCGAGGCAGGAGAGACACTCCGAGGCTAGTTGCCAGGCCTAATGCAAGAGCCACCAGGACACGCATACTGACCGATTGATGAGTCCTCAAAAACATTGCTGGTAGTACCACTCAAGCGATTGGATTCTTCAGCCCTATGTGGCGACTGCGCCCAAAGCCGCGCCGCAGGCCTTGGACGCCCCCAATCTGACTTCACAGGGCTTCTTTTACGATATCGGCAACTTCACCCGGGCAGAATAGGGCAGCACAGTCGGGGGTTATCGGCGATCAAAGCCTCGGATTCGTACAAAACACAGGTCGGCGCTGCAAGTTTCTGGCCATCATTTCCGTGACAACGATTATCTTCAGTATTGTCTGGAGCCCGACTAAAACCGTAGAGTATCCATCGATTTCATCTCTTATTGAGGAGCAGCAGCTATGAGTTTCAAAGTCCGAATCGGTATCGTTGGTGCCCGCTTTGCCGCGCGGTTTCACTTGGAGGCCTATCACAAGGTTTATGGCGTTCCGGTGGAAGTCGTGGGCATGACCTCGAAGTCTAAGGAAAGCCGCGAGGCATTTGCGGCGGCGCACGGGGTCAAAGCATTCGACAGCTTGGCTGAAATGCTCAAAACCGTTGATGTGGTGGATATTTGCGCGCCGGGGTATGTGCACGAGCCCGTGGCGGTGGAAGCGTTCAGAGCAGGGAAGCACGTCATCATCGAGAAACCGTTCACGGGTTACTACGGAGCGGGTCAGAGTGAGTTCAAGGGGAATCAGTTTTCAAAAGAGACGATGTTGCGCGAAGCTATGGCAAGCTCGAAGAGGATTCTCGAAGCTGCGGAAGCGAGCGGCAAGCGGCTGATGTATGCCGAGAACTGGGTGTACGCACCGAGCATCCAGAAAGAGCGTGAAATTCTTTGGGCCACGAAGGCCCAAGTACTTTGGATCATGGGCGAGGAATCCCATAGCGGGTCCCACTCACCCAGCTATGGGATTTGGTCAGAGGCAGGGGGCGGATCCATCGTTGGGAAGTCCTGTCATCCAATGACGGCGGTCCTGTACCTGAAGCGCGAAGAAGGTCTGGCTACGCTGGGCCGTCCAATACGCCCCAGGACCGTCAGCGCTCGCGTTCATGAGATTACCCGCACGCCCGGTTACCGCGATGCGAAATTTCTGCGTACCGATTACCACGACGTGGAGGATTACAGCCAGATTCACATTGTGTTCGACGATGGCATGGTGGGCGACATCTTTTCGACCGAGATTGTGATGGGCGGCGTTCATAACTGGCTCGAGGTTTTTGCCAACAACCACCGCACGCGCTGCAACATCAATCCCGTGGACGCCATGTCAACATACAATCCAAGGGAAGAACAGCTGAAGGACGTCTACGTCGTCGAGAAAATTGGCACGAAGCAAGGCTGGAGCCATCCCGCCCCCAACGAAGACTGGATGACCGGCTACCCTCAGGAGATGCAGGACTTCATGGAGTGCGTAGAACAAAATCGTGAGCCCAAGTGTGGCGCAGCTCTAGCGCAAGACACGGTGGCGGTGATGTACGCGGCCTATGTTTCGGCTGAGCGGCGGGGTGGCGAAGTGGAAGTGCCACAAAGCTGACCTTCATCGGATTGCTCCGGACGGGCTTGGATGGGCAGTGCCCGGAGAAGAACGCGCTGGCGTGACTTACAGTTGCAGTACCCCTACCTTGCATGCTCTCACTCTTCACTTTCGAGAGAATCCGCTTTCGGAGAATGCTTCTCGTGGCGCTCCCCTTGGGGTTTGTCTGTGCTGCGATCCTGTCGGCCTCGGAGCGATTGATTCATCCCGGCGAGTATTTTTCACTGGTTGATTTCCTCCAGAATGCTTCGGTCTACAGCGCCTGCACGCTGCTGGCCCTCCTTTTTGCTGAGCAATGCAAGCTGGAGGGTTTCCTTCTTAATAGAGGGGGCTCGTGGATCAAGAAGGGCGCCCTTATCTTAGTCTATGGCGGCCTGGCCGGGATTGCGATGGGTCTGGCCCATCATCGCTGGCATCTCCTCTACCGAGTCAATGCCCGAGTCCCATTTCGCCTGCGAAGGATGGCGTCGTTCTATGATTCGTTCATTCTCTCGCTGAGCGCCGCGGTGACTGAGGAATTGGTGTTTCGCCTACTGCTCTTCACTTCGTTCCTCTGGATTCTGAGCAGGTTCTTCCAACCGATCCTGGCGATGAATCAAGGCTTCAACCGCTGGATCCCTTTGGTCTTTGCTGTGGTGTTTTCGTCGCTGCTGTTTGGTTTTGTACACGGCGTCTACGGGTTTCTGTTTGCGTTCGGAGCGGGCGGAGTGCTCTGTCTCATCTTTCTCCGAGGCGGTCTGGAAAGCGCCGTGTTAGCTCATTTCCTGGCGAATTTGGTGTTCTTCAATCTAACGTATCTGCGGTGAAGAATCGTCCTCGTCGTCGTACTCGTTCTCGTCCTCGGCTCTTCGAACCACGAGGGCGATTACGACGACCTACTCCCCAACCGCGACTTGGGGCGTTTTCCCGAACATTGCCCGCAGTCGGCGTGCCAGGCTGGCTCGAACGTCAAGGGTCAAGCTAAACAACGCCGGTGCCAGGAACAACGTAAAAACCGTTGAAACGATCAATCCGCCGAGTACCACAGCTCCTAACCCTCGATAGAGTTCAGAGCCGGCGCCGGCAAACAACACTAGGGGGAGCATACCGAAGACGTTGCTGCCAATGGTCATGAAGATCGGGCGGATGCGATTTCGAGTTGCCTCGCGAATACTGGCCTGCGCTTCCATGCCCTCTTCGCGCATATGGTTCAGCGCTTGATGCACGATGAGGGTGGAGTTGTTCACCACCGTTCCCATCAGAATAAAGAAGCCCAGCATCGTCAGAACATCCAGCGATTGGTACGTGAGAAACTTGTTCATCAGTGCCAGGCCGAGAAAGCCGCCCAGGGCACCCGGAAACACGGCGAACATGATGACGAACGGGTATAAGAAACTCTCGAACAGGGCCGCCATGAGGAGGTAGGTGATTGCCAGAGCCAGCAACAGGTTCCACTTTAACGCCTGCCCCGTCTGGACCAGTTTGTCGGCGCTGCCGCTCAAGTTTACCTGGTAGAGCCCGCCGAGACGGCCCTGGCTTCGCATCGGGTTCAGGATCTTCTCGTCAATCGTTTCCATCGCTTCCTGCATCGGCATCTTTTCCGAGGGCTGCACCTGAATCGTAATCGTGCGCTGGCGCTCGCGATGATCGATCTGGACGGGACCGTCGACCGCAGCAATCTGTGCTACGGAGCCCAACGTCACAAGCCGCCCGTCGGGTGTGGCGATCGGCATCTGCTCTAACAAATGGGTGCGATGGGCAAAGCTCTCTTCGGCCCTCACTTTCAAATCGATTTCATGGCCTTCGTGCTGGTAGTCACTAACCTTGGCACCGTCCACCAGTGCGCTGACGGTGAAACCGAGATCACGATTTGAGATCCCAAGTTCGGCGGCCCGTCGCCGGTGTGTCACCACCTGAATCTCGGGATTGCCGAGGTCCAGACTGGGAATCGGCCGGGCTTGGGAACCAGGCATTAGTTGCATCACCTTGCCAAAGACTTCGCCACCGAGTCTGATAAGCTGTTCCAACTCAGGCCCGCTGATCTCGACATCAATCGCGCGAAATGTGCTAGTGCTGCGCGCGAAGATGCTAGATTGAATGGTGAACGCGATGGTGCCCGGCAGCATGGCGTTCACGCGATTGAATTCTGGCAGCAGCTCGCGCACGCGCAACGGTTCGTTGGCACTGATGCCCATGAATGCATTGTTGGTACTGCTCATACTGACAAAAAAAAGGTCGCGCACACCGCCACCAGGTTTCGCCAGGGCCTGTGGGCTGCCAGGTGGATCCTTCCAAAGAGTCTGTAGTTGGTTGCGAATAACGGTGTGGAAGTTGTCGATCTCAGCCAGGCTGTACCCTGGCGGTGGCAACATGATGCTGAAGAGAAGATTTTGGTTTCCGGCCGGCAGGTATTCGGTCTTGGGCATCAACCGAAGGCTGAGCCAAACCGAACCGAGCGTGAGAGTCAGGATCAGAACCATTCGTCGCAGCGTTGAGATGTTGATCCAGGCCACCGTGCTAGAGATCCAGCCGGTAAAGCGTTCGCCCAGCCGATCGAGCCCAAACAAGTGGTGGTACCAGCGATCACCAGTGACGGCGGACGACAGGATGCGCGCAGACAGGCAGGGAACAACCGTCATAGAAACCAGCAGACTGAGCATGACCGAGCAGCCCAGGCCGATGGCGATGTCACCAAAGAGCTGTCCAACCTCTTCTTTCATGAAGACCACCGGGATGAAGACCGCGACAGTTGTTAGAGTGCTGGCCAAGTTTGCGCCCCAGACTTCCAGGGAGCCGTCCACAGTAGCGGCGAGCTTCGCCTTCCCCATCTGCAAATGGCGATAGATGTTTTCCAGCACCACCACGGAATTGTCTGACACCATGCCGATGCCGAAGGCCATCCCGGCCAAACTGAAGACATTCAGAGTGCGTCCGAACCAGGACATCATAAAAAACGTGCCCATCAGACAGATGGGAATGGCGGCCACAACGACCAATGTGCTTGTGATGCTACGCAGAAACAGCAGCAGAATGCCGGTCGCCAACAGCGCGCCGACGTAGAGGTTTTCCTCTACTAGCACGATCGCACTACGCACGTATTCGGTCTGGTCGTATGCCTGTCTGAGCCTCAAACCACGCGGCGGCAGCAGATCCCGGTTCACACGCTCAACCGTCGTCTTCAAGCGACCCATCACTTCCAGGACATTGGCTCCCTTGTCTCTGACTGCGTTCAGGAACAGCACCGGGCGTTCCTTGCCAAAGCCACGAATGGTGGGTTTCTGGTGCGTCAGTTCAACGCGGGCCACATCACGCACGTAAATCGGCACGGTGTTCCGGACCGCGACCACGATATTCTCGATATCCTGCGGCGACTTGTATTCCCCCACGGTGCGAACAACGTAGCGACGTTTGCCTTCAGTAAAATCACCGCCACTGTAGTTACGGTTCTCGCGTTCCAGTGCGGCTCCCAGCTGGTTCATGGTCACTTGCCGCGCGGCGAGTCTGGACGGGTCCACGACGACATGGATTTCCTGCGGGCGGCCGCCGAAGATATTCGAAACGGCAACACCAGGAACCCGCTCGAACTCGGGCTTGATGAAGTCGTCGGCAAAATCATAGAGCGTATCGACGTCTCCCTGGAAAGCATTGGTTCCCGACGGCTGCAGCTCGAACCAGGCAATGGCCTGAAAATTGGAATTGGCCCCTGTAATGACAGGCTTCTCAGCGTCGGCAGGATAGGAGGGAACCTGATCCAGACGGTTGGAAACCTTCAGCATCGCGGCGTCCTTGTCGATGCCGGTATGAAAGGTCAGAGTGATGGTTCCCATGCTGTCGGCGCTCGAACTCGACATCTTCTGGAGGCCTTCCAACGACTTCAGCTGTTCTTCCTGCTCATCCACAATCTCACGCTCAACTTCCTGAGGGCTGGCGCCGGGCCAGATCGTGGTCACGGTGATTTCTGGATCTTCAACGTCGGGCGTAAGCTGAATGGGAAGGTTGTAAAGCGCGATGGCACCGAACAGGGAGAGCAAGAGCACGCCCACCGTGGTACTGACGGGATATTTGATTGAGGCGGTAATCAGTCTCATGGTAGTTGCACCTCCAGCGCCTGGCCTTGGACAGACTGGCCGTTCATCAGCCGCTCGTTGCCACGAGTCACCACTTTCTGGCCGGCCTGCACGCCGCCCTGCACCTCAACCCAGACGCCCACGCCAGTACCAATCTGCACCGGGACTTCGTCAATCTTGTTGTTGCCATTTACCAGGAAGACAAACTTCTGGGGGCCACGAGTGACAACCGCGTCCTTGGGAACCACAACGGCCCGGTAAGGAGTTCCCTCGGGTAGTGAGATCTGTGCCAACATCCCCGCGCCAATCCGGCCTCCGGGGTTAGGAATGCGAATCTTCGCCCGGAAGGTGCGGGCTTGTGGATCGGCGCGCGGGATGATGGCGCTTACGCGGCCGTCTACTCGCAACCCAGAAAGCGCTTCGAAGATCACTTGCGTTCTAGCACCTCGCTTCAGACTGTTGAAGTAGCGCTCCGGGACCTCTGCGACGACATCCATTTCATTCAATGCCATCAGTTCCACCACCGGACCGCCCTCGGCCAGCCACTGGCCCAACTCCGTGAACTCACGCACAACCACGCCAGTGAAAGGCGCAACGATGGTGAGGCGTGCCAACTCGTCCTTGATCTTGGCGATCTCGGCAGCTTGCTTCTCCACTCGTCCCTGCCAGGCATTGAGTTCAAACTGGGCGTCGTCCAGCTGCTTCTGGCTGACGTCTTTGGTGTTGAACAGCTCGCGGGTACGCTCAAGGTTGCGCTCGGCCAGCTTGTGACGTGCCTCGTCTTCCTTGAGCTGAGCTTCGGCGGAGGTAAGGTTCAGCTGGTGATTTTCTCTACGCAGTCTGGCCAACGGTTGTCCTTTGGATACTGCTGCGCCTTCGCGGGCGCTGAATTCTACGACCAATCCAGCAACCTCACTGGCGACAGTGCTTACCTTCAGCGCTTCCACTGAGCCAGGCAACTGCACCGACCGCCGCAGAGGGTATTCCTTTGCTTCGGTATAGCTGACGGGACTCGGGGGCATCTGCTGGGCTGAGATGATTCTGAGCAGTCCTCCGTGCAATAGAAGGCCGAGAGAGCAGATAGAAAATGTCTTCATCATGAGAAAATTCGAGACTCCTTGTTCCGTGGGTGTCGGAAAGCATCGGACTGGCAACAAACTCCATTGGCAGCTGAAAGATTCTAGCACACGCATAAGGGGCGCAGGTTACCATGGGGATCGAGAATAGGAGGGTATAGCCCTCTGGCACAGCGTGACTGCCGTCGATCGCGTCGGCTCATTTGTTGAAGGGGATTTTCTTCGAACGTCGCGCCACGACGCGATATGAGGGATTTCATTGTCTTTGACACGTCGCACGTTCATTTGGAAGGCTGGCGTGGGTCTTGTGGGCTCAGCCTTGACTACCGGACTCTATGCCTGGCGCATCGAACCCCACTGGGTCGAGGTCGTCGAGCGGCCCCTTCCCGTGGCGCAACTGCCCGCAGCCCTGACGGGAAAGCGGCTGGTTCAGATCAGCGATCTTCATGTGGGGCCGCGAGTCGATGATGAGTATTTGATGACAACACTGGATCGCGTGCGCGATCTCGGTCCGGACATCCTCGTGATCACCGGTGACTTCGTCAGTTACTGGGGCGAGGGAACATTTCCTCAGTTGGATCGAGTGCTTCGCCACCTGCCCCAAGGGAGGTTCGCCACTTTGGCGGCTCTTGGCAATCACGACTATGGTCGGCGCTGGTCGCAAGGCGAAGTGGCCGACCAAATCACTTCACGACTGGTTGGGTTGGGTGTCGTGGTGCTTCGGAACGAACGCTGCAACGTCAATGGGTTCGAGGTGATTGGTCTGGACGATTACTGGGGCCCGCACTTTTCTCCGCAAAAGGTGCTGAATGGCCTGGACCCAGATAGGCCAACTCTGGTCCTTTGCCACAATCCCGACGCCGTGGACCGTCCCGTATGGGGCGATTTTCGTGGATGGATTCTCTCCGGACACACGCATGGTGGGCGATGCAAACCGCCGTTTCTGCCGCCTCCGATTCTGCCCACCAAGAACAAGCGCTACACTTCTGGCGAGTTCGACCTGGGAGACAGGCGTCGTCTCTATATTAATCGGGGTCTTGGCCACCTGATTCAGGTGCGGTTCAACGTGCGGCCGGAGATTACTGCGTTCACACTCACACAGGGATAAAGGTCCTTTGGCGTCCCTGTCGTGACGCCGTCGGCGACTTCTATTGCGCTGCTGCTTGGCTTGCTGATATGAGTTACGCGTCAGGTGAAACGACACACGAAGGGGTTGCATGGCAATAGGCGCTTGGAGCGAGAGCATCCATCGGAGGTCATTGGTGCGTTGCTTCAGTGGGATTTTGATGGTTGGGCTCGAAGCAGGCAGTATTCACGCGTTCTCATTCTTTGCAGGAGGTAAATCGAAAGTGACTCACGGAGATCTGAAGGGCTGGGGATCAATGCCAGATCTAAAGGGGTTTGAAGCGGCGTTTGAATTTCTGGACCAGAAGACGCTCGCTGACGTGCCCGTTGGCAAGCATGCCATCGAAGATGAGCAGGTCTACGCGCTGGTTCAGAAGCTACCTTCGCGCTCGCCCGATACGGCGCAGTTTGAATCTCACCGAAAGTATATTGACATTCACTATATAGTGTCTGGTCAAGAGACCTCGGGCTTTGCCCCCGCAGAGAATCTGAAGCTGGCCGTGCCCTATGATGAATCGAAGGACGTCATGCTTTACGCGGTACCCCCGCAATACACCAAGGTTGAGATACGTGCAGGACAGTTTGTCGTCTATCAACCGGGGCAGGCGCACCTTCCAAACTGCCACCTGCAGGGCATCCACGACCTTCACAAGGTCGTGATCAAAGTTCACATCGACTATTTGGCAGCCCAAAGAAAACAAGGGTGAGCGCACAGCGGTGTTCTTTGCGGCAAGAAGGTTCTTAAGAGTCTCCATGTTGACGCGGCCGCGCCACCCCCCATGAACGGTCGGAACCGTGGGTCAGCTGAGACTCGAGCGGCGATGATAGTATGCGGAGCAGCCAAGTCGCCGCTGAGGACAGCGGCCCCCACGTTCAGGCTTTTTCAGGAGAGACATCAATGAGTTCATTTTACGGAATCCTTCCCGCGGTCGTCACTCCGTTCGACGACAGGGAGCGATTTGCCACTGCAGCGTTCGAGCGCCTGTTGGAGCGCCTCTACGCTCGGGGAGTTCATGGAATCTACGTTTGCGGCAGCACGGGCGAAGGCCTTCTGCAATCCGTTGCACAGCGAAAGCAGATTGCCGAAGTGGCAGTCCGCTGTTCGCCGAAAGGCAAACAGGTCATTCTTCATGTGGGTGCGAATAACACGGGAGATGCCGTTGAATTGACCCGGCATGCGGCTAGCATTGGGGCCCACGCTGTCAGCAGCCTGCCCCCGGCCGGTGGCCACTCCTTCGCTGAAATTCGCAGCTACTATCAAGCTATCGCCGAGGTCTCGGAGGTCCCGGTGCTGGTGTACTATTTCCCGGACATTTGTCCCACAGTGAGCAGCATCGAGCAGATTCTGGAGCTCTGCGAGATCCCCAATGTGTCGGGTCTGAAGTTCACGGACTTCGATTTGTATACGATGTCGATCCTCAGACGTCACGGGCACGTTGTTTTCAACGGGCGTGATGAAGTGCTGGTGGCGGGAAGGTTGATGGGAGCCAATGGAGGGATCGGCAGTTTTTACAATCTCGTTCCAGAGCTCTTCCTCCAGGTCTACGAGCTGACCGACAATGGGCGTTGGAAGGAAGCTCGCGCGATTCAAGACAGAATCAATGAACTCATCGAGATCGTGCTTCGATTCCCGAGCGTTCCAGCCATCAGAACAATGCTGGCCTGGTCTGGCTTGGACTGCGGACCGTGCCTCAAACCGAGGCGCGCCCTCACCGTAACGGAAGAATCTCAGCTTCGTCTGACGCTATCACGGTCCAGCTTCGCTGAGATGGCAGTGCTGGAGAAGACAAGGTGAGGTAGCCGAGGTCCCTCGAAACGGTTCAAATCCTGAATACGAATCAGCCCCTTCCGACAAGACGGCGGCGTCAGTCGAGGCCTCACCACCCCATCACATAATCATCTTTGGCAGGTGAAACACCGCCGTGCATGACTCCTGTTTTCGGATCAATCAAAACCATCTTCACTGCACCGGCGCCGGAAGGTTGTTGCCCGTAAGGCGGCTGAATAGCGCTGACCTTCAGCTTGTGTCCTTTGGCGGCGAGGGCCGGACCAATACGCTCTGCCAGGAGTTTGGGAATGGTGAGTTCGTCACCGGCTTTCTGCGGGTACATTGACGCGTGAAAGCTGGAACTGGTGACGCTTGGTGCTTCGCCAGCCTGCTGGAGGTTCATCCCAAACTCGACAACACTGAGAAAGGCCTGCAGCATGGCCTGTGGCTGGTTGTCACCTCCCGGTGTGTTCCACGCCAGAAAGGGCTTCCCGCTCTTGAGCGCCAGAGCGGGATTGATGGTGTGACGCGGTCTCTTGCCGGGCTCCAGCACGTTGACGTCGCCAGGCTCCAAGCTGAAGTAAGCATCCGGTGATTCAAGACGTAACCTCCACCCTCCACCACCAGGCCACTGCCGAACGTTGCATTGACACTGTGCGTAACCGATACGAGGTTGCCAAACCGGTCGGCAATCGAGAAGGACGAGGTTTCGCCCTGAGAGGCGGGCAGCGATGCGACACTCGAGATCGGGGTAACGGCTTTGGGTATGGTCTCATAGTTGATTGACCGCTTTTGCAGGACTGCCATCTTGCGTTGCGGGTCTCCGGGTGGCGCGGCTCCTTGAATTGCCTGGTCCATGCGAATCAATGTGCGACGTCTGGCGGCATAGTCCTTTGACAGGAGGGCATCGATTGGAATGCTCTTGGCAAAGCGCGGATCAGCAATGTGTATTGGTCCCGGTCTGCAAAGGCCAGTTTGAGCGCTTCTGTCACGACATGAATGTAATCTGCCGAGTTATGGCCCAACTGTTGAACATTGAGTCCTTCCAAGATGTTTAGAGCGAGCAACAGCACGATGCCTTGGGAATTGGGAGCGCTCTGGTAGACTGCGTACTCTTTGTACGAAGTCTTGATGGGGGTCGCTTCTTCTGCTTCGTAGCTCGCGAGATCTTCAAACCGCAACAATCCCTTTTGCCGTTCGTAAAAATCAGCTGTCAATCGTGCCAGCGAGCCGCGGTAGAACGCCTTAGCCCCTTCTTTTGCCAAAGTCTTGAGGGCTCGCGCCAAATCGGGTTGGATGAACACCTCGGCAGGTTCAAAGGGTCTTCCGTTGTTCGTCAACGCTTTAATCGAACTGGGGAAGGCGGAAATCTTCGACTGGCCCTGTCGATGAAGGGACGCTGACCAATAGGTGAGCGGATGGCCGTGTTCGGCGGCATCGATGGCTGGCTGAATCAGCTTCGCCAGCAGCATGGTGCCATAACGCTTCAGCGCCAGGTCCATACCGCCCACCGCACCGGGTACGGTGCTGGAGTAAGGGCCCACGTCCGGTATTCCGTTGAGCCTCGAGTAAAACTCCCGGGTGGCCAGCTTGGGCGCCGGGCCGGTACCATTGATGAAAACGACGCGCTTCTCCTTCGCGATATAGGCCATGACGAAAGCGTCGCCTCCGATGCCGGCCTGATGCTGCTCCACGACGCCGGTCATGTAGAAAACTGCCACGGCCGCATCGATGGCATTGCCACCCGCCTCCAGAACGTTGAGCCCCGCCCGCGCCTCCAGGGGATGTTCCGCCGCGACCATGCCATGTGTTCCCATGAGTACCGGCCGCCAGAAGGGTTGGTCCTGGCCGGCCGCCGAGCGAACCAGCCACAACGACATCAACGCAGCAAGTTGGAGTACTCTGCTTCGATTCACGGATGTCTCCTTGTTGTTTGAAGGGGCGAGGCAGATTATAGAGGATTCGAGTTCACGGTTGATCAGAAAGTAAGGCCCTATCCGTCAGTCCGGCGGAAGCCGGATCCAGATACCTCCAAGTCTTGTGCCTCTGGATTCCTCGAAACGAGGAAATTGTGGACTAGGCCGTGCTGTTACGGCGCCGGTTGCGTTGCCTTTGAACCGAAGAGCATGCTTGACGCATTCCACCCAGTAATCCACCCAGTAATCCGTGTCATCCCAAAATGAAAATGTCCGCTTTCACCAAAGTAGAAATGTCCTCTTTTTTGGAGGCTAGGATCTGAAGGGCAGCGCCCATCCTAGGGCCCTGGTCCCTTCATCGAGCGGCTAGCATGCGCTCCGCTCCGGCAGAGTCAAG